>JACXTT010001225.1_pt1 | contig 43371 bp, 47 predicted proteins | sample 9270951 | NCBI WGS metagenome assembly JACXTT01 (sample SAMN15532306, study PRJNA645909) | rock metagenome | isolation source: weathered quartz diorite | place: Puerto Rico | collected 2017-06-21
GGTGCGGTCAACGCGGCAGTACGTGCCGGTGCCGATGCGTGCGAACGCGTGGGCGATGGTCTCGCAGCGGCGCACATCATCGCGCGTCCGCATGCGGAAGTGGAAGGCATTTTGCCGACGCGTCCGGATGGCGGTGGCGGCGGTCGCGACGGGGATGTTAGCAAGTCGTAGGTGATGAACCACGCAGATGTTTCACCGGCGTAAAAGATAATGTCGGGACATCCGCGCATCATCGCCTATCTGCAACGCGCCGTGAGCCACGAGTTCAGCGCGGCGCAGCAGTTCACTTTGCAGGCGGCGCGGGCGGAAAATTTGGGGCATGGATTGTTCGCAAACGAGTTGCGCGCCGGTGCAGTCGACGAGCTACGCCACGCTGAGGCGTTTATTCGCCGCTTGCACGAGCTTGGCGTTGGGTCGCCTACCATGCATGTGGCAGCGCGCCCAGTGGGAGGTACGATAGCGGAGTGGCTGCGCTTTGGTTTGGCAACGGAAGCCGACGCGATGCGACTCTACGCCGAGGCGTTGCAGTTTTGTGAACGCACGGCGGATACGACGAATGCCGCATTATTTGCGCGCATTCATGGTGACGAGGTGCAACACTATCAGGACTTGGAGCGTCGGCTACGGGAGCACGGCGCAAAATGAAGTATTAACTTGGGTCGTTGCCAGCAGCCTGTTGCTTGCTGCGGAGGTGCAAATGTCGGACAGCGCAAAGACTGTGGACGGCTGGACTCACAACGAGCGCCCGGCCAATCTGCACCGGCGGTTTGCCTTTAACGACTATGCCGGCACGCGCAATTTTCTCGACCGGCTCGCGGAGCTATCCAAGGAGACCGGTTTCTATCCGGACATCAGTTTCGGTAAGACCTACGCCAACGTCACGATTCATGCGGGCGATACTAAGACGTTGACGGCCGCCGATTTCGAATTTGCGCGGCGCGTGAACACGCTGTTGCCGGCGGGCGGCGGATGAGCTGCCGGGTCTTCGCGGTCGCCAATCAGAAGGGCGGCGTCGGCAAGACCACGCTGGCCATGAATCTCGCCGCCGGGCTCGCGCGCCGCGGGTCATGCGCGGTGCTCGATGCCGATCCGCAGGGTTCAGCGTCGAGTTGGGTACAGCTCGCGACCACGCCTGCGAAACCAGCGGTGCCCGTCATCGAAGTCATTGCCGGTGTACACGAGGCCGTGGAGGCGGTGCGCGACGAGTACCAGTATCTGGTGATCGATTGCCCGCCCTCGACCGATTCGCCGCGCGTGGCACAAACCTTGGAATGCGCCGACTTTCTACTGATTCCGGTCTTGCCGTCACCGATGGATCTATGGGCCAGCACACGCATTGAAGACATGGTGCAGGCGGCGCGTGCGAACAATCCCAAACTGCGTGCTTCTTTAGTACTGAACCAAATCGAGACACGCAATGCCATGGCGCGCGGGATGGAAGAGGTGTTTCGCGAATTTAAGGTACCAGCATTGCGCAGCGGCCTTGCACGACGAGCGATTTACCGCACGGCGGCGCTCGAAGGGCGCAGTGTGTATGACCTTGGCCCGCGCGGCGAGGCTGCCGCAAAAGAAATCGAGTCGGTGATCGCGGAGATACTAGTGGTATGAGCAAGAAGATCGGATCGAAACTAGCAGAAAGTTTGCGGCATAGAAAGGCTAATTCTTCCAGTGAAACGACACGCACGGAGGAAGTGCGTAGCGACTTGGCATCGGCTGCGCGCAAGGCAGCGACTGCCGAACGACCCATATCACCAACGGCGCAAGAGCCGCGCGTGAGTCAGGGCGTGCTTCATCCATCACGCGTGTGGCCCGACTGAGTACAGGCTTGCTATCGATATTGCTGAACGTCGCATGAAAAATACCACGCTTCGCCAACTCACCGTGTTCCTGACCGTCGCGCGTCATCTGCACTTCACGCGCGCGGCGCAAGAACTTGGCATGACGCAGCCGTCGGTTTCCATGCAGATCCGACAGCTCGAAGAGAATCTCGGCGTGGCGTTGTTCGAGCAGATCGGCAAGCGCACCTTTCTCACGGAAGCGGGTCAGGAGCTGTATCGTTACGGGGATCGGATTCATCAACAACTGGCCGAAGCCGAGACCGTGCTGGAACGCCTGAAGGGCGCGCAAGGCGGTCAACTGCGTCTCGCCATCGGCCCGACGGCCAAATACTTCATGCCAGGGCTGATCGCTGCATTCACCTTGAACCACCCGGACATCGTGATCGATCTGCATATCACCGGTCGCGATGGCTTACTGACGCAGCTCGAAAATAACGAGCGCGACATGGTGGTGATGGGATCGGCGCCCGCGGACGATACGCTCGAGGCGACACCATTTCTGGAAGATCCGCTGGTGATGATTGCGCCGCCGGGTCATTTGCTGGCCGGCAAACCGAAAGTGTCGCTGGCCGAGTTGGGCACGGAACGGTTTCTGATGCGTGAGCCGGGCTCGGACACGCGCGCAGTCGTCGATGATTTCTTTCGGCAGCAGAAGATCGAGCCGCGGACCACTATGATCATCAACAGCAACGAGGCGATCAAACAAAGTGTCCAGGCTGGTATCGGTTTGGCACTGGTACCAATGCAGAGCGTGATGCTAGAGCTTGAAGTCGACCGTTTGATTATGCTCAAACTCGATGCGCCGCCTCTACGGCGCGTATGGTATCTGGTTCATCGTCGTGAGAAACGTTTCTCTGCTGTCGCCGAGGCGTTTCGTAATTTCGTGCTGGAGAAGGCGCGCCATTGCATCGAGACCTGCGCGCTGCGCAGCTTGCCGCGCGATGTCCGCTGTCTCACGCAGCAGATGCGAAAAGATTGTCCGCTGCTACCCAACGCCAAATCTCATCAGGCCTCATCGGGTCGCCGCGCGGGTCGTTCATGACGCGCGCGTCGCTTCCGGTCATCAACGTGGCGGTGGCCGTGGTGCAGCGTTCCGACGGCCGCGTGTTACTCGCTGAACGTCCGAAAGGAAAAGTCTCTGGCGGTTTTTGGGAATTTCCCGGCGGCAAATTCGAAATCGCCGAAGACGCGCGGCGCGCGCTCGCGCGCGAGCTGCACGAAGAGGTTGGGCTTGAGCTCGATACAGCCTACCCGTGGATGACCTACGACCACGCGTACGACGACAAGATCGTGCGACTGCATGTGTTTCGAGTACTCTCCTGGCACGGTACGCCGCATGGCCGCGAAGGCCAGCGCATCGCGTGGGAGGATCCCGCGTCCATCAGTGTGGCGCCGCTGCTTCCGGCCAATGCGCGCTTATTGCAGGCGCTCAATCTGCCGTCGGTGTACGCCATTACCAACGCGCGTAAATATGGTGTGGCCGCATTCATGCCGAAACTGACGGCTGCGCTTGAAGCCGGCGTGCGACTCGTGCAAGTGCGTGAACCGTGGATGACCAGCGAACAACTTACTCAGTTCACACGTCGCGTGACCGCGATCGCCCATCGCCATCAGGCACGGGTGCTTGTAAACGGTGATATCGCCGCGGCGCTGCGCGCGGGCGCCGACGGCGTGCATTGGCAAGCGGACCAACTCATGCGCCTGACGACACCGCCAGCGATCGGCTTTTGGGCGGCCTCGTGTCACAGCGCCGAGGAGCTCGCACACGCCGCGCGCCTGCATGCCAATTTCGTCGTGGTGTCGCAGGTCTTGCCGACCGCGAGCCATCCGGGCCGGACCGGGATCGGCTGGGAGCAATTCGCCGCCTTGGTGCGTAACTGCCCTATTCCCGTATATGCGCTGGGTGGGATGCGATTCGATTCCCTGGAGACGGCGATGCGCCACGGCGCCCATGGCGTCGCCCTACAAAGTGAGGTTTGGTCCGGGGGTCAGTAGTATTCCGTATCAATATATAATGATGGCGGTGCGCCCTGACGGGTAACTAGCCGACTTATCCGATCCGACACCTGTGGTAAGGTATGAAGCAAGATTTTTGACGGACCAAGTTTGCATTTGCCTTCGCGCAATGCATGTTCCATTCAGCAAGAAGCGAGGAACCTATATGTCCAAGGAACGCAATTCGGCTCATGTACCGCAATTCCCGTCGGCTCCCGGTCAGGCCAATAAAGCCCCCACGGCGGAAGACGCGCTAGCGGCGGCGCAGGAACTCAAACCCATGGTTGGTGTCGTTCGCCGCATCGCGCGCGAACGCCGCGCCGCTCTTTCTAAGTTTGGCAAAATGGCATTACCGCCTGAGGAAAGATAGTTGTAATCGATCTTCCTGATTTCGCTGGCAGTTATTTTCTGGCTGTCTTCAGGTCGATTTTACTTTTGCGACGCGCGACTTGTATTGGCAGCATCAAACGTTTGTCGGCTTTATCATGTTCCGCGGACAATCCTCCGGCGAGTTTTGGCGCCTGCTTGAGGTATTCGAGAAAGGTTCGTGCTACCACCGAGAGCTGTTTACCTACCGGATAAGCCACGTACCAATGGCGTTCGATGGGAAACCCTAGCACGTCAAGCACCGCCAGCTGACCCGTGTACGCTTCGAGCGCGAGCGTGTGTTGCGACAGCACGGAAATGCCGAGGCCGCCGATGATGGCTTGCTTGATAACTTCATTACTGCCGAGTTCCATGCGTACTTTCATCTTCAATCCATGCTGGGCGAACAGCCGTTCCACCGCCTTGCGCGTGCCCGAGCCGGGTTCGCGCAGCAGCAACGGTTCCTCTGCGAGACGTGCCAGCGGAATCTTTTTTTTGTCGGCCAGCGGATGATTGACAGGCGCCAGCACCACTAGCGGATTTTTCAAGAACGATTCGGCGACGGCGTCGATTTCTTCTGGCGGCTGTCCCAAGATGTATAAGTCATCCTGGTTTTCGGCGAGGCGTTCCAGCACGCGTTCCCGGTTTGAGACTTTTAGCGTTATTTCGATGCCGGGATACTGTTGGCAGAATGGCCCTAGCAAGCGTGGCGTGAAATATTTCGCGGTGCTGACCACGGCCAACTTGAGCCGCCCTTTTTTTAATCCTTTCATGTCCGCTACCGTCATTTCGAAATGTGACAAACGATGGAAAATTTCGCGACAGGTAGCCAGCAGCTCGCGCCCCGCATCAGTCAAATGCATTTGTTTGCCGATCTGTTCGAACAGCGGCAAGCCAATGGCATCCGTTAGTTTTTTAATTTGCATCGAAACGGTGGGTTGTGTCAGAAACAGTTCTTCGGCTGCCCGTGTAAAACTCCCGAGTCGTGCAATAGCCTCAAATACCTCGAGTTGACGGAACGTGGCATGGTGAATCGCCGTTCTGGCATTAGAATCATTCATATATTTAAATCTATCATAAACATAGAAAGAATTGACTGTTATTTATGATTAGCCAAGGTAAGGTGGCGGCCGTCATAGCAAAAAACCGACATATTCACTGAATTCAGGAGATTGTTTATATGGGTAAACCAGAAGCAGGCGGAGAATTGAAAGGCGCCGAACGTTATAAATCCGGCGTTATTCCGTATAAGAAGATGGGTTATTGGGATCCGGACTACAAGCCGAAGGATACCGATGTTATCGCCCTGTTCCGTATCACGCCGCAACCGGGTGTGGACCACGAAGAAGCCGCTGCCGCCGTGGCCGGTGAATCTTCCACCGCTACCTGGACCGTGGTTTGGACCGATCGTTTAACCGCTTGCGAATTGTATCGCGCCAAGGCGTATAAGAGCGAGCTCGTGCCGAACACGGGCCCAGGTACCAAGAACGAAGCCCAGTATTTCGCCTACATCGCCTATGATCTCGACTTATTCGAAGAAGGCTCGATCCCCAATTTAACCGCGTCCATCATTGGCAACGTTTTCGGATTTAAAGCCGTCAAAGCGCTGCGTTTGGAAGACATGCGCATTCCGGTTGCCTACCTCAAAACCTTCCAAGGTCCGGCCACGGGCATCATCGTTGAACGCGAGCGTATGGATAAATTCGGTCGTCCGCTGCTCGGCGCCACCACCAAGCCCAAGCTCGGCCTCTCCGGCCGCAACTACGGTCGCGTAGTGTACGAAGCGCTGAAGGGCGGTCTCGATTTCGTCAAAGACGACGAAAACATCAACAGCCAACCGTTCATGCACTGGCGCGATCGCTTCCTGTATTGCATGGAAGCCGTGAACAAAGCTTCGGCTGCGACTGGCGAAGTGAAAGGCCATTACCTGAACGTCACTGCCGCGACCATGGACCAGATGATCGAACGCGCCGAATTCGCCAAGCAGCTCGGCTCCATCATCATCATGATCGACCTCGTCATCGGCTACACCGCGATTCAAACCATGGCCAAGTGGGCGCGCAAGAACGACATGATTCTGCACTTGCACCGCGCTGGTAACTCCACCTACTCGCGTCAAAAGAATCACGGCATGAACTTCCGCGTGATTTGTAAGTGGATGCGTATGGCGGGCGTGGATCACATCCATGCGGGTACCGTCGTCGGCAAGCTTGAAGGCGATCCGCTCATGATCAAAGGTTTCTACGATGTGTTGCGTGAGACCCATAATCCCAAGAACTTGGAAACCGGTCTGTTCTTCGAGCAAGATTGGGCCTCGCTCAACAAGGTCATGCCAGTCGCTTCGGGCGGTATTCATGCCGGCCAGATGCACCAGCTGATCCATTACCTCGGCGAAGATGTGGTGCTGCAATTCGGTGGTGGCACCATCGGCCATCCGCAAGGCATCCAAGCTGGCGCGACCGCCAACCGTGTAGCGCTCGAAGCCATGATTCAAGCGCGTAACGAAGGCCGCGACTATATGAAGGAAGGCCCGCAGATTCTGGAGAACGCCGCCAAGACCTGCTCGCCGCTCAAGGCCGCGTTGGATACGTGGAAGGACATCACCTTCAATTACGAATCGACCGACACCGCCGACTTCGTGCCCACGACCACGGCCAGCCATTAATTTTTAAGAGGAGAATTATTTATGATGACCAATCCTGGAAATCGTCTGACACAGGGGCAATTTTCGTTTCTGCCAGACTTGACCGATGCGCAGATCACCGCGCAGATCAAATACGCTCTCAAGAACGGTTGGGCGGTCGGCGTGGAATACACTGACGACCCGCATCCGCGCAACACCTATTGGGAAATGTTCGGCAACCCGATGTTCGACTTGAAGGATCCCGCTGGTATCCTCATGGAGATCAACAATTGCCGTAAGACTTTCCCGAGCCATTACATTCGCGTCACTGCGTTCAATTCCGCGCGCGGCATGGAAAGCTTGGCGATGTCGTTCCTGGTTAACCGCCCGAAGAAAGAACCTGGCTTCGGTCTGTCACGTCAGGAAAGCGAAGGTCGCATGGTTCGTTACACCGTGCATTCCTACGCCACCGACAAGCCGGAAAACGAGCGTTATTAATTTAGTAGCAGCCCATACCTGGGGGCGGTACGCCGCCCCCATTTTTTTTAAAATTGTCCCGATGTGGGGGACACCTCCTATCGGGTTTTAAGGTGAATTACGCCATGAGCCAGAGCACGGAGAAGCAAGACAACACTCCAATCATCCTTCCGGACGACACTCCGGTCGATCTCGACGCCGAATTCCGCACGTCCAATATTCAAGAAGTTCTCGACAAGCTTGATCGCGAGTTAATCGGTCTCAAGCCGGTCAAAACCCGCATTCGTGAAACCGCCGCGCTGTTGTTGGTCGACCGCGTGCGCAGGAAAATGAATCTGTCGGCGATTTCACCCACGCTGCACATGAGCTTCACGGGTAATCCGGGCACGGGCAAAACCACGGTGGCGCTGCGCATGGCCGAAATTCTGCATCGCCTCGGTTACGTACGCGAAGGCCATTTGGTTTCGGTGACACGCGACGATCTTGTCGGCCAATACATTGGCCATACCGCGCCCAAGACCAAAGAAGTGATCAAGAAAGCCATGGGCGGCGTGTTGTTCATCGACGAAGCTTATTATCTTTATAAGCCCGAGAACGAACGCGACTACGGCCAAGAGTCGATCGAAATTTTATTGCAGGTGATGGAAAACAACCGCGACGATCTGGTGGTTATCTTAGCCGGCTACAAAGACAAGATGGATCGCTTCTTCTACAGCAATCCTGGCATGCGCTCGCGCATCGCGCATCACATCGACTTTCCCGATTACTCGGCGGATGAATTGATGTCCATCGCCAAGCTCATGTTGGCCGAGCAGAATTATCGTTTCAGCAAGGACGCGGAGAAGGCATTCGCCGAATATATTCCGCTGCGCATGAAGTTGGAACACTTTGCCAACGCGCGTTCGATCCGCAACGCACTCGATCGCTCACGCTTGCGCCAAGCCAATCGATTATTTGCCAAGGGCAAAAAACTCACCAAGCTCGATCTCATCACGCTCGAAGCCGAAGACATCCGCGTCAGTCGTGTATTCCAAGAAGGTAAGCTCGACATGGATGGTGACGAGATGGTCGAAGAAAATAACCGCGGCACGAAATCCTGACACGCATCCCATGAGCATCGCTGAGTTAATGCGCGCCATCGCTGCGGCGATACAGGCCGAAGGACCGGCTGCGCGTTATACGCAGTTGGCCCAAAATGCGGACGCGCTCGCTGACATGGTCAGTTGGGCGCCTGGCATCATTGATGCCACAGGCAAATTGAGCGATCACTTGGCGACGCTGCAACAAGAATTGCATGCGCGCCATGATCAAACGCCCGACGCGGGCCTGGCGGCCTTGCACGATGCGCTCGGCGATCTGCGCAATGCCATCGCTCGTCATGACCGTGACTTCGAGATTACCCGCGAGGATGACACAGACGAAGAGATGTAGTAACGAACAGTTTATCTCTGTTAACTGTCCTGTTTTTGATCATTGGCCTTAAGCGCGAGAGGCGCCTAGGCAAAACCCCGACTAAAGCTTGCTAATGTAATTTGGCTGTCTCATGATGCTTCTCTTCATGGGGCTATTGCCATAAATATATTGCGGGAAGCAGGCCAGTATCGAAAGGGAGGGGGATTGCATGAGGAATTCGTCAGCGTTTTGGCCGTGCAATCTTAGCTGCATAGTATTGTCAGTGCTGTGCATGTGCGCGTCGTCACAGGTTTTTGCCGAAGAGCGTGTTCTGGTGCTCAACGATGCTAATGAACCTCCTCTAACCACCGCCAATCATGACGGTTATCTAGACATGATTGCCAATGAAGCCTTTCGGCGCGTCGGTTATGCGCTCAAGCTGGACAAGATGCCGGCCGAGCGTGCTTTGATCAACGCCAACGAAGGACTGGTGGACGGCGAGTTAACCCGCATTGCCGGCCTCGAAGCTCTCTATCCCAATCTTATCCGCGTTTCAGAAAAATTTACCGACTGGGAATTCATGGCGTTCAGTAAAAATCGTTCCGTGCCTTCAACCTGGGAAGCAATGCGGTCACGCGCTGTCGGACATATTCGCGGTTGGAAGATTTACGAGCAAAACTTAGACGGCGCCGAACACGTCACCGCGGTGGAAGATTCGGCGCAATTATTTCGCATGCTTGAATTAGATCGCATCGAAGTAGCGTTATACGAGCATTGGTTAGGCTTGGCGCTGCTTAAACAGCAAGGTTTGCGCGACGTTTACCCGATTACACCGCCGTTGGTTACCCGTGAAATGTTCATTTATTTAAACAAGCGTCATGCGCCGCTGGCGCCAAAGCTTGCCGAGGCATTGCGCGCGCTCAAGCGCGAAGGATTTTATCAGCGCGCGTACCATGAAAAGTTGCTGCCTTATCGCGAGACCGTCACGCGTTGATTCCCAGCCTTCCGCTGTTAAATCTGGTCACATGCCGAATTTTTGAAGAAATTTACAAAAACCGCGACTTCGATTTATTTTTTTAGCGACCAGCTGCTAGCGCAGAACCAATCATCCTTAGGGCTAGCCCGTCCGTCAGTGCTTTATTAACAAGGAGATAGGTATAATTTTTGCACATAATGTTAAGTTAGGTGGATTCGTGCAAGACGGAAGCGATTCGCTTCCGAGGAAAACTCGACGTGAAGACCAAGATTGACGCGCAGCAGTTGAAAATCGGGATGTATGTCTGCGAACTAGATCGCCCCTGGCGCGAGACCCCGTTTCTGTTTCAAGGTTTTGAAATACGCACCGCTGACGAAATAAAAGCGGTTCAACAATATTGCCAGCAGGTTTATATCATCGAGCCGGAAACCACTGTTAAGCCGTCTTCCTTCCGTCCGAAGTCTGCTGCGCCGCTGCCATCGAAACCCATTGTTGATGCTATTCCAAAGCAGACTTTCCTCGAGCAGCAACTATTAAAGATTAATAATCATCCTGGCGCGCAGTCGGTGTACGTGGATCAAACGACGCTGGAAGAAGAAACCCAGCTGGTCGAAAGCACTTTTGTTGAAACCCAAGATTTAGTGAAAGACATGATGTGGGAGGCTAAGTTTGGCCGCAGCTTGAATGTGCCAGGCGCGCGCAAACTGATCACTAAACTAGTGCAAAGCGCGTTGCGCAATCCCGATGCTTTAACCTGTTTTACGCATCTGAAACAGAAAGACGAATACACGGCTCAGCATAGTTTACGGGTATCGATTCTCTCGCTCGTGTTCGGCCGCCAATTAGGATTGACCGACGAAGAGCTGGAACAGCTGGGCTTGGGCGCGTTGCTGCTGGATTTGGGAAAAATGAAAATCCCCAGCGAAATCTTGAATAAACCAGCGCCATTGATGCTTGACGAGATAAATTTAGCGCGCCAGCATGTTCCGTGGGGCATAGAGATCATCGAAAAAACCCAGCATCTCTCCGCCAGCGTCATGGAAATCGTGCGTCGCCACCACGAGCGTTTCGATGGCAGCGGTTACTTGGATAAATTAAAGGGCGATGCCATCGGCCTCGCTGGGCTGATCGCGGGCATGGTCGATTATTACGACGCCGTCACCAGCGATCGTGTTTATCGCGCTGGTATTTCGTCGCACGTGGCACTAAAGAAAATGTACGAATGGCGCGGCAGCCAATTTCATCCCGAACTGGTGGAAAAATTTATTCAGTGCTTGGGAATTTACCCCATTGGCAGCGTGGTGGAGCTGAATACGGGTGAGATCGGCGTGGTCGTCGCGCTCAATCGCTCGCATCGCCTGCGGCCGCGCGTTGTTTTGGTGCAGCGCGCCGATAAGACGTTTTATCCTCAAATGGCCGCGGTCAGCTTGGCTGGACGTAAAACAACCGCTGGGCGTCCTTGTGAAATTGAACGCGTGCTCGAACCCGAGGCCTGCGGCATCGATCCTGCGCGTTATCTGCCGCTTCCCAGCGTCGGTTGAATGTCAGGAAATTCTCGCTAACCAAGTTTTATGGCCTGGGCATGCCAGGTAAAAAAATGGAATAATGCGGACATGGAATCCGCCAATATTCTTGGTTTCGCCGCTGGTACGCTCACGACCCTGGCATTTTTACCGCAAGTCATTAAAACCTGGCGTTCACGACACACGCGCGATATTTCGTTGGGAATGTTCGCCATTTTTAGCGCGGGTGTTTTTTTATGGTTGTTGTATGGCATTCAAGTTCACGCCATGCCGATCGTTCTTGCCAACAGCGTCACCTTGATATTGGCTTTGACGATTCTCATTCTTAAAATTAAATATAAATAATTTTCAGATGGCGTCAAAACACCGAAATGTTAAACTCGTCTGAATAATAATCCCATGGAGTTTTGTATGTCGGAAATTTTATTTCAATCGGACATTAAAAGCTTGGCGCTGCGTCATCGCGGCAAGGTGCGCGATATCTATGATATCGACGCGCAGCACATGCTTATCGTCACCACCGACCGGCTTTCGGCCTTCGACGTAGTATTGTCCGATCCCATTCCTGGCAAGGGCGCGTTGCTCACCGCGATGTCGAATTTTTGGTTTCAACGCACGCGTTATCTCATCGCCAATCAATTGTCCGACATTCCCTTGGAAAAAATATTGAAAGATCCGGCCGAGCGCAAGCAAGTGGAAGGCCGCGCGGTGGTGGTGCGCAAACTCAAGGCGTTACCCGTCGAGGCCATCGTGCGCGGCTATATCGTCGGCAGTGGTTGGAAGGAATATAAAACCAGTGGCACGGCTTGCGGCATCAAGCTACCCACGGGCTTGAAAGAAGCCGATAAATTGCCCGAACCCATCTTCACGCCTTCGACCAAGGCAGCGGTCGGCCAGCACGATGAAAACATCAGCTTCGAGAAAGCCGCGCAATTGTTGGGCCAGGAAATGGCCGAAAAGGTAAAGCAAGCGAGCCTGAAGATTTATAAGGATTGCGCCGAGTACGCGCTGACGCGCGGCATCATCATCGCCGATACCAAATTCGAATTCGGCTTGGACGAGAAGGGAGCGCTCACGCTAATCGATGAAGTACTGACTCCCGATTCCTCGCGTTTTTGGCCGGCCGACTCTTATAAGCCTGGCGCGAATCCACCGAGCTTCGACAAGCAGTATGTGCGTGATTGGCTAGAAGCCAGCGGATGGAATAAGAAAGCGCCCGCACCCAAACTGCCCGCGGAAGTGATCGCTAAGACAGCGGAAAAGTATCGTGAGGCACTCAAGCGGTTGACGGGCAGCGATAGCGTCGCGCGCGCTACTGGCTAGATTATGTAGGTTGGGATGAATGCAATGAACCCCAACAAACAATGCTCGACGTTAGGTTTTGCTGGCGCTTAGCCCAACCTACATTAAATAATCTTCATTGAATTATTTTTCGCGCCACGGCTTCGGCGACCTTCATGCCTTCCACGGCGGCGGAAATGATGCCGCCTGCGAATCCTGCGCCTTCGCCAGCGGGAAACAAACCTTTGGTGCTGACACTTTCGAAATTATCGTCGCGCACGATGCGGATCGGCGACGAGGTGCGGGTTTCGACGGCGGTGAGCACGGCATCGTGCAGCGCGAAACCCTTGACCGTTTTATCGAAAGCAGGAATGGCTTCGCGGATAGCGGCAATAGCATAGTCGGGCAGCACTTGGCTCAAATCGGTGAGAGTCACGCCTGGCGTGTAGGAAGGAATTACCGCGCCGAGCTGGGTGGAAGCACGGTCCGCGAGAAAATCGCCGACAAGCTGCGCGGGCGCATTGTAGTTTTGACCGCCTAATTCGAACGCCATTTTTTCCAGCTTCTGCTGTAACGCGATGCCAGCCAGCGGATGTTCGCCGCCGAAGTCTTGCGGCGTGATGCCGACGACGATTCCCGCGTTAGCGTTGCGTTCGTTGCGTGAGTAATGGCTCATGCCGTTGGTGACCACGAGTCCGGCCTCCGAATTAGCCGCCACCACCTGACCACCCGGACACATGCAAAAGCTATATACCGAGCGGCCATTGCCGCAGTGATGCACGAGTTTATAGTCGGCGGCGCCGAGGGCGGGATGCGTCGCGTAGGGGCCAAGGCGGCAAGCGTCGATCAAGGCTTGCGGATGCTCGATGCGAAAGCCGATGGAAAACGGTTTGGCTTCGATGCGCACGCCACGACGATGCAGCATTTCGAAGGTATCGCGCGCACTATGACCGACAGCGAGCACGACATGGTCGCTGGTGATATGCGCGCCGCTCGCAAGCGTAACGCCGCGCACGATGCCGTTGTCGATGACGATATCGGTGACGTGGCTGTCGAAGCGAATCTCGCCGCCATGTTTCTCGATCTCGTGGCGTAAATTTTCCACCACTTTCACCAGCCGCAGCGTGCCGATGTGCGGCTTGCTGATGTAAATGATTTCTGGCGGTGCGCCGCAGTCGACAAAGTCCTGCAAGATTTTGCGAATGTAATGTCCGCGATCCTTGATGCCCGTGTGCAGTTTGCCATCGGAAAAAGTACCCGCGCCGCCTTCGCCGAATTGCACATTGGATTGCGGGTTGAAGCGACGCTGGCGCCAGAATCCCCACACGTCTTTGGTGCGTTGGCGTACGATTTTTCCGCGCTCGAGAATGATCGGCTGGAATCCCATGCGCGCCAGCGACAATCCGGCAAAAATTCCACAGGGTCCGGTGCCGATGATGACGGGCCTGGTTTTGCCTTTTGCCGAAGCTTGGACCGGATAGCGATAGTTTTCGTCCGGAGTCTTGGCGACGTGGCGATTATTCGCGAGCCGTTTTAACAGCGCCGATTCATTTTTAATTTCGACATCTAAGGTGTAAACGAATACGACTTCACGCGGCTTGCGCGCATCGTAACCGCGGCGACGTATGCGGTAGCTTAGTAATTCCGTTTCGGAGACGTCTAATACACGCAGAATGGCGGCTTTAAGCTCGGCTTCCGGGTGGTCGAGGCCGAGCCTTATTTCAGTCAGACGCAGCATGGGATATGGAAATGAAATGAACGCCAGGAATGGATGCGCTCTATTATGTCACAATTCAATTTCGCATTGCGGTACCGACGAATAACGCAATAAGTTTGATTTTCTTTGCATCAGCCTGCGATTATCATAACGTTATGAGACGAATCGGTGGCATGATCATGGCGGTGGTTTTGGTGCTCGGCGCTTGCGATAAAAAAGAACCGGAGACGCCGTCGGTAAAGCCCAGCGAGCGCTTGCCCTCGTTCGAAAGTTTGACGCGCGGCGCGCGTTTGTATCAGGAACATTGCGCGCAGTGTCATGGTCCGGAAGCGCAAGGGCATCCCGATTGGCAGAATCCCCAAGTCATCGCCGCGCCGCCGCTTAACGGCAGCGGCAATGAATGGAAGCGCAGCAAGCGCGAATTGTTGAACATCATCCAAAACGGCGCCAAACGCCACGGCGAATGGGCCATGCCCGCGTGGAAAGGGCGGCTGAGCAATTTGGAGATCGAGGACATCGTGACCTGGTTTCAGGCCTTGTGGCCGACGGATGTTTATGATCGTTGGCGCAAAGCCAATGCTTCCAGCAGTCCGTCGGCTTGAATGATAAATATTAAGTTACTTAAGGAGACCTAATGGGCATTGTAATGTGGATTCTGATTATTTTGATAATCGCCGCGCTGATCAAATATTTGTTGAACGACTCTGGGAAAAAATAATCTCAAGTAAATAAGTTGAAAGGAGCAAATCATGTACGGATTTAATATTACCTTGCAAGACGGTTTTGACGGCGCCATCAAGCGCGTGACTGAAGCGCTCAAGACCGAAGGCTTTGGCGTTCTCACCGACATCGATGTGCAGGCGACGATGAAAGCAAAACTTGGCGTCGATGGAAAACCTTATCGCATTTTAGGCGCATGCAATCCGCCGCTGGCGCATAAGGCCATCAGCGCCGATCCCGATATCGGTTTATTGTTGCCGTGCAACGTGGTGGTGCGCGAACAGCCGGATAAGAAAATCAACGTTGGTTTCATGGATCCAATCGCGGTGTTGAAGCTGACCGACAACCCGCAAATTGCCGAGATCGCCAAGGATGTGCGCGGCCGACTCGAACGTGTGCGCGATTCACTTAAGAAAAATTGATTTCGATCAATCCAGGGCCTTGTTTCCATGGCGTTCTTCGTCGTGGCCCTTGTAATCGCCAGGCATCGCACCGAATAATCATGCATCCGATCGTGGAGAACCTGCCATGAGTAATTCCCCAGAAACGCATTATTCCGTGCAAGGCATGAAGTGCGGCGGTTGTATCGCCAAGGCCACTGCGGCGCTGTCGAATTTGTCGGGCTATGTCAGCGCGGACTTTGATCTTAAGAGCGGCACCGCGGTGGTCAAGGGAAATGTCGATCCGCAAGCGGTGGTCAAGGCGCTTAACAACGTCGGTTATCCGACGCAAGCCACTGACGGTTAAATTTTTGACTGCTTTTTTCCCGCCATGACAGCGGCGCATCCTTCGGCGCAACAAACGCATCGGCTTTCTATTTCCGGCATGAGCTGTGCTGGCTGTGTAAGCACGGTCGAAAATGCGCTCAAGCAAGTGCCAGGCGTGACCGAATCCGCGGTCAATTTCGCCGAGCACACCGCCACGGTGCAAGGCAAGGTCGACGCCAAGGCGCTTATTGCCGCGGTCACCGCCGCCGGATATAGCGCGGCGGAACTGCGCAACGCTGAAGACGAATCGGAGAAAGAAGCCGCGGAGCTTAAGCATTATCGCGCGTTGCGGCGTAAATTTATCGTCGCCGCGCTGGTCGGTTTTCCATTGATGCTGGCCGATCCCTTGGGTTGGATGCCGATGCTCGATTCAGCCGCTGGAAAAATATTTTGGCTGACGGTGGCGGCCGCGACTTTAGGCGTGCTGATTTATTCTGGCGGACATTTTTTTCGCGGCGCGTGGAAGTCATTGCGCGCGCACAACGCCAACATGGATACGTTGATTGCGCTTGGCACGGGCGCGGCGTGGTTGTATTCAATTTTTGTTTTGATGTTTCCCCATCTGGTGCCGAGTCTGGCGCGGCATGCGTATTTCGAAGCCGCGGCCATTATTATCGCGCTAATCAATCTTGGCCAAGCGCTGGAAATGCGCGCCCGAGGTAAAACTTCCGAAGCCATCAGGCGCCTTATCGGCCTGCAACCGAAAACGGCGCGCGTCATGCGCGACGGCAAGGAAATGGATGTGCCGTTATCGGAAGTGGGACTGGACGAAACTATTCGCGTGCGCCCAGGTGAAAAAATTCCGGTCGACGGCGTCATTATCGACGGTCATTCAAGCGTGGATGAGTCGATGCTCACGGGCGAACCGATGCCCGTCGAGAAGAAGCTGGGCGATGAAGTCGTCGGCGGTACGTTAAATAAATCCGGCAGTTTTTTGTTTCAAGCCAAGCGCATCGGCGCCGACACCGCGCTCGCGCGCATCATCGAAATGGTGCGACGCGCGCAAGCGAGTAAACCGGCTATTGGACGCTTGGCGGATAAAATTTCCGCGGTGTTCGTGCCATCAGTGTTGATTATCGCGCTGCTGACTTTTCTCGCGTGGTTTAATTTTGGCGCCGAGCCCAAATTGTCTTACGCGCTGGTGACCACGATGACCGTGCTGATCATTGCCTGTCCGTGCGCGCTGGGTTTGGCAACGCCGATTTCCATCATGGTGGGCGTGGGCAAGGCCGCGGAATACGGCATACTGATCCGCAACGGCGAAGCTTTGCAGCAAGCCGGAAAACTCACCACCGTCGTGCTCGATAAAACCGGCACCGTCACCGCGGGACGGCCGACGGTGACGGCGTTATTACCCGCCGCGGGATGGGATGAAGCCCGCTTATTGACCTTGGCGGCCAGCATCGAAACCGCTTCGGAACATCCTTTGGCCGAGGCGATCGTGACGGCGGCCAAAGACAAAAATCTAAAGCTGCAAGCCGTTCGCGATTTTGCGGCGATAACGGGCCACGGTGTTTCCGCGCTGATGGCAAACCAAAAAATATTATTTGGCAATGCCAAATTAATGGCGCGGCACGATATTCAACTCGGCGAGCTGTCGGCGCGCGCGCAAGATTTGGCGGTGTTGGCGCAAACGCCGATGTATTTGGCGGTGGGTCAGCAGATCGCTGGCATCGTGGCGGTGGCTGATCCGATCAAGAACGATTCGGCCAAGGCTATAAAACGATTACAAGCCAGTGGGCTTAAAGTGGTTATGATCACGGGCGATAATCGCGCCACCGCCGAAGCGGTCGCGCGCCAAGTTAACATTACCGAGGTGATGGCCGAAGTCTTGCCCGGCGACAAAGCCGCCAAGGTGGCGGAGTTGCAACAGCGCGGCGAAATCGTCGGCATGGTCGGCGACGGTATTAACGATGCCCCGGCTTTGGCGCAGGCCGACGTGGGTTTTGCCATTGGCGCGGGTACCGACGTGGCTATTGAGTCAGCCGACGTGACGCTGATGCGCGGTTCCTTGCATGGCGTGGCCGACGCCATCGCCATCTCGCGCGCTACCGTGCGCAATATCAAACAAAATCTTTTCGGCGCGTTTATCTATAATAGTTTCGGTATTCCGGTCGCCGCGGGCGTGCTGTATCCTTTCATCGGTTTGTTGTTGAATCCCATCATCGCGGGCGCCGCCATGGCCATGTCTTCTGTGACGGTGGTGAGCAACGCCAATCGCCTGCGCTGGTTCCGCTCCTCCATCGCTTAGAACAGCAATATTTGGTGTACCCGCTGGTTTCTATCCGCTCACTATAATGAATGGTGAGGGGAGAAACTGTGGATATCAAAAAACCTGAAACTTCGCTGCGTCTCAGTGTGGGACTGGGATTTGTTTTAGTGCTGCTATTAATGGTGGTGCTGACGTCCATTGGCTTGCTGCGCATGGCGGACATCAACCGTCACATCGATCAGATTGTAAAAGAGAATAACCTCAAGATGGAATTGGCGCATGCCATGAAAGATGCGCTGCGTGAGCGCGTGGTAATCATGCATTCCATTTCGCTCATGGAAGATCCCTTCGATCAAAACGAAGAATTCAGCAGTTTTTCCGAGCACGCCGATAGCTACGCCGCGGCGCGTCAGCAACTCGACCGCATGCGTTTAAGCGACGAAGAGAAAGCGATTTTGGCGCGCATACGCGCGGTGACGGCCAAGGCACAACCTTTGGTGATAGAAGCCGTGGATAAAGCCATGGGAGGAAAAAGAATCGAAGCACGTGCCTTGATCGTGAAACAAATCATTCCAGCGCAGAAATTAATCGCATTGGAAATAAATAAATTGCTTCAATGGCAAAAAACCGCGACCGAAAAAGCCATTAGCGAAACCGCGGAAACTTACCAGAACGCGCGCGTGCTTATGTTGTTATTGGGCGCGGGCATGGTCGGCATTAGTCTCGGTATCGCGTTGATCGTTATCCGCAACGCCGCGAATCAAACCGATTTGTTGCAGCACCAAGCGTTGTTCGACATGCTGACCAACCTTCCGAACCGCGCGCTGTTCTCGGATCGTTTATGGCAAGCGATTTTAATCGGACGGCGCGAAAATCAACCGTTCGCCTTGATCGCGTTGGATCTCGACCGCTTTAAGGAGATCAACGATACCCTGGGACATCACGTCGGCGATCAAGTGCTGCAGCAGGTCGCGGCGCGCATGCGCGCCTGTTTGCGCGAATCCGACACGGTGGCGCGCATGGGCGGCGACGAGTTTATTATTTTATTGCCGACTATTTCTCATCTTGAAGGCGCGGTGGCAGTGGCGCAAAAAATATTAAAGTCTCTTAAAGACCCCATCAACATAGCTGGACAAGCATTGGAAATAGAAGCGAGCCTCGGTATCGCCATGTTTCCCGAACACGCACGCGAATCGGAGATGCTCTTGCGCCAGGCCGACTCCGCCATGTATGCGGCCAAAAAGAGCCAAACAGGCTATGCGGTTTATAAAGCCGAATTCGATCAAAAAGCCGACGATCGCGCCGTCTTGCAGGGCGAATTGCGGCGCGCGCTCGGCAATGGTGAATTGGTTTTGCACTATCAGCCGAAGATCGATTGCAACACTAATCGCGTGAGTGGCGTGGAAGCCTTGGTGCGCTGGCAGCATCCTAAAAAAGGATTACTTTATCCCGACACGTTCATTCCCTTGGCTGAACATTCGGCTTTGATCAAGCCGCTCACTTTGAACGTATTAAAAATTGCTTTGCAACAGAGTAAGCAATGGCAGAAAGCTGGGTTGATCTTCTCGATCGCGGTGAATATTTCGGCGATCAATGTTCAAGACCCGGATTTCCCGGCGCAAGTCGCTAAACTCTTGCAAGAGCATGCGATGCCGACCGCGCTACTGGAACTGGAGGTGACAGAAACCGCGGTCATGACCGATCCGGTGCGCGCCGTGGAATGCATCAAGGCGCTCAACGTCTTAGGCTTGCAAGTCGCGATAGATGATTTCGGAACCGGCTATTCCTCGATGACTTATCTCAAGAAATTGCAGGTCGCTAAGATTAAGATCGATAAATCCTTCGTGAAAGACATGGCGATTAATCATGATGACGCCGTGATCGTGCGCTCCACGGTCGAACTGGGGCACAATCTCGGCCTCACGGTCATTGCCGAAGGCGTGGAAAATCAAGCGGCTTGGGATGAATTGAAAGCATTGGGTTGCGATGCCGCGCAAGGTTATTACATGGCGCGTCCGTTGCCTCCCGATAAATTCATGGAATGGCTCAAGCAATCACCCTGGGGCAATGTTAAAGAATGAATCGGCAAGTTTTCGCCTAGGATAGTTTCTGGCCTAAAAGCACCACATAACTGAAATAGTGGTTGTAACGCGAAAAATGATTCCAAATACCCGCCGCGCGTTTAAGATTAGCGCGGCGCCGCAATAACCGGCTCAGAACTTTAAAGCTGTTTAATTTTTCGTCACGCACGAAACCGGCCATGCTGAGCATGGTAAAGCGTTGTTCCTTGGATTCCACACGGTCAAAGCCTGCTTGTTTCAAACGTTGCGCCCATTCTCCGCGATGGTGGAACTCGAGCGTGCGGCAGCCGCAAATATCGTAAGTTTGTTGGCGCACTTCGGGCGGTGGCGCGCCTTTCCAGCTGAACTCGACGCCAGCGAATACACCGCTTGGTCTAAGCACGCGCCGCATCTGTTGCAGGGCGCGTGCTTGATCCACGAACATCAACACCGCCTGACAGATGACATAATCGAAACTGGCGTCTTTAAAAGGCAGCGCGGCGATGTCGGCGACTTCGCATTTCACGTGATTACCCAGTCTTCGGGCCTGGACCGCCTGGCGCGCTTGCGAGATCATCGCGGGCGAAACATCCACGGCCGTCACCTGACAACGATAGCGCTGCGCGATATAACAAGCGGTGTGGCCGGTGCCGCAACCAATCTCGAGAACGCGACTTCCTGGTTTCAGATTTAGACGCGCCAGTAAAAGATTTCGGCCCGTGGTGCCGCCAGGATTAATGACCGCCTTGCCCAGATGAGCCAGGAAATCATAGGTGTTAAGCGCTAATATCTCTTCATCGTTTAAATGACGCCGTGTCGAGATCGCGGAAGGGGGCGCACAATTGGGCAGCTTAGGATGCGGTGTTTCGTAGCGGCGCGGCATGTCGCCGCTGGCGGGCGTGGGCGAAATAAATACAGGCTTATCCGTTGCGCTGCGCGCGATGCGCGATTTTTCCATAACGACCTCCGTGTCGTGATTGATTGTTTTACTCTACAGCATGGCTAGCGAATGCCTATCCTGGCATGCTTCCATCCATCGTAGCAACGCTACCTTATATCTCAGGGCGCGACTTGTGTTGGTTCTAGGCTGGCAGCAGAATACAAGGTCATGAGCATATTACTCATTAACATTCTCGGATTGGCTGGAATTGCGCTAATCATTTGGTGGTTTTGATTGTATCGGCCTAAGGCGCAACGCGTAGGCGACGCTCAAGCGGTCGAAATCTTGGTCGCCGACGGCGTCTACACGCCAGCGCGCATCGAAGTCGCGGCTGGCAAGCCGGTCACTTTGCGCTTCTTGCGCCAGGATCCCAGCCCCTGCGCCGAGAAAGTGATGTTCGATAGTTTAGGCATGAGCGCGGATTTACCGCTGGGAAAATCTCAGGAGCTCACGCTAACGCCACCGCGAGCAGGCGAATATGAATTCACTTGTCAAATGCATATGTATCGCGGAAAGCTTATTGCGCGGTGAAGAAGAGAGGCGGAAAAAAACGGAAGGATCCAATGCTTGGATCCTTCCGTTTTTTAAAATTTAATTATTTAATGGACTAGCTAGCTTGTTTTGGAGCATGCGCTTTTTTGCGATCACGATGTAATTCGCGTCGGTCGTGTTTTAAATCATGCTTATCTTTATTTAAATCGCGACGGTCGCGCGCGATGTCAGCGTTATCTCGTTTTAATTCACGACGTTCTTTGGCGACACCGGCTTTATCGCCTTTGCGTTTTTCTTCGGCCAGATCGCGTCGGTCTTCGTTGCGCTCGCGAATATCTTGGCGGGTATCGCGTTTGTCCTCGCGTATGTCGCGGCGATCGTTGGCAATATCTCTTTTATCCGAGCGGATATCTGGATTGGCGCCAGGGATTGGATCAGCGGCATAGAGACTTGGCGCGGTGGTCAATGCCAAAAAAATACTGGCGGCGGCAAATTTTATTTTCGACATAAAATATTTCTCCCGTTTGATTAGTCGTGTGTTTAAGTAATGCTGCTTGCTCCTGAATTAACGCGCTGCAATTTGTTGCGTTGACAGCTTCAAAACCATTTAAAAGGGGATACGTAAATCACTCATCCAATAGGCCCCGCCCGCGGCGACGCTAATGGTAATCAAGCCCAAGATAAGATTAATTCCTATCAGGCGGCGTATAACAGCCAGCTGTTGGCCCGCCACGGTGAAATCGCCAGCCGCGACAGCGCGTTTCATTTTTTGGAAAGGAACAATACAAACACGCACGAAAATAATGATCATGACGATTCCAATAATTTGCATAATGTGAATATGCAGACCCACGTTTTTCATGCCTTGAAACACGGCAAAGATCATCCAATAACCGCTCAGGGGTAAAAGCAGCACCGCGGCCCACACCCACGGAAAGAAACGCGCAAAAGTTTGCGACCACAAGGACAGGCGCAGCGGCGGTTCCAGTAAAGTAGCGGCTACCGGCCGCAGCGCCATGTAGGCGAAGAACATGCCGCCAACCCAGATAACCGCGGATAAAATATGCAAAGTGATCGCCAATGGCATGGAATGCTCCGTGAAATAACCTTGAGTTGCGAATGCAGATGATATTATTCTCCGTTGCATGACCACGCCACAAGATATTTCGCTCGCCGATTTGCGCGCCCGCGTGGTGAAAACGTTTCGTCAAGGCGGTGGTTCGCGCCCCGACGTGTTGCTGGTCGATGCGCGTGGCGCGCTGGCGGTGTTGAAAGATTTCAGCAAAGCCGATCCTTGGTTTCGGCGTTGGGTCGGGCCTTTATCGGTGCGTCGCGAGACGCGCGCGCTCAAGCAATTGCATGGCACGCGCGGTGTTCCAGAATTATTTCAAGTCTTCGGTGGCGAGGCTTTGCTGATGGAATACATCCCAGGCGCCAACGCCAAGCAAGTGCCCGCGGGTGGTTTGACGCCGCAATTTTTCGAACGGTTTTATCGCTTGGTGGATCGTCTGCACGCAGGCGGCATCGCGCATTGCGATTTGCGCAGTCAAGGCAATATCTTGGTGGGCGAAGATGGTGAACCGCACGTGGTCGACTTCGCGGCGCATTTTCGCCGCGGCCGCTCGTGGAACGTGGTGGCGCGATGGATGTATCAAAAATTTTGCGAGGCCGATCGCGTCGCGGTCGCGCGCCTCAAGCGTAGTCATGCCCCCGAGTTGCTCACAGAGACCGAAAAACAGGCGCTGGCGCGCGACCGCAAGACTTTGTTGGAGCGCGGTGCGCGGTTGATCGGCAAAAGTATACGTAATGTCAGCCGTTGGCTGCTGACGCGTAGGCGCAATTCGCTGTAAATCCCCCAACAAAGAGATGGTTGTCGAGCGCTTTGCACAAAGGCTGAAAACTTCCGGCCATTGGGGTAAAGTGCCCGGTTTTTGAATAACCACTTCCGCTCATAAAAGGTTTAACCATGCGCGATTATCAAATTGCCCCTTCCATCTTGTCAGCCGATTTCGCACGTCTTGGCGAAGAAGTGACGAATGTCTTGGCCTCAGGGACCGACATCGTTCATTTTGACGTGATGGACAATCATTACGTCCCGAATCTCACCATTGGTCCGCTGGTATGCGAGGCCTTGCGCAAGCATGGCGTGAAGGCCGCCATCGACGTGCACTTGATGGTCAAGCCGGTCGACCGCATCATTCCCGACTTCGCCAAAGCCGGTGCAACTTATATTACGTTTCATCCTGAAGCTTCCGATCACATCGATCGTTCGTTAGCGCTGGTGCGCGATTCCGGCTGCAAGTCTGGTTTGGTTTTTAATCCCGCCACGCCTTTGGATTATTTAAAGTACGTCATGGACAAGGTCGATATGATTTTGCTCATGTCGGTGAATCCGGGTTTTGGCGGTCAAAGTTTTATTCGCTCCTCTCTCGATAAATTGCGCGAAGCGCGCAAACTCATCGACGCCAGCGGCCGTCCGATTCGTCTCGAAATCGACGGTGGCGTGAAGGTCGACAACATCCGCGAGATCGCCGAAGCTGGCGCCGATACTTTTGTCGCCGGTTCCGCCATCTTCAGCGCTGGTAAACCCGCTGACGCCAATCGTTATAACTCGGTGGTCGCGGCGATGCGCGCCGAGCTCGCTAAAGCGAAAGTTTGATAAAGAATTTAAAAAAATATTAGAGAGCACGGGAATAATTTAATTATATTTTTTTATTCTCAAGGTTTTCTGCGATCTCCGTGGTTAATAATCAAATCAAAATTATATTGAAAACATGAAAACTTCTTCCGCTGCAAACGCTGCAAAATTTCCCTTGAACGTGAAAATGGTCATGATCGATCTCGATGGCACCTTGATCGACACCGTGCCGGATTTGGCCGCGGCGGCCAACCGCATGCTCGGCGATCTCGGTCGTCCAGAATGGGGCATGGAGCATTATCGCGCTTGGATCGGTAATGGCGTGCCGCGTTTCGTGAAGCGCGCGCTCACCGGTGAAATGCAGGCCGAGCCGGAAGATAAGCTATACGAACCCGCGTTGACGTTATTTCGCCAGCATTATGCTGCGGCGGTGTCGGATTTGAGCCGGCCTTATCCGGGCGTGATCGAATGTTTACAGCAACTGAAGGCGCAAGGATTCTCGCTGGCTTGCATCACCAACAAGGCCGCGGCGTTTACTCTGCCCTTGCTTAAGAATCTCGACTTGGCCAAGTATTTCCAGCTAGTGCTGTCGGGCGACAGCTTGCCGAAACAAAAGCCCGATCCCTTGCCGCTAATGCATGCCTGCCAGCATTTCTCCATCAGCTCCGACCAAGGCGTACTAATCGGCGATTCCAGCAATGACGTACAGGCGGCGCGCGCCGCGCGCATGCCTGTTATTTGCGTGACTTATGGCTATAATCACGGTCATGATATTCGTCAGTCGCTGCCCGATGCGGTGGTGGATTCTTTGATCGAAGTGCCGCCTTACTTGCGGCTTTATAAATGACACACATGAGACACAGTACACATAAGTGGTCGGACATGCGCTGGTGGTGGCCTTGGGCTACCGTTGTGGCTGTCTGACTGTTTATTTAACTGGTGATCTCATGGTGACTCATGTCGTTAAGCAAAAAAGATTTCGATAATTACGCCGCACGTGGTTTCAACCGCATTCCCCTGATGCGCGAGGTCTTCGCCGACCTCGATACTCCCTTAAGTATTTATCTCAAGCTCGCGCGCGGGCCTTATTCGTATTTGTTCGAATCGGTGCAGGGCGGTGAAAAATGGGGCCGTTATTCCATCATCGGCTTGCCCGCGCGCACCGTGTTGCGCGTGTTCGATCACGACGCGACGCTGGAAAAAGACGGTGAGATCGTCGAACGCGAAACGGTTTCCGATCCGCTGGATTACACGCGCCGCTTTCAGGCGCGTTACCGCGTGCCCGAGATCGCGGGCTTGCCGCGTTTTACTGGCGGCTTGGTGGGTTATTTCGGTTATGAAACCACGCGCTATATCGAACCGCGGCTCGGCGCTTTAAAAAAGCCCGACACCATCGGCGCGCCCGATATCTTGCTCATGGTGTCGGACGAAGTGGTGGTGTTCGATAACCTCAAAGGCAAGTTGTATGTCGTGATCCATGTGAACCCCGCCATCGACCAGGCTTTTGATAAAGCCAATGCGCGTTTAGACGCCTTGGTCACGATGTTAACGGACGCAGTACCGAGTACCGCGGCGACCTCCTCTCCGCAAGCCGTTTCCGAAAAAGATTTTATTTCCGCGTTCACACAAGCCGGCTTTGAAAACGCCGTGCAACGTTCCTTGGAGTACATCCGCGCGGGCGACATCATGCAAGTGGTGCTGTCGCAGCGTTTAGCGATTCCCTTCAGTGCGCCACCGCTCGATTTGTATCGTGCTTTGCGTACGTTGAATCCTTCGCCGTACATGTATTTTATGGACCTGAAAGATTTTCACATTGTCGGTTCGTCGCCGGAAATTTTAGTGCGGCTGGAAGATGGTTTGGTGACGGTGCGGCCGATCGCGGGCACGCGTCCGCGCGGCGCCAGCGAAGCCGAGGATCAAGCGCTGGAAAAAGATTTGCTGGCCGATCCTAAAGAACGCGCCGAGCATATTATGTTGGTGGACCTAGGACGTAACGATATCGGGCGCGTTTCCAAGGTGGGTAGCGTGCGATTGACCGATAAAATGATGATCGAGCGTTACTCGCATGTCATGCACATTGTTTCCAACGTCACGGGTGTATTGAAGCCGAACACGGATGCCATCGATGTATTACGCGCCACGTTTCCCGCGGGCACCGTGAGCGGCGCGCCAAAAGTGCGCGCCATGGAAATCATTCAAGAGCTGGAACCAACGCGTCGCGGAATTTATTCCGGTGCCGTCGGCTATATCGGTTGGAACGGCAACATGGATACGGCGATTGCGATCCGCACCGCGGTGATAAAAAACGCCACGCTTTATATCCAAGCGGGCGCTGGCATCGTCGCCGATTCGGTGCCGCGCTCGGAATGGAATGAAACCATGAACAAGGCGCGCGCGATTTTCCGCGCTGTTACTTTAGCCGCCGCTGGCCTCGATGGCCGGCCTGGAGCCTGACTATGTTACTCATGATCGATAATTACGATTCGTTTACCTACAACCTGGTGCAATATCTGGGGGAACTCGGCGAAGACGTGCAAGTCCACCGTAACGACCAGATCAACGTCGCGGATATCGTGCAATTAAAACCCGACCACATCGTGATTTCACCGGGCCCGTGCACGCCGAATGAAGCGGGCGTGTCGGTCGAGACCATCCAAAAACTCGGCGGCAAGATTCCGATTCTCGGCGTTTGTCTGGGACATCAGAGCATTGGCCAGGCCTATGGCGGAAAAATCGTGCGCGCCAAGCAATTAATGCACGGCAAGACATCCATGATTCATCACGAGAACAAAGGCGTGTTTGCCGGATTGACCAATCCGTTTGAAGCCACGCGTTATCATTCTTTGGTGATTGAGCGCGAAACTTTGCCACCGATCTTGGAGATAACCGCCTGGACCAACGACGGCGAGATCATGGGCGTGCGCCATAAGACCTTGGCGGTGGAAGGCGTACAATTTCATCCGGAATCGATTCTCACGCAATTTGGCCATGAGCTGTTGGCGAATTTTCTAAAGCAGCATCGGCGCGCGGCGTAAACGCCACGGGTTTGCATGCACGATTCCGCGCATTCTTCTCACCGTCGTCTCGGTTTACGCTTGTCGTTCATCGTCGCGATGTTGGCGACCTTGGCGCCGTTCAGCATCGATACCTATCTCCCGTCGTTTCCGGATATCGCTCGGGAGCTCGCGGTTTCCTCGGTGGCTTTGCAGCAAACGCTGAGTCTTTATTTATTGGCGTTCGCGACGATGATGTTGGTGTACGGGCCCTTATCCGATACCTATGGCCGCAGAACGGTGGTGTTGGTTTCAACCGCGGTATACGTGGCCACGTCGATCGGTTGCGCGCTGGCGCCGAACATTCACTGGCTGTTGCTGATGCGCATAGGGCAAGGCTTGGCCGCCAGCGGTGCCTTGGTCGTTGGCCGCGCCATCATTCGCGATGCCTTTGCTGGCGCCGCGGCGCAGCGAGTGATGTCGCAAGTGATGCTGATGTTCGCTTTGGCGCCAGCGGTCGCGCCTATTATCGGCGGTTGGTTGCACGATGCTTTCGGTTGGCGTTCGGTGTTTTGGTTTTTGGTGTTGCTGGGTTTAGCGGTGTGGTTGTGGGTGGCGTTTTTTCTCCCGGAAACGTTGCCACCCGTGGGCAGACAATCCGGCCATCCACGCGCCATTGGCCGCACCTATATCAAAGCTTTAACGAGCGGCCGCTTCATGTTGCTGATCGCGATTATTTCATTCAACTTCGGCGGATTTTTTCTATACGTCGCCGGATCGCCCGATATCATGTACCGCCATTTGCATTATGGTGCCAATGATTTCGGAAAATTATTTGTGCCACTCGTGGCCGGTCTCATGCTCGGCGCTTTTATTTCCGGGCGCAGCGCTGGACGCTTTACGCATGTTCAGGCGGTGAATGCGGGTTTTGGCATGATGTTGGTAGCGGGAATAATAAATCTAGGTTTAGCGACGTTGTTGGCGCACACGGCGCTGACGATTATCGTGCCCGTGATGTTTTACGCCACGGGCATGTCGCTCGCCATGCCCAACTTAAGTTTATTGGCGTTTGAAGTATTTCCCTACAATCGCGGCCTGGCCTCGGCGTTGCAGGGATTTACTCAGGCCGGTTTCAATGCCTTGGTGGCCGGCTTATTTGCCCCTTTGCTTTCGCATCGCATGGAATTCTTGGCCAGCGGCATGGTGGCGCTTAACCTGCTTGGCTTTGGCATGTGGCTATTATGGCGCCGTCAGTAGACATCATTGGGTTCGGAGTCGAGTTTGCCTTGACCGCGATTGCGGTTCAGCCACAAAATCCGGCAGCATTTTAATTATTTGAGATTTTTTATGGATATGTCATCCGCGATTCGCGCCGTCACCGAACGCCGCCATCTTTCGAGCGTCGAGATGCGCGACGTCATGCGCTTGATCATGACCGGGCAAGCCACGCCAGCGCAGATCGGTGGCTTTTTGGTGGGCTTACGCATGAAGGGCGAGACCGTGGAAGAAATCGCCGCCGCCGCCGAAGTCATGCGCGAGTTGGTCACGCGCGTGCAAATTAACGGCCCACATCTGGTCGATACTTGCGGCACGGGCGGCGATGGCGCGAGTACGTTTAATATTTCCACCGCGAGTGCGTTCGTCGTGGCCGCCGCTGGTGGAAAAGTCGCTAAACACGGCAATCGTTCGGTATCGAGCAAATCCGGCAGCGCCGATGTATTAGAGGCAGCGGGAGTTAGTTTGGAACTTAATCCAGAACAAGTGGCGCAGTGTGTCAACGAAATCGGTGTCGGTTTTATGTTTGCCCCCAAACATCACGGCGCGATGAAACACGCTATTGGACCGCGCCGCGAAATGGGCGTGCGCACGATTTTCAATTTGCTCGGGCCGCTGACCAACCCCGCGAGCGCACCGAATCAAGTGCTAGGCGTGTTTGCCAAGCAGTGGATCGAACCCTTGGCGGAAGTGTTGCAGCGCTTGGGGAGCAAGCATGTATTGGTGATTCACGCCGATGATGGCATGGATGAAATTTCCATCGGCGCCAGTACCCATGTAGCGGAATTAAAAGACGGGCGCGTGCGTGTATTTATTATCCAGCCAGAACAATTCGGCATGCAACGCAATGAGCTAAAAAGAATCTCCGTCACCAGTCCCACGGAAAGTTTGGCGAGAATCGAAGCGGTGTTTAACAACGAAGCCGGCCCCGCGCGCGATATCGTGGCGCTGAATGCGGGCGCGGCCATTTATGTCGCGGGCCTTGCGCCCGATTTGGACGCTGGCGTTAAAACCGCTGTGCGCATGATAGAAAATGGCGCCGCTCGAAAAAAGTGGCATGATTTGCTGACTTTAAGCAAACGGCTTTCCACCCCATGAACCGTCCGCCTGATATTCTTCAAAAAATTCTCGCGCGTAAAGCACAAGAGATTGCAGCGCGCGCCAGCCGCTTGCCGCTTAAGGAACTGAAGCCACGCGCTCAAGCTGCGTCACCGACGCGTGGATTTATGGCCGCCATTAAAAAGCGTCTGGCCCTGCAAAAACCCGCCGTTATCGCCGAGATAAAAAAAGCATCGCCGAGCAAAGGGCTTCTGCGGGCTAATTTTTCTCCCGCGGAAATAGCCATCAGTTACGAGCGCCATGGCGCCACGTGTTTATCGGTGCTCACCGACATGGATTTTTTTCAGGGCGCCGATGAACATCTCCAGCAAGCACGTAACGCTTGTGCGCTGCCCGTATTACGCAAAGATTTCACCATGGATCCGTATCAGGTTTACGAAGCGCGCGCCTTGGGTGCCGACGCCATCTTGCTGATTGTCGCGGCGCTCAGCGACGCACAATTACAAGAACTGACGTCATTGGCGCAGGAATTAAGCTTGGATGTGTTAGTCGAGGTGCATGACGAGACCGAGCTTAAGCGCGCCTTGGCGTTAAATGCGCCGCTGATTGGAATCAATAACCGCAATTTGCGTACTTTCGACACCACGCTCGAGACCACCTTGGATTTACTCAAGCTGATTCCAGCGGATCGCGTGATCGTGACAGAGAGCGGAATTCACAGCCCACAAGATGTGGCGCGGTTGCGTGCGCGGGGCGTCAATGTATTTTTAGTAGGCGAGGCCTTCATGAAGGCCGAAGATCCTGGGGTTAAACTGCGGGAATTATTCGATAGCTCGAAACCGATTCGAGAGGAGAGAGCGTGAAGGCAAACATCAAATGGACTGGTGGCGTGAGTTTTGTGGCCACAGCGGATAGCGGGCATAGCGTGATCATGGATGGCGCGCCAGAACATGGCGGCGAAAATAAAGGTTCACGGCCCATGGAATTGGTGCTGATCGGAACAGGTGGCTGCACCGCGTTTGATGTGGTGCACATCATGCGTAAATCGCGTCAAGAAATTGGCGATTGTCAGGTCAAGATCGACGCTGAACGCGCGCCTGCTGACCCTAAAGTTTTTACGCGGATTCATATGCACTTTGTCGTTAGTGGCAAAAATCTGGATCCAAAAAAAGTCGAGCATGCCATCGAGCTTTCGGCCACGAAATATTGCTCCGCCTCGATCATGCTCGCTAAGACGGCAAAAATTACTCATGATTTCGAAATCGTCGACATTAAATGAGCATGTCAGATTCAAACAACCGCACGATTAAGCGTCCCGCTGCCACCGCGGGATTGCGCCATGTCGCGCTAGTTGTGCGCGACATGGAGGCATGCGAACGGTTTTATACCGAACTTTTGGGCATGCGCGTGGAGTGGCGGCCGGATGCGGACAATGTGTATCTCACCAGTGGACATGACAATCTTGCCCTGCATCGTGCGCCATCCGATTTTTTACCAGGCGCGGCACAGCGGTTGGATCACTTTGGATTCGTGCTCGATGAGATAGGCGAGGTGGATAAATGGCACGCGTTTCTCAAATCTAAAAACGTGGTTATTATGAGGGAACCGAAGACACATCGGGATGGAGCGCGCAGTTTTTATTGCCACGATCCCGATGCCAATACTATCCAAATGATTTACCACCCACCGCTGGCTAAAAGATAAATACGGCTTACAGCCAGTAAGCAGTGCGTGTCATGATTTTCGAGGTAAACCACATTAATTTTTTAATCGGTCGAGGCAAAGAGGCTGCCCCCGCTTCCATCGCTTGCGTTGCGTGATTATTTTCGTCTTGGCGCATCTGTTCTAATATTGCGCGGCTCTTGTTATCCGTCGCTGGTAATTTTTGCAAATGACCGTTCAAGTGTTCGACCACCTGTCTTTCAGTTTCCGCCACAAAACCAAGACTCCATTTATCGCCAGCCACGCCCGCTATGGCACCGAGCGCAAAAGAACCACTGTACCACAGAAAATTTAAATAACTGGTATGGGTACCGAGTTCATCGATACGTTGTTGCGTCCAAGCAAGATGGTCGTTTTCTTCTTGCGCCGCTTGTTCCATTTTTTCTCGTACTTGCGGTAATTTGGCCGTGACGGCTTGGCCTTGATACAGCGCTTGGGCGCAGATTTCACCCGCATGATTGATGCGCATGAGTCGGCCGGCTAATTCTTGCTCTTGACTGGTCAGACCCGTGTCGTTCTGCAGGCCAGCCGGATTGGCGCGCGCGGCATACGGCGTTGGACCGAATACGGTATGCAGTGCTTGATCCAAATGTCCGAACAAGCGGTCAAGAGTAGAAAAGCGGCGATCAGTCATGTGCCAACAATATCCTTAGAGATGTCGCGCAACAAGTGTTCATGAGATGTCTCTTCCATTTGTCTTTCAAGCAACACAAGCGGATGGACCACCTCAATGGCAAGCCCCGCCTTACGCATTCCCGCCGTTAAATACATGGCGCAGCCCGGATTGGATGTGACCAAAATATCGGGAGCTAGTTTCTCGAGCTGAGCGATTTTGATGGCGCGCAATTGTTGGGCGATCTGTGATTCCGTTAAATGGTAGGTGCCCGCTGCACCACAGCATTGATTATTTCCTGGAAGCGGTACAATTTCCGCGCCAGGAATTTGAGTAAGCAAGGCGTAAGGATTTTTTTCTTGTCGCAACACATTTGTTAAGGTGCATGGATCATGCACTGCGATGCGTTTTGCCAGAGGTCGAAATGAAAAATGGGCAGGCCATGCAAAGTTTGCCAGGAAATGGCTGATATCCATTACACGGTTTGAGAACCGCTGTGAAGATTGGTTTTCCGTTTTTTTAAAATAATTTCCATACTCAGCCAGGGTTGCGGTACAGCCGCTAGCGGTGCAAAGGATGGTTTCCGTTCCATCTGAAAAAGCTTGAATATTTTTGCGCACCATCTTGGCGTAATTATCTTTATCGCCATGATGTAAATGCAAGGCGCCACAACAAGTTTGTGTTGGCGGCACGCGCACTTCATAACCGAGTCGGTTTAACAGTCGAATGCTTGCAATGAGCGTCTGTCTGTCGGTAATGCTTGCCACACAGCCGATGAATAAATCCACGCGTTTTGTTGCGGGAGTTTTTGCTGGATAGATTGTGGCAAACGATTGTGGCGTCGTTACCGCGGTTAAATTTTCATCCAGAGGAGAAATACCAAAATATTGCAACAAGCGGCTCATTTTAAGAAATCGGCGCATGCCTGAACGTTGATATAGAAATAATAGCCAGTTCATGATTTCAATGCGTTTACGATTTTTTATAAACCAATGAAGTATCTTCAGCGTCTTAAGTGGGCGTCGCTTGGCTGAAGATGGCATGGTTTTAATCAGCGCGCGCGTTGAATCGAGAATTTGTCCATAGGGCACATAAGAAGGGCAAATTTTTTCACATGCGCGGCAAGTGAGGCAGTGTGCCAAATGCGATTCCAACTTAATGCTTAGTGGCAGATCGCCTTTTTCCAGCGCCAGCATGATTGAGAGGCGGCCGCGGGGTGATTCGGATTCGTCTCGCAACAAGCCATATGTCGGACAATGCGGCAGACAAAGCCCGCAAGCCACGCATTTGGCGGCTTCGTGTTTTATGCTGAAAACGGTATTCAAGGTTTTACGATGGATTGGTTAACAGCTAAATCTGCTCAATTTAGGAGAGATGCATTATACTTTCTCATCTTACCTTTTAATTGCTGCATGCTTGCAATCTGAATAATCGATGTCGCACTACCGTTATCATATTTTTTTCTGTGTAAATAAACGTGAAGATGGCAGCGCCTGTTGCGCCAATCATCCAGCGCAGGAAATGCGCGATTACGCGAAACAACGAATCAAGTCACTTGGATTGCATGGCGCTGGAAGCGTGCGCGTCAATAACGCAGGTTGTATGGATCGTTGCGAGCAGGGACCTGTGATGGTGATCTATCCGGAAGGAATTTGGTATACCTATATTGATAAGGAAGATATCGATGAAATCATCGATCAGCATATCTTGCATGGTCGAGTCGTTGAACGTTTAAAGATTTAATAGATTTTTCGCTGTACTTCATTTCCTATTTACACGGAAAGTGACCAAAAAGGTGAACTAATCACAATTTTCGCAGCACGTTGTAATGCTTTTGAACTTTTCACTCTTCCGTAAGGTCAGATGCAACTTACATTAAAGCTAATTCTCAGAGGTTTGTTTTTAGCCAGATGAGGTATAAAATAGTATATAAATCATATAATTACATAAATAGAAATATATCGAGGAATGATTTATTGACAATATGTAAGATTATTAGATAATAATAATATACTTCATTGCATTCGATGTGTGGCAGTTGGCCCGTTGTTTGCTATTTTTTAGATAGGAAGTTGAAAGATTTTTGAACGGCACACAGTGTGCTGGGTAAAGGCTCCTCCATCCTCCTAGTGGTGGTTCGGGCGTGGCTCTTGTAGCCACGCCTTTTTTTTGTCTGTTTTTCGAGTTATTTGCCCAATTTTTCTTGTAACTTGCAATCGTCTTTTGTAAGATGCGCGGCCTTCTGGCGCATAGTTATTTTTGGCTGCCGGACAATAAATATTCTATTCGATATATTTTATGAAAACTTTCTCTGCCAAAAACGAAACGGTAAAGCGTGAATGGTGCACCATCGATGCCAGCGGCAAAATATTAGGCCGTGTGGCCACCGAAGCAGCGCGTCGTTTGCGCGGTAAACATAAGGCCGAGTACACGCCGCATGTTGATGCGGGTGACTACGTGATCATTGTTAATGCGGATAAAATTCAGGTAACGGGCAAAAAAAGTCGCGATAAGATTTATCATCGCTATTCCGGTTATCAAAGCGGGTTGAAGGCCATGAGCTTTCAAGACCTAATGAAAAAATCGCCTCACTATGTAATTGAAGAAGCCATTCGCGGCATGCTGCCGAAGAATCCTTTAGGTCGCCAGATGTTTCGCAAGCTAAAAGTTTATAGCGGGGCAGAGCATCGTCATATCGCGCAGGGCCCGAAGAAACTTGAATTATAAATTGAAAATTTAAAACCAACGAATCAAATCATGGCACAAGCAAATATCTATCGCGCAACCGGAAGACGCAAGACTTCGACCGCACGCGTGTATCTGAAATCGGGTAAGGGCGACATCGTCATAAACAGCCGCACGTTAGACGAATATTTCGGTCGCGAAACAGCGCGCATGATTGTGCGTCAGCCGCTCGTTTTAATCGACATGGAAAAGAAATTCGATGTGATGGTGAACGTCGACGGAGGGGGTCCGAGCGGTCAAGCTGGCGCGATTCGTCATGGCATCACGCGCGCTCTAATGGCATATGACGCCGCGTTACGCCCTACGTTGCGCAAAGCCGGCTATGTAACACGCGATTCACGCGCTGTTGAACGTAAGAAATATGGTCTTCATAAAGCTCGCAAACGTCCGCAGTACTCTAAACGTTAATTGCAAATTTATAATTGTGATTTTTCATAAAGCCACCGTACGGTGGCTTTATGCTGTGTAGCTTAAATTTTTTGTTAAGTTTTTGTGTGAGCTCAATAGCCTTGTAATAAATTGACCCCTTGGTATGGGCTATTTAGAATCCGACGATCCTTACAATGGGGGATCGTCTAACGGTAGGACAACAGACTCTGACTCTGTTTATCTAGGTTCGAATCCTAGTCCCCCAGCCATTTAGTTAATTGATGTTGTAAAAATACTACATTAAAATGCAATGTGGTATATTTGCAAAAAGTAGTTGCATATACGCAAAATGCTGTGCTATACAAGGACCTAAGCGTGGTGAAAACGCTTAGGTTTTATTTCTCATAACATTCATTCCAGGAGGAATCAATGAAGAAGAAGCTTCTTATGGCAGCGATCGGGGCAGCACTCGTTGCTGGACCGATGGTAGCAGCTCAGGCTGCGCCAACCTTGTACGGTAAACTGCATATGTCATTTGACCGTGATGATAACGGTGGCACAGGCAGCTCAAAAATTGAACGTGGTTTTTTCAGCAGCAACACCTCTCGCTTCGGTATTAAAGGCGATGAAGATCTAGGCGATGGCTTGAAAGCTATTTATCAAATGGAAACTCGCATTAGAGCCGATAACGGTACTGATGCAGCATTTTCTGGCAGTGCGGCGCGTTCCAGTTTCTTAGGTTTAACTGGCGGCATGGGTACTTTCCGTACTGGTATTATTGACTCCCCAATGAAAGATATTGGTCGTTCAGTTGATCTTTTCAATGAACGTATTGGTGATTCGCGCAATGTGTACACTGCATATGACAGCAGTGCCACGTCAGGAAACGCGGGTTCAACCATCAATACTGAAGGCAATTTTGTTAGAAACGCTATTCGGTATGATTCGCCTGCCTTGGGTGGCCTTAAGTTAGCGGCCCTTTATAGTGCGGCTGAAGGCACAACTCCAGCAAGCAGCACAGGCGGCCGTATTATGGGCGTGGGCGCCACCTGGACGGGTGGTCCGATGATGGCAGCTTTGGGTTATGGCAAAGCTGACGGTTCATCGACCACAACGAAGAATGAGTCCGAATGGCGCGGTGCGTTCAAGTTTGATTTTGGTCCGGGCGATGTCCGTCTGTTCTATAGCAAGCAGAAGGATCTCGGTGGTGCTGCTGTGACCTCTAAGATGGAACGTAACGTTTGGGGTCTGGGCGCTTCTTTTAAAGTCATGGGTAATGACGTTGTGAAGGCTCAGTACTACAAGGCTGATAAGCTCGATGGCGTTGCTGATACGGGCGGTAATGAGTTAGCGCTTGGTTATGACCACGTGTTTAGCAAAACGACATTGGTATATTTAGCTTATGCTAAGACATCGAACGACAGCAAAACCGCCGTATTTAAACCGGAAGGGGCAGGTCATGGAGACTCGCTTGCTGTTCCTGCAGACGGCAAAGGTGGCAAATCCGTATCTGTCGGTATGGAAATGCTGTTCTAAGGTTACTGCTTAAAAGATTTGAGTAATCTTAACGGGGCCCAATTGGGCCCCGTTTTTTTTGTTTTAAGCACTGAAGCATCTGCTAATATTTGTTTTTATCCGCATTTAAATTACATGATCAAAATCGGCATCATTGGTGGGACAGGCTATACAGGTGTTGAGCTATTACGTTTATTAGCTAACCATCCTCAGGCAGATTTGCGAGTGATTACTTCCCGCGGTGAGGCTGGGAAAAAAGTTACCGAGCTGTTTCCTAATCTGCGTGGGCATGTGAATCTTGTTTTTACCGAACCCAATTTCCAGAACCTTGCTGGTTGCGACGTCGTGTTTTCGGCGACGCCCAACGGCATTGCCATGACGCATGCTCGCGAGTTATTAAAAGCAGGAATATGCTTTATCGATTTGGCCGCCGATTTTCGCCTGAAAGATGTAAAGCTTTGGGAAAAGTGGTATGGCATGCCACATGCTTGTCCGGAATTGTTGGCTGAGGCGGTGTATGGATTACCTGAAATTAATCGAGGCAAAATAAAAAACGCGCGTTTGGTTGCTAATCCTGGTTGTTATCCCACAGCCGTGCAATTGGGTTTTCTCCCGTTGCTGGAAAATCATTTGGTGGATGCGCGACATTTGATTGCCGATGCCAAATCCGGTATCAGCGGCGCTGGTAAAAAAGCCGAGATATATACATTATTCTCGGAGGCCGCAGACACCATGAAGGCATATGGAGTCGCGGGCCATCGTCATCTGCCTGAGATTCGTCAAGGTCTGGAGCAAATGCATGGGAATCCAGTAGGGCTGACTTTTGTGCCGCATCTTACTCCCATGATTCGCGGCATCCATGCCACGCTTTATGCAAAATTAATTAAACCAGGCGTAGACCTGCAAGCATTATACGAACAACGTTATGCCCAGGAACCATTTGTGGATGTGATGTCATCGGGTAGTCATCCTGAAACCCGTTCGGTGAAAGCCTCCAATGTTTGCCGACTCGCGGTGCATCAACCGCAGGGCGGCGACACGGTGGTAATATTGTCGGTGATTGATAATTTGGTTAAAGGCGCCGCAGGTCAGGCTATTCAGAACATGAATATACTTTTTGGTTTGGACGAACGCATGGGTCTTGAACAGGTTGCCCTATTGCCTTGATATGCTGCTGTCATGCTAAAAAAATTCACAAGCTTTATCGATGGTTGATCTCAATAAACCTGGCGATTTAGTGATAAGGGCGCGCTATTCGCCTCGCGTTAAACTGCTGCTGGCCGTGGTGGGTGCGCTCGCGATACTTGTTTCCGCCGGATTGATTTACAACTACGGTTTGAATCGCGCTGGCTTTGAGCGTCAATCCGCGGAGCAAGTACAGCAAACTTTGCAGGACGACACGCGCAAACTGCAAGATGAAAATCAGGAGCTGCGTGAGTCTCTGGCGCGTTCACAGCGAACTATTCAAATGGATCAAGCAGCGTATCAAGATTTGGATAAATCGCTGAAGGCTTCGGCGCAGGAGATCGTCAAGCTGCGCGAGGAATTAAATTTTTATCGCAATATTATTTCCCCAGCGGATAAAAAAAGCGGATTGCGAGTGCAAAGTCTCTATATCGAGCCCATCGGTAGCACGAATCAGTATCGTTATAAATTGGTTTTGATTCAGGCGTTGAAACACGATCTCAGCATTCAAGGCCGCGCGGTTTTTGAAGTGACGGGTATGCAGTTAGGAGAGGATACCGTGCTGCGCTTTCCCAATGCCAATGAGCGTTCTGTGCTGGTTAATTTTAAGTATTTCCAGGACATTGAGGGCAAATTGGAATTGCCGCGAAATTTTCAGCCCAGCCGAGTCAAAATTATTATACTTTCGCCGAGCGGTGTCTCAATGGCCGAGGCTACTTACGCCTGGCCCCAAGTATGATAGCCTGTTTTGTGCAGGGCCAAGCTACTTAAAGCAGTTTAAGGTCTACAATGAGATAGACATCACGGAGGGTAAGCAGATGTTAAATCCAATGGGAAAATCTTCGAACGAAAAACCGTGTAATACCATCGATACCTTGGTGGGCGCCAAAACTGAATTGAAAGGCGACATCTCGTTCACAGGTGGTTTGCGTATCGATGGAAAAGTGCGCGGTAATATTACAGCGAAGGGCGAAGGCAACAGCACGCTGGTATTGAGTGAAAACGCCGTAGTGATAGGAAATATCACCGTGCCGCATATATTGACGAACGGGTCGATAAAAGGAAACGTGCGCGCCGCGGAACGTATTGAGTTACAGAATAAAGCAGAAATTTCTGGTGACGTGTACTACAAGGTCATCGAAATGGCCCTGGGAGCGGTGGTGAATGGTAATTTGGTGCGCGAAGCCGTGGAGGCTAATAGAGACAGTAAAGCCACGGTTACTCGCTTAAAAACCGCTGCAGAAGCAGGTTCGGAGGCAGATGAATAGTCATTGCTGGGCGATTAGCCTCTAAAAGGGTATAATTACTATATTGAGTTGCCCAATTTGTGGAGGTTGAAATGAGTGCTGCTATGCCTGAAATGCCGTCGCCGTTGTTGTTTACGGATAACGCGGCCAAAAAAGTGAAGGATTTGATCGCCGAGGAAAAAAATCCGGCATTAATGCTGCGCGTGTTTGTTTCCGGCGGCGGTTGTTCTGGATTTCAGTATGGTTTTACCTTTGAAGAAAGTGCCAACGAAGATGATACGCGCGTGGAAAAAGGCGGCGTAACGTTGTTGATCGATCCATTAAGCTTCCAATATTTGGCCGGCGCGGAAATCGACTACCAGGAAGGAATTGAGGGCGCACAATTCGTTATTAAAAATCCTCAAGCTAAAACTACCTGTGGTTGCGGTTCATCGTTTTCGACTTAGCTGAAAAATTATTATTAAAAAAATAAAGGGGCCAAAGGCCCCTTTATTTTTTTAAGCTTGATAAATTCCTCCCAAAATTGCAGCACGTCGAGCGCCAGTGACTGTGGGTATATTACCCGGTTGTTTTGTCATTGTTTGATGCGCCAACCAAGCAAAAGCGACAGCTTCAACCCAGTCTGGCGGCAATCCTAGCGCTTCCGTGGAAGCGACTGGCATCGCAAAAAGTTTTGCGAGGCTCGTTACCAGCTCGCGATTATGTGCGCCACCGCCGCACACATAAACTTCCTGGGTGTGAGGCAAAAATTGGTGAATTGCTTGCGCGATGGTTTTTGCAGTCAATTGCAAAAGCGTTGCTTGGATGTCCGCGGGCGCCAACGTCTGGGAAAATTTTTTTAAATGACCATCCAACCATTCCAGGTTGAAATGTTCCCGCCCAGTACTTTTAGGGGGTAGCATTGCGAAATAAGCATCGGCTAATAGCTGTTTCAACAACTCAGGAACTAGTTTGCCCGACGCGGCCCATTTTCCAGAATCATCGTGAGTTTGTCCTTGATGACGCGAAATCCACTGATCGAGCAACGTGTTGCCTGGGCCGGTGTCAAAACCACTTACCGATTGAGCTGGATCGGCGGCTAAATAGGTAATGTTGGCAATGCCTCCAATATTTACGATAGTGCGATTATATTGCGGCGAATGAAACATGTAGCGATGAAAAGCGGGGACCAATGGCGCCCCTTCTCCGCCCGCCGCTATGTCGCGCGCACGGAAATCAGCAACGGTGGTGATGCCAGTTCGCTCAGCAATCACCGAGGGGTTGCCGATTTGTAAAGTAAAAGGATGTAATGCCTTTGGTCGATGTCGCAATGTCTGACCATGGCTGCCAATCGCGCGAATGTCGTTTTGCACCAAACCAGCTTGCTGTAGTACGGCGTTTGCCGCTTCAGCGAATAATTCACCCAAGGCCATGTCCAACTCGCCCAATCGTTCTATTTCATTGGGACCCGTGCGCATCAGGCTTTGTATTTCATCGCGGATATCGGGTGGGAGAGGGTGAACGTAGGTGGAGACGACTATGGGTTTTGCATTCAACGGAAATGAGACTATCGCGGCATCTATACCATCGACACTGGTTCCCGACATCAATCCGATATAATGCATGGCTTCAGTTTCGACGAGACGCTGATCTGTTGCAATAAATGATTTTTAAAAAATACTATCGATCTCAATTTTAGGTTTTATCGTTCGGCGGCAAGCTGTACGCCACGACCAATGATATTTAGACGCGCATTCCAGGTTTTCGCCAGCCGCGCAAAATCATCACGATGCTCCAGAGCAATAGACGTTGCACCAGGAAATTTATACGTTAATGGATTTCGATGTTCACCGTTTACCTGAAACTCATAATGAAGATGTGGTCCCGTGGCCAAGCCTGAAGCACCGACATAGCCGATAGTTTGACCTTGCTCGACGAAACTTCCTATATGCAGGTTGGAGCTAAAGCGCGATAGGTGCGCATAAATGGTGCTGAAGGTGGCATTGTGACGGATGACGATGCGCCGACCATAGCCGCCATTCCAGCCCATCGACAGAATGCGGCCATCCGAGGTGGCATGCACGGGTGTGCCAAGCGGCGCGGCGTAATCGACGCCCTTGTGTGCGCGCCAAGTTTTGAGAATGGGATGGAAACGTCCACTGGAAAAACGCGAAGTGATACGACTGAATTCCACGGGCGTACGCAAAAACGGACGACGCATGCTGGTACCCTCGGGCGTGAAGTAGGAGGTATAACCATTTGCGTCCCGATAAGCGATGGCACGATAAACGTGTCCTTGGTTAACGAACTCCGCTGCGATAATGGGTCCATCGGCAATTTTTTGGCCCTGCCAATACTTCTCTTCATGGATAACCGAAAAGCTGTCACCACGACGCAGATCCAGTGCGAAGTCGATATCCCAACCGAAAATTTCAACCAGTCTCATGATAAGCGCATCAGAAAGCCCTGCTTCTTGCCCGTCTTCAAAAAGAGAGCTCTCGATAGTACCCGCGACATGTGCCAGGCGAGTTTCGAAAGCACGCAGTTCTTTAGTTAACTCAAAACGATCTTCATGGCGAATTAGATGAAAGGTTTCTCCAGGATCGGTTTCATAAACTAGCTCTAGCAGCTGAGAACCGCTCGTGCGCAGTCGGAGTTGGCGCCCAGGATACAACTGGCGGAAGGCCTGTGCATTAGGATTTGACCGGATAGCTTGATTGACTTGACTGCTATCGTACCCCGCGCGCTTTAGCATGTCCGATACGGTGTCGCCTTTGCGAATTACAATATCCTTCCAAATATTTTTATCCGGGGTCGATTGTTTTACGTCTTCATCCGCGATGGTGGCGGTATCCAAATAGATTTTATTTTCCTGCAAACTTTGTTGCGGGGTGATGGCTACTAATGTATTCGATGACAGCGTATCGTTTTCACGTGGGATAATGGCGGCAATAGTGACGGAAGTCAGAAAGATCGCCAGTCCTAACGCCCAAGCGCCATGCTTGGGCATGGCCTTGGAGAGCGCCAAATAATAACGGCGAATCGAGGATCGACCGCGTCGCAGGAAGTATTTAACGGAAGAAGGCATAGTCGAGGAAGATTAAATTGTTGGCTTTAAGTTTAGATCATGAAAGCTTAGATCATGATCTCATATAAGCGGAGGTATATGGCCAAAGCCCTGCATGTCATCGCATAGCAGCTATGGTACCCTTGGCAGCGCTTAAAATCATCGGAAGTTCCTGGATTATTCATGACTGAACCCTCTCACGCGCTGCGCGCCATCAAGCGTGGCACCGAAGAAATCCTGCTCGAAGCCGAGCTTGTTGAGCGCCTTAAATCCGGCCGTCGTTTGCGCATCAAAGCTGGTTTTGACCCCACCGCACCAGATTTGCATCTCGGTCATACCGTGTTGATCAATAAACTGCGTCAGTTCCAAGAACTCGGTCATGAAGTCTTATTTTTAATTGGCGATTTCACGGGCATGATTGGCGACCCCACAGGAAAGAATGCCACGCGTCCACCTCTGAGCCGGGAAGAAGTTTTAGACAATGCGCGTACTTATGAAGCACAGATTTTCAAAATACTCGAGCGCGATAAAACTCAAGTCGTATTCAATTCTCAATGGATGAGTTCGATGCAAGCGGCGGATCTGGTTAAACTCGCGGCGACCCATACGGTTGCCCGCATGCTTGAGCGCGATGATTTTTCCAAACGCTATAAATCAGGTCAGCCGATCGCCATTCACGAATTCCTTTATCCCCTGATTCAAGGTTACGACTCCGTGATATTGAAAGCGGACGTAGAGCTCGGCGGCACCGATCAAAAATTTAATCTGCTGATGGGGCGCGAGTTGCAAAAACATTTTGGACAGCCATCCCAAGTCATTATTACCTTGCCACTCTTGGAGGGGACCGACGGTGTAAACAAAATGTCGAAGTCACTGGGAAACTACATTGGCATTAATGAATCGCCGGACGAGATGTTCGGCAAGCTCATGTCAATTTCCGATACGCTCATGTGGCGTTATTTCGACCTGCTTTCGTTCGAACACCCGGACAAGATTGTCTTGATGAAACGCAGCGTTAACGATGGAGCCAATCCGCGCGACATTAAATTCGAGCTCGCAAAAGAAATCGTGAGCCGTTTCCATGGCGGACCAAAAGCAGGAAATGACGCGATGCGTAATTTCATTGCGCGTTTTCAGCAACGGGAAATGCCGACAGAAATTCCTGAAATCGAACTTTCCAGCAATGGCAAAGGATTGGGGCTTCCACAAATTCTTAAAGAAGCGGGCCTTACTGCCAGCACCTCAGAAGCTTTGCGTTTGATCAAGCAAGGGGGGGTGCGTCTTGATGGAGAAAAAATCGAAGACCCAACACAGGTTATGACAGTCGGTAAAACACATGTTTTGCAGGTGGGGAAACGCAAATTTATGCGTGTTCGTATCTGCTAAAAATCGCAATCAAAAAGCCTATCTACGCGCATAAATAAAAAAATAAGCGCAAACGGTATTTTACTTTCACAAAAATAGTGATTTTTACAGCGAATTCTTCGATATTTTTGACTTCAAAAATAGTTAGCAAGAAAGTGAAATCAAGCGTTGACGCAGGGGGCTAGGCGGGTATAATGCGCGTCCCTTGGGCCGGTACCAA
>JACXTT010001226.1_pt1 | contig 43343 bp, 32 predicted proteins | sample 9270951 | NCBI WGS metagenome assembly JACXTT01 (sample SAMN15532306, study PRJNA645909) | rock metagenome | isolation source: weathered quartz diorite | place: Puerto Rico | collected 2017-06-21
ACGTGCACCGAACCTTGTTCATTCAGGATCGAACGTATCTCATCGTAACCCAGCATCCGCAGCACCCGCTCAACCCGTTCGCGCGAACAGGAGCAACGAAAGCTCACCGGCATGCGCGAGAACAGGCGAATGTCCTCTTCGTGATACAGGCGATGGATGATTTCACGCACGGGCAAGGCGAGTAATTCTTCGCGTGTGATGGTCGAGCCCAAATACACGGCGCGACTCCAGGCGTCATCATCCATCTCCGGGTTTCCGGGAAGGCGCTGCAAGAGCATGCCCGCCGCCTGTTTGGGATCGGAGGCAAGCCACAGGCGCGTGTCCAACTGCTCCGAACGGGCGAAATAGTTTTCAAACGCCGCCGCCACGGTGTGTCCCTCGAGATTCACGATCGCCTGATAACGTTCCTTGCCGCTCTGTGGATCGATGGTCACGGCCAGGCGGCCGTCGCCAACAAGCTCGGAGAGTGGTGCATCCGGCACTTCACCTTTCCACTGCGCGATGGCACGCATGGTGCGGTCGCTGGTGCATTCCACCACTAGTAAATTCACCGGTCCGTTTCCTTGTACTTGCATGATGAGCCGGCCGTCGAATTTGAGCGTGGAGGTAAGCAGCGCCGCGGCGGCCATCAGCTCACCCAGCACATCGCGCACGCGCGGCGGATAATTGCGCCGGTCGAGTACCGCCTGCCAGGTGGCATCCAGATGCACGATTTCGCCGCGTATCGGTGCGTGCTCGAAAATGAATCGCTGCAGACTGTCATGAACAGGCATTTCATGTAAGTGTAACAGAAGCATTAGGTCGATTTGGTTATACTGGCCGACATCATGCAGGTATTGATCATCCGCCATGCCAAAGCCGGGCAGCGTGGTCTGCTTGGCTTCCTCGGCAAAAAGGACACTCCCCTCACCGACGCTGGGCGAAAAGACATGCGCAAGGCGGCCAAGGGTTTGCAGTCGTTGGTGCCGGAAATTGATGTGCTCGCGACAAGCCCGTTGGCGCGCGCCCGCGAAACTGCCGATATCGTTTCCAAGCGTTACGATGACTTACCGGTGATGGAGCTCGCGCCGCTTGCCCCGGGAGGTTCAAAAGAGGAGGTGCTCGCTTGGTTGCGCGAGCAGAAACCATCGGCGACGGTGGCTTTGGTCGGACACGAACCTGATCTGGGGATTCTCGCGAGCTGGTTGATCAGCGGAGGCACGCGATCGTTCCTGTCGCTCAAGAAAGGGGCGGCCTGTCTGATCGAGATGACCGAAAAGCCCGCGCCCGGATCCGGCAACCTCGAATGGCTGCTGCCTCCAACGGCGTTGCGCAAGCGTGGTTGAGCCATGGTGCGTCGAAGTCTCGTGCGACAGCCCGTGGGACAAGCCGCCTGCCGGATTGCACTGACCCACCTTAATGCCGTTCGCGATGCCCGCGTGCGTCTGAAGGACGCCGGCGATGCCGAGGCATTGCATGATTTTCGGGTGGCGCTGCGGCGGACGCGCAGTGTATTGCGCGCCTATCGCCATTGGCTGAGCAACATCCCGCGCAGACTACGCCGTCGCTTGCGCGCACTGGCGCGCGCCACCAATGCGGCGCGTGACACGGAAGTCATGATGGATTGGCTCAGGGCCGAGCGGCGGAAAATCCAGGACAAACATCGCTCCGGATTCGTCTGGTTACAGACCTTGCTTAACGAGCGTTATGAAGAATCCTATGCCGAAATTACCCATGAGGTACTAAAGGAGTCTGTCGGGATGGAAGAACGCTTGCGCGCGTTACTGACACCCATCGCAAAGACCGATCGGAAGACGGTGCCTTTTCCTCCCTATGCCGTTGTTACCGCTGATTTGATTCGGCGGCACTTGACCGAACTGGCGGAACATCTGGCCGAGATTCGATCTGTCGAAGACGTCGAGGCGATTCATGCTGCCCGCATTCGGGGCAAGCGACTGCGTTACCTTATCGAACCCTTGGTAAACGAAGTACCTTCCGCGGATACGATTGTCAGGCGTATGAAGCTATTCCAGGATCGGTTCGGCATATTGTGCGACGCCTTCGTGCAGGCGCGTGAGATCGTTTCGGCCGTGGAGATAGCCGGCGTCGAGGCGGCGCGCGGCAAGTCGGATCGAACGTTGGGCATGAAACGCTCGGGTGAGGTAGCCAGACACGTGTTGCCTGGATTGCTCACGCTCGCCTTGCGCCTCCAAGTGGAGACGCGCCGGCGCTATGCCATCGTGGAGCGTTATTATCTTGGCGGCCGGGCCGACCATCTTCTCAACCCGGTTGGGCTATTCGCTGACGCTTTGAACAGGCATGAAGCCTGACGGCTAGTCCTGTCGCGGGTGCGATACCGCGGCGGGTTGACCAGAGAACGATAACTTCGCGTCCGCGACGTGCGGGTTGTCGGCGCGCACATGCGTCAGGAATTGCTGCGTACATACCTCCCAAGTATATTTGAGCGCCTCCTCACGACAGCGCTTGGGATCAATCTGCAAAGCATCGAGCGTCGCCCTAGCCAGATTCTCGCTGAGGTAACCTGTGACACCGTTTTGTACGATATCAATCGGGCCTTGCACGGGAAACGCCGCCACGGGTACTCCGCAGGCGAGCGCCTCGATGATGACGAGTCCGAAGGTATCGGTCCGGCTCGGGAACACAAATACATCCGCGCCCGCCACATGCTTGGCGAGATCGATGTTCGTCTGATAGCCGGTAAAGCGGACCGCGGGGTATCTGCGCTTCAACATATCGAGATCCGGGCCACCCCCGACGACGTATTTGGTGCCCGGCAGGTCGAGACGCAAGAAGGTTTCAATATTCTTTTCGATCGCCACCCGCCCCATGTACAGGAAAATCGGGCGTGGGCCGTCCAGGAATGATTTTTGCCGTGGGCGGAAAAGCTCGGTGTCCACGCCGCGCGACCACATGCCGAGGTTCTTGAATCCCCACTTCGTCAGTCGTTCGTGCAGTGTCGGCGTGGCCACCATGACCGTGCTGGCCGGACTGTGGAACCAGCGTATCAATCGGTAGCCGAGACCGAGCGGGAGGCGCGTGCGCAGCCAGACATACTCCGGAAACTGGGTGTGAAACGAGGTCGTGAAGGGAAAACGGTTGCGTAGGCACCAGCGCCGCGCGGCGAGACCGAGTGGTCCTTCGGTAGCGATATGCACGGCATCCGGCTTGAGCTCCTCGAGCCGCGCACGCACGCGGCGGCTCGCGAATAGGGCCAGGCGGATCTCGGGATAGGTCGGCATCGGCACGGTGCGGAATCCCTGCGGCGAGATGACGTGCACCGTGTGCCCGAGCTTCCCGAGCTGTTCGCGTGTGCGCACGAGCGTGTTGACCACGCCGTTAATCTGCGGGTACCAGGCGTCGCTGACCAGGACTATATTCATTCTCGGTTTCTTCCAGGAGATAAACACTTTCATCGGCCCAATGAATGACGGCCAGACGGCCGTCATTGTGCTCGACGAGCGCGGTGCAGGACTCGACCCAGTCGCCGTCGTTGCAGTAGAGCACGCCCTTGTGCTCCTCCATCGTCGCCTTGTGGATGTGGCCGCAAACCACGCCGTGCACCCGGCGCTTGCGCGCCTCGCGCACCAGCGCCAGTTCGAACTGGCTGATGAAATTCACCGCATTCTTGACCTTATGCTTGAGGTAGGCGGCGAGCGACCAGTAGGGAAAGCCGAGCCGGCGGCGCAGAAGGTTGAACCAGCGATTGGTGTAGAGCAACCAGTCGTAGATCCAGCTGCCGAAAACTGCGAGCCATTTGCTATGGCGCACGACGCCGTCGAACTCGTCACCGTGCAGCACCAGCAACCGCCGCCCGTCTGCGGTCTTGTGGATCGCGTCGGCGACTACTCGCACGCCGCCGAACAGCCGCCCGATGTGGTCGCGGAATATCTCGTCGTGATTGCCGGGCACGTAAGTTACCGTCGTGCCGCGCGAGGCCTTATCCATCACGGTTTGGATCACCTGGCTGTGCGAGGCGGGCCAGTACCAGCCGTTGCGTAGGTTCCAGAAGTCGATCATGTCGCCGGCCAAGTACAGATAGCGCGATTCGGTATGGCGCAGAAAATCCAGCAGATATTCCGCCTTGCAGGCACGGGTGCCGAGATGGACATCGGAAATCCAGATGGACCGAAATTGCAGGCGTTTTTGTTTCATGTCGCGGTTCATGATTTTTCCGTGGGCACTATGCCGCCACCCCGTAGAGGATTCATGACGGTTTGGTGAAATTGCTGTCATTGGGATGTCACGGTTTTGTCATTACCCTACGCGCCGTCCGAAACCCCCCGAGGAAAAAACATGGGTGTCATGCGGAAACTGGTGCAGAGCGCGGGAGACGTGGGCCGCATCGTGCGTGCCGGGAGCTACTCGGTTTCCGGCCTGCGCGCGGCGATCCGCAAGGAGGCGGCGTTTCGTCAAGAAATGATCCTGATGGCGGCACTGGCGCCGCTGGGCGCCTGGCTCGGTCACGATGGGATCGAGCGTCTGTTGTTGATCGGGAGCCTGATGCTGGTGCTTATCGTCGAGCTACTCAATTCGGCGGTCGAAGCCACCGTCGACCGTATTAGCAAAAAGCACCACAAGCTTTCGGGGCGCGCCAAGGACATGGGATCGGCGGCCGTGTATCTTTCCATCCTGCTGGCAATTCTCACCTGGGCGTTGGTATTGTTCGATCACTGAGACAAGTCTCGCTTGTCATCGCTCGCTCATAGCGGATAATCCAGGTAATGCCACTCGCACGCTCTGCCCGTTCCTCGCGCGCCGCCGACATGGTCGCGGTCGTCGATCTCGGTTCCAACAGTTTCCATCTGCTCGTTGCGCGGCTCGATCACGGTCAACCGCACATCCTGGATCGATTGCAGGAGATGGTGCGTCTGGCCGCGGGGCTCGATGCGCAGGGAAGGTTGGACAAGGCGACGACGCGGCGCGCACTCGATTGTCTGGCGCGTTTTGGCGAACGGCTACGCGGGATACCGACGGCCAACGTGCGCGCAGTCGCGACCGCCACCCTGCGGCGCGCGCAAAACAGCGTGGCGTTTCTCAAGCGCGCCAGCCGTACGCTGGGCCGGCGGATCGAGGTGATTTCCGGTCCGGAAGAGGCGCGCCTAATCTACCAAGGGGTCGCGCACGATCTGCCACGACATGACGAACAACGCCTGCTCATCGATATTGGCGGCGGTTCGACGGAGGTCATTCTGGGGCAGGGGCCGCGGGCGCAGCTCATGGAGAGCCTGCACATCGGATGCGTGCGGCAGTCGATCACGCACTTTTCCGACGGACGCATCACACACAAGCGCTGGAAACATGCCGAGACGACGGCCCGGCTCGAATTCAAGCCCATCGAGGCGCAATTTCGCGCACGCGGCTGGGAGACCGCCTATGGTAGTTCGGGGACGATCCGTACCGTGGAAGCAGTGCTCAAGGGGCTGAGGCTTGAAGACGAAGGCATCAGCACGCGCGGCTTGAACGACCTGCGCGAACGGCTGCTCGAGGCCGGCCACGTGAGCCGGCTCGAGTTGCCGGGCCTCTCGATAGAACGCGCGGCGGTTTTTCCAGGGGGTGTGGCGATCCTGGCGGCGGCGTTCCGTGCGCTAGGACTCAAGCATCTCTCCGTGACGGACAGCGCGCTGCGGGAAGGACTGCTTTACGACCTGCTGGGGCGCATCCGGCATAAAGACAAGGACGTGCGTGCCCAGACGGTGACAGCGCTATCCGCGCGTTACCGAGTGGACATGGCGCAGGCCGAACGCGTCACACGTAGTGCGCAAATGCTTTTTGAACAAATCATGGCAGAGTGGGGATTGGGCGAAGCCCAGGTCCAGGCGCTCACTTGGGCGGCGCGCTTGCATGAAATCGGATTGGCGATTGCGCACACCAAATATCACCGCCATGGCGCCTATCTCATCGAGCACTCCGATCTGCCGGGTTTCTCGCTGTCCGAGCAGCGCCTGCTTGCGGCGCTCGTGCGCGCGCACCGCCGCAGTTTTCCCGTCGAGGTATTTGAAATGTTTGCCAAGAGCGAGGGACGCACAGCCCGGCGCCTCGCGGTATTGTTGCGCCTCGCGGTATTGTTGCATCGTGGCCGCGCCGGCCGCGCATTGCCACGGGTGACGCTGAGGGCAGGCAAGCGCCGGCTGCGTCTGCGTTTTCCGCGCGGCTGGTTGCGGCGTAATCCGCTCACGGCGACGGACCTGGCGCAGGAGGCGGGCTATCTTAAGACAGCGGGTTACAAACTGGATTTCGAGTGAACTCGGTGGGTTTACCAGATCAGGATTGTTCCGTCAGTTTTTTCAACAGCGCAACCTGCGCCGATTGAGGTGAAGCGCCGTCAGGCTGAAGCCGTATGTAGGATCCGTCAGCCTGTAACTCCCAGGCCTGTGTATTATCGGCAAGATAACCTCTCAGCGTTTCCTCGATGACACGAGCACTCAGCAGCTTGTCTTCGATCGGAAAGGCCACCTCGACACGTCGGAAAAAGTTGCGGTCCATCCAATCGGCGCTGGCAAGCCACACCTCTTCCTTACCATCGTTCAGGAACCAGAAGACACGCGGGTGTTCGAGAAAGCGGCCAATGATGGAGCGCACGCGAATGTTTTCGGATAGCCCCAGTATACCCGGCCGCAGGCAGCAGATGCCGCGCACGATAAGGTCGATCCTGACACCCGCCTGCGAAGCCGAGTAAAGTGCCTGAATGATCTGGTTTTCCACCAAGGCGTTCATCTTGGCGATGATGTGCGCCGGCCGGCCGGCGCGGGCATGTCTGACCTCGCATTCGATCTTGGTGAGCAACTCCTGATGCAGTGAAAACGGGGATTGCAGCAGTTTTTTCAGGCGCGAGAAGCGCCCCAGACTCGTAAGCTCTAGAAATACTTTGTGCACATCCTCGCCGATATCGTTGTCACAAGTGAACAGACCGAAGTCGGTATAAAGGCGCGCGGTGCGGTCGTGATAATTGCCAGTACCCAGATGCACGTAGTGTCCGAGCTTTCCGTTCTCCCGGCGCAGCACCAGAGTCATCTTGGCGTGGGTCTTGTAGCCGACCACGCCGTACACGACGTGTGCTCCGGCCTCCTGCAGCAGGGTAGCGAGATTGATATTCGCCTCCTCGTCAAAACGCGCGCGTAGTTCCACGACCACCGTGACTTCCTTGCCGGCGCGCGCCGCCTCCACCAGCGCGTCGACAATGGCCGAATTCGCGCCGGTCCGGTAAAGCGTCTGCTTGATGGCCAGCACCTTGGGGTCGGCTGCCGCCTGGCGCATGAAATCGACAACCGGTGCAAACGACTCAAACGGGTGATGCAGCAAGACATCGCCGCTGCGGATGGTATCGAATATATTTTTGCTGTTCACCAAACGTGGTGGCAGCCCGGGGACGAAGGCCGGGTACTTGAGATCGGGTCGGTCCACGAGATCGTGGAGGGCGAGCAGGCGGTTGAGATTGACCGGTCCGTTGACCATATACAGGTCGCTCTGGTCGAGTTCGAACCGACTCATGAGGTAGGCGGCTGTTTCCGGCGGGCAATTATCGGCCACCTCCAGCCGTACCGTGTCGCCATAGCGGCGGGACAGCAGTTCGCCTTCGACCGCGCGCAGCAGGTTGTCTACCTCTTCCTCGTCCACGAACAGTTCGGAATTGCGCGTGACTCGGAACTGATAACAGCCCGTGACTTCCATCCCCGGAAACAGGTCGTTGACATAGTTATGGATGATCGAGGACAGAAACACGAAGTCATGCGGCCCGTTCGAGAGTTCCCGTGGCAGGTGGATCAGGCGTGGCAGCGCGCGCGGCGCCTGTACCACGGCCACGCCGCTGCGACGCCCGAAAGCATCGCGGCCCTTGAGGGTGACGATGAAGTTAAGACTTTTGTTTAGGATACGGGGAAAGGGGTGTGAAGGATCGAGTCCAAGCGGGCTCAGGACCGGCAGCAACTCATGTTCGAAATAATTCCGTACCCAAGCCTCCTGTTCTGGGCTCCATTCGGTGCGTCGCACGAAGCGAATCTGCTCGCGATCGAGTTCGGGGATGAGGACATCGTTAAACACGCGGTACTGCTCCGCGACCAGCCGGTGTGCTGTTTCGGAAATGCGCTTGAGTATCTCCTGGGGCGACATATTGTCCGGACCAGCCTGCACCGATCCCGAGGCCACTTCCTCCATCAGGCGTGCCACGCGGATCTCGAAGAACTCATCGAGATTGGAGATGGAAATGCACAGGAAACGCAGCCGTTCAAGCAGCGGTGTTCCCGGGTCCTTGGATTGTTCGAGCACGCGCCAGTTGAACTCAAGCAGACCGAGTTCGCGGTTAATGTAGAACTCAGGCAGCTTGAACTGATCGGACAGCTTCAGTTCGGCAACGCTCATGAAAAACGGAAGAAAGAGGGGAATTGAATCGCCATACTATAACAGTCATATGACAAATATATGACACTTGGCTTCTCAAGCAACCAAGTGTCGGAACCGCATGATCAAGCGAGGTATTTGGCTCAGCCGGCCGGAGCCTGTTGATTTCCCTCAGCCGCGATTTTCCGGCGGACTTCGTCCATGTCGAGCGCCTTGGCTTTCTCAATTACCTGTTCCAAGGCGGAAGCTGGCAATGCGCCGGGTTGCGCGAAAATAATGATCTTCTCGCGGAAGATCATTAGCGTGGGGATCGAGCGAATCTGGAAGTAGCCGGCCAGGGCCTGTTGATCCTCGGTATTAACCTTGGCAAATACCACATCCGGGTGTTTTTCCGAGGCGGCTTCGTACGCGGGTGCGAATGACCGGCACGGCCCGCACCACGGCGCCCAAAAATCCACGATCACCATGCTGTTTCCATTTACAACTTGATGGAAATTTTCCTGTGTTGCTTCAACGGTGGCCACATTGTCTCCAGTGGGTACCAGGGGGATGCCCATAGTGTTTAAGATTGAATGAAAATTGTATCGACATCAAACGGCGCTATTCGAACAAACATGGGGACAACGCCAGTGAAATCAAGTCAGCGGTATTCGTGCGACCATTAGTGAGTGCGGACACCGCTTTCGGCTGATGGCATAGCACTTGCGGACAATAAAGAAAGGGATTCCTTGCAAAGGGCTATTAGCCGGACCGCGACGATTGCGTCAGCGACTTGTCCTTCCTAGGATTTCCTTCTCCACCTGATCCAGGCTGGTATGGCGCACGTCCTTGCCTTTAACCAGATAAATGATGTATTCGCAGATATTGCGTGAATGGTCGCCGATGCGCTCCAGCGCGCGCGCCGCCCAGATGACGTTGAGCATGCGCGAGATGGTGCGCGGGTCTTCCATCATGTAGGTGATGAGCTGGCGCATGGTGCCTTCGTATTTCTGATCCACCTTTTGATCCTCGCGCGCCACGCGTAGCGCCGCCTCGATATCGAGACGGGCAAAGGCGTCGAGCGCGTCGTGCAGCATGTGGCGCACGTAACCGCCCAGCGCCTGGATCTCGGCGTAATTATTCTTGGGACGTTCCTCGCCCGCCAGACGCACGGCCATGCGCGCGATTTTCTCGGCTTCGTCGCCGATACGCTCGAGATCGGTGATGGTCTTGATGACGGCCACCACCAGCCGCAGGTCACTCGCGGTCGGCTGCCGGCGGGCGATAATCTGGCTGCATTCCTCGTCGATGGCCACCTCCAGCTTATTGACCTGGGTGTCGTTCATGATCACGGCTTCGCCTTCCGCGGTGTCGCCCTTGGCGAGTGCTTCCATGGCATGTTCGATCTGTTGTTCGACGAGCCCGCCCATCTGCAGGACACGCGAGCGGATGTCCTCCAGCTCGGTATTGAACTGGCGGGAGATATGTGTGTGCATCTGTTCCATGGTGCTCTCCGTGAATTCTCGTAAGCCGTCCTTGGCGCTACTTCATTAACTTTGTTGGGCCCCAGCCCGGCCATCCGTGGCCGGGCGTTCATCGGCGCGAATGTACGTTAAGTACATTCGCGACTATTCCGACTCACCCATAGCGTCCGGTGATGTAGTCTTCCGTCTGTTTCTTGGACGGATTGGTGAAGATGGTGTTGGTGCTGCCGAACTCCACCAGTTCACCCAGGTACATGAAGGCCGTGAAATCGGACACGCGCGCGGCCTGTTGCATGTTGTGCGTGACAATGACGATAGTATAGTTCTTTTTGAGTTCGTAGATGAGTTCCTCGATCTTCAGAGTCGAGATCGGGTCGAGCGCCGAGGCCGGTTCATCGAGCAGCATTACCTCCGGTTTCACGGCGACGGCGCGGGCGATGCAAAGGCGCTGCTGCTGACCGCCGGACAAACTCATGCCGCTCTGGCGCAGCTTGTCCTTGACTTCGCCCCACAGGGCCGCCTGCTGCAGCGCCCATTCCACCCGGTCGTCCATTTCCGAGCGTGACAGCTTCTCGTACAAGCGCACGCCGAAGGCAATGTTCTCGTAAATTGACATGGGAAACGGTGTCGGCTTCTGGAACACCATGCCGATGCGCGCGCGCAGCCGGAACAGATCCGTGCGCGGTGAAAGAACGTTTTCGTCATCAAGCAGAATCTCACCGGTGGCACGTTGACCGGGATAGAGTCCGTACATGCGGTTGAAGGTGCGCAGCAGGGTTGACTTGCCGCAGCCGGAAGGCCCGATGAAGGCCGTGACCATGTTGGTGGCGACGTCCAGAGAGACGTCTTTCAGTGCCCGGTACTTGCCGTAAAAGAAGTTCAAGCTGCGCACTTGAATCTTGTTCTTGGAATTTAGTACAGAAGACGAGTCGTTCATTATTCAGTGCTCCATCCTGGCCTTGCGCGAGAGCGCGCGCGCCACGATGCTTAATGCCAGTACGCTCAAGGTGATGAGCAACGCGCCGGCCCATGCCAGTGCGTGCCATTCTTTATATGGACTCATCGCAAACTGAAAAATCACGACTGGCAGATTCGCCATGGGCTGCATCAGGTCAGTGGTCCAGAACTGGTTATTGAGGACTGTGAACAGGAGCGGCGCGGTTTCACCGGCAATCCGTGCGATGGCCAGCAACACGCCGGTAAGAATGCCGGAAAGGGCAGCACGGTAGGCCACAAGCGAAATCATTTTCCAGCGTGGCGCCCCGAGTGCCAGCGCCGCCTCGCGCAGAGTATTCGGCACCAGGCGCAACATTTCCTCGGTCGTGCGGATCACCACCGGTAGCATGATGATGGCGAGCGCGAGCGCGCCCGCCAGTGCCGAGAAATGACCCAGGCGGACGACTACGAGCTCATAAACAAACAACCCGATGATGATTGAAGGTGCGGAAAGCAGGATGTCATTAATGAAGCGGATGGTGCCGGCCACGAACGTGCGGCCGCCGTATTCCGCCAAGTAGGTGCCCGCGAGTATGCCGACCGGAGTGCCGATCGCGGTGGCCAGCCCCACCATTATGAGACTGCCCACGATCGCATTGGCGAGTCCGCCGGTGCTCCCGGGTGCCGGCGTGTTTTGCTGAAACATGTTCCAGTCGAACGCCGAAAATCCGTAACTGAACGTGGTCCACAAAATCCAGAAAAGCCAGAAAAGACCAAAAATAGTCGCCAAAACTGAACCGGAAAGGTTCACGATATTGACGGTACGACGTCGGAAATAACGCCAGTCCATAAGGGTTGAGTTTCTCATGTCTTGACGCCTTCGCGCGACTCCAAGCTAAGTAGCATGAACTTGGCCAGCGCGAGCACGATGAAAGTGATCATGAAGAGCACCAGTCCCAGCGCGATCAGCGCCGAGGTGTGCATCTCGCCCACGGCCTCGGTGAATTCGTTGGCGAGCGTCGAGGCAATGGAGTTGCCTGGTTCGAACAGCGAGAGGCTCAGTCGGTGGGTGTTGCCGATGACGAAGGTCACGGCCATGGTTTCGCCGAGTGCGCGTCCAAGACCCAAGAAGATGCCGCCCACCGCGCCCACGCGCGTATAGGGCAACACAACGTTCCATACCACTTCCCAGTGAGTCGCGCCCACGGCGTAGGCCGATTCTTTGAGAAATTTGGGCGTGGTTGCGAACACGTCGCGCATGATGGCGGTAATGAAGGGGATGATCATGATGCCGAGAATAATGCCGGCCGGTAGCATGCCGATGCCGAGCGGAGCGCCCTGGAACAGAATACCGAGGTAAGGCGTTTCGCCAAAATGATTTTGCAGCCAGGGCTGAACATGCTGTGACATGACCGGAGCGAAAACGAACAGGCCCCACATGCCGTAGATAATGCTCGGAATAGCTGCCAGCAACTCGATTGCCGTGCCGATGGGGCGCCGCAGCCAGTACGGCGCAACCTCTGTGAGAAACAACGCGATACCGAAGCTAATGGGCACTGCAATGCTCAATGCAATAAAAGAACTCACTAAGGTGCCATAGATGGGGACAAGCGCGCCGAAGCGTTCGGTGACAGGATTCCACTCGTCGGTGACAAGAAATTTCGGACCAAAAACAGTCAGCGCCTGCCAGCCACCGATAAAAAGCGACACGATGATGCCGGCCAGTATCATCAGCACGAGCCAAGCCGAGCCCGTGGTCATGACCTGGAAAACCCGATCCATCGTGCGTTGCCGCCCGCTGGCGGTATCGGAGATGTGTGATTGGCCACTGATCATGGCATGTCGGGATTATGTATGAAGAGAAAGCGGGGTCCCGAAGGACCCCGCCACGTACAACCTATTTATAAGTGAGACAAATTCTACTTCTGGACCATGCTGTCGGTCCAGATAGTCTTGCCGCTCGCGTCCATGATCTCTTTTTTCCACGTTTCTTCGACCAGTTTCACGACGCTGTCCGGCATCGGGATGTAGTCGAGTTCTTCGGCCATCTTGTCGCCGTGGTGATAGGCCCAGTCAAAGAACTTGAGGACTTCCTTGCCGGTCTCTGGATTTTCCTGCTTCAGGTAAACCAGGATAAAGGTGGCGCCGGTGATCGGCCAGCTCTTCTCGCCGGTTTGGTCAGTAAGCATCAGATTAAATCCAGGCGTGCCTTTCCAGTCGGCGCCCGCGGCCGCGGCCTGGAACGACTCGCTGTCAGGCTTGACGAACTTGCCGGCCTTGTTCTGCATCTGGGTGTAGGTCATCTTGTTCTGTAGCGCATAGGCGTACTCGACGTAACCGATGGATCCATTGAGACGCTGTACATAGGAAGCGACGCCCTCATTACCCTTGCCGCTCACGCCGGTCGGCCAGGACACCGAGGTGTTGTTGCCGATCTTTTCTTTGAACTCGGGGCTGACCTTGGCCAGATAGTGGGTGAAGATGAAGGTCGTGCCCGAACCGTCGGCACGCGCCACGACGGTGATCTTGTCGTGCGGCAGTTTTACGCCCGGGTTGAGTTTCTTGAGCGCGGCGTCATCCCAGTTCGTAATTTTACCGAGATAAATGTCGCCGAGCGTGGCGCCGGTGAGTTTCAGTTCGCCTGCCTTCACGCCTTCCAGGTTCACGACCGGCACCACGCCGCCCATGACCATGGGGTACTGCATCATACCGCTTTCGTTCAATTCCTCGACCGGAAGCGGCTTGTCGGAAGCGCCGAAGTCCACCGTCTTGGCCTTAATCTGTTTGATCCCGCCACCCGAGCCGATGGACTGGTAATTCATGCTCATGCCGGTTTTGGCCTTGTAGGCCTCGGCCCATTTGGCGTAAATCGGATAAGGGAAGGTAGCGCCCGCGCCGTTGATGGTTTCAGTGGCTTGAGCAAGAACGGCGATCATACCGAATGCCACCACGCCGGCGAGCGCCGTGTTTTTCAGTCGTCTGGATAAGATATGCATGGTTTATTAAGTCTCCGAATATTGAAAAATCGTGAAGTGGTGAATGCGGAGCGCATCATGCCAAGGCCATATGACAGTTGTATGACAGCATCGCTTATCGCGCCTCACGCAAAATCCGGGGGTTCGCGCGTGCCGAGGGCCCGTCAACCCCGTATGGTGTCAGCCGCTGGGCGACACGGCGGGTACGGGGCAGCACTCGGCGTAGGTTGGGACTCCCGATTTGCGCTCATACCAGACGCTGGTGCGGTTGACGATTTTCACGACCGAGAGCATGACCGGCACTTCGATGAGCACGCCGACCACCGTGGCCAACGCCGCACCCGATTCGAAGCCGAACAGACTGATGGCGGCGGCGACGGCCAGTTCGAAAAAATTGCTGGCGCCGATCAGGGCCGAAGGACCGGCGACGCAATGGGCGACTTTGAACCGGCGGTTGAGCAGGTAGGCGAAGCCGGAATTGAAGTACACCTGGATCAGAATCGGCACGGCGAGCAAGGCAATGATGAGTGGTGCGCGCAGGATTTGATTGCCCTGAAAGCCGAAGAGCAGAACCAGCGTGGCAAGCAACGCCAGCAATGAAGCTGGATGCAGGCGGCGCAGCGTGCGTTGCAGCGTGGCGTCACCTCCGTGGCGTAGCAACTGACGACGCCACCACTGGCTGAATATAACCGGCAGGACGATATACAACGCCACCGACAGCAGCAGCGTGCCCCAGGGGACGGTGATCGCGGACAGGCCAAGCAGCAGGCCGACGATCGGCGCGAAGGCGAAGATCATGATGGTATCGTTGAGGGCCACCTGCGTGAGGGTGAAATTCGCATGCCCACGGCTCAAGTGGCTCCAGACGAACACCATGGCTGTGCACGGCGCCGTCGCGAGCAGGATCAGGCCTGCAAGATAGGAATCGATCTGATCCGCCGGCAGCCAGGAGGCAAACGCGTGACGGAGGAAGAGCCAGCCGAACAGGGCCATCGAAAACGGTTTAACCAGCCAGTTGATGAACAGCGTAACGCCGATGCCGCGCCAATGCGCGCGCAGGTGATGCAGCGCGCCGAAGTCCACCTTGAGCAGCATCGGGACGATCATGAGCCAGATCAGTAACGCCACCGGCAGGTTGACGCGCGCGAGTTCGAGTCGTCCGACCGCGTGAAACAATTCTGGAAAGAGGTGACCCAGCAGGATTCCAGCGCCGATGCACAGGAACACCCATACGGTGAGATAGCGCTCGAAAAATCCCATCCCGGCACCCGCGGATTGCTTTGCCGTGGTTTCGCATGGCGCGCTCACGATTGTTCTCTTTGGCCAAGCGATACGTTATCGTCACCGCGCGCCATCATTTTCAACCCACCAATCAAACCCTCGACGCGACTTTTGATCTCATCGCGCGTGGCGCGGAACTTGGTCGTAATTTGTTCTTCCGTGCCGGTGGCTTTCGCGGGGTCTTCCAACGGCCAGTGTTTTTTCTGAACACCGGGAGGCAGTACCGGGCAGTGCTCGTCGGCATGGCCGCACACGGTGACTACAAGATCGGCCCGCGCCAGCATCTCCGGTGTCACCCGGGTGGACTCCTGGCGCGAGATGTCCACGCCGGCTTCGCGCATGACGGCGATCGCGCGCGGGTTCTTCCCATGCGCCTCGATGCCGGCGGATTGCGCTTCAAGCCATTCATTCCCCAAATGGTTCGCCCAACCTTCCGCCATTTGAGAGCGGCAGGAGTTTCCGGTGCACAGGAATAAAATTCTGGCCTTACGTTTATACATGCGTGATGTTTCCTCGAGGATTACACGCAACGGTTTGTCGCTGGCCGATTCGGCATGGCCCGGAGCGTCTTGCGGTCGGACTGATAGGGTTGGGTTTTGGCGTTACCAACCAGCGTTTGGTCGAGAATAGTCCGAGCCCATTTCGGCATATCAGGATGCAGGCGATAGTAGATCCAGACGCCGGCACGCCGGTCGCTCACGAGTCCGACGGCGCGCAGATAGGCCAGATGACGCGAAATCATGGGCTGCGATAAATCGAGTGCGTGCGTCAATTCGCATACGCATAACTCGTTCTCAACAGCCAGCAACATCAACAACCGCAACCGAGTGGGATCGCTGAGCGATTGAAAAAAAACCTCGGGCGAGAACGACATGGCTTGAATATACGTAAAGTCATATATATTGGCAACCATATATGGGTTGACAAGCCAGGCAAGGATAAACGCTATTGGCTAGAGCCTCCTTAGGGCAGTAATCAATTTGTCATGTTGTTGGTATGAAATGCCACACATTCAACAACCACGACATGTGTAGCCAGTCATGCGAACCAAAATCCTGATTGTCGAAGACGAAGACGCCATCCGTCAGGTGGTATGCATGGCCTTGTCCCAGGAGAATTATGAGTGCCTGGAAGCGGCCGACACTACCCAGGCGCAGGCGAAAATTCTGGAGAACACGCCTGATCTGCTACTGCTTGACTGGATGCTGCCGGGCCTCAGTGGCGTCGAGTACGCGCGTCGTTTGCGAGCCGAGAAACTCACGCGGGATATCCCAATCATTATGCTCACCGCTCGTACTGAAGAGGAAGACAAGGTTCGGGGATTACAAAGCGGTGTCGACGATTACATCACCAAGCCGTTTTCCATGCGCGAATTGATGGCCCGTATCAAAGCGCTGTTGCGGCGCGCGGCGCCGCACAGCGGCGATAAGACGATCGAAACCGCCGGTTTGCAGCTTGACCCCGTCACTCACCGGATTTTGGTGCATGGGGAAAGTATCAAGCTGGGTCCCACGGAATTTCGTCTGCTGCACTTTTTCATGTCGCACCCCGAGAATGTTCACAGCCGCGAGCGGTTGCTGAACAGCGTCTGGGGAGAGGGCGTTTACGTCGAGGAACGCACGGTAGACGTGCACATTCGCCGTTTGCGCAAGGCGCTGACAGTCAGCGGACACGATGATCTGATCCAGACCGTCCGGACCGCGGGTTACCGTTTTTCCACGCAGAAATAAATCGTTGCCGGGCGTTTGATCTCCACGGCCATGTGCGCAGCGGTATGAGCGCTTCCTGGCTTCTCCGACTGATTACAGAGGAATCTGCAAGGAACTGTTCAACGTGTCGGGGGCCCGTTGGGTGTTGCGCGGCCCGATGTATTTTTCATACAGGTATTGCCGCAGCGGTTCTGAGAAATCGAGGCGATCGGTCTCCATCCGGGGCAGGGCCTTGAGTCTGGTTTCAAAATGGTAACCGGGCATCATGTGAGAGACAGCCAGTATCTCAATGTCATCGGCGTCGACCTTCATTCGCGGATCGTCGAGGTCGTCGTTGACAATCGACTCGAGAGTCCGCGAGTCCAGATCGAAGTGATAGGCAAGTTCCGGGCCGCATTCGAGAAAAGCGGGTATAAGATCGCGCCCGCGGGCATTTTGATCGTGCAACGGCGCGAGTTTGGCGAACGCCAGCCGCAGGGCGAATCGAATGACATCCGACTCCCTGACACGCAACCGCCGCGCCATGGTTCTGACGCGTTCAACGTCTGATGGATGAAGTTTCATGGAGACATTTTGTGTCTTGCCGTCGGTCATGGATGCAGCCTCTGTGAATTAAATTAAGATATCGCTGGTATCAGTCTGACATCCTAGGATGACAGGACAATGACTTCGGGAGAACAATATTCTTTGTTTCAGACGTTCTCTCGCGATCAACAAAGTCTGAATGACCGACGTGATCGCGCGCACGGAAAAAGTTTTTGATGCTTTATTCTCTTTTAACACTTGACGGTCAGGATAGCGACGGCGAATGAAAATCGGGCGTTACCTTGTCAAGAAAGATTCTTGGATTCTTCATCTGCGCGACACGCAAGAACCTTATGCTACCGTTCTTGAAGTAGGGTCATGGATTTAGTGACCGAAGCCTGTGAGATTGAGTAAGCAGTAGTAGTGCAGTAGTAGTAGAAAATCGCCGGGGCAGCAGCATTATGGCTGCCCCGGTTACCGGTAGCCCAGAATAAAAAATTTCCCCCTCCCCAGCCTTCCCCCTGAGGCATGACGTCCCTGCATTACGCAGGGACTTTTTTTTAGACCAGATATAACGGGCCGGCGATAATTTGTGGCGATGCGATGGCATCGTTCAATTCGTTGATGGCGGCATTTATTTTGATCAAAATTCCGACCCTGATATTTTGTCATCCATTCGTAACAGTGCTTACCTACAATCCCTGACGCGCTGAATCGCCACTGAGGAAGTGCCAATCCGGAGAATCGAATGAGTCAGGGACATGAGTTTTCCGATGAGTTCATCAACGCTTTCGTTGACAATCAGATGACGTCGGAAGAAAAGGCATCGGTCTATGCGCACCTGGCCTCCAGCGAGGCTTTCAACCAGCGGATCTGCGAGCTGCGCAAAATTCGCGATTTGATCAGACTCGCCTACCGGGAATTGTCGATACCTGAACAGAATCGGGCGATTCCATCCGTTAAGTTAATAAAGTAACGGATCATTGGAATCGTTTATACAGAAATAGAACAGACGGTCGGGTTGCCATAAGCCCTGCGCAGGCGACTGGCCTTATTTTCATGCGCACCTGTCGAAGCGAGTATCGTGAACATCCGTATAAAATGAGAAAGAGATCGGCAGGATTTACGCTAGGGTGCGGGCTTGTCTGTTTGGCAACGGCAATGAACGTGTGCGCCGAGCCGGATCCCGGCGGCGCTCCCGCCGTCAGTGAGGAAAAAACGGCCGACGCAAAATCGCAGACGTTCTCGATCATGGAGTACCAGGTTGAGGGCAACACGGTATTGCCGGTGATCGCCGTGGAGAAGGCGGTCTATCCGCATCTCGGCGCAGGCAAGACCATCGCGGACGTGGAACAGGCACGCAAAAGTTTGGAGCAGGCGTACCAGAAGGCCGGTTATTCCACCGTCTTCGTCGACATCCCCGAGCAGGACGTGGTGGGCGGTGTGGTGCGGCTGCATGTCACCGAAGGGCGCGTCGGCAGCGTGCGCGTGACCGGCTCGCGTTATTACTCGCTCGGACGCATCCGCGCTCAGCTTCCCGCGCTCGCGCCCGGTAGCGTGCCCCATCTCCCCGACGTCCAACAGCAGATGGGTGCCGTGAACCGTGCCTCGGCCGATCGGCAGGTGACACCGGTATTCCGTGCCGGACGCACGCCCGGCACGGTCGACGTCGAGCTCAAGGTCAAGGACGAACCGCCCCTGCACGCGAGCCTGGAGTTCGATAACCGTTACAGCGCGAACACGACTCATACACGCGCCAGCGGCCAGTTGCGCTATGACAATCTGTGGCAGCGCGAGCATAGTCTGTCGCTGCAATACCAGACGGCGCCGGAAAAACCCGACGAGGTGCGGGTCGCGTCGGCGACCTATTTATTCCGTTCGGAAAATTCAGACAACCTGACGGCGCTTTACGCTGTCCGATCGCGCAGCAACGTCGCCGCGATCGGAGATATTTCCGTGATCGGTTCGGGTGACATCGTCGGTGTGCGCCGCATCGTTCCGTTGCCGCCGCCGGGTAAGCAATACTTTCATTCCCTGGTTCTCGGCATGGATTACAAGAATTTCGACGAGAACATCCTGCAGGGCGCGGACAGCGTACAGACCCCGATCCGCTATCTGCCATTTTCCATCGGATACAATGCCAGCCTGCCCGGTGAATCCGTCACGAGCCAGTTCAGCACCACGCTCAATTTTTCTCTGCGCAATCTGGCGGACAAAAACGTGGATTGCTTTGGACAGGAAGTCGACCAATTCGAATGCAAGCGCTTCAAGGCCCATTCCAATTATCTGTATCTCAAGGCCGACTATCAGCGCACGCAGCAGCTACCGCACAGCATGAGCTGGATGGCGAAAATCGGCGGCCAGTTCGCGGGCCAGCCGCTGATCAGCAATGAGCAATTCAGCGCCGGTGGCGCCGAGAGCGTGCGCGGTTATCTCGAGTCCGAACGTCTCGGCGACGACGGGTTGCGGGCCAGTTTGGAGTGGCACAGCCCCTCGCTGGCCAGCGAGAAAACCCCGGGATTGCAGGAAATGTTTTTCCTGCTTTTTGCCGACGCCGCCTACCTGCGCATCAACGATCCGTTACCGGATCAGCAAGTTCGTTTTAATTTGTTGAGTGACGGCGCCGGTTTGCGGTTTACCGCACTGAAGAATCTCAAAGGTGAACTCGACTGGGCGCGGGCACGCAAGGATGGCGCGGTCACCCAGTCGGGCGAGGATCGCTTGCACTTCCGGTTGGAGTATGGGTTCTGAGGCGCGCGTTCCGCGCCGATCTATAGGCATGACGGAAATGACGTCGAGCCTATTTCGTAACAAAAAATTCATCCTTTCTTAAGAAAAAGTACATGGCGCCATGCCAACATGTCGCGCGAAATTCGTAGAAGCCGGACAAACCGTTCCGTCGGATAATCGCCGACGAGTCGCTTGTCGTCTGCATCGACGATGCGGATAGCGAGTCCAAAAAAGTTCTCACCGCCAGTCGCCTTTCACAAAAAATTCATTATTCCTTCAAGTGGACGACACGCTTGTCGTGCATGATTCGCCCCGATGTTTGGAAAACCAAGCGTACCGTGTTGCAAGTCGATTCAGGTAAAAGTAATCGAGATGTAGGTGTGTTTTTATCAGGGAACACGGCGCGTTCGGATCGATAACATCACACTGGGAAGGCCACACCCGTCGCGAGGCGGGGCCGGAAAACCACGGATCTTGGGTCATTCAAGAAAGCCGAGTTGCTACCGAGTCGGGTGGTGATTCGGCTTTTTTGTTTGCCCGTGCAGGATTCGTTGCAACAAACGGGCGGCCGGGGGATGGCGTCTTCATCTTCACAATAGAGCTCTGTTGTTAATGCAGTTAGGAACTTGAAACTCAACAATCCTTAGGAGAAATATCACATGACGAGTTTAAAACTGAAATCCCTGGTCCTGGCCGTAGCGATGGCCGCCGCGGGCGCGGCCCAGGCAACACCTATTAGCACCGACAATATCACTGGCGGCCTTAGTACTGGCGATGGCCTTAGCGGCGACCTGTTTCTCAGCATCCTTGACCCGATCGCCGGCCAATCGCTGATACTCAACACGGGCCTGACCACCGGCCAGTTCATCAACAGCAATGGTTCGCTGATCAACGTCTTCAGCACCACCAATTCGGTTATGCAAAGCTTTTTCTCCGGCCATTCGGCGGACCTGTCGTCGATGGTCTGGAACATCGGCGCTATCGTCAACGGTGACTACACCGTGGGCCATGCTGGTGTCCTGAACAGCAATGGCACTGGCCCCGTGGTAGCGCCCGACGGCACCGCCTTACAAAGTGCGATGAACCGGGCCCAGACCTATACGTCCCAATACGACGCAATCCTTGCTGGCGGTGTGAACGCGGCAACTGCCGTTGCCGCCAGCTCGATTGGCTATAGCGGTGGTAACTGGGGTAACAGCTGGGGTGGTTTTTTTGGTTACCCGAATACGATGACCGGTTTCAGCGGCGGGGAAACCATGTCCTATCTCTCGTTTAACCAGAGTGATGCCCTGGGCACCGCCGACGTGACCGGATTTACGAACGGCAAGTTTGTGATTGACACCAGTCTGGGCAAGCTGTCGTACGTTGGTACGGTCAGCGCGGTGCCGGTTCCGGCCGCAGTGTGGTTGTTTGGCTCGGGTCTGCTTGGGCTCGTGGGCATCGGTCGTCGCAAGAAGGCCTGAAGCCGCCGATTCTGAATTTTAATCTCGATAATCTGACAAGGAGTAAGAAATGAATTTCAGTAAACTTTCATTAATTTCTGTGGCCACGGCGGGTGCCCTGGCAATGGCCGGCCAGGCCGTTGCTTTCGCCCCGAACTGGACCACTGACAAAGACAACGCCGATGGCACGGATAACACCACCATCGCGCTCTGGCACGCCGGCGCCAGCGCCTCCACGGGCAGCGTGCAATCCGCGGTGATGGATGCCGTGTGCGACCCCGCTCAACCGATCGATATTCTGGAAGACGCGCGTTCTTACAATACCAATCCCAACGGCGCTGGCCTCACGGACGTGGCATTGGCCGGTGTTGCAAAACCCGCTTTCTGGACCGTGGCCTGCATAGTCAAGTCAGGCGTTACCGGTCTTACGGCGGGCACGCAGATCATGTGGAGCAAGCGTGACGAAGGCGGCTCGGGTGTGGGCGTCGGCCCCTTGATGCCGGGCGTATTACCGACGGGTATTGCCTTTATGAAGCCTTCCACCGGCGCAGGCAACAACTGCCCGGGCAACACGCAGGCCAACAGCGGCGGCGTCAGCGACACGACGAATAATTACATTCGCAATGTCACCGTCAGCGGTACCCCCACGACCGCCACCGTCTGGAACTGCACCAATTTCACTTACAGCATTTCGCCCCCGGTAGCGGCGACCACCAGTGAAAGTGCTGTCAACGACGATGCCGTGTTACGTATTCCGGACATCGGCGGTTCCGACATCGAGCCGGACAAGTTCGCCTCTTCCCTTGGCGAAAATAATCCGCATGCCGATTTCGGTCTCGTGGGCGCAAATTCAAATCTGCCGTCTTACGACCCAAGCACGTACTTTGTTACCGGAACCAACAGCACGTCCGTCGCCTATCTGACCTTCAATACCCCGGTGAACCTGCTGATGTACCAGGACTTGCAGAAAGCGCAATTCCCGACCGGACATCCGCAGTTCAATAAATGTAACCCGGGCGGCACGCTGTACAGCACCGACAAGACGGATGGCGTGACGGTCCACGCGGGCGGCATCGCGGATTCCCGCAATTACGCCAACGCGGAAGAGTGCATGCCAAGTCTGTCCGGTGGCGAGCTTCGTTCTATCTTCTCGTCCACGGCGGCGATCAAAAACTCGACCGACCTGCAGGCGGAGACGACCTTCAACGATGCTACCACCATGGCTGCCATCTCGGCCTCGGCTCCCGCCAACAGCAACATCATTGAAGTCTGCCGTCGCGTGCACGGCTCGGGCACCCAGGCCCAGGCCAACGCCATTTTCATGGGCTACCCTTGTGATATCACTACCGATAGCACCATCGACTCGTTAATCATGACGTTTGACGGCCAGTTGGGCGCCAACACGATTGAGAACGAAGGCTCGGGCGACCTGGAAAAGTGCCTCAATGACTTCAGCAACGGCACCAATGGCACCGGCAGAAACAGTGCACTGAACCACCGTTGGGCCATCGGCATTCAGAGCATGGAGAAGAACCCCCCGAGCAGCACGTTCACGTTCAGCAACGCCTATCGCTTCATCAAAATCGATGGCTTTGCCCCGAACCTGGCGAACGTGCACGCGGGTGACTACTATGACTTTGCCGCGCAGAACCTGCAGTATAGAGTGGAGGCACCCGCGGTAGCGGCTTCTGCCTACGCGGCCTTGGTGGCCACCCTGTCAAGCCCGACAACCCTGGCGACGCTGAACAAGAACCAGACCTTCGGTACGTCTGGCTGGCTGGCGATTCCTACCAGCTCCGTGAAGCCGGATGCATCGCTCAGCACCTCTCGTCCGGTGTCCTGGTACCGCCGCGTGTCAGCTGGAAATAAGGGCAACACCTGCGCGCTGCCTTCGATGTTCAACGCCAAGGGCGGCGGCGTGGTCAACAACTCGGCCACCGTTGGTCCGCAGAACTGCGCCAGCACGACGGTCGGTGGTGCGGACAACAATTGCTACACCAACCCGAACTAAGCTGTCCAGAATCCCGAGCCATTGGATTATCTGGAATGAAGATGGATCGGGATGATGACAGTCAGTGTTAGAGTCAAGTCTGTGACGTAGAAGTGCAATAAAGGCGGCCCCCAGCGATGGGGGCCGCTTTTTTGTTGTTCACCCCGAGGTATATTTATTTGAGAATACAAACTTTTTAAGAGGGAAAACCATGCGAATCAACAGCCGTAACATTGTGGTACTGGGATTTCTGCTTTACGTGGGCTCCGTGGTAGCCGGCGCGGCGGACGCGCCGAAAGGTTTTCGCGATTTTGTCTGGGGCGCGCCGCCGAAAAAGGAAATTAAAAAGATTTCCGTCCCTGTCAGTGACGACATCGCCGTTTATGTGCCGAGTCGGGGCAAGACACTGTCACCCCTGTTTAAAGTCCCCGTTGCCGAGGAAGCGTATTCCTTTTCGAAAGGAAAATTTTTCAAGGGCAATGCCTGGATGGATGGAAAAGAAAACTTCGACAAGATCAAGGCCGCCTTGATCAAGAAATACGGCCAACCCGCGGCAACCGACGAGCGCAAGAAATTCACGCTATGGAAATGGCCCGACAGCCCGGTGGAAGTCCGGCTGGCCTATGACGACAAGTTTTCCCGCGCGACCGTGACTTATTTTAATCCCGCGTTGTATGTATCCAGCTCGGACGCTGCGACCGGGGCGGCATCCAATGTGACCAAATAACCGCCGCGATGCCAGCGGTCAGCCCGTTACGCGCGGCGGTTTTAGCGTGTTCCTTACAGCCTCTGGCCACTCATGGGTTGGAGCCCGTGGCGATTCACAGTTTCGTCACATTTTATGGTTAGAGTTCCATACGGTTGCGTGCATGGCCCTGGTATTTCATGGGGAAATGTGTTAGAGCCGCCCCCCAAAAACTAAAGGCGATCGGATGAGTTTTCCCTGGGCCATCGGAACGAATTCCCGAACTTTTCGCAAACGCGACAAGACGCGGCTGGCGGGTTGGCGCGCGCGCCGGAATCCGTTGCGGCTGTTCGTGTTCCTGGCGTTGGGCACCATTACTTCATCTTTGGAGACGCCATCGGTCCGAGCCGCCGAGCCGCCGCCTACCGCGCTGCCGAATGCGGCTACCCAGTTCGTTACCCCGGGCTCGGGTTCCGCGTTACTGCCGCAGACCGTCGGCAACGCCATGACGATCACGCAAACCAGTCAGAAGGTGATCCTGAACTGGCAGAGCTTCAATATCGGTCGTGACGCCTCCGTCGAATTCAAGCAACTCGATGCATCGTCTTCGGCGCTGAACCGGATTGCTCAGGGCAGCGCGAGCGAGATTTTCGGCAGGCTCACGGCTAACGGCCAGATCTATTTGCTGAACCAGAATGGAATTATTTTCGGCAAGACTGCGCAGGTCAACACGCATTCCCTGATCGCCTCCACGCTCAATATCAGCAATAAGAAATTCCTGGACGGACTCACCAACGCCATCAATCAAGGCGAGGCCGCGTTCAGTGCCACCGACTCCAGTGACGGCATCCATAATGACTGGAACATGAATCCGAACGCCTTCATCCAGGTGGAATCCGGGGCCGTGCTCAAGACCGGCGAAGGCGGAAGCATCATGATGTTTGCGCCAACGATCCTGAATAACGGTGAGATTGACACGCCCGGGGGTCAAACGATCTTGGCGGCGAGCAAAGACCTGGTTTATCTCGCCGCTTCGGATCCGGACGATCCGAACCTGCGCGGGTTGCTGGTCGAGGTCAAAACCGGAGGCAATGGTGATCCCAATCACCCCGATGTCGAAAATCTTGGCAAGATCGTTGCCGAACGCGGGAACATCACCTTGCTTGGTCTGGCGGTCAATCAGGACGGCATCGTGCGCGCCACCACCTCGGTCAATCTCGGCGGTTCGATTCGTCTGGTGGCGCAAGACAAGGCGCAGGTCACGGTCGCCAATGGGGTGGGCACGGCCCAGGCAACACACGCTGGCACATTGATACTTGGCCCGAACAGTCTCACCGAGGTAGCCCCCGACGATCTCAGCGCCACGGCCGTCGATGCCCAGAAGCAACCGGTTTCTCAAGTCGAGATGGTGGGTCATGACGTGGAATTAAGATCGGGGGCGCACATCGTGGCGCCTTCGGGCAATGTCCAGATCCTGGCGACCAACAATCCCGGCACGCCCGGGCTGGCAAGTAACAATAACGACAGCGTTTTCAAGATGGAGTCAGGCAGCAGCATCGATGTGTCCGGCCTGCGCTCCGCGGTTCTGCCCATGGAACGCAATAGCGTGGCGGTGGAGTTGCGCGGCAACGAACTGCGCGATTCGCCGTTACAGCGCAACGGCCCGCTGTACGGCAAGACGGTCTACGTCGATGCGCGCAAGGGCACGCCGCTCGCGGATGTGAGCGGACAAATCGCCGCGATCCAGCGGCCGTTGGCGGAGCGTCTTTCCGCGGGCGGCACGGTTTCCATCGTATCCGAAGGCGACGTCGTGACGGAGAAGGGTTCCACCATCGATGTTTCCGGCGGCGCGATCCGCTATCTGGACGGCTACGTCAACACCACTCAGCTGATTTCCCAGGGCCGGGTCTACGACATCGGCGTGGCCGATCCGAATCGGATCTACGATGGCATCTTCGGTGATTACAAGGTGGTGAACCGGAAATGGGGTGTTACCCAGGATTTCAAGTCGTCGGCATCCGCCCATTTTGAATCCGGGTACGTGGAGGGTAAGGACGCCGGCAGCGTAGCGATCAACGCGCACAGTCTTGACTTGCAGGGCACGTTGTCAGGCGGAGTCACAACCGACCGGTATCAACGACTGCCGCAGAGTGGCGCCGGTGGTTTTACGCGCGCTTACGATCAAGTCCCATTGGGTGGAAAACTGGCGCTGGGTGCGGCCAGCTTCTTGCCACTGGGTGGTGGCTCGGCGGTCAGCGCGGGAGACGCTTCGGGAATCGAGGATTTTACCTTGCAATCGCTGGCGGAATTGGGCGCGGACGGTATGAATCGCCTGAGCATCAATGCCAATGGAAAAATCACGGTACCCGATGACGCGAATTTTGTATTGGCTCCCGGAGGCGCATTGACGCTGACGGGGGGACAGGTCGATGTCCAGGGCGACATCACGGCTCCGGGCGGCAACGTCCAAATCACGGCGAGCGGCACGGGTGTTGCCGGCGACGCGGCCGCGGCCAGCCTCGGAGAGAATGGTCGCATCGACGTGTCCGGCCAATGGATCAACGACAGTGTGGCCCTGAATCCCGGCGCGGCGCCGCAGGGCCCGGTGTTCATCAATGGCGGCAATGTCTCGATCACGGCAAAAGGCAACCTCTTTTTGGAGGCGGGCAGCGTGATCGACGCCGGCGGCGGCGCGCAGTTGCAGCGCGCCGGGCAGCTCAAATACGGCGCGGGCGGGACGATCACCGTCACCGACAATCCATCGGTCGCCAACGCCAATACCGGCACGCCTTCGGTGCTGCGTCTGGACGGCGAGTTGCAAGCCTATTCCTTCGACAAGGGTGGCAGCCTGAACCTGACCGGGGCCGGGTTTTTCGTCGGTGCAAACAAAAACGACGCACCGACAAACACGGTGTACTTGTCGCCTGACTTTTTCGAGCGCGGCGGTTTCGATGCTTACAACCTGACGTCCACGCACACGGGCATCACGATCGCGCAGAATACCGACATCGAGCTGCGCCCGATGAACCGTGTGCTGGGGTCGCAGTTCAATCTGCAACCCACCGGCACGCCTCTGAACCAGGTAAGTGATCTCGCTTTCCTGCCCGATTATCAACAGCGATCGGTTTCGCTGGGACTTACACTCACGCGCGCTGCCTTCGTGCCCGACACGGCCCATGTCGAGATGGAGAGCGGATCGAGTATTCATGCCAATCCGGGTGCGAGCGTGGCGCTGAGTTCCGACACGAACCTGATCGTGGATGGGACCATCGACGCACCCGCGGGTAACATCAGCTTGAGTCTGAACGAGTCGGTGGTAAACCCGCCACCGGTCGGTACTCCTGCATCGCCTCAGGCAATATGGCTGGGGCCGCAAGGAAGTTTATTCGCCGGCGCCGTCTACCAGCCGATCCCCGACACCACGGGTCGGGGACGGCGTTTGGGAACGGTGCTGAACGGCGGAACGGTAAACATTGATGCCACCGCCGGCAATACACAGCGGGGCTATTTTATCGCCAGCCCCGGTTCACGCATCGACGTCTCCGGAACGACTCAGACTTTGGACGTGACCCAGGGCTCGACCGTTACACCAACCGCGGTCAACGGCGCCGCGGGATCCATCAACCTCACGGCGACCGAAGGTATGGCGTTGAACGGCGACTTGATCGGTACCGCCGGCAGCGGCACGGGCGCCGCGGGTGGCACGCTCAGCATCACACTTAATGAAGCGATTCGCAATGGTGTCCTCGCCGGAGGCACGATTGCGGTGACCACGGCTCCCGCGGATGCACCCCAGGTCGGCCAGCAGGTGCCGGCGGCCTTGAGTGGGCTGGTGCGCGTGAACCCGGACAAGATCCGCGCCGGAGGTTTCGATTCACTGATGTTGGCAACACCTTCCAATCAGGCGGATGCCGTGTCCGCCCGGATCCGTCTGGAAGGCGATGTTCAACTCAACCTGGCGCGGAGTCTGGTGCTCGATACGTCGGTGCTGTCCTCCGACGGCGGCCATGCTGAACTTTCGGCGCCTTATCTGGCGCTGGGCACGGCCACGGCATACCTTAATAGTCCACCTCCCGCACCCAGCGGTGGCAGTGGCAGCTTGTCGGTTCATGGCCAGCACGTGGATCTTATCGGTACGCTGGTGATGCAAGGTTTCGGTGGTAACGGCGGCGGCAACGCCGATTCCGCGCCGGTGCAGATCCAAAGCGATGGAGACATCCGTTTTATCGGCGGCAATGAGATTCAGAACCGTGCCGACGGTATCTTTATAATAGGACGCCTGAACAGCGCGGCGGACGTTACGCTGCGCGCGAACCAGGTCTATAGCGCCACGGTGACGGATTATACGGTTTCAGTGACCGGTTCCGGAGGCAAGATCACGATACAGCCCGGCGGAGCGAGCGAAGCGCCCTTGTCCGCCGGTTCCAAGCTTACGCTGAAGGCCGATAACATCGAACAGGATGGCACTTTGCGCGCGCCGTTCGGCCAGATCGAGCTCGATGCGAAGAACGACTTGGTGCTGGGGAACGGCAGCGTCACCTCCGTTTCCGGAAACGGACAACTGGTACCTTTCGGTCAGACCCAGTTCGGTCAGGACTGGCTTTATCCGCTCACGATTGGATCAAACGTCACCAACGGCATTTACACGGCGTCGCCCGAAAAACGGATACAGCTCAATGGCGGCCAAGTTACGCTGGCGCCCGGTTCGGTGGTCGACGTGACCGGCGGTGGCGACCTGACGGCGAGCGAACAGCAGCCGGGACCGGGCGGATCGTTCGATATCCTGCTGGACCCGGCGCACGTCAACGGCGCCTTCGCGATCGTGCCGACGCATACCGATCTTTACGGCAGTTACGATCCGTTCTTTTCCTCGGTTTCAAGCGTCAAGTCCGGCGATACGATTCATCTTGCTGGCGGCGGCCCGCTTCCGGCGGGTGAATACGCCATGCTGCCGGCGGGGTACGCGCTGCTACCAGGGGCGTATCTGGTCACGCCGCTCGCAAAAAATGCCGCGCCAATACCGGGTCAGGTGGTGCGGCAAAACGACGGTTCCTCGATCGTCGCGGGCCAGCTCGGAGCCGCGGGAACCGATGCCCGCAGCAATCTGTGGTCGGCCTACATGGTTGAGAACGGCGCGCAAATCAGAACCCGGGCGGAATATCTGGAAAGCCGTGCCGACAGCTTTTTCGCCAAGGGCAGCGGCAGTCTGAACCGGGACGCGGGACAACTGGTTATCAGCGCGGGTACGGCTCTGACATTGGGCGGAACGCTGGCCAGCACCAGCACCGGCGGTCGCGGTTCCGAGGTCGATATTCTGGCCAATAACCTGGCGGTGGTGGCATCGTACACCGGCGCCAACGATCGCGTGGAGTTGCTCGATTCCGGTCTTAACGAGTTGAACGCCGACAGCCTGCTGCTGGGCGCCACGCGTGAACATCAAGGCGCGAACGTCGCGCTGCACGTTCAGGCGACTAACGTCAGCGTCGAGTCTGGCACGGCCCTGTCCGCCCCGGAGGTAATGCTGGCGGCGACTGACCACGTTTCCGTTGCCGGCGGCGCCACGATCACGGCGAAGGACGGCAGCCGCGTGCAGGCGCCGACGTCGATCCAGCTCAGCGGCGACAGCGCTTTTGCGCGTGTTTCCTCGACCGGTCAGGTGCGCGTGAATCGCGTCGCCAGCACTGGCGCAAAAGGCACGCTCGATGTCGCCGCCGGCGCGGTTCTCGACGCTTCGAATCTCAACGCTTCGAGCTCTATCACGCTGGACGCAAGCCGCGACACCGTGGTCGATGGCAACATGCTGACTCACGGCGGCTCGCTCAGTCTCGCGGCCAGCCGTGTCAGTCTGGGCGACACACAGGGAGTCAATAACGGTGGACTGGTGTTGTCGAACGATCGCCTGAACCAACTCGACGCGAGCGAATTGATTCTCGGCAGCCGCGGCAGCATCGATCTTTATGGCCAGGTTGCGCTCAACAACCTGAAGAATGTTGCGCTCGACGCCGCCGGTCTCGGCGGTTACAACAATGCCGGCCAGAACGTGTCGATCAGCGCCGACACGATTTCCCTTTCCAACCGGTCGGGCGCCGGATTTACAGGCGTGCCCGACGGTAGCGACACGCTGAATATTACCGCGAGCAAAGTGGTGACGCTCGGCGGAGGTGACTTTGCGGTACGTGGTTTCAGCAACACGACGATTTCCGCGACCGACCAGATTATCGCCAGGCCCGAGACGGACACGCCCGTTCAACTGCACGTGGCCGGGGATCTCACGCTGGAGACGTCACGCCTTACCGCCAGTAAAGGCGCCGATGTGAGCATCGATACACGAAACGTCACGGGTGACGTCGTCGGCAAGATGACGCTGACGACGCCGGCGACGACCACGAAGCTCGGTTCGGTAACCGATCTCGGCGCGAAGCTCGAGCTGACCGCGACCGAAATAGATGATGGCGGGCATATCGAGCTGCCCTCGGGAATCGTGAATTTGCACGCCACCACCGGTAGCGTGAATATCGCGAGCAACGCTTCAATCGATGTCGCCGGCCGGGATCTTCTTTTTGCCGATCTCACGGTCGGTTCCCCCGGCGGTAACGTGAGCCTGACCTCGGACCAGGGCGACGTGACCATTGGCGCCGCGCGCATCGACGTATCCGGCACAACGTCTGGCGGCGACGCGGGAACGCTTTCCATCAGCGCCCCGAATGGCACCGTGCAGGTTGACCCGAAAGCAAACCTTGCTGCTACTCATGCAACTGGCGCGCGCGCGGGTTCGTTCGCGCTGGATGCCCAAAAGCTCGTATATCCCCAATCTCTTACCGACGATTTCTCGGCGTTCAATGCCGCGCTCAACGCCGATGGCTTTACCGACAGCCGACTGTTCCGTCTGCGCAGCGGTGACGTAGCGATTGCCGCCGGCTACACCGTCCAGGCGCACGACCTGCAAATCACCGCGGACGCCGGAAGGATCGACGTGTACGGCAAGGTCGACGCCTCCGGCGAGCAGGCCGGACAGGTGGCCTTGTACGCCCGGGACGACGTCAGCCTCCATGGCGCTTCCACTATCGACGCTCATGCGACGGGGCTGAACGAAAGGGGCATCAGCACGGGCTTGGACGAAAAAGGCGGCAACGTCACGCTGGCCAGCACCGCCGGACGTCTGGACCTGCAAGCCGGCGCGGAAATTAATGTTGCCGGCACAGACGCATCCGGCGCACCCACGGATACCGGTACGGTGCATCTGCGTGCCGCGCGCGTGGGAACGAGCGACGTGGCGATCAATCCCATCGCCGCCACCATCGATGGCGCCGAGCACGTCGATATCGAAGCCTATAAAACTTATGCAGCGGCGAACGGCGTCATTGATAACTTGCTTATCGGCAACATTCAGATTGACACCAATGCATTCATGAATAACGCCGACACGATCAAAGCGACGCTGGCCGCCGGTTCGAATAGTCCCGCGCTCTTTCATCTCCTGCCCGGGGTTGAAATCGACAGCAGCAGCGATCTGGCGCTGAACGCCAATTGGAATCTGCTCACCTGGCGTTATGGCGGCGAAGCGGGCGTTCTGACCTTGAAGGCCGCGGGCGATCTGAATATCAATCAGAATCTCAGTGACGGCGTGGCGTCGGTGACCAACGACACCCTGGGCACGGTGCGTGACACGGCGCTGCCAATCGGGGCACAAAGCTGGTCGTACAACCTCATTGCTGGCGCCGACTTGACCAGCGCCAACTCGCTGGCAGTCCTGCCCCGAGCCGATCTGACCGATGCCGTGGGCCATGTCCATGGCAATGTAACGCTTGCCAGCGACAAACTGGTGCGAACCGGCACCGGGAATATCGAGATTGCCGCCAGTGGCGATTTGCGGCTTGCAAACAGTGGCGCGGCGATTAATACCGCCGGCGAGAACCGCGGCACGGGCGGGATGCCGGACGCCCCGTCACTGTCGCTGTCCGCCGCTGACGTCCAGGAACTCCTGCTCAACGGCGATTTTCTGCAAAATGGCGGGAATATTGGCATCACGGTCGGTGGCGATATCCAGGGCGCCAACGGCCATCAACTCGTTAACGATTGGTTGGCGCGGACTGGCGGCGGGATCAATCTACTCGGTGAAGATCTCTCCCTGCCCGCGTCCTGGGCGGTGAACCTCGGTGCGTTCCGGCAAAACATCGGTGCCTTGGGTGGCGGCAATGTGTCCGTGACGGCGGGAGGCAATATCGAAAATCTTTCGGTCGCGATCCCGACCACCGGCCAACCGGTGTCCGGGTCTAACGCCCCCTCCATCGCCGGCGGCGGCGATTTGACCATCAAAGCCGGCGGCGACATCGGTGGCGGGGTATTTTATCTGGGCAAAGGCCAGGCGGACCTGCAAGCGGGCGGCTCGATAACGCGCGCACCGGGCGAGACCGTGTACCCGGTTCTGGCGCTGGGCGACGGGCAGTACAAATTGCGGGCGCGCAAGAACCTCACCATTGAGGGCGTCGTCAACCCCACCGTGCTGCCCATCAGCACGACGCAGGGCGCTATCGATCCAAGTAGCGGCCAACCGTATGTGACGCCAACGCCCTCCTACTTCTTTACCTATACACCCGACAGTGCCGTGCGGCTCGAGTCGATTTCGGGTGACGTAACCTGGCACGGTGACGTGGGCGCGGTGAAAGCCATCTCCAATAATTTGGCCAGCGCCGTTGATGCGACAGCGTTTACTTACCTGCCGGGTAGCCTGAGCGCCCGCAGTTTGCAGGAAGACATCGTCATTGGTGGAATCGAATTCACACTCTTGCCCGCGCCACATGGGAATCTTGAACTGCTGGCCGACGGCTCGATCAAACCGGCTGCGAATGTTTCTCCCACCCTATTGCTGTCGGATGCCGATCCGGCGCTGTTGCCCGGCGTCCTCGCACCGGCTGCGGGACTGGAAAATGCCAAGTTGAGGCTCGCTACGCAGGGTTCCCTCATCCATGCCGCCACACCGGTGCATCAGAAGAGCGATACCGACCCCGCGATAACAGCGCCAGCATACATTGTCGCGGAAAACGGCGACATTGGCTCGACACCGGGCAGCCAGAACCAGCTGACCTTGATGCTTTCCAAGCAGACCCGCATTTATGCCGGCGGAGACATAAACAATCTCAACTTGCGCGTGCAACAGACGAACCCCGGTGACATCTCGGTGGTGGAAGCAGGAGGGAGCGTCCTGTTCCCGACCGTGCGCAATGTAAGCGGCGGGGTGCTGCCGAATTTAAGTCAATTCGAAGTCGATGGACCCGGTCAGTTTTATGTCATTGCCGGCAAGGACGTGGACCTCGGCGCCTCCAACGGCATTGTCTCGGTCGGACGCACGCGCAATCCGGCGCTCCCGGCGGGCGGTGCGGATATCATGGTCATGGCGGGCCAGTCGCCGACGCCGGATTACAGTGCCTTTATCACAAAATATCTGGTGAACGAAGACACCTACCACGATCAACTGGCGCAGTACATGAAGGGGCTCGGTTCAAGCGACACCACTGTCGCTGCCTTCCAGGCGTTGCCACTGGTCCAGCAGCGGCAGTTCATCCTCGAAGTGTTTTTCAGCGAATTGCGCGCCTCGGGCGTCGACGCGGCCACGAGCAAGAACTACCAAAGAGGGTTTGACGCGATCGCAACCCTGTTCTCCAAGACGGGATATGACGGCGACATCAAATCCTTCCTGAGCCAGATCACCACCACGGACGGTGGCAATATCAATCTCGTCGTGCCCGGCGGCCTGGTCAACGCCGGCGTGGCCGGTTCCACCACGGTCAACAAAAAAGCCGATCAGATCGGCATCGTGGCGGCGCGCGCCGGCAACATCGATGCTTTCGTGCGCGACGACTTCCTAGTCAACTCGTCTCGCGTCTTCGCCCTGGACGGTGGCGATATTCTCATCTGGTCGTCCATCGGGAACATCGACGCCGGCAAGGGCGCCAAGACCGCCCTGTCGATTCCACCGCCAATCACTACGTTTGACGCCAATGGCAATGCCGTAGTGCAGTTCCCAGCGGCCATCTCCGGTAGCGGTATCCGTGGCGCGGTGAGCACACCGGGACGCAAACCCGGCGATGTTTTCCTGATCGCGCCCGTCGGCGTGATCAACGCCGGCGATGCCGGTATCGGTACCGCGGGCAATCTCACGATCGCGGCCACGGCGGTGCTCGGCGCCGACAACATCCAGGTGGGTGGCGCCTCGGTCGGCGTCCCAACCGATACCGGCGGCTTGGGCGCGGGTCTCGCCGGCGTGGGCGATATCGCCGCGACCGCCAGTAAGCTGGCCGAGGACGCCACTCGCGGCCTCGGAGCGCAAGCGAACGAACGTCAGGGTTTTCTCGGTGTGGAAGTGCTCGGTTTCGGCGAATAGCCGCAAAAATTATCACGCGCGATTTTCTTCCTGATTAATTCTTCATAGATCGCCAACCAGGTTCGGCCGCCATACTCCGGTTTTTGTCGAGAAAATGGCCGACACAAAACTGTCAGAATCAACCGCTAGAGTAACGCCTTTCCCCGACCCTCTACAGGCGAACCCCATCGCTGTCGATGGCCATTCATTAAGGAGATCGCTATGAAGTTTTTCAAAGCCACGCTGATGGCAGCTAGTCTCGCCGTCACCGCCATGAATATTTACGCCGACGACGCGCGTCTGCGCTCCACGTTGGAAGAACGCCTGCCGGACGTCAAGATCGGGCAGATCAATCCCGGGCCAATCCCCGGTCTCTTCGAGGTGGTTGTGAATGGGATCAACGTGATCTACACCGACAAGAAGGGAGAACTCGCGTTCATCGGCAACGTGGTCGACCTCAAGACCAAGGAAAGCCTCACCAAGAAACGTGTGGAAGAACTGGCGTTCGTCGATTTCTCGCAGATTCCGCTGACGCAGGCAATTGTAAGGGTCAAGGGCGACGGCTCGCGTAAGCTTGTGGTCTTCTCCGACCCCGACTGCCCGTACTGTAAACAGATCGAGAAGGAGCTCGCTTTTCTGGATAACGTCACCATCTACGTGATGCTGTATCCACTCGAGGAGCTGCACCCGGGCGCGCGCAAGAAAGCCGAAGCGGTGTGGTGCGCCTCCGACCGCACCAAGGCCTGGGACGACCTCATGCTGCACGGCAAGGAACCGGCCGCCGCGACCGGCGAGTGCAAGACACCGCTCGACGAGATCCAGTCGCTCGCGCAACGGCTGTCCATCACCGGGACGCCCGGGCTGGTGTTCCAGAACGGCAAGCTGGTGCCAGGCGCGATGAAGACAGAAGAGATCGAGAAGTTGCTAAAGGCTGCGGCCAAATCGTAAAAGAGGCGAGATGATCAATTCGTTGTACCTTAAGCAGACTTGTGCACGATAGACCGCCAATTAACCCGTGATCGCTAAAGAAATTTGGGGACGTTGCGCTAGCTTTTGAAAAGCATGAAGCGAGTCGTTTTTAGCCGGCGCCTCATCCTGCAAGTCGGTTTTGCCGTCAAACCGCAGCTTGTTGCGGTCGTGTGCCATCAAAATTTAACCGTCCTGTCATAAAACCCCTGTCGTTTTGTAGCCCCGCTGACATTTTCGGAGTCTAGTTTTTAGACAATGGTCACAATGCTATTCCGAGCCTAGCCGATATGTCACGCGATCACCGGTCGTCGCTCCTGATGCCCGTTCCCACTGGCCCGGTTAGCCATGCTGACGATCCGCCGTCGTTGCATAACATTTTGCACCTCTTGGGTTTCAATTCAGGCGCACGCTATCGCCCCAATCAGCCTCCGTTTCTGCGCGACAATGCCACGCTGGGCGCAGAAAGCGAGATGCAGGCAGCGGTAGCCGGAGACGCCGAGCACGTGGATCTTGCGCCTCAGATTCGCGCCTCGAACTACATTTACCAAAGCGCGCCGTCACCGCGATCGAGGCCTTCCTGTCGGATAACACCAAGCGATGTGGGAAGAACTCCTGGGTACGCGTGTCGCTATCGCCCTGAGACGTCGCAGTGCTTCGCGGTGGCAGTTATGGCTCCACCGTCTATGGGGATCTTAGTGCGCAAGTCCGCGAAGACCGGGGTTAGCGTAGGCCTCTGAAAACGCGCTAGGACGTTAGGAAAAGAAACACCCCACGCTAACTTGCCGCCCCGCCTGTTGTGACGGACGTATCAGGTTGTTGCCATAAATCTGTCATATCTCCTCTATAGAATTCGAAAACCAAGATCGCCAAGCTATTAGTCGTCTCAAAATAAAGGACAATCGATGTCGAGGATATTTCGGCTGACCGCCAGCTTGTTCGCGGCATTGTCGCTGTCGCACGCCGTGTGGGCCGATGACTGGTCCGGACAGAAAAAAATAAATCTAAATACGACCGATTCCGGCACAACTCTCAAGGAGGAGCTTTCTCAGGTGCCCGTGCTGGTGCGGTTACACACCGGCAATTTCGCGCATTTTCTGGACGTGAAGGAAGACGGCTCCGATCTGCGCTTTTTCGCCGCCGACGGCAAAACGCCGCTGCCGTATCAGATCGAGAAATTCGACTCTCTTAACGAACTGGCCCTGATCTGGGTACAGTTGCCGAAGCTCGCCGCGGGCAAGACAGATTATGTCTGGATGAAGTACGGCAATCCGAACGCCGCGCCCGCCCAGGACGCCAAGGCGGTCTACGACGCCAATTTTGTCGCGGTGTATCACTTCGAGGCGTCGGGCCTGCCCAAAGATCAGACGGCCAATGCGAACAACGCTGCGCAGTCGACGGCCGAGCACGTTCCCGCCTCGATCATCGGCGCGGGCGCGAAGTTTAACGGATCGCAGAAGATCGTCATTCCTGCCTCGCCCTCGCTCAAGTTCGCCGAGACGGGTTTCACCTTTTCCGCGTGGGTAAAGCTCGCCACGCTGCAGAACACGGTGCTGTTCGCGCGCGGTGACGCCGCCAACGCGATCGGCGTGCGCATCAATCAATCACGACTCCAGGTACTGCTGACGCGCGGCGGGCGCACACAGGAGACGGCACCCGTCGGCGAACTGGCGCCGGGCAGCTGGCATCATCTGGCCGTGTCTGGTGGTGCGCGTCTGGCGATCTACATCGACGGACGCGAAGCGGCCGTGATCGAGACGCCGACGCCCGCGCTTGACGGCGATTTGGTGCTGGGTGCGGCCACGACTGGTGCTAATGCCTTCAATGGCGAACTCGATGAAGTGCAGTTTTCCAACGTGGCACGCAGCGCCGACTGGATCAAGGCGGCGGCGCTGGGGCAAGGACCGGATGCCAAGCTCGTGATGCCGGGAGAGGACACGCAAAGTGGAAGCGGCGGTACATCCTATATCGGCACCATTCTGCGCGCGGTCACCGTGGACGGCTGGGTGGTCATTGCGCTGCTCGCGGTCATGGCAGGCGTGAGCTGGTGGGTGATGATCAACAAGTTTCTCACGCTCCGCGTCATGCTCGAGGACAATCGTAAATTCGTACAGGCGTTTCAGAAGCTTAGCCGCGATCCCGGAGCGCTGGATCATGAAAACGATGGAAACGGCGACAAGGGAAAATCGGATTTTGAACGTGCCTTGTCCGGTGCGCACGACCACTATCAGAGCTCGCCGATTTATCGCGTGTACCATGTCGGTGTGCAGGAGCTCAAGCACCGCTTCGGTCAAACCGACACACGCCTGACGCGTGGAAAGACCCTGACGCCGCAAGCGATTGACGCCATCCGTGCCAGCCTTGACGCCGCGCAGGTGCGCGAAAACCAGAAGCTCAACAACCTGCTGGTGCTGTTGACCATCGCCATCAGTGGCGGGCCTTTTCTCGGACTGCTGGGCACGGTGGTCGGCGTGATGATCACGTTTGCCGCCATCGCTGCCACCGGCGACGTCAACATCAACGCCATCGCGCCCGGTATCGCTGCCGCGCTGGTGGCGACGGTAGCCGGATTGCTGGTCGCGATCCCGGCGCTCTTCGGTTACAACTACATCGTCTCGCTGATCAAGAACATCGCTGCCGACATGCAAGTATTCATTGACGAGTTCATCAGCAAGATGGCCGAACAATACGCCGCCGACGTGAGGGTTGCCTATGAAGACGCAAGCCGAAAACGAGCCCTATAGCGACATCAACATCACACCGATGCTCGATCTAGCGTATGTATTGCTGGTGATCTTCATCATTATGACCACGGCCACGGTGCAAGGTATCCGCGTCAGTCTGCCCAAGGCGAGCGCCGCGCCCAGTCTGGCCAAGCCGCAGACCAAGGCGATCACGGTGGCCGCGGACGGCACGATCTACCTCGACACGTTTCCCGTAACCATGGACCAGCTCGAAACCCGGTTGCGCCAGTACAAGTCGGCGAACCCGGCGCTGCCGGTGGTGATCAAGGGCGACGCCGCGGTGCAGTACGAAAAGGTGATCCAGGTGCTGGATCTCATGGGGCGTCTGGACATTACTCAACTCGGTTTGGTGACACAGAGGCTCGTCAAATGACCGCCATGATCGGTTTCAATCTGGAACCCGGCGCCACGCCCATCGGCGCGCGCACGTCGAAGGCCTTGCGCCCACGCTCCCTGCTCGCCGGGGCGGTGGTGCTGCTGCTCGCCGGCGGCGTCTACGGCATCGTGAATCTGGTTCTGTCCCCGGCGCCGCCGAAGATGAAGCAGGTGGTTCACGAGATATCGCTGCTGCCGCCTCCGCCGCCCATCGAACAACCGCCGCAACCCGAGATCAAGGAAGAAGTACAGATTCCCGAGCCCCAACCCGTGAGCCAGGATGATGCGCCACCGTCGGGTGATCTGGGATTGGACGCGGACGGCAACGGTTCGGACGGATTCCAGTTGCGCGCGCGCAAGGGCGCCCGCGGTCTGCTCGAAGGCGGGGCGTATTCAGCGTTTGCGAGCCAGATTCAGGAATCGATCTACAAGATTCTGGCCGGCAATAAAAAGGTGCGCGACGCCAATTATATGGTGACGGTCAGGCTGTGGCTCGGTCAGGACGGACGCATCGAGCGCTACGAACTCGCCAATTCGACGGGCAACGCCGAGGTGGACGGCTCGATCAAGGCCGCGCTCGCGAAGGTCGGATCGCTCGGCAATGAGATGCCGCCGAATCTGCCGCAGCCGGTCAAGCTGCAAATCGTGTCGCGTCAGTAACCCGGCGGGATTCTTAATCGCCACAACCCTTTGTTGGAAAGATCGTGAGAATGAACCTCAGAAAATGGGGCGTCGCCGCCCTGCTGTGCGCCTTGGCCAGCGTGTCCGCCGCGGGCGCGGAAAAGAGCGAGTCGTCTTCCGTGGACCCCACCACGCTCAAGCTCATCAAGCTGCTGGTCGAGCAGGGCGTGCTCACGCAGGAGAAGGCCGACGCGCTGTTGCGCGAGGCCGGCAAGCCGGAGGAGCCGGCGCACGCGGAAAAACCCAGGACGGAACCCAACGTCATCCGCGTCCCGTACGTGCCGGAGACAGTGAAGCAAGAAATGCAAGAGCAAATCAAGCAGGAAGTGCTCGCGCAGGCCAAGGAGGAACGTTGGGGCGATCCGGGCAAACTGCCGGAGTGGCTAGACCGTATCAAGTGGGACGGCGACATGCGTCTGCGTTACGAGAAAGATTTTTTTCCGACCGGCAACTCAGGCTCAACGCCGAATTACCAGGCAATCAACAACGCCGGCGGCGTCAGCCAGGCCGGCGTCAACGCCTTCGTGAACGATTCAGTGGATCGCGACCGGTTGCGCCTGCGCGCGCGCCTCGGCATGCTGGCGAAGGTCAACGATCAGCTCGAGGCCGGATTCCGACTGACCACCGGCAATACCGCCGACCCCGTCTCGACCAACCAGACACTGGGGAATACGTTCAACCGCAACACCCTGGTGCTGGATCGCGCCTACCTCCGTTTCGATCCCGAGCCGGAGTTCACGTTCTGGGGCGGAAGAATCCCCAACCCCTGGTTCGGCACCGACCTGGTGTGGGACGAAGACATCAATTTCGACGGCGTCGCCGCTCAGTTCAAACAGGATTTGACATATCGCCTCAAGGGTTTTGCGACAGTTGGTTGGTTTCCGGTACAGGAAGTGGAGTTATCCTCCAGCGATAAATACATGACGGGTGCCCAGGCGGGTGTCGACTGGACGTTCCATCCCAATCACGAACTGAAAGTGGGACTGGCGTATTATGACTTCCACCACATCACCGGCCAGCAGTCGGATAGTTCACTGCTCGATTACAAAGCACCGCAATTCGTGCAGAAAGGAAATACAATGTTCCATATCCGCACCGACACTCTCGTTTCAACCGGGCTATTCGCGCTTGCGCCCGACTTCAAAGAACTGAACCTGACGGCTTCCTGGGACATGTACACCTTTGATCCGGTGCACGTGGTGTTGACCGGCGATTTCGTCAAGAACGTCGGATTCGACCGCCAGGAAATCCGGCAGCGCACCGGACTCGATATCGAGCCCAAGACGCGCGGTTATCACCTGAAGCTGGCCGTGGGTAATCCGGTCATGAAGAAGCGCGGCAACTGGCAGTTCATCGCGGCCTACAAGTATCTTGAGCGCGATGCCGTGCTCGATGCCTTTACCGATTCCGATTTCCACCTCGGCGGAACCGACGCCAAGGGCTGGATCATGGGCGGCAGCTACGGACTCGCCAGAAACACCTGGTTGACCCTGCGCTGGTTGAGCGCGAACGAAATCGACGGACCGCCGCTGGCGGTCGATGTTCTGCAAATCGATCTGAACGCCAAATTCTAGCGGGAGAGGAATGGTATGCGAAAATCCGGAATATTCGGCGCGGCGGCGTTGATCGCGCTGACGTGGGTGTCCGGCGCAGCTTGGTCCGCCGACGCCGATGACCAGAAAGCCATGGCCAGAGCCCAGCGCATGTTGCGGCAGATGTCGCAGGAACGCGATACCTTGCAGGCCGAAAACGCCAAGCTCAAGAGCGAAATCGAGGAGTTGAACAGAAAACTCGGGAGCCAGAAGAAAAGCTCGGAGGCCGCGCTGGCGAAGTCCCGCGACAGCAACACTACCCTGAGCGAGAACCTCCAGAAAACGACACAGGATCTGCGCCAGACCGAAGCAGAGAAAACACAACTGCAGGCCACGGTGGTTGATCAGGCGCAGCTGGTAGAGACCTGTGAAGCTAACAACGTGAAGATGTTACAGATCAACCGCGAGCTGCTCGTGGACTACGAAAAGAAAGGATTCCTCGACGCCGTGCTGCAACGCGAGCCGCTGACCCAGTTGAAGCGCGTCGAAATCGAGAATATCGTGCAGGAGTACCAGGACCGGATCGATCGCTCGGAGTTCAGGAAGAAAACGGCGGAAGCAGCCATTCGCTGACCGCGACGGGCAGTGGAATCGTCTCCGTGCTGGCCGGGAGCGGCGGTGGAAACGGGTCTTCGTCGGCCAGCTCGATCTCCGGCAACCAGATGTCCATCTCCCGCAGCAGGCGATCGATAGTTTGCTCCTCGGTTTCCTCCGTGACAGACATCGCGTGATCCCTCGATAGGATGATGTCCTGAGAATCGCCATTCTCCGCTTGTTCCATTTCAAGAGTATGTCACTCGCATGACCCTACCGTTGCCAGGCCCAATACCGACCTGATTCCGGTTGCATTGCATCCCCACGTGCCGAATAGCTTTCCGTTCACGCCACGAAGCGACCTAACCGTATGCGAATATGACAAAACGGTTGCAGTCGTTCGTATCGATCATGTCATCTGCATGCGGTACGACGATTCGTCGTTCTTCGTAATTGTGACAACTCCATGTCATGAGTCCGTGGATGACGTTTTTATTTCAGGTTATTCACATAGATGCAATCTGCGATTGCTCTAATCGTCATGTCTTATTCAAAAATAATTCATGCTGTTTGAGACATCACATCATTGACATCGAAACGGAGATAACACATGTGCAATATATTACGATCACTGAAGTTGATTTTCGCCGGAGTCGTCATCTGTGGTTTTCCGGGAACAGTCGCCTGGGCGCATTCGGTATCAATCCCGTCTGAATTGTTTGTCAATGCAGCGTCCAGGGCCCTGTTGATCGACGGCATCGATAGCGATTCCCACGTGACGATCAAAGCCTGGTTCAACACGTCGAATCGCGCGGCCTTTGATTTCGGATTCATGAATGCGGATTCATATGTTGCCATCGCCGGCAAATCGCGCGCCAAGGGGACACACGTATTTTCGAGCGTGGCAAGCGTCGATTTTGCGCTGCGTGACCAGGGCGCCGATGGGTTGTTCGAGGCCGCGGACGATCAAATCTATCATCTGTTCGACAGCGCCGGTTACGCGCACCAACATTATTTCGCGCCTGTTCGGTTTGCCGAGTCACGCGAGTCCTGGGTGAAGCATGTCTATTATCAGGACCGGCGACCGAAATGGGATCTCGATCTTGATCGCAAACCCGATGCATATACCCCGTCTGAAATCAAAAGAAGCCGATGCGATGTCATGACGCCGGCGCCGACCACCGTTCCTCTGCCTGGTGGCCTGATATTGCTGGGTTCTGGTTTGATGGGATTGGCGGCGATGGGCAGGCGTGTAGCTCGTTGAGCCAGCGTGTTTCGTTGTCAGTTCAGCGTACCCAACTGTCACGAAGATGGGGGGAATTCACCTGCACAAGAATAGACGCGCAACGTAAAGTGCATGTTAAGCAGCGATTAAATTTTTGTTAACCGTGTTCCACGCGCCTGGTCGGGAATAGGCAGCGGAACGTGCTGCCTCGGCCGACCTCGCTTTCGATTTCAAGCCTGCCTTCGTGGCGTAGCAGTACGTGCTTGACGATGGACAGCCCCAAGCCGGTACCGCCCGAGGCGCGCGAACGTGCTGTGTCCACACGGTAGAAGCGCTCTGTCAGGTGAGGAAAATGCTCCGGTGCAATGCCTTCGCCGGTGTCGCTGACGGTGAATTCAGCGCCGTCAACCGTGGAATGCCACGACAACTGTATCTTGCCGCCGGCAGGCGTGTAACGCACGGCGTTATTGATCAGGTTGGAAAACGCGCTGTGTAGTTCCTCGCGACTGCCGAGAAGTTTGAGCGAAGGATCGGCTTCCAGCGTGATGTCATGACGGTTCTCGCCGCTCAGCAGCGTCGCCTGTTCCACGAGACTCTTCAGGAGCGCAGCGATATCCGCCGGTTCGGCCTGCGTGCGCGGCGGCGCGGTTTCCAGTTTTGATAGCATGAGCAGATCGTCTACCAAACGTTGCATGCGCTGGGACTGATCGTGCATGGTGGAAAGATGTTTTCGGAGTTCCGCCATGCTGATCTGGTCCATCTGTTGCAATGTCTCAATGTAGCCGCCGAGTACCGT
>JACXTT010001227.1_pt1 | contig 43296 bp, 43 predicted proteins | sample 9270951 | NCBI WGS metagenome assembly JACXTT01 (sample SAMN15532306, study PRJNA645909) | rock metagenome | isolation source: weathered quartz diorite | place: Puerto Rico | collected 2017-06-21
TTTGCGGACACCCCGCGGAAGCGGTCCGGGATCTTTTGCTTGGCCGACGTCCACCACCTCGAGCGTTGCGCCTACCTCCTGCGCCAGCACACTGATGGCCGCGCCGCCGCGCGAGAAATTGCGCAGCATCTCCACCGTGACCGATTGCGGGTAGGCCGAGACACCTTCGGCTGCGACCCCGTGATCGGCTGCGAACACGACGATGCGCACTCGACCTACCGACGGCCGTTCGCGCCGCTGCATGGCGGCCAGCCGGACCGCAACCTCCTCGAGACGGCCGAGCGCGCCGCGCGGCTTGGTCAGCTGGTCCTGGCGCGCAAGCGCTGCGCGCATGGCGGACAGATCCAGCGGCGCCGCGGGGGCGTGCAGATGGATGTCCGCGCTCAAAGCGAGCCTTTGAGCAGCAGCGGGATTCCCGCTGCAACCAGCGTTACGCGGTCGCAGATGCGGGCGAGGTCCTGGTGCAAAAGACCCGCCTCTTCACTGAAGCGCCGGGACAGCGCATCGACCGGGACGATGCCCAGTCCAGTCTCGTTGCTGACGATGATGAGGTGGCCCGGCACTTCTCGCACTATCGTCAACAAGGCAGTGCGCTCCGCTTCCAGCTCCTGCGGGCTTATCGATGCACAAAGCAAGTTGGTGAGCCACAAGGTCAGACACTCGATGACAATACAGCGATTTTTGTTCGCGTGTTCTCGCACGGCTTGCGCCAGTGCGCGGGGTTCCTCGACCGTCAGCCACCCGGCGGGGCGCCGTTTACGGTGCTCCTGGATGCGAGCACGCATTTCTTCGTCCCCCGGCGTGCCCGTCGCAACGTAGACGACGGCGAGGCCGCTTTCCTGTGCCCGCTGTTCGGCCAGGCGGCTCTTGCCGGAGCGTACGCCGCCGAGGATCAATTCCTTCATGTGCCCTGGGCGGAGGACGCGGGAGCGGCGACGGCCAAGTCGAGCAGTTCGAAGATGCGGTATATCTCCAGGTTCGCTTCGGCCTCATCGGCGAGACGGTCGATAGCCGCCTCTCTGAGCTGCCTGTAATCCAGTGCGCTCGGCTGAGCCAGTCCCGCCCAACGCAGCAACGCGTCGCGTGCGGCTGCTGTTTCGAACAACCCGTGCAGATAGGTGCCCAGGATCAAACCATCCGGGGACATGCCACCCTCGGAGCGGTCGTCGAGCCGTGCAGCGGGGCGTTGGAGTCCGGGTCCGGTGGTGACGCCCGCGTGGATCTCGTAGCCGGAGACGGGCGCATGCTCCAGCGTGAGCGTGCCCGTGGTGTTGCGCAATTTCTTGTCCGCTTCGAGCTCGGTCATGACGTCGAGGAGGCCGAGCCCGCGGCTGACGCCCGGGGAACTCTCGACCCCGTGCGCATCGCGCACCTCGTGGCCCAGCATCTGAAATCCACCGCAGATGCCGATCACCTTGCCGCCGTAGCGGAGATGGCGCAGGAGCGCGTCCTGCCAGCCGTTCGCGCGCAGCCAATCGAGGTCGGCGCGCACGTTCTTGCTGCCGGGCAAGAGAACAAGATCCGCAGGCGGGATCGTCTCGCCGGGGCCGACATAGCGCAGGCTCACCTGGGGATGCAGGCGCAGAGGATCGAAGTCGGTATGGTTGCTGATGTGTGGAAGCACCGGGACGATCGCCCGCAGCACGCCACTTGCTCCGGCGCTCACGCCGTGTTGGTTGATCGCATCCTCAGCTTCGAGGTGCATACCCTGGAGATACGGGAGCACGCCGAAGACGGGTTTGCCCACTCGCTGCTCCAGCCAGCGCACGCCGGGCTCGAGCAGGGACAGATCGCCGCGGAAGCGATTGATGACCATACCTTTCACGCGCGCCTGCTCCGAACCGGAAAGCAGCGCCAGGGTCCCTACGAAATGGGCGAACACTCCGCCGCGGTCGATATCCGCGATGAGGATCACAGGGCAGTCCACCGCTTCCGCGAAGCCCATATTGGCGATGTCGTTCTCGCGCAGATTGATCTCCGCCGGACTGCCGGCGCCCTCCACCACGATCGCCTCGTACTGTGCGCAGAGACGAGCGTACGAGCTCAGGACCGCATCGCGCGCCCGTCGTTTGTAGGCGTGGTAGTCCTGTGCTTCCATGTTCGCGAGCGCGCGCCCGTGGATGATGACCTGCGCTCCGGTGTCGGTGTTGGGTTTGAGCAATACCGGGTTCATGTCGCTGTGCGGCTCGATGCCGCAGGCTTGCGCCTGCACCGCTTGCGCACGGCCGATCTCGCCGCCGTCGATGCTCACCGCGCTGTTGAGCGCCATGTTCTGCGGCTTGAACGGGGCGACCCGTACGCCGCGTCGATGCAATACGCGACACAACGCAGTCACCAGCGTGCTCTTGCCGGCATCGGACGTCGCACCCTGGATCATCAGCGTTGCCGCCGGCATCAGAGACTCCGGTTTCGCCAGCCGTTGCGTCGACGCGTTTTCCTACAGCTCGACACCCTTCTGCGCCCGCACGCCGGCATCGAAGGCATGCTTGATTGGGCGCATCTCCGTCACCGTGTCGGCGACTTCAATCAGTTCCGGCGGCGCGCCGCGCCCGGTGATGACCACGTGCTGCATCGGCGGGCGCCGTTGCAGCGTATCGATTACCTGGGAGACAGACAGGTAACCGAGCTTGAGCACGATGTTCAGTTCATCCAGGAAGACGAGATTCACCTCGGCGTCCTGCAGCATCGCCGTCGCCTTGTCCCACGCCGCGCGCGCTGTCTCGATGTCGCGGTCGCGATCCTGCGTTTCCCAGGTGTAGCCCTCGCCCATCACGTGGTAGCGGACTTCCGGAAAGCGGCGAAAGAAAGCCTCCTCGCCGGTGCTGAAGCTGCCCTTGATGAACTGCACGATGCCAACCTGCATCCCATGCCCCAGCGCTCGCGCCGCCATGCCGAAACCGCTGGTACTTTTGCCTTTGCCATTACCTGTTGCGACCACGATCACGCCCCGCTCCTGATTGGCCTGCGCGATCCTCTCGTCGACAACGGCCTTCTTCCTTGCCATCCGCTCGCGATGCGCTTGGTTCGGGTCGGGTTGCTCAGGCTTGGTCATATGGGCTTGTGTCGGAACAATGCAGCGCAAGCGGCCGGGTTGGAGGGAAAGTAAAGGTGCACATAGGAGGCGAGCAGGCTGCCCACTCGGTACACCGCCTCCGAGCTCGGACCGCCGGCGCTGTGGGCGCGCGCCACTGGTGCAACGTCGGTTTCGAGCCGCGAATGATGGAACGTGTGCCCCCGCAGGGTGCCGCAGGGCAGTTCGACACTCTGCAGACCCAGGCCCATCAAAGTGGTTTGCATTGCCGCGTTACCGGGCATCAGTCCAGCCATGGCCGCGCGGTGACCCTGCGTCGTGCTCAGAGTCTCCACTAAGTAGAGCATCCCACCGCATTCCGCCAGGATCGGTTTGCCGTCCCCGTGATGCGCGCGGATGGCGGATTTCATCGCGGTGTTTGCCGCCAGGCGGTCGAGATGGAGCTCCGGATAACCTCCCGGAAACCACAAGCTGTCGACGGCTGGAATTTCAGCATCCTCCAGCGGCGAGAAGAACACCGGTTCGGCACCCAGCTTGTCGAGCAAGTCCAGGTTGGCTGGATATATGAAGGAGAACGCCGCATCGCGCGCAACACCGATTCGTACGCCATCCAGCAGCGGCGGGATGTCGTCAGCGTACTCGGCGTGGAAAGTCACCATCGGCGGTGTACACCGCACGCACGCCTCGATCGCCCGGGCGGCGGAATCCAGCCTGGTGTCGATGTCCACCACCTCGCGTGCCTGAAACAGGCCGAGATGGCGCTCGGGCAACGCAAAGGCGGGATCGTGCGACAAGTATCCAAGGTACGGAATGGCGCTCCCAACGCTGCGCGCCAACATTTCGGCGTGGCCAGGGCCGGCGACGCGGTTTGCAATCACACCCGCGACTCGAATGTCGCTGCGATAGCCTGCCAATCCGTGCGCGATTGCGCCGAACGTTTGCGCCATGGCGCCCGCATCGATAACCGCCAGCACCGGCAGCCCGAAACGTGCCGCGAGGTCCGCGCTGCTGGGCTCTCCATCGAACAAGCCCATGACGCCTTCGACCAGGATAACGTCGGCTTCACCCGCAGCTTCGTATAGGAGACGACGGCAGCGGGTCTCGCCCACCATCCACAGATCGAGCTGATGGACCGCGGCTCCGGAGGCGCGTTCGAGAATCATCGGGTCGAGGAAATCCGCTCCGGTTTTGAACACCCGCGGACGCAGCCCGCGCGACTGAAGGCTACGCGCGAGAGCGGCGGTTACCGTGGTCTTGCCTTGACCCGAAGCCGGCGCGCCGATCAGCAGCGCCGGGCATCGGCGTGGGGAGATCGCGGCGGTGCGCTCTGCGCCGCCCACGAGAGGATTGGCCCGTCAGCGCAGCCGCGGCTGCACGCCTGCGCCGAAACGCACGGCCGCGTGCAAGAGACCGGCGATCGCGATGTACATGGAGCTGCCAACCAGGTAGTACGGATAGTACTTGGCGAAATGACTCGCGTATCCGCTCCAGCTCAGCTCCGGAAGATAACCCGAGAGCAGATAGAAGCTGCCGTCAGAGACGAGGAAAGCGGCAGTGACGCTGGCCAGCACGATGCTCACCAGGGGCAACAGCGTACGCCGCTCCCAACGATGCACCCGATGGTACAGACGGCCGCCCAGCCACGGTATCGCGTAGGCCGGGATCAAGAGCGCATATGCGGGCGTGACGCACCAATCGCTGACGCCGGCGTACGTGATCGCGACGTAATCCACGACAGCGGCCTCGGCTATGAACAGGCCGAGCCACCACGGTGAACGGAGATAGAAGCCGGCCAGGAGGAATACAGCCAGCGTTGCGTCGGGTACGGCTGCGAAATAGTGGTAGCGGGTCAATGCCAGCACAACGGCCAGCGGCAGAACGATACGCAGCGACGAGTTGCGGAACGAAGCGAGCACAGGCGCCTCCTCTCGAGAGGTTACGGCTTTAAGGTTTGATAAGGAGTTCAATCCACTCAGGCTGATTCAATTATAAGGGATAGTCGAGACGAGAGTGCACAGCGATGGGCGGTCGCGGCGCGCGCAGACCGCTAACCACTGCATGCTAGAATCCCGGCGTCTCAAACCGGGAGGAGCGGCCATGAAAAAATGGGTTATAGCTGTCGCGTTGCTGGCAGTAGCCGTCGGTGCGGGTGCCGGCGCGTGGGCTCAGATGAAGCCCGAAGATGCGATCAAGTACCGGCAGTCTGCGATGTTCCTGGTCGGCCAGAATTTCGGACCTCTGGCGGCCATGGCCCAGGGCAAGATCCCGTATGACAAGGAAGCCGCGATCAAGCACGCCGAGATCGTCGCGTTCGTAGCCAAATTGCCGCTCCGAGGATTTCAGCCCGGTACCGACGTGGGGGGCGAGACCAAAGCCAAGCCCGAGATCTGGGAGAACATGGATGACTTCAAGGCCAAGCTCGAGAAGATGCAGCAGGAAACGGCGAAGATAGCGGAAGTCGCACAGACCGGCGACTTCAACGCGCTCAAGGCCCAGGTCGGCGAAACCGGCAAGGCCTGCAAGGCTTGCCACGACAAATACCGGAACAAGTAGAACGCGCGATTCCAAGCAGCGGCTACGTGCATTGCGCGGCCGCTTTTTTTGGCGGTCATCTGACGAGGAGAAAGACGCCGACCGCGCACACAGCGAGCAGCAGCAGCGCCAGCCATAGCGGCCCGCCGTGCGACTCGGGAACGTCTTGCGCTTCGCGCACCTGTTTGCGCCCGGTGAGCAGGGGCAGGATCAGGTTCTCGCGCTTACCCCACAAATAATAGAGCGCTGCCGCGACGTGCAAGACGATGAGCACCAGCAGCACGTAGAAGTTGATCTCGTGGATTTGGCTCAAGATGTCGCTTGTCCGCTTGGACACCCAACCGAAAAGCGGGCCTTCGGTCATGACGTCATCGTTGGCAAACAGCCCGGTTCCCGTCTGGACCAGCAGGCACAGCAGCAGCGCCACGATCATCCAACCTCCCAGCGGGTTGTGGCCCGCGTAGAAGGGCGGCTGCCCTCGCCCTAGCGACCTTGCATACTCGGACGCCTGCCGCGGATGGCGTACAAAATCGGTGAACCGGGCGTAGGTGCTGCCAAAGATCCCCCACAGCACACGGAACAACACCAGCGTCAGGATGGTGAAACCGGAGAACTCGTGGATTCGCATCGCGTTGCCGCCGATCTGGGCGGTCGTGAAGGACACGACGATGAGCGCGACCAGGAGCCAGTGGAACACGCGTACGGGGAGGTCCCACACGCGCACGGTCCGAGGCTGGCGTCGTGAACCGGAATTGTGCGACATGGCGCTGTCCCGTATATGCCGACCCGCAGAGTATATCGAGCAGCCGGTGGCCTTGCGGAGGATTCTAGGGTGGGCTATAAATCGCGGAATTGCCGAGGGGACCGCAATGCATCCGTCGACTACATCTGCTGAAGAACTGGATCGTTCTGAGCTTGGCATTCATCGGCGCACGAGGCTGTGGCCTGCCGCCACCGTGATCGCACTCGGACTCGCAATCCTGTATGTCGTGGGCTTCGCCGCTCCCGCCGTGATCCACGACGCTGCCCACGACGCCCGCCACAGCCTGAATTTCCCGTGTCATTGACCGCCTCGCGGACGCCGTCCTTGCGCGGCTTGCTGCTGCCCGCGCTGACAGCAGGGGTGGTGGCGGGGATAGTCGCCGCGATCCTGCAGCAGCTGTTCTTGGTTCCGTTGATTCTGCAGGCCGAGTTGCTGGAGGCGGTGCGGCAGGCGAACCCGGCGGCATCCGGCGTCGAGCGCACCCTTTATTCCACGCTGTTCACCTGTCTAGGCGCGTGCGGGTTCGCTCTTCTGCTTGCTGGCTGCTGTGCGCTGCGCCGAGACGTGAACTGGCGCACGGGTTTGTTATGGGGGCTCGCTGGGTTCGCAAGCTTCTCTCTCGCACCGGCTTTGGGTCTGCCGCCCGAGCTGCCCGGAGCGCATGCTGCCGATCTGCTCGCGCGGCAAGCATGGTGGATAGCGACGGCGGCAGCGACGGCGATCGGATTGGCATGTGTGGTGTTACCGAGATCCGTGCCACTCGGGCTGCTGGGGGTGGTGGTGATCGCGTTGCCGCATCTGATCGGAGCACCACAGGCGATCCACGCGAACGGCGAGTTGCCGGCGGATGCTGTGCGTGCCTTCGCCATCGGCTCGCTGGCGGTCTCCGCAGCAATGTGGTTGATCCTGGGCGCTCTGACCCCCGCGCTGATGCAGCGTTACCGGACGCGGACTAGCGGAAAGGCGGCGGCCTCGGTCTGAGATCTCGGATCCCTCAGCGTCCGGCGGGCGCGTCGGCGCACAGAGATGGCGCTACGGAGAAGTCTGCGCGTTGGGCTTCGCCCGCGACGGTGGCTTCCAGCGCTTCGAGAAGCAGCCCCGCATCATTGTGCGTCAGTCGCGCGGCATCGGAAAGCATCTGGCGCCACAGACGCGCCCGTGGCTGACCGTGGAACAGTCCCAGCATATGCCGCGCGATGGAGCGTAGCGAGGCGCCGTGTCGTAGTTCGTCCCTTGCGTACTCGTACATCGCCCTCACCACTTGAGCGCGTGTGGGCGAAGGCGCTTCGCCACGGAAGCGCTTATCTGCTTGCGCCAGGAGGTACGGATCGTGATACGCGGCGCGGCCCAGCATGACGCCGTCGACCTGGGCCAGGTGCTGTTCGATTTGCGGCCAATCTGTGATGCCACCGTTGATGACGATAGTGAGCGCGGGGAATTCGCGCTTCAGCCGATAGACCTCGGCATAGCGCAGCGGCGGTACCTCGCGGTTATCTTTGGGGCTCAACCCCTTCAGCACCGCATTGCGCGCATGGACTATAAGTGTCCGACAGCCGGCCGCGGCGATCGCGTCCACAAACCGGTGCACGAAATCGTGATCGTCGATGCGGTCGACGCCCAGGCGATGCTTCACCGTGACCGGAATTCCGATGGCGCTCTGCATGGCTTTCACGCATTGCGCAACCAATTCGGGCTCCGCCATCAGGCAAGCGCCGAACGCGCCGCGCTGGACCCGCTCGGAAGGGCAGCCGCAGTTGAGATTGATCTCGTCGTAACCCCACTTCTCACCCAGGCGCGCGCAGTGTGCCAGCTCCGCAGGCTCGCTTCCGCCGAGTTGCAGCGCAATCGGATGCTCTTCGGAATGAAACCGCAGATGCCGCGCGACATCGCCGTGGATCAGCGCGCCGGTCGTGATCATCTCCGTGTACACCAACGCTCGCCGCGACAGCTGCCGGAAGAAAAAGCGACAGTGCCGGTCCGACCAGTCCATCATCGGTGCCGTGCAGACTCGGCGAGCGTGATCGTCCATGCAAGGATTCTCCGCCGCCGGCGCTTGCGCCTGCATTGCGGTTGTATGCGGCGATCTAGCGGGCACGCACTCAGGCATGGCCCAGTACCGGGTGCGGCTCGTAGGGTTCGGCCAACGCCTTCAGCTCTTCGTCGCCGAGCTTGATCTCGAGGGCTTTTACCGCGTCTTCCAGATGGTTCATTTTGCTGGCGCCGATGATCGGTGCGGTGACACCGGGCTGCTGCAGTACCCACGCGAGCGCGACCTGGGCATTCGGCACGCCGCGCTTTTTCGCGATCGCGGTCACGCGCTGCACCACAGTGAAGTCGGAGTCCCGGTAGTACATCTGGTGAGCGAAATCGTCGCTTTTCGCGCGCTTGGTTTCGCCCTTGTCCTCCTTGCGGCGGTTGCCGGTGACGAAGCCGCGCGCCAGCGGGCTCCACGGGATGAGCCCGACGCCCTGGTCACGGCATAACGGGTTCATCTCGCGCTCCTCTTCGCGGTACACCACGTTGTAGTGGTTCTGCATGCTGACGAAGCGCTCATAGCCGCGCAGATCCGCCGTGTAGAGCATCTTGGCGAATTGCCAGGCGTACATCGAGGAGGCGCCGATGTACAGCGCCTTGCCGGACTTCACCACGTCGCTCAGCGCGTCCAACGTCTCCTCGATTGGCGTGTTCTTATCGAAACGGTGGATTTGATACAAGTCCACGTAGTCCAGCTGCAGGCGCCGGAGACTTTCGTCGATGGAGTGCATGATGTGCTTGCGCGACAAGCCGCGCAGGTTGGGATCGTCGCCCATCGGGCTGCAGACCTTGGTGGCGATCACCACCTTGTCTCGCTGTACCCCGAACTCCTTGAGCGCTTTGCCCACTACTACCTCGCTCTCGCCCAACGAGTAAACGTCCGCGGTGTCGTAGAAGTTGATGCCGGAATCGAGCGCCTTGCGGATAAACGGCTTGGCTTGATCGTAGTCCAGCACCCAGTCGCGCCACTTTGACGAGCCGTAGGTCATGCAGCCGAGGCAAAGGCGCGAAACCTTGAGGCCGGTCGAGCCCAGATTGACGTAGTTCATGCGAACCCTCCTGTTCAGCGGAAGCGCCCAGTTTAGCGGCAGGCGTACCACCCGCGCCATGCTATCGCGTAGACACTGGGCGAAGCGGGTGAAACTGGAGAGGGAATGGCTTAGCCGAACAGCCGTCGAGCCCGGAGGGAAGGGCCAGAAACGGTCGCGGGTTGGCGCTGGAGCGCAGCGCCAAGGAGAAGAAGTTACGCGGGGTGAGACCCTTAGGGAGTCTAGTCAGGTACAGGGTGAAACAGGCAGAGCCGATCTATTCGCCGGAGAGGTCCGACCAGCGGCGCTCTGGCGTTTCGGTTTCTTCGAGGACCGAGGCGTAGGCGTACTCGACCACGCGCGAGGCGTCGTCTTCCTCTCCTTCGAGGAACCGTCGCTCGTACTCCGCTACTTCCTGCATCAGCGCTTCGAGACGCGCCCACACTTGGTCTGTGTGCTTCTGGTGCATCTCCTTGGCGAGCAGCGCCTTGGCGTTCTGGTAGTCGCGCTCGTTGAGGATGGGCCGGGCATGCGCTACCTCCGTCCCGAACTGTCTGTTTCCCATGACGGCTCCCGCATCAAGATCGTGCCTGGATCGACGCAATGTTCAGGCCAGAGCGGTGGCTGTTAAAGAAATGTCAGCCGTAGCGTTGCGCGGATTCAGAAGGGCCGAAACCACTGAAATCCAGCAGCGGAATTCCCTGCATGCACCCCTGCGGCATTCAACGCTTTTGGGCATACTGGCCGAGAATACGATCGGAGGGCTTGAGAGATGAACGCTGCCGCAGAGAAAGCGGTAACCGCCGTGCGCTCGCAGGTTTCGCTCGATGAATGGCAGACACGCGTCGATCTTGCGGCCTGCTACAGGCTGGTCGCGCTGCACGGTTGGGACGATCTCGTCTTCACCCACCTCACTGCGCGCGTTCCCGGCCCCGAGCATCACTTTTTGATCAACCCCTACGGCATGCTGTTCGAGGAGATAACCGCTTCCAGCCTGGTGAAGGTAGATCTCGGCGGGAACAAGGTCCTGCCTTCCCCGTACGAGATCAACCCCGCCGGCTTCGTTATCCACAGCGCCGTGCACGCCGCGCGCGCCGACGCGCAATGCGTGATGCATTTGCACACCGACGCGGGTGTGGCAGTCTCGGCGCAGAAGGACGGCCTGCTCCCCATCTCGCAGAACGCGTTGTTCCCCCTAGCTGCGCTGGCATATCACGACTATGAAGGCGTAGCGTTGCGTGATGACGAGAAGGCCCGGCTGGTGCGCGACCTCGGCCCGCGAAACTTCATGATTCTGCGCAACCACGGCACGCTCACCGTGGGGCCGAGCGTCGCGGATGCATTCCTGGCCATGTTCGTGCTCGAGCGGGCCTGCCGCATTCAGGTGCTGGCACAATCCGGTGGCGGAGAAGTGATACGCGTGCCGGATGCAGTCCTGGCCGGCATGGCAGCGCAGGCCCAGGCTGCCACGCGCGGGCTCGGCGGCCAGCTCGCCTGGCCCGGCCTGCTGCGCAAGCTGGATCGAGTCGACCCGTCCTATCGGGATTAAGGAAGCTCTGATCAAGTCTCGTGATGCGCGCGCAGACGAGGTGAGATAAAAAGGGCGCATCGATTTCGATGCGCCCCATCGCTGCGGATTCGCGCGAAGGTTCTAGCCGCCCTTCACCTGCTGCTTCTGCTCACCGAGTCCGTCGATGCCCAGCCGCATGCTGTCGCCGGCTTTGAGGAAGACGGGATTGGGCTTGACGCCCAAGCCCACGCCGGGCGGCGTCCCGGTCGTCACCACGTCGCCGGGTAATAGCGTCATGCAGTAAGAGATATAGGACACCAGTTTCTTTACGCTGAAGATCATGGTGCTGGTGTTGCCGGTCTGCATGCGCTTGCCGTTCAGGTCCAGCCACATGGCCAGGCTCTGCGGGTCGCGGATCTCGTCCGCGGTCACCACCCACGGTCCAAGCGGAGCGAACGTATCGAAGCTTTTGCCCTTGTCCCACGTGGGCCCGCGCTCGAGCTGCCACTCACGCTCCGACACGTCGTTGCAAATCAGATAGCCGGCTACATGGCTGAGCGCATCGGCCTCGCTCACGCTTTGCGCCTTCTTGCCGATCACGAACGCGAGCTCCACTTCCCAATCGCCCTTCTTCGAACCCTTGGGCAAGATCACCGCATCGTTGGCACCGCAGATTGCCGAAGTCGCCTTCATGAAGATGATCGGCTCGGCCGGAATCGCCTGATTGGCCTCCTTGGCGTGATCCGAATAGTTCAATCCGATGGCGACCAGCTTGCTCGGGGTGGCCAGTGGCGAACCCAGGCGCGGACTGCCCGACACCTTGGGGAGACTGTCCACATTCAGGCCGCGCAGCTTGGCGAGACTGTCGGGCGCGAGAGCGCCGCCGTCGATGTCGGCGACCACGCCCGACAGATCGCGGATGGCGCCCTGAGCGTCCAGGATGCCGGGTTTCTCCTTGCCTGCGTCACCGTAACGTACCAGTCTCATCGTCTTCTCCCTCCAGTTGTCTCTGCCAGCACCGGTCTATCCGATTCAGAGCGAAACACCGCCATCGTTGATCACCGTCTGGCCCGTCATGAATACGGATTCGTCGCTGCCGAGGTAGACGCACAGATCCGCGATCTCCTCCGCGTTGCCCAGCCGCCCCATGGGCTGGCGGGCGATGAAATCCGCTCTGGCCTTCACCGGGTCAGAGCGGATTACATGGGCTGGCGGGCGATGAAATCCGCTCTGGCCTTCACCGGGTCAGCGAAGGCATTGATGCGATCTCCTAGGCTGGGTGTATCGATAGTCCCGGGACATACCGCGTTGCAGCGGATGCCGCGTTTGACGTAGTCGATCGCGATGGATTTGGTCAGCCCGACCACGGCGGCTTTGCTGGCGCCGTAGACGAAGCGATTGGGAATACCTTTGATGCTGCCAGCCACCGAAGCGATGTTGACGACCGACCCGCCGCCATTTTCGAGCATGCGCGGGAGCAACGCCTGGATCAGCAGGTACATGGAGCGGACGTTGAGGTTGAAGGAGAAGTCCCAGTCCTTCATCGTGCACTCCAGCACGGTGCCGTGATGTACGAAGCCGGCGCAGTTGACCAATATGTTCGGAGTCGCGACCTCTTTCGCCAGCGCCGAGATGGCCACCGGGTCGGTCACGTCGAGCCTGCGCGTTTTGATGCCGGGCGTGGAGGCGATCTCGGCCAGCTTGTCCGTGTTGATGTCCGTGGCGATCACCGCGGCGCCCTCGCGAGCGTACGCCAATGCGGTCGCGCGGCCGATGCCCTGGGCAGCTGCCGTCACCAATGCGGTCTTGCCTTGGAGTCTGCCGCTCACGCTCGTCCTATCGAATTTCAGCCGGCCGTTAGTATGCCACAGGGCGCCACCCTGGTTACCTGGACAGTGGGCCTTGGTTGCGCATTTGCGCGACCGTTGCCGCGAAATCGGCAATTCAGTTAGACTGCCCTTTCGATTAGAACAAGACTTTGGGAGGAGACCGGAGTGGCGTCCTCCACTTTCCGCTCTTGCAGCGCACAATCAGAACTAGAGCGCGCTCGCTTCCGGTTGCATCTCGCGTAGAGACCATCAATGGCCTCCGTCCAGTTGAAGGATGTGCGCAAGGCGTTCGGCCGGGTCGAGGTCGTTCACGGTGTCGACATCTCCATCCGCGACGGCGAGTTCGTCGTGCTGGTGGGGCCGTCCGGCTGCGGCAAATCGACGCTGCTGCGCATGGTTGCAGGGCTGGAGGAAATTACGAGCGGCGAGATCCGGATCGGAGACAGGGTCGTCAACAACGTCCCGCCCAAGGCCCGCGATATCGCGATGGTGTTCCAAAACTACGCGCTCTATCCGCACATGACCGTGTTCGACAACATGGCCTTCAGCATGAAGCTGGCGGGTAGAAGTCGGGACGAGATGCGCCGGCGGGTCGATGTCGCAGCCAAGATCCTCGGCCTGACCGAGTACCTCGAGCGTTTTCCCCGCCAGCTCTCGGGCGGTCAGCGGCAGCGCGTGGCGATGGGTCGCGCGATTGTGCGCGATCCGCAGGTATTCCTGTTCGACGAGACGCTGTCCAATCTGGATGCCAAGCTGCGGGTCCAGATGCGCACCGAGATCAAGGAGCTGCACCTGCGCCTCAAGACCACGTCCGTGTACGTGACCCACGATCAGATCGAAGCCATGACCATGGCCGATACGATCGTGGTGATGAACGGCGGCAACGTGGAGCAGATCGGCTCTCCGCTGGAACTGTACGACAACCCAGCCAATTTATTCGTGGCCGGCTTCATCGGCTCGCCGGCCATGAACTTCCCCCCGGGGCAGTTTGCAAAGCGCAGCGCTGCGGCGGTAAAGCTATCCAACTCCAGCGAACTCCCCGCACCGGCATGCCGGGAAGCGGACGGTCGCGACGTGACGCTCGGCGTGCGTCCGGAGCACTTCTTGATCAACCAGGGCGGCGTGCCTGCTGAGGTGATCGTAGTCGAGCCTACCGGCGCCGACACCCAGGTCTACTGCCGGCTCTCCGGCACCGAAGTCACCGTCGTCTCGCGCGAGCGTCACATCTTCCAACCCGGCGAAACCATCCAGCTGCAGCCGATAGCGGAAAAGACCTACCTCTTCGACCCCGCGAGCGGCAAACGACTGGCTTAGCCCGCGCCCGAATCGGTGGACGAGATGAAGACCCATACACGCCGCGACTTTCTCAAGACGACCGGCGGTATCGCCGCCTCGGCCGCGTTAGGGCAATCGCTGTTGGTGCGTGACGCAGCGGGCCAGCAGTTCTCGTTGAAACCGGAGTTGGGCGCTGTGCTGCGGGTGCTGCGCTGGAAGCGCTTCGTGCAGGGCGACGAAGACCAGTGGCTGGCCAACAGCAAGAAATTCACTGAAGCAACCGGCATCGCGGTCACAGTGGAGAGCGAAAACTGGGAGGACTTGCGGCCCAAGGCGGCAGTTGCCGCAAACGTGGGCAGCGGGCCGGACATCATCATCGGCACGAACGACGACGCGCATCTTTACCCCGACAAGCTCGCCGACGTTTCGGATGTGGCCGAATATCTGGGCAAAAAATACGGCGGCTGGTACGACCTCGCTCGCCAGTACGGCACGAATGACGGCCGGTGGATCGGCGTTCCCATGGGGGCGGGTGCGAGCGCGATCGTTTACCGCGCGAGCCAGGTCAAGGCTGCGGGGTTCGACGGCATCCCGCGCGATACCGAAGGCTTCCTCAAACTTTGCCAGGCTCTCAAGGCAAAGGGTACGCCCCCCGGGATGGCACTCGGCCACGCTACGGGCGACGCCAACATCTGGTGCCACTGGCTGTTGTGGTCGCACGGGGGCAAGCTCGTGGATGAGAACAACCGGGTGGCGATCAACTCGAAGGAAACCGACGCGGCGCTCGAGTACGCCAAGAAGTTGTATGCGACCTTCGCGCCCGGCACGCTGTCGTGGCTGGATCCCAGCAACAACAAAGCCTTTCTCGCCGGCGAAATCAGTCTGACGGCGAACGGCGTGTCCATCTACTACGCCGCCAAGAACTCTGCCGATCCGAAGGTCAAGGCGATGGCCGACGATATCTATCACGCCAACATGCCGATCGGCCCGATCGGCAGGCCGACAGAGATGGGACTTGCGTTCACCGCCGTGCTGTTCAAGTACAGCAAGTATCCGCAGGCGGCAAAGGAATACCTGCGCTTCATGTGGGAGAAGGAGCAGTTCGAGCCGTGGATGGAGGCCTCGCTGGGATTCGTGATGCAGCCGCTGCGTTTTTACGAATCGAGCCCGGTGTGGAAGTCCGATCCGCGGCGCTTCGCCTACCGTGACGCCGTGAAGCTGATGCTACCCAACGGCTGGCCGGGGAAGCTCGGCGCGGCTTCGGCGGCAGCGATGGCGGACTTTGCCGTTGTCGACATGATCGCTCAGGCCGCCACCGGCTCGGCATCGGTACAAGACGCGATGCGCATGGCCGAGCGTCGCGCCAAACGGTTCTATAGCTAGCGACTTCGTCAGAGACGACCTGCCATGAACGCACCCCAGACGCAGGTCATACCCGCAACCGTCCACCCGGCGGGAGTGCAGTCGTTCCTCGGCAGGCTGTTCGACAACCGCCACTTCCTGGGGCTGCTGTTCATGCTGCCGGCGGGTGCTTTGCTCCTGCTGTTCCTGACCTATCCGTTGGGCCTGGGCGTCTTCCTGGGATTTACGGACGCCAAAGTAGGACGCCCCGGCGAGTGGATCGGCATCGAGAACTATCAATGGCTCGTGACCGACAGCGTGTTCCGGCTGGCGGTGTGGAACACGTTTCTCTACACGACGATTGCGAGCGTTGCGAAATTCGGGCTCGGCCTGTGGCTGGCCCTGCTGCTCAACGAGCACATCCCGTTCAAGGCCTCTATTCGCGCGATTGTCCTGCTCCCCTTCATCGTTCCCACCGTGCTGTCGGCCATCGCTTTCTGGTGGATCTACGACGCCCAGTTCGGCATCGTGAGCTGGATGCTGCAGCGCCTCGGGCTGATCGACACCTACATCGACTTTCTCGGGCAGCCCAACATGGCGCGCATGTCGGTGATCATCGCCAACGTCTGGCGCGGCGTGCCTTTCATTGCCATCTCGCTGCTCGCCGGGCTGCAGACCATCTCGCCTTCGCTCTACGAAGCCGCCGCTATCGATGGCGCAACGCCGTTTCAGAAATTCTGGAACGTAACGCTGCCGATGCTCTCGCCCATCATCGCCGTGGTGATGACGTTCTCGGTGCTGTTCACCTTCACCGACTTCCAGCTCATCTGGGTCCTTACCCGCGGCGGCCCGATCAACGCGACGCATTTGATGGCAACGCTGTCGTTCCAGCGCGCGATCCCGGGCGGTGCGCTCGGGGAGGGCGCGGCTATCGCGACTGCCATGATCCCATTCCTGCTGGCTGCGATTCTGTTCAGCTACTTCGGCTTGCAGCGCAGACGATGGCAGCAGGGAACGAAAGACTGAGTCGCGCGCATGAAAGACACCGAACAAACCGCGGGGATGGCGTATCTGGTGTCGCTGCCGCGCAAGGTGGTGACGGTGTACATCCCGCTCGGGGTGTTTCTGGTGGTGCTGTTGTTCCCGTTCTACTGGATGGCGGTCACGTCGATCAAACCGAACGCCGAGCTGCTGTCCACGGGGGGGAACCCGTTCTGGGTACAGCACCCGACGCTCGAGCATTTCGGCAAGCTTCTATTCCATACCGCCTATCCGAGCTGGATGTGGAACACCATCCTGATCTCGATCATCTCGACCTTCGCGTCGCTGGCCGCGAGCGTGTTCGCGTCCTACGCGATCGAGCGGCTGCGCTTCCAGGGCTCGCGCCAGACCGGCATGGCGATTTTCCTGGCGTATCTGATTCCGCCCAGCATCCTGTTCATTCCGCTCGCTACGATGGTGTTCAAGTTCGGTATCTTCGACTCCAAGCTGGCGCTGATCCTCACCTATCCCACGTTTCTGATTCCGTTCTGCACCTGGCTGCTGATGGGCTATTTCAGGACCATCCCGTTCGAGCTCGAGGAGTGCGCCCTCATCGACGGCGCTACACGCTGGCAGATCCTGGTCAAGATCATTCTGCCTCTGGCGGTGCCGGGCCTGATCTCCGCCGGGATCTTTGCGTTCACGCTGTCCTGGAACGAGTTCATCTACGCGCTCACCTTCATTTCGTCGTCCGAGAACAAGACGGTGCCGGTCGGCGTGATCACCGAGCTGGTGGAAGGCGATGTCTATCACTGGGGTGCGCTCATGGCGGGCGCACTGCTCGGGTCGCTTCCGGTCGCGGTGATGTATTCGTTCTTCGTGGAATATTACGTGGCCGGCATGACCGGCGCGGTGAAAGAATAGAGTTGCGGGGGAGGAGACCCCCCAGGCGGCGGCGCCCTGCTCCGACCGGGACGCGAGAATCCCGGCGGGGCAGGGCGCCCGACCCCTGGGTAGGGATCGAACGGCAGACGAGGCTGCCGGCTGGATGATCTCGAGCCCCGCCCCCGGAGGCTTTTCGTGCTGAGGGGGTCTATAATTTGCCTATTTCCCCTGGACCTGCGCTTCAGCGGCGCGGACACAGACCTTTGCCGGAAGGTTGCGAAGGAGCGCCGCTAAGAGGAGAACTGGACATGCTGCAAGCCGCCGATCTCACGATCAAGCTCAACCCGAACGACGACGTCGTTATCGCGCGCATTGAGATCCCTGCCGGCACCGAGCTGATCAAGGAAGGAGGCGTGCGTGTGGCAGTGAACGTTCCCGCCGGCCACAAGATCGCCATCCGCGATATCGCCGAGGGCAAGCCGGTGCGCCGTTACAATCAGATCATCGGCTATTCCACCAAGCCGATCCGCTCGGGCGATCACGTTCACGTGCACAACCTCGGAATGGCGCATTTCGAGCGCGACTACGCCTACGGCGTCGACTACAAGCCCACAGAGTTCGTGCCCAATCCCGCGACGTTCATGGGCATCAAGCGCCCCGACGGGCGTGTGGCCACCCGCAACTATGTCGCCATCGTCAGCAGCGTCAACTGTTCGGCGCATGTGTCGCGCCACATCGCCGAGCACTTTGCTGGCGAGCGCCTGGCGGATTACCCAAACATCGACGGGGTCATCGCCATCACGCATCAGAGCGGCTGCGGGATGGCCTCCACCGGCGAGCCGGTCGAAGTGCTGCGGCGCGTGCTCGGCGGCTACGCCACGCATGCCAACGTGCACTCGACGCTGATGATCGGGCTGGGGTGCGAGGCAAATCAGATCAACGACCTGCTGGCCGCTCAAGGCCTCAAGCGCTCCGATCAGCTGCAGGCTTTCACGATCCAGGACACCGGCGGAACGCGTAAGACGATTCAGGAGGGCATCGCGCGTATCGAGGAACTGCTCCCGGAAGCCAACAAGGTCAAGCGCGAGCCCTGTCCCGCGAAGCACATCACGCTGGGTCTCCAGTGCGGTGGATCGGACGGCTATAGCGGTATCAGCGCCAACCCGGCGCTCGGCGCCGCGGTCGATGTCCTGGTGCGCAACGGCGGCACGGCGATCCTGTCGGAAACCCCCGAAATCTACGGCGCAGAGCATCTGCTCACGCGCCGCGCCGCCAGCCGCGAAGTAGGCGAGAAGCTGATCGAACGCATCCACTGGTGGGAGGACTACACAGCCAAGCTGGGTGGCGACATGAACAACAACCCGTCACCGGGCAACAAGGCCGGCGGTCTTACCACGATCCTCGAGAAATCTCTGGGCGCGGCCGCCAAGGGCGGAACGACTGCGCTGATGGCGGTCTACAAGTACGCCGAACCTGTCACGGCCAAGGGCTTCGTGTTCATGGATACGCCGGGTTACGACCCGGTGTCGGCGACGGGCCAGGTGGCCGGCGGTGCGAACATGATCTGCTTCACGACCGGGCGCGGGTCTGCCTATGGCTGCAAGCCCTCGCCTTCGCTCAAGCTCGCCACCAACACCGCCCTGTGGAACCGTCAGGAAGAAGACATGGACATCAACTGCGGTGTGATCGTGGACGGCAAAGCGAGCATCCAGGAGGTTGGCCAGCAGTTCTTCGACCTGATCCTCAAGACTGCTTCCGGGCAGCCGTCGAAGAGCGAGATCTTCGGCTACGGCGACGACGAGTTCGCGCCCTGGGTGCTCGGGCCGACGATGTGAGCTCGGATGAGCGAAGACCACTCGAAAGACCTGTTCGAGTTCTTCCAGAGGATGTGGAATCCCACGTCGTTCCCGATCCCCGGCATGTTCACGCCGACGATGGACATCGGCGAGATCGAGAAGAAGATCGCGGAGCTGCAGTCGGTCGAGAACTGGTTGAAGATGAATCTCACCTTCCTGCACGTGACCATCAAGACCCTGGAGATGCAGAAATCCGCGCTGCAGACGATCCAGGAGTCGGCTAAGGCGGGCCAGAGCCCGCCCAAGCCCTAGCCACGGCTACGCCGCTTGCGCTACAGGCTGTGTCTGTAGCGTCTGCTCTGCTTCGAGTGTGACCGCGACTCCGTGCACCGCAGCGGCGATGCGCACGGCTGCCTGAATCTGCTCCGGCGTCGTGCCCGCGTCCCGCAATACCTTCTCGTGCGCGGTGATGCAGCGTCCGCACGCATTGATCGCCGAAACCGCCAGGCACCACAGCTCGAAATCCCGCCGCGAAGCGCCAGGATTGGCGATCACGTTCATGCGCAGCTTCGCCGGCAGCTTGCTGTAGTCCTCGCTGTCGGCGAGGTGCAGGAAGCGGTAGTAAACGTTGTTCATGGCCATGATCGCGGCGGCTGCCTTGGCGGCGTTGAGCGTTACCGCATCCAGCTTCGGACCGAACTCCGCCATGACCGCTTCGATCACCTCCGGGTTGCGCGAGGCGATGGCGGTAGCGATGAAAGTCCCTGCCTTCTGAGTTTCGGTCAGAACCGCCTCGTTCGCCAGGTTCCCCAAGTTGAGCTTGAGATCCTTGGCATACTCCGGCAGCCGGTCTCTCAGTGTTTGAATACTCATTTCCACATCTCCTCAGGTTTCAAGAATCGCTTCGGCCGCGCTACGCACTTGACTTTCCCCGGCGCCGCAAGACGCCGTGAAGCGGCGTCTTGTGCCAAATCAGGAGGCACAGCTTTATGCGGCCTTTAAGAACTCGTCTCCCTTCTGCCAATTGCAGGGGCACAGCTCGTCGGTCTGCAGCGCATCCAGCACGCGCAGCACTTCTTCCGGGTTGCGGCCGACGCTCATGTCGTTTACCGCCACGAAGCGGATGACACCCTCCGGATCGACGATGAACGTCGCGCGCAGCGCTACACCGGCTTGCTTGTCGAGCACGCCAAATCCCTGGGACAGCTCACGCCTGATATCGGCCAGCATCGGGAAGGGCAGGCTTTTCAGGTCCGGGTGAGAACGGCGCCAGGCCAGGTGCACGAACTCACTGTCGATCGACACGCCGTAGATCACCGCGTCGCGGTCGTTGAACTCGCCGTTGAGCTTGCCGAAAGCCGCGATCTCGGTCGGGCAAACGAACGTGAAGTCCTTGGGCCAGAAGAAGATAACTTTCCACTTGCCGGGGTTGGCGGAATTGTCGATGCTGGAAAAAGCCTTGTCCTGATCGGTGGACACCACCGCTTGCAGATTGAAGGTCGGGATACGATCGCCTATGGTCAACATGCTTTGCTCCTTGTATGAACCTTGTGGGGTTACGAAATTCAACATGGAGGCAGTGTGTGACATCGCAACTGATCGAGCCAACGATGTTTTTCGTTTAGACTGATCGAGCGATCCGATCACGCCGCCATGCCTTCCAACGCCTTGCCGTCCTTGCGTCAGCTGCGCTATCTGGTGGAGCTGGCCGACAGCCTCAACTTCCGCCTGGCTGCCGGGGCGAGCTTCGTGACGCAGTCAACCCTCTCGGCCGGGATCAAAGAGCTGGAGAACATGTTGGGCGTCCAGCTGGTGGAGCGCGACACGCGCGTGGTGCGCATCACCCCGGTGGGTGAGGAGGTGGTGGCGCGCGCCCGCCGGCTGCTGGCCGACGCCCAGGATCTGGTTTCCACTGCCGGGGGTGCGGCCGAGCCGCTGACGGGGCGGGTAGCTCTGGGCGCCATCCCCACCATCGCGCCGTTCCTTCTACCCGGACTGCTGCCGGCGCTGCGCCGTCGCCATCCCGCGCTCCAGCTCTATCTGCGCGAGGATCTCACCGAGCGATTGCTGGAACGGCTGCGCTCCGGGCAACTGGACTTGGCGCTGATTGCGTTGCCTTATGACACCGGCGAGCTGCTGGTGCGGGAGCTGTTCAAGGATGAGTTCTGGTTCGTAGCGCGCGAAGACGATCCCCACGCGAAAGACAAGGCCGTCCCGGTCAAAGGACTCGACACGGGTCAGGTCCTGTTGCTCGAGGAGGGCCACTGCCTGCGCGATCACGCCATTGCTGCCTGTGGCAACCGTCGGGCCAATCCCGAGTCGCGCATCGAGGCCACCAGCCTCAACACCCTGGTGCAGATGGTCGAAGGCGGCCTCGGGGTAACGCTGTTGCCGGAGCTCGCGCTCAAGGCTGGGGTGCTCAAAGGCACGAAGCTCATCGCCCGCCCGTTCGCGCCGCATGTACCCTCGCGTCGGATCGCCTTGGTCGCGCGTCCGGCAAGCGCACGGCGCCGAGACTTCGAGCTGCTTGCGGATTTCGTCGTCGAGCACGAGCGCAGGTTGCGGGCAGCGCGAGTGCCGTCGCGCCGTCCCTCGGCGAAGGCCTCCGCTTGAGCCTCGAGCCGCTGGCTCGTCTGGTCCCGGCCGAATCTCAGCCTACCGTCGGGTTGCGTCGGTTGAGACATCTGTCGATCCTCTGGCAGTTCGTCGCGCCCTATCGCGCGCGGATAGCAGGTGCGGCCGTCGCTCTGATTGTCGCTGCCGCGTGTTTCCTGGTGATAGGGCAGGGACTGAAGCGCGTGGTCGACATGGGTTTTGCGCAAGGGGATGCGAGCGCGCTGAACCAGGCGCTGTTCGCACTGCTTGGCGTGATCGTGGTCATGGCGGGCAGCACCTATGTCCGCTTCTATCTCGTCTCGTGGCTGGGCGGACGCGTGATTGCCGACATCCGGCGCGCCGTGTTCTCGCATCTGCTGGAGCTTTCGCCCGCGTTCTTCGAGCAGACCAGAACCGGTGAGATCGCCTCGCGGCTGACCACCGACACTGCTTTGCTCGAGCAAATCGTGGGCACCAGCGTGTCGATGGCGGCGCGCAACACGCTGCTCGGCATCGGCAGTCTGGTGATGCTGGCGCTGACCAGCGGCAAGCTCACCGCGCTGGTGCTGCTGATGGTCCCGGTGGTCATCGCGCCCATTGTCCTGTTCGGCCGCCGCGTAAGGCGGCTGGCGCGCGCGAGCCAGGACCGCGTGGCGGACCTCGGCGCCTATGTGGACGAGACACTGCACGAGATACGTACTGTGCAGGCGTATGGTCACGAGGCAGTGGACAGGCGGCTGTTTGGCCAGCGCCTCAGGGCGGCATTCGAGACGGCCCTCAGCCGCGTCCGCCAACGTGCCGCCCTGGTGGCGGCGGTGATCATGCTGGTGTTCGGCGGGGTCGGCGTCATCCTCTGGATCGGCGGCCACGACGTCCTGGCCGGTCGCTTGACTGCCGGCGAGCTCTCGGCTTTCGTTTTCTACGCTGCCGTCGTGGCCGGCTCCGTCGGCGCGATCAGCGAAGTCTTCGGCGATCTGCAGCGCGGTGCGGGCGCTGCCGAAAGGCTGATCGAAATCCTGAGCACGCGACCGCAAGTTACCGCGCCTCTTAAGCCACTGCCGTTGCCCGAACCACCGCGTGGAACGGTGGAGTTGGCCGCAGTCACCTTTTCCTACCCCACCCGTCCCGGTCAACCCGCGTTGGAGGAGTTTTCCATCAGAGTGCAGCGCGGAGAGAAACTGGCGCTGGTTGGTCCCTCCGGCGCGGGAAAGACCACGGTGTTCCAGCTGCTCATGCGCTTCTACGACCCGAGCGCCGGCGCCGTGCTGCTCGACGGTGTGGACGTGAGACAAGTTGCGCCTGGCGCAGCGCGGCATCGCATCGCATGGGTGCCGCAAGAGCCGGCGATCTTCGCCGCAAGCGTGCGCGATAACGTGCGCTACGGGCGGCCCGACGCAGCCGATGAGCAGATCAGGTTCGCATGCGAAGCCGCATTCGCCACCGAATTCATCGAACGCTTGCCCGGAAGCTACGACTCAGAACTGGGCGAGCGCGGCGTCCGGCTCTCCGGGGGCCAGCGCCAGCGCTTGGCCATCGCCCGTGCGATCCTGTCGGACCGGCCCATCCTGTTGCTGGACGAGGCCACGAGCGCGCTCGACTCGGAGAGCGAGCAGATGGTGCAGGCTGCGCTGGAGCGTTTGATGCAGAACCGTACGACGTTGATCATCGCGCATCGGCTTGCAACAGTGCGGCGCGTCGACCGCATTGCGGTGATCGACCACGGTCGCCTGGTCGGGCTGGGTCCGCATGAAACGCTGCTCGCAGGCAATCCGCTGTACTCTCGTTTGGCGGAGCTGCAGTTCGGGATCTGAGTCTGCTCAATACCTGCCGTAGCGGCGATACGCCATGCACTTCGACGCCTTTCTCTCGCCGCTCGCGAGAATTTACCTTGCTGTTGCATTCACATTCAGCGTGGGCTCGCCGCTTGCTTTTTGTCTTCTTGCATCGGCATCAATAGAACGAGAACCGCAAAGACATGCCAACAGGGGAAGTCATTGCAGTGCCGCCCACAGTGCGGAGCCCCGAGGAATTTCACACGCAGGGAGGCGGCGACGAAGTCCTCGCGAAGCAAGTCTACTTGCTGTACGACAACGCGCTGCTCACGCAGTGCGTGGCCCTGATCAATTCCGCGATCTTGGCCTTCGTGCAGTGGTCACAGGTCGACCATGTGGCCATCACAGTGTGGCTGCTATGCATTGGAACGGTATCGGTGGCGCGCCTCTCGCAAGCCTTCGCATTCCAGCGCGCGCGTCCCCCGCATCAGGCCATCAGCAGCTGGCGCAGCTCGTTCCTCCTCGGCGCCGCTGCCTCCGGGATCTTGTGGGGCGCGGCCGGCGTCCTGTTTTTCCCGGAGAACTCGTTTCCTCACCAGGTCTTCACGTCGTTCGTGGTGGCGGGGATGATCGCAGGCTCAGTCGCCACGCTTTCGCCCATATTGGCGGCGTTTGTGCTCTTCGCGTTGCCCGCTACCGCGCCCATTGCGCTGCAGTTCCTGCTGAGAGGAAGCGAGATTTACTTCTCCATGAGTGTGATGGCCACACTCTACGGACTGTCCATGATCGCAGTGGCCAAGCATGTCAACGCCACGCTGCGCACCAGCCTGACCCTCAGTCACCGCAATAGCCAGCTGATCGAAGTTCTCACTGAATCCACGGCGCGGACCGAAGCTCTGAACCGTAGCCTCGAGTGCGAAGTCGCCGAGCACCGGCAGAAGGAATTGGCGTTGCGGCAAAGCGAGGCGATGTTGGCCGATGCCCAGCGCATGGCTCACCTCGGGAGCTGGACGTACGACGCTTCCACGCACACGGCGGTATGGTCGGCGGAGACCTTCCGCATCTACGGAACCGAGCAAGTCAACACCATCCCGTCCTGTCGGGAACTGATTGCGCGCGTCCATCGCGACGACCGAGTGCGACTGCAGGGATTGATGCGCCAGGCGGTGGAGCGTGGCGCAGCATACGAAATGGAGTTTCGCATCCTCACACCGGCCCAGGGCGTGCGTTGGATCCACGCGCTGTGCCAGCCAGAGCCGGGCGCAGACGGGAGTGTGCACCGCCTGCGTGGCACCGCACTTGACATCACCGAACGCAAGAGCCAGCAGCTGCAGCTCGAGAGCGAAAGACGGGTGCTGGAAGCAATCGCGACCGGCTCGCCTCTGCCGGAGGTCCTCGACCTGCTTTGCCGCCTAGTGGAGGAGCAGTCCGGCTGGACCCTGTGTTCGGTGCATCTGCTGGAACAAGACAGCGGCCACCTCGAGTTGGCGGCGGCGCCTGGTCTTCCGTCAGAGCTCCGCAATGCGATGGCGCGCGTGCCGGTCGGCCCGCGCGCGGGATCGTGCGGCGCCGCGGCCTGGAGCAAACAGCAGGTGATCGTCTCCGATCTCGCCGCCGATCCGCTGTGGCAGGAGTTGCGAAACACGACCCGCTCGAACGGGCTGCGCGCCTGCTGGTCGCTGCCAATCCCAGGCGCTTTGAACACGGTTCTCGGCGCCTTCACGGTGTTCATCCGCGAGTCGCGCGACCCGTCGGCCAGCGAGACGGCGCTGACCGCCCGGATCACCAACATCGCCAAGATCGCAATCGAACGTCACGAGTCCGAGCAGCGCATCCGGCAGCTCGCGCACTACGATGGGCTAACCGGGCTTCCGAACCGCGCCCAGTTCAACCAGGTGCTGAACCATGCTTTGAGCCGGGCGCAGCGGGCTGACACTTCGGTGGCGTTGCTGTTCGTCGACGTGGATCGCTTCAAGAACATCAACGATACGCTGGGGCACGACGCGGGCGATCGCCTCCTCAGGGAAGTGGCGTCGCGCGTGCGCCAATGCCTGCGCAACAGCGACGTGGTAGCCCGTTTTGGAGGCGACGAGTTCATCGTGATGCTGGAGGACGTCCCGGACAGTGAACATGCCGCCGGTGTCGCGACGAAAGTGCTGGAGGCTATCGCCCAACCGCTGGCGCTCGGCGAGCAGGAGCTTCATGTCACTGCCAGCATCGGTATCAGTACCTATCCTGCCGATGGGGCCGATCTACACACCCTGCAGAAGCACGCCGACATCGCCATGTACAGGGCCAAGGAGCAGGGGCGCAATGGCTGGCGCTATTACTCTGCCCAGGCCGATACGCACAGCCTGGAGCGCCTCACGCTCGAGACTCAGTTGCGCCGCGCGCTAGAACGCGACGAGCTGGTGCTGCACTATCAGCCCAAGCAGGACATCGTCTCCGGGCGCGTCACCGGCATGGAAGCCCTCGTGCGGTGGCAGCATCCCGACCATGGCCTCGTACCTCCGAGAGACTTTGTCGCCTTGGCCGAGGACACCGGGCTCATCGTGCCGCTCGGTAGATGGGTGCTGCGGAGGGCTTGCGAGAACGCGGCTCAACTTCCACGCATGGCGGGCATCGGATCCTTGCGAGTAGCGGTGAATCTATCCGCGCGCCAGTTCTCCGACGACCACCTGATCCAGCTCGTGTCCGAAACCTTGCGCGAGTTCGGTCTGGACGCTTCGCTGCTGGAAGTGGAGGTGACCGAGAGCATGGTCATGCGCAACGCAGAGCACGCGGCGCGCTTGCTTGCACGACTCAAGGACATGGGGGTCCACGTGGCGATGGATGACTTCGGCACCGGGTACTCCTCGCTGGCCGGTCTGAAGCGCTTTCCCATCGACACGATCAAGATCGACCGCTCGTTCATTCAGGGCCTGCCTGGCGATAGCGACGATGCCACGCTGACCAAAGCCATCATCGCGATGGCGCACAGTCTGAGGCTCAGGACTGTCGCCGAGGGCGTGGAAACCCGAGAACAGCTGGAGTTCCTTGGCGCGCATGATTGCGACGAGATTCAAGGCTATTACTTCAGCCGACCGCTGCCCATCGACGTGCTCGTGGAGAAGCTGCGTGACCATCGTGCCAGGCCGCCGGTGAAGGAGTCGGCCAACGCGAGGTCGATTGCAGTCTGGCCTTGAGACCGCTGCGGTAGTCGTCTATTCCCATTTGGTGCAGGACGGCGCTCTCCCTACGGCGACCCGCGCCGCGTCTCCCACCCGTTAGAACAGCCCGTCGCGATCGTTGTTCAGCACGGCCCCCTCTTGAACGGAACGACCTGCCGGAAAACTGAGGTGTAGCCACCATACGTTATATATGAAAGAATATAGCGCGTTCCAGATTAGTCCTGCCGGAGTTGCTTATGGGTGAGACGGTGCGGGTCTCGGCGCTGACCACTTCCGAAGTTGGAGAAGGTGGCGCCGAGATTCGGTTGTCCATGCTGGATGAGGCTGGGCGGCAGGTAACTTTGGAGTTTCCCGCCGGCCTCGCCGCGTCATTGATTCTTACGCTTCCACACCTGATGGAGCGATGCCTCCAGCAGGTGCGCGGGGCTGCGACCCGCCTGGTGTTCCCGATGCAATGCTGGGCCCTGGAGGGCGCGTGTGAGACGGAGAATTTCATTCTGACGCTGCGGACACCAGATGGCTTTAGCGTCGCTTTTGCTGTATCGAAGGATGACGCTCGGGGCCTGGCGGAAGCGCTGCAAACGCACTGCCCTCCTGTCGGTGTTGCCACGCGGGTACGGGTCCTGAACTAGCGGGCGAGCCATTTTGCGCCTTGCCTCTTTCGAAGGATCCTTTCACCCAGGCTTTTGCCAGCGCGATAAGATATACGCAACCACGGAATCAACGCGCAACATTAGGCGTCTATCTCAGCGCCATTCTGCATGTTTCTCTCATCGTCCTGGAGTGTTCAGTCGTGCATAACTTGCTTCGTTCGTTTCTATGGATTGCGTCCATCATTTTTGGCTTGGCCGTCTCGGGCTCTGGCCAAGGCCAACAGGACCACTCGACGGCCGCGCTGCACTTGGTCAGCGCGGACGGCTCGAAGCACGAGGTAACAGCGGAAGAGTGGGGAAAGCTGCCTCGAGCGACAGTCAAAGCGAAGGACCACGGTGGGACTGAGGTCACCTTCGAAGGTGTCCCTGCTCGCGAGCTTCTCAAGCTTCTTGCTGCTCCCCTCGGACCTGAATTGCGTAGCCAACAGTTGACGGTATACGTCGTGGCCGAAGCGGTCGACGCGTACAAGGTGGTCTACGCGTTGCCGGAATTCGATCCGGACTTCACCGATGGTCTGATCCTCATCGCGGATCGAAAGAATGGTGAAGCCCTTCCGCCCAAGGAGGGCCCGCTGCGGATGGTGGTGCCCTGGGAGAAGCGCCAGGCGCGATGGGTGCGACAGCTCACGGTATTGCGCTTGGGGCGCGCTCCCTAGTGTCCCAGAGTCGCAATTCGCCGCCAAGAGTCTTGGTGCCCAGTCTCTTGCGGCTCACGCACCCCGTCGCAAAAAAGGGACAGCCGCGCCGCACTGCGCGACTGCCCGACCTCATCAACAGCCCGCTGTCCAGAACCGGGAGGCATGAAAAGGGCTGCCGCGGGTTCCAGTTGAACCTGTCTCGCTTCAGAACCGGTCGAAATTGGCCGGCAACCGGATCACCGTCACCGGATTGTCGTGGTTGTTTGGCGAAGTCGCGGAGAGCTCCGGAATCACCAGCAAATAGCTTCCGTCGGCCATTTTGCGCACAGCTATATCTGCCGGCCCGGCCAGCTTGATGTCCTGGTCGTAGGTCAGCATCATCGGCACACCGTACGGCGGCGTGACGACAACGCTGTTGGTGTTCTTGATCTCTGTATCCAGGCGCACGCTGCCGGCGAAATCCAACCCATCCAACGCTCCCAGGCCAGTCGCGAACGGCGCAGGCAGGTGGCCGTTTTTGAAGTCATCTTTTGTAAGCCGGTACATACCACCGTCGGCTGGATCCTTCAGACCGGCCACTGGGCCCACCGTGTTGAAGTGAATCGCCCCGTCGGGAGCGACTTCGATCCCGTCGGGTCCCCCGTCTGGCACCGGAATGTACGCCACGGGTGCTGATTGGCCGCTGGCCAGCGCGTCCAACGATGAGATGGGGAACATGTACGCCCCGCCTCCTTTGGTCGCGATCGGCGGGTTGAACGTGCCTCCTGCGATCCCTGTATCTATCGCGTAGAGATTTCCCTCCCTGTCGAAAGCAAGGGCGTTTCCCAAGGTCGCGACCACGCCGGCCGCCGCTGCCGCCGAGGACCCTTCTCCCATCTTGATGGCTCCAAGGATCTTGCCATCTGTGTTGAAGGCAATGATCTTGGGGTCGAGCACGGTCGGATCCTTGACCTCCGTGCCGTCAGCCTCCGCCAGCGGCGCCCACGCCTCGATCAGGAAGATAGTGCCTTTGGGGAACTTCTTGGTGGCGACCGGGATGACCGCCATGCCCAGCGGACCAGTGAGCCCGGTGATGAGCTTCTCGTTCAGCATCTTCAAAGTGCCATCTGTTTGCACAGCGAGCTTGCTGATGTAGCCGGCCTTGTGGGTCCAGTGAAATCCTTTGTCGGGCATGCCCAGCTCTGCCGAGTTCGACACAAAAACGAATTTGCCGTCGGCGCTAAAGATCGAGCCCTCGGGATTGTCGAAGGCGTTGAGTCGCTGCACCACTTGGCCCTTCACCGGATAGGGCTGTAGGGGTTCTGCCGCATAAGCCAGACCTCCCGCCAAGGCTAGCGCCGCTAGCGGCATACGAATCCGTGTCTTGTTCATGGAAATCCTCCCGTTGCTCAATGCGAATTGGCGCCGTCACCTCCGGCGAGGTGCAGTGCATCCTGGATCAAGAAAAAAAGGGCAGCGCTCTTTCGGGGCGCTGCCCCCAACTCGAAGGGGGAATGAAGTTGGAATACCCAAAGTCAGCGGGTAGTTCCACTCCTCATTCCTTGACGCTATATTCCACTAGATATAGCGAGCTTGTCAAGCGACCCCTCGCGGGTCGACATCTGGCGTGAGCAATGGAAGAGGCGCTTGACGTGTTGCGCATCCGCGCAGCACCCTTGCGGTGGCGAGCCACGCAGCTCTGTAGGCAGCCCACGTGAGGCGACAGCGCGAGAACAGCGGGCTCGATGTTAGCTATGATCGACTTCGCGGGCTATCCGGTTGCCGCAGCTGAGGACTCGTCTCACCATCGCGCCACTGGACGGTCTTGGGAGCCTAGAATTTCCAAGTGAGATCGAATTGCAGGATCTTATAGCTCGTGAGGGGCTGAACGTTCGGGATGTCGGGGTTGCTCCCCGGGGTCGGGCCGTTCGCGTTGAGGCGATGCGCTTGGCCGAAGCGAACGGTGGTGATGATCGCTTCGGTGGGGCAGTAGGCAGCTGCTAGGTAAATCCCCTGCAGGTTGGTCCGGCCTTCGAAGAAGTCGGAGTCGATGAGGTTCGGATCCAAGGCGTTGAGATCGATTTGCTGCCAGTACACGCGCGCCTCCCAAGTGTTCTTCTTGGCCGCCACTTGGTTCATGACCAGGCCCAGGTTTGTGCCGGCTGACAGTCCCAACTGCCAGGCCAGACCCTGGCTGCCAAGGGAGGCATAGCTGCCCTGGCCGGCGCGTTGGTCCGCCTGGATGTTGTACGCCAGGTCTCCGAACAGGCGCGCATCGATGTTGCCGAAGGGGAAGTTGACCTCCCAGGGTACCTCGAAGTAGCGCAAGCCGTTCAGGCCGTTCGCAAAAGCCAGTCCAGCAGGAGTGATCGGTTGTGTGTTCTCCGCCCCGAAAGCAAAGGGGCCTGCGAACCCGTTGCTATTTTGGTTCTGAATCCCCGTAAAGCTGTCGCCATGGCTGAAGCCGGAGTAGTTGTAGAAGGTGACCGCTACCTTGGCTGATTTTCTCTCGCCGAACTTGTAGTTCACCCCGCCCTGCCAAGCGTACTGGTAGCCCTCGTTGCTGGCATAGCCTAGGCCTCCGCTGTTGTCATTGGGAGAGAATTGGGAATAGATGTATTGACCGAAGTTGGCAAACAGGCTGAGCTGTTCGTTGAGCGCGTAGTTGATCCGCTCCGCAAACCCTTCGGGGTTGATATCTGGGTCCCACACCATGGGCGTGGTATAGATGGGGTTGGGCATTTTGCCGGCCTGGAGTGTCAGCCATGGCGTGGCGCGCCATCCCAGGTAGACCTGACCCACAGCGATGGCGTTGCTGCCGCCCTTCCCGTAGGGAGCCGCGCCTCCGGCGGTCGTACTCGAGTTGTTCCCAAAGGTCACCCAGGAGGTGCGGGGGTTTCCGTTCGTCTCTAGCCGTAGACCATAGAACCAATCCTCCACGAGGTCACCGCGGATGCCGATGCGTAAGGCGTAGCGCCAGCGGTCCAGTGTCTCCGCGTCAGAGCCGCCGGTGCCGGGGACTGAAAACGTGGAAGTACCCGCTCGGCTCTCGTAGCGCAGCCGAACGTCACCGAACAGCTGCATGCTGCGAATGCCTGGGCTGAGGTCGACCTTGGGTTTCTTAGCTGCCTCCGCTTGTGCCTTCGCCTGTTCTTCCTGCAGCTTCTGGTCCTGCTGCGCCTGGCGCTGACGCTCGGCGCGTTGCTGGCTCAGCTCCACTTCGCGCGCTCTCTTAAGCGCCTGGTATTCGTCTTCAGACAGTACGCCTTTATCCCTGAGCTTCTCGAGTAGTTCGTCGAGCAGATCACTACTCTGTGCACGAGCCGGGTTCGGAGACAGGGTAAGTAGGACTGCAATACAGAAGGCGGCGATCATGGCGGTGCCAGCGACCAGCAGCCGGCCGCGCGCCGTCGTCGACGAGCTATTGCTCGCCAGTTCGGTGGGTCTCATTCTTCTCTCCTCCCCAGTCTTATTCTTCTTATTTACTCTTTGCTGTTGGAGAATGACCACGATCCCCTATATCGTGGCTTTTGGGGTGCACAACACCTACGCGCTACGAAAACAGCGCGGACCGGACCGCTATATTTGTTGCGATATTGTGACGCTGGTCATTGAAGGATATAACGCTTAAACTGTCAAGAATGGGTTGGGCAGGGGTAGTTGAAGTCGTCGCTTCGAACCAACCCTGGACGAGTTGACTAGACTCTAAGGGGGCAGGCGTACCGCGCCGACGGGATGGAGGTTATGATCCAGTGCTACTCGACCACTTAGGAGGAAAATCTCATGAAGCTCAGTGCCCGTAATCAGCTCAAAGGCGTTGTCAGTGAAGTCCGCAAGGGCGCCGTGACCACAATCGTAAAGATCGAGGTGAAAAACCCGGCCATCATTTCCGCGTCGATCACGAACGAGGCGGCCGAAGAGCTTGCCATCAAGGTCGGCGAGCAAGCAGTCGCCATCATCAAAGCTTCTGAGGTGATTGTCGGAAAGGGCTGAGCTCAAAATGGCGCCGGCCCAGCTCGGCGCTTGCAGACCAGTGCTTGGCCCGCGCCGCTGACCCAAAAGGCGGCTGGGCGCGGTCGTCCGCGGGCGATTCCGGTGCGCCGGGCCGGCCTCAGGGCTTCAGAAAGCCGTACTTGGCGAGAATCGCCTGTCCCGTTTCAGAGCGGACGAAGGCGATGAAGGCAACAGCGCGGTCCTCGTCTCCGAAGCCAATGACGGCTGCGATGGGATAAAGGATGGGCTCTTCCAGGGCCACCTCTATAGCGGTACGCACCTTCACCGGGGACGTTGCGGCGTCTGTGGCATAAACAAAACCTGCATCGACCTCGCCGCGAAACACGTAGTCGAGACTTTGCCGCACGTTCTGGGTGAAGATGAACTTGGGGGTCAGCTCTTGCCACAGGCCAGCCTTCTCGAGCGCCCCCTTCGCGTAGCGCCCGACGGGAACGGTTTCCGGCGTGCTCAGTGCGATCTTCTGCACTTGCGGACCGGTGAGGTCTTGAAGCTTGGCGATCGCCAGCTTCGAGTCGCCGGGTACGACTACCACCAGCTTGTTCGCGGTGAAGTTCACGCGCGAGGAACGCCGGATCAGCCTCTGTGTCTCGGCTCGATCCATCGTGTCGAGATCCGCTGATGCGAACACGTGCACCGGCGCACCTCGTGAAATTTGCTGTAGAAGTTGCCCCGAGGACGCGAAGGTGAACAGCACACGCGTGCCCGGTGTCGCCTTCTCGTACGCCTTACCCATTTCCGTGAACGCGTTGGTCAGGCTGGCGGCTGCGGCGACCATGAGATCCGCCGCCCGCGCTGGCAGCGCTCCGAGCTGAAAGGCGATCAGAGCCGACCACAGGAGCGCCCAAGCCCACCTGCGGCTGACGTTGTGATGTGAGCCGCCTGGCTCGCTGTAATGGCAGGAGTTCATTGCGGATGGCTCCATCAGAAGTCTGCCTGTGCGCGAAGTGTCACGGCGTTTTCATAGGTCGTGTTCTGCCCGTTCACGGTCACCGGCGTGTCGAACGAGGTATGGATCAAGTTGACCATGAAACGCGTATACAGGTTGGGTTGCCACTTGAGTCCAAGGCTGTACGCGAATGCTTTGTTCGTGCCTTGCGTGATGTTCGGAAAGTTGGTGACCTGCCCCGGACTCGGACCAGGGCGGCCGGTGAACTGCGGATTGCTATTGTTGAAGTCGGAGCCGTCGAAGAAGCTATACCGGAAGTTGAGCTCCCATAGTCCCCAACCGTCCCCCTTGCCCCATCCGAAGTTGTTGGCGGGCCGGGGCCGGACAAATGTGCCGCCGCGGTACCAGTCCGAGTAGTTCTCGCCGGTTATCACCCAGCCGACCGTTCCATAGTATGCCTTCAGAGTGCGATCGAACTTAGCTCCGGACGCGATTTGCGTCCCCGAGTACTCGACCTGGACGTAGTCACCTTGGATCTTGAAGTTCTTATAGGCGAACGCGCCCTCGATGTCGAAGATGGTGCGGCCGATGTTGCTCACGACCGCGGGCGCGTTGCCCGGATTGAACCCCTGTGGAATGAAGAAAGTCAGCCCGCGCGCTTCCGTCTGGATCGACGCAGCGCTGTAGGGAGTCTGGTTGTTTACGCCACTGTTTGCAGCGCTGCCGCGCTGGTAGGTGCCGCCGAAGTGGATGACGGTGTCTGGTATCTTGAACGACTGACCGAAGTCGTTTACCAGACGCACCGTCGTCATTTTTCCGTCCCCTTGGACTTGCTGCGCATTCCCTTGCAGCTCGTCAACACCCTGCCCCGTCCCGTTCGTCAGTGCTGCGCTGTATACCAGCCCGGGAATCGGTTCGCCGAACGCCATTACGCCGCGGTCGTACACGAAGTTCTGGAACAGGCTCTGGGTCAGCGCTCGTTCCAGAAAGTCTGTTTGCAGGTCGAGCATCGTGTTGTCCAGACCGATATCCGGCTTGAACTGCCCGAGGCGGAATCTCAAGCCGGGCCGGAACCAGTTGAGATCGATGTAAGCAAACGTCAGCTGCGGTGCGTTCGACGGGGCGGGGTTGGTCGCTTGGTTGGCGAACTCCTCCTCCACGTAAACGTAGTAGTCGCTGAGCATCGACGCACCCACACCTATGCGAGCCCGGCGGATGCTGAAGGTGTCGGCGTCGGCGAAACTCGGCTTGAACGCCCGGTAGTCGAGCTGCGCCCTCGCGCTCACCTGCAGGCGCCATCTGCCGCGCGGATCCTCGAATACCAGCCCAGGGCCCAAATAGGCTCGCACCCCGTTCTGCTCCGCCTTGGCGTCCGTCGCCGTCGCCTGCTCTTTGGCTTCGGCGATCTCGCCCTTGAGCTGATCGACCTCTTTCTTGAGCGTCTGCGCCTCCGGCGACGGGGCGGCCGCCTTCTGCTTGTTGGCGGCAGCTTCCTCCTTGACCTTCTTCAGCTCTTGTGTGACGGCTTCGAGCTGTTCTTCCAGTTTCTTGATCCGCTCCTCGGTTGGATCCGGCGTTTGTGCGTGAAGCCATCCTGGAAGCAAGGCGCAACACACCCCCAACCCGCAGGCTACTAGAGCCAGCGGGACGTTTTTCTTGTGCATAGTCCCCTCTCAGAACAATTGCCTGTTGTTTTCTTGCGTGCCAGGCATGTGATGTATATCAGAATATATAACGCTGATCATGTCAACTAATAGCCGGTCGCGGAGCGCGCCTGTGCTGCGGCTCAGCGAGAAAAGAGTTAGTACAGCTGTGAGGAGAAACGCTGGATTTTATTCAGGCGCCACCGAGCAGTCCGATTGAGCCTGTTCGGCGTGCTTCCTACGGACGTAGCCGTGCGGCGGTTTCTTACCGTTCTTCGGCGGGACGATGGAGGAGTCTGGTGATCAGGTTATTCATCAACACCGGCATGTCGAAGGCGTCGCGCCCGGCGTAGATCACCCCGTCGTTCGCTGGCGCTGCCGCATCGGCAGCTCTTGAGGACGAGACGAGACTCACGGCCGCTTGTTCGGCGCGCGCGGTTCGGTTGTCGATCAAGCCGGCCTTGAACAGCACCAGCGTCGCGTTGCCCATGGCGAAAATCGGCTTGCCTTCAGCCGCGGCTTGCTGCAGAAACGAGATGCTGAGCTGCTCGGCCGTATGGTCCGAAAAGGTCAGATTACTGGGAAGATAGACGAGGTCGTATTCGCACGGCTGCACCTGATCCACAAACCGGTCAAACGAGGCCGCGTGTTCCTCGCCGGATGGCTCCAGCACCGTGATTTGCATTTCGGGGATCTGCATCTCGGTCTCGGCCGGCACGCCAGAACTGTCGGCTTGGAAGTCTTTGCGGGAGCGAGGGACCACGACGTGAACCGCGGCACCGCGCTCGACCAGGAAATTTCGCGGCACTTCGAGGTCGAACCCATCCACGCCATCGGCGGCCAGGATTGCGATCCGATAGCCCCGGAGCCGATTCGGATCTTCCACGGGCTGCATCAGGAAACGCATGAGCTGAGCATGGGGCGAACCGCTGCGGGTCGCTTCATTGCTCTCGCCCGGCTTGAAGGCGACCCGCTCGGGAACCATTGCATGCGCGCTGCCGAGCACGAACAGCAACGAAACGGCCAATAGACTGTAGCGGTTCGACATCGGCGTTTGGCTAGTTCCTCGACGAATCTGGGGCCTCAGGCAGTAGAGTGCGCGCAACCCCTACGCGCCCTCAGGTTTTAGCTCAGGGCAGAAACAGCCAGCGGCCGCTTCTTTGCAACTCGCGCAGGCGGCGTTCGTGCTCCGGCAGCGAAGACGTCTGCCCAGCCTCAGCTCGTGCTGTTTGCTCTCGCCAACTGGACAACCAACTAAACAGCGTATCGAAGGATTTCTTCATCGCAGATCTCCTCAGTGGAGTGCCCGGGCGCGGGAAAGAAATGCGTCGCCGTCGAGATGGCGCATGCGTGCTTCGAGGTCGACGAGGTCCGTCGCCTGTGCAAGGTAAGCTTCACGCTCCCGCACCTGCCGCTGCCACGACCAGGCCTCCAGGCGTTGCCACATACGGCTGAACCACCCTTTCAGGGAAGGCCCGCGCGCGGTGTCTGTGCTCGATTGAAGTCCAGCGGTCGAGCCTGAAGCAGGCGGCCCACCGGCCTTTACGAGGCCGTCTTCAGGCACCTTACTGCGTTGCACCATCATCGGCTCGAAAGTGGTCTGGCCCAGGTGATAGGCCAAGGCACTCCCAGGGCTGCCACACGCCATCAACATACCCATGCGCTCGTCCCACAACGTTCTCGGATTCATGATCTAACACCTTACGTGATATAGGGTTACTGCTACTGCTAGCTGCGAGGTAGAAGGTTAGACAAGACCCAGTCAGCGCGCCAATCGTTTGATCTGATGGGGTTCATCAGGTCTGCTGATAATCCGGTTGCGCCGCAGCATTTTGTGTTAAAATTCAATCTCGTTCAGCACTTGTAAAGGCCCCATGGAGCTGTATCAATTGCGTAGCTTTGTCGCGGTAGCCGAGCTCGGACATCTCACTCGTGCCGCGGACAAGCTGCACGTCAGCCAGCCGGCACTGAGCGCGCAGATCAAGGCTCTCGAAGAGGAGTTGGAGCTGGAGCTGTTCGAACGCAGGTCGAGCGGAATGTTGCTGACCACAGCCGGAAAACGCCTCGTCGGCGAGGCGCAGAAACTGTTGTCAGCCGCGCAGTCGTTGCGCAATGAGGCGCGTACGATCAAGGGCGAAGTGGTGGGCGTGGCTCGTGTGGGGACGCTATCCGATCCGAGGTTGATTCGGGTCGGCGAGCTGATGAGCGCCGCCGTCGAGCGCTATCCGCGGATCGAAATTCAGCTTCACCACGAGGTGACGGGCGCCGCCTTCGAGAAAGTGCGTGAGGGCGATCTGGACGCCAGCTTCTACTACGGCAACCTAACTCACCCCAGCGTCGCCGACGTTGTGCTGCGCGATCTGACGTATCGAATCGTGGCGCCTGCCGGCTGGAAGGAACGGCTCCAACAAGCCACGTGGAAAGATGTCGCCGCCGAACCCTGGGTCATGACACCGCTTATCAGCACGCACAACGAGCTGGCAACCGCGCTCTTTCGCGAGCATGACATCGCACCAACGAAAGTGCTCGAAGCGGATGACGAGCGCGTCGTCTGCTCATTGGTCGTCTCGGGCCTCGGCATGGCGCTGATGCGGGAGGATCTTGCGCTCGACAAGGCGCGCGCAGGCGAAGTCTGCCTCTGGAACGAGGTTCGTCTTACCACCGCGCTCAAGTTCGTCTATTCGCGCGAGCGCGAAGAGGATCCCGTGATCCGTGCTCTGGTGGATCTGCTCAAGGATGTATGGGAGCTGCGTGCCACCAAAAAAAGAGCCCGTTCCTCGGCAAATCGGGCTCAAGCGGCGACGCTGAACCAGCGGTAGTTTGCCGTCCGTAGCAGGTCACTCGAGGCCGACGATGCGCGAGAGTACGTCGGCATCGACGTTCGCGCCGGACAATACCAGTGCGACCTTGCGCCCCGCGAGGCGCTCGCGTTCTTTCAGTGCCGCTGCGAGAGGGGCAGCGCCAGCGCCCTCAGCGACATTGTGGGTGGCGATGAACATCAGGCGCATTGCCTGTTCGACCTCGTCATCGCTTACCCGAACCACTCGCGCCGCGTGACGCCAGATCACTTCCAGCGCGTCCGCTTCCGGCGTTCGGCACGCCATGCCGTCGGCGATCAACGTAGTCACCACATGTTCTACCGGCCGGCGCAGCTCGTAGGATAGAGCGTAGGCAGGAGCTTGCTCCGACCCTACGCCGACGATCTCAGTCGTGAGGCCCAGAGCCTCGCGCGCGGCGATCATTCCACAGATCCCCGAGCCCAGGCCGATCGGTACGTACACGACGTCCAAATCCGGCACGGCCCTCAGCAGCTCAAGCGAGTAACTGGCCACGCCCTGCACCAGCAGCGAGTGGAAGGAGGGGACCATGTGCAGCCCGCGCTCCTCTGCCAGGTGGATGGCATGCTCGCGCGCTGCCTGGAAGTCGTCACCGTGCTCGATCAGGTCGACATCCAATGCCCCCATCGCGGCGTTCTTGTCTCGGCTGTTGCCGCGTGGTACGACGATGGTCGCCGCCAATCCGCGGCGGCGTGCGGCGAAACCGACGGATATGCCGTGATTGCCGCGCGTCGCGCTGATAACTCCGGCGGGCGGATGCTCCACCCGGCTCAAGCTCTGAAAGTAGACGAGCCCGCCGCGTACCTTGAAGGCGCCGGTCGGAGTGTGGTTTTCGTGCTTGACCCACACCTCGGTGCCGACGAGTTGCCGAAGCATGGGCCACGCGTACTGCGGCGTTGCAGGCATCGACTCGTAGACGATCGAGGCGGCGTGCTCGAGTTGGGCTAGAGAGAAGCTGGACTGGACCACGATTCGATCTCAATTCATGCACCCAGAGTGTACGCGAGTCGAACGTCGACGGAATATCCACTCCAGCGCTAACCAAAGTCCCCCAACTTCGTTTGCGCAGACAGTGGTCACGCCTATGCTCCTCGAGCTGACTTTAGTAAACCTTAGTGGAGGGTCCGTGGTCGAGGTTCCCGAGGCCACCAAGCCCGGCCGGGCGCGCTGAGCGCAGCAGTACATGCGCAGGGTCAGCAGTCGGAACTCGCACGCGCGCCGAAGGCCAGGATGCGATAGCGCTTGCCGTTGAACTCGAACTCGCCCACGTCGTGCATCCCTAGCCCGGTGCCGTGGGCGCCAAGCGAGCGCTGATTGTCCGCAGCCACGAAAGCCACGCCCGCATCGAAGCGACCGGGGATCTGGCGCAGCAAGTTCCGGAACAAGCCGCGCAGCACGCCGCGCCCGCGGTAGGCGCGATCCACGCAGGCGGGTCCGTACACGAAAGTCTTCTGGTCGGCGAGCGCTCGTCCTTCGAAGCTCACCTCGCCGTAGCGCTCGATCATGGCCAGCAGCAGAGGAAACTGCCGGTTGAACTCGACTCCTGAAGCGCACAGGTAACCGACGACTCGCCGGGCATCGCGCGCGACCAGCACGCCGACATCGCTGTCCATGCGCACGAACTGCTCGCGCGAGAAGCGCGCCGAGAGGAAGCCGTCCCGACGGGCGTCCGTGGACAGGTTGTCGAACAGATTGGCCTCCTGCAGCGCCAGGACGCCCTCGCAGTCCTCGTCGGTCAGGCGCCGAAACAACAGGGCCATCGGTTCGTCGCTCTTGGACGGATTTGAGCCGGCTAGATCATTCCCCGGCTCTTCAGCTCGTCCTTGAGATAAGCGTAGTAAATCGGTGCGGCCACCAGGCCGGGTATCCCGAAGGCGGCCTCCATGGTCAGCATGGCCACCAGCAGCTCCCACGCCCGCGCGCGGATTTGCGTGCCGACGATGCGGGCGTTCACGAAGTACTCGAGCTTGTGGATGAGCACCAGGAACGCGAGCGAGCCGAGCGCGACGTACAGCGAGTGGCTCAGGCTCACGATCACGATCACCGTGTTCGAGATCAGGTTGCCGACCACCGGCAGCAACCCGGCCACGAAGGTGATGGCGATCATGGTCTTGGTCAGCGGCAGGTGTACGCCGGACAAAGGCAGGACGATGGTCAGATAGACGGTGGTTAGCGTCGTGTTCAGCGCCGAGATGCGTACCTGAGCGAAAACGATCCGGCGGAACGCGTTCCCGACGCGGGCGCCGCGCTCGAGCAGGGCCTGGGCGAGCGGACCCAGCTCCTGGCCCGAGCGCGCCTCGCTCAGCGAGACGAAGGCGCCGATGATCATGCCGATCAGGATATGGGCAAACGCACGACCGAAATCCGTGCCTACTCCGCGCAGCTCACGAGCATGATCGCGCAGCCAGGTCGCAGCCGTCTGCCTAAGCTCGTCGGCGTTGGCCGGAAGATTCTCGACCAGCCAAGGCGGCAGGGCCCGGCGCGAGCCGTCGATGATCTCGGCCATCTGCCGCAACAGGGCGGAGAGGCTGCCCACGTCGGTGCGCAGCAGGGCGATTACCCCGAGGATGATCAACGTCACCAGTACCACCACCAGAACAGTGAGGACGGTGACCGCTACCACCTTGCTCCACTCGTGACCCATGCGCCAGATACGAAGGCGCGGTGCCATGATGTGCACCAGCTCGAAGACCAGCAAACCGGCCAATAGCGCAGGCAGCAGATGCAGTTCGAGCACCAGGAACAGCGCCAGCGCCGCGAGAATCCAGGACGCGATCTCGACGCGGGTGGGGCTGGTGACAGGTATGCGATCCATGTCTGTCGGTGCGCCGGGTCAGCGATGCTCAGCGCCCGTGGCCAAAGCTCCACGCAAGCGGCGCATCCCCTCGGCCAAGCGCTCTTCGCTGGCAGCGAAGCACCAGCGCACGAAGCCCTCACCCTCGGGCCCGAAAGCGACCCCCGGTGCGAGTCCGAGCGCGGCTTGGGACACCAGCCGTTTGCAGAGGGCGAGACTGTCGTCTACGCCGTGTATGCGGAAGAAGGCGTACATCGCGCCGGCCGGGGCGGCAGCCTGCACTCCCGGAGTCGTGTTGAGCCGTTCGATCAGATAGTCCCGCGCCCTGCGCAGCCGCGCAGTGGTGTGTTCGACGACTGGCTCGCCGCATTGGATGGCGGCGATGCCGGCCCGCTGTACGAACGGCGGCGCGCAAGAGGTGTTGTATTCGATCAGCTTGGGCAGATCCTCCATAAGTCCCCTGGGCGCGACGATCCACCCCAGCCGAAATCCGGTCATCAACCAGCTCTTGGAGAAGGTGTTGGTGCTGATCACGCGATCTTCGGTCGTGGCGATATCCAGGAAAGAAGGAGCAACCGCAGGCGCGCCATTTCCCGCACCGTTGTAGTAGAGACGCTCGTAGGCGTCGTCGGTGATGATCCAGATCCCGTGCCGGCGACAATGCTCCAGTATGACGCGCTGGCTATCCTGATCGATCGTCCATCCGGTGGGATTGTTGGGCGAATTGATCAACACCACCCGGGTGTCGGCAGTGAGAGCTTGCAGCAGACGGTCGAGGTCGAGGCCCCAGCCCTGCGGCGTGAACCTCAAGGCGACGGTTTCGACCCCAGCGCCCAGTATCTTGGGGATCTCCACGAGGTTCGGCCACAGTGGCGTCACCGCGACAGCACGGTCTCCATGCCCGATCAGTGCCTGCGCCGTCAGCATCAGCGCAGACATGCCAGAGTTCGTGACAGCGATCTCTTCCAGCTCGGTGGGCCGATGCAGGCGGCTGAGATAGCCGGCGATAGCTTGGCGCAGCTCGGGAATCCCCAGGTTGTGCGTGTAAAAAGTGTCGCCGGCATTCAGGGCATCCACCGCGGCCTGACGGATGAAGTCCGGGGTGACCTCGTCCGGTTCACCGAACCAGAAGGCGGCAATGTCGTGGCGCCCGATACCGGCGTTAGCGACCTCGCGTATCTTGGATGCGCGTAAGGCCCTGACAGCGGGGCGGGCGGAACGGGCGAGAGGCTGCATCGATGCGGGTTTCAGGGAAAGCCGTGATTCTCTCATGCCGCGCCGGCGTACCATAGCCGCGGGCCCGGGCGGGCCGGGCGTTCTGGGAGCGGTCTGACCGCGAGCCGGGCTCGGGGTAGTATCCCTAGTCATCCGGCGGAGCCCGTCGGCCCGCGAATTATTGAGCTACGACCCTGGAGCAGTTCATGCAAGCAAGGCTGGCCGTCGCGCTTGCCGTGGCGACGCTTGCGCTGGCGATCGGTTTTCCTTCGCGGACGCAGGCGCAGACGCCGGGGGAGGACGAACCGATGAGCGCCTGTGTTTCGGCGCTGGCGAGCCTCCTGCGCAGTCGCTTGACGCCTGCCGACTACCCCGAGGCGGCTCGCCACGCGAACGCCGAAGGCACTGTCTGGTTCCTGGTTACCTGCGATTTCCAGAGTACTTTCGAGGGCAGCTGGGTGGAGCGCAGCTCTGGGAGCGAGCTGCTGGATCAGGCCGCCATTCGTACCGTCGAGCGCGTCTTTCCGCTGGGCACACCGGCGCCAGCCGAGTGCCGCCTCGGTCACGGTTTCTCTGTCACACTGCCTCTCGAGTACCGTCTTGTTCCCGCAGCCCCCAAGCGCTAGCCGCGGTGCGCGATTCGTGCCGCCAGGGTTCGAGACGCACGCAATTTGACGCTACTCGTACGCTTGGCTAGCATCGCCCCTCTCAACCACAAGGAAACGCCATGAGCGAGCAACAGCATTCCAACTACGTCAATGGCCATTGGGTGCCGGGGGCGGCGTGGTCCAAGAACATCAACCCCTCGGACTTGAGCGATGTAGTGGGCGAGTATGCGCAGGCGGACCAGGCGCAGACCGAGCAGGCGATCGCGGCAGCGCGTGCTGCCGCGGCGGGATGGGGAAACTTCAACGTCCAAGCGCGAGCCGATATGCTGGACAAGATCGGCAACGAGATCCTCGCGCGCAAAGACGAGCTGGGAAGGCTGCTGTCACGCGAAGAAGGCAAGACACTGCCCGAAGGCGTGGGCGAGGTGGCGCGCGCGGGCAACATCTTCAAGTTCTTTGCCGGTGAGGTTCTGCGCCGCACGGGAGAGCTGGTCCCTTCGGTGCGGCCGGGCGTCGACGTGGAGGTCACGCGCGAGCCTCTCGGCGTGGTAGGCATCATTTCTCCGTGGAACTTCCCGGCGGCGATACCCGCATGGAAAGTGGCGCCGGCGCTCGCCTATGGCAACTGCGTAGTGTTCAAGCCCGCCGACCTCGTGCCCGGTTCGGCCTGGGCGATGGCGGACATCATCGCGCGCGCCGGCCTGCCGCCCGGTGCGTTCAATCTCGTGATGGGTCGCGGGAGCGTGGTGGGTGAGGCATTGGTGAACGATCCGCGCGTGGACGCCATCAGCTTCACGGGGTCGGTAGATACCGGCCGCAAGATCGCGCAGAAGGCCGTTTCACGGATGGCAAAGTTTCAACTCGAGATGGGCGGCAAGAATCCGCTTGTGGTCCTCGACGATGCCGACCTCAAGACCGCGGTGGAGTCCGCTGTCAACGGCGCCTACTTCTCCACTGGCCAGCGCTGCACGGCATCTTCTCGCCTGATCGTGACGAAAGGAATACACAACAAGTTCGTCGACGCGCTGGGCGAGCGCCTCAAGAGCCTGGTAGTGGACGACGCGCTCAAGGCCGGCACGCAGATCGGCCCGGTGGTGGACAAGAACCAGCTCAATCAGGACCTGTTCTACATCGAGGAGGGGAAAAAGGAGGGTGCCAAGCTTGCCTACGGCGGCAAGGCTTTGAAGCGAGAGAAGGAGGGTTTCTACCTCGAGCCCGCCCTGTTCGTCGACACGCGCAACGCGATGCGCATCAACCGCGAAGAGATCTTCGGCCCGGTCGCTTCGGTGCTGGCAGTAAACGACTACGATGAGGCGCTCCAGCTCGCCAACGACACGCCGTTCGGGCTGTCAGCGGGCATCGTGACCACCTCGCTGAAGCACGCCGCGCACTTCCGTCGCAACAGCCAGGCGGGCATGGTAATGGTGAATCTGCCCACCGCGGGCGTGGACTATCACGTCCCCTTCGGCGGTCGCAAAGGCTCGAGC
>JACXTT010001228.1_pt1 | contig 43286 bp, 35 predicted proteins | sample 9270951 | NCBI WGS metagenome assembly JACXTT01 (sample SAMN15532306, study PRJNA645909) | rock metagenome | isolation source: weathered quartz diorite | place: Puerto Rico | collected 2017-06-21
ACGGTCCGTCTCCGCTCGCTGGCCAAGGTCAATCTCGACCTCCGGGTCCTGCACAAGCGTCCGGACGGCTATCACGAACTGCGCAGCGTGTTTCAGACGATTTCGCTGGCCGATACGCTGCGGATTTCGTACGAGCCCACGCGGACGGCAACGGCGATTACGGTGCAGGGCAATGTGGACATTCCGGGCAACCTGATCGTGACTGCCGCGGAAAAGATCCTGGCGGCGAGCGGCGGCGCCAAAGGGCGCATCGAGTTCGACCTGCGCAAAACCATACCCATGGGCGGCGGACTCGGCGGCGGTTCGTCGAACGCCGCAGCCGTGCTGCTGGCGCTGCCGGTGCTCATCGGGCGCGACCTTCCCTTCGCAAAAATCGAAGAGATCGCGGCCGGCATGGGCAGCGACATCAACTTCTTTTTGTTCGGTGGGGCGGCCCTTGGACTGGGCCGGGGCACGGAACTTTACCCGCTGCCGGACATCCCCAAGCAAAGGGGAATTCTCGCCGCACCGGGCATCCATGTTTCCACAGGCGACGCGTTTCGCGGTCTCGACCGTCCGGTGGTGCACAATTCCGCAATCGAGCCGCAGGACTTTCGCTCTTCTGTTTGGGCGATGCAAAACGGCGATTTCAGCGAATGCCGAAACGATTTCGAATCAAGCGTCTACAAGCAGCATTCGAAGTTGCGCCGCATTCATCGCACGATTGAAAAGTGCGGCGCCAAGCTGGTCCGCATGTCGGGTTCCGGCTCATCGATCTTTGGATTTTTTGACGAAGCAACCCCGGATCGAAGTATCCTGGAACATTGCACGGTTCACACAATCGAAACCATTTCGCGCCGCGAGTATCGCACAATGTGGATGCGGCAGTTGAAGGAGCATCAGGTAGGGACACTATGGCCTCCACGGAGCCGGTACGCGCGATGAGATTCGACAGGTTGAAAGTATTCACCTGTTCGGCCAACCCGGCGCTCGCCAAGGCGATCTGCCGCGAGCTTGGCACGCCACTGGGTGAGGCTTCGGTCAAGACCTTCTCGGACGGCGAAACCCATCTGCAGTTGCTCGAGAATGTTCGCGGCGCCGACGTGTTTGTGGTGCAGCCGACCTGTTCGCCCGTCGACCGCAACCTCATGGAAGTGCTGCTGATGATGGATGCGTTGAAGCGCGCCTCGGCGCAGCGCATCACCGCCGTGTTGCCTTATTACGGCTATGCCCGGCAGGATCGCAAAGACCGCCCGCGCATGCCGATTTCCGCCAAGCTGGTCGCGAGCCTGCTCGAAACGGCGGGGGCGCATCGCGTTCTCGCGCTCGACCTCCACGCCGCGCAGATTCAGGGCTTCTTTGAAATCCCGGTGGACCACATGTTCGCCACGCCGGTGTTCATCGACTATTTCAAGCCCATGGTGACCGCTGAATCCGTGGTGGTGTCGCCGGATGCAGGCGGCGTGGAACGCGCCCGTGCGTTCGCCAAGCGTCTCGGGCTGCCTCTCGCGATCATCGACAAACGCCGCACCGAAGTGAACGTGGCGGAAGTCATGCACATCATCGGCGACATTCAAGGCAAGCATTGTTTCGTGGTGGACGACCTCATCGATACTGCCGGAACCCTCGTAAAGGGCGCCGAGGCGCTGATGGCGCAGGGCGCGAAAAGCGTTCGCGCGGTTGCCACGCACGCCGTCTTTTCGGGCGCCGCGATCGACCGCATCGAAGCCAGCCCGATTACCGAAGTGGTGGTCACCGATTCGATTCCGCTTTCCGGGCGCGCCATGGAATCCGGTCGCATCAAGGTGCTTTCTGTCGCTCCGCTGCTCGCGCAGGCAATCCAAAGCATTCACGAGGACGGCTCCGTTAGCGCACTGTTCGTTTAGACTCGGCTTACCATAGTAGGAACCATGGCCGATACTTGTCCCAAGTGTGGTGGAACCGGTTTCCGGATCATTGAACGCGACGGGATTACGGCCGCCGCCAAATGCGACTGCGTGAGCGTCGGCAGGTCGCAGCGCATCGAATCCGCCGCGGGCATTCCACCGCTCTACCGCAACGCCTCCACCGAAAATTTCGTACTTCCCGCGGACAATCCGATCGCCCGCAATGCGCTCGGCAGCGTACTACTGCAAGTCCGGGCGTTCGTGCGGGAATTTCCCGTTACCGACAAGGCGGGATTGCTTTTCGTCGGGGACCCCGGCACCGGCAAGACCCACCTCGCCGCCGCCGTGCTGCGGGCGCTCATTTCGCGCGGCTACGACGGCCTGTTTTACGACTATCAGGGACTTCTCGACCAGATCCGTTCGAGCTATGACAAGAGCTCCGAATCGGTCGATCGCGAGGCGCTGCGCAATGCGCTCGATTGCGAAATCCTCCTGCTCGACGACATCGGCGCGCACCGCGTCACCGACTGGGTGGAAGATACCGTGACGTCGATCATCACGCACCGCTGCAACAACCGCAAACCACTCATCGCCACCACCAACCTGCCCGATCCCGACGCGGGCGGCGTGTTGCAGGAAAAGCAAATGAACTCGCCGAGCGGCTACACGACACGCATCACGCTCGCCGAACGCATCGGCATGCGGGCGCGCTCGCGCCTGTTCGAAATGTGCAAGATCATCAAGATGCCCTCGATCGAGGACTACCGAATCCGGAGGAAAGCGTAGCAATGGCGAAGCCTGAAAATAGGCGTATTGCAGGCCAAGTGGGCCGTTCGCACAGCGGGGTTGCCTGGCATGGACCCTCCGTGCTCGAGACTCTCGCCGGCGTGCAAGCTGCCAAGGCGGCTGCGCACGTAGGGCCGGAAGTTCATTCGATTTGGGAACTTGTGAAACACATCACGGCATGGCAGCGCGTTGGACTCGAGGTTTTGCAGGGCGCCGTCTACGTGAGCCTCTCGGGCGACGGCGATTGGCCGCCCGTAGCCGGCCAAACCGAGGACGACTGGCAGAAGGATGTGGCGGACCTGTCGGCAGTGAACGCGGCGCTCGTTGCGGCCATCAAGGAGTTCCCCGAAGAGCGGCTCGAAGAGATCGTGAATGGCAAGGAATTCAGCTTCTATTACATGCTGCACGGCATCGTTCAGCACAACATCTACCACGCCGGACAGATCGCTTTGCTGAAGCGCCTTTCGACCTAGCGCGCAGGGCCGGACGGGCTCAGAATGGATCAGAACTCGACTCAATTGCATCGTCCGGCTCTGTTGCGCGCGTGTTCCAGAGAGATGCTTGTAGTAACATGCAGGCTTATGAAGTACGCCCTGCTGGTTACTCTCGCTAGTCTCGCTCTTTGGTCCCAATCCGCCTCGCAAAAGCTCGACGAGGGCTACGGCAAGAAGATCAAAGAAGCCACCACCGATCCGAGTTTTCTGACTGAATTCGTCGATCATCTGCCGGCTTCGGACAAAGTCCCGACGCCCGAAAAGTTTCTCGGCTACATTGCTGGCGCGCCGAACCGGCTGACCAAAGTCAAAGACATCAACGCCTACCTCGCCGAGGTCGCCAAAACCTCACCGCGCGTGCGATTCACCGTTGTCGGCAAGAGCGAAGAGGGCCGCGAAACCTCGATGGTCGTCATTTCGGACGAAGCAAATCTCGCAAAACTGGCCCGTTACAAAGAGATCACCGCCAAGCTTGCCGATCCACGCCATCTGACCGATGCGGACGCGAACAAGTTGATCGCCGAAGGGCTGCCCATTTACTGGCTCAACGGGTCCATCCATTCCCCCGAAACCGGATCGCCGGAAATGTTGATGGAACTCGCCTATCGCCTGGCTGTCGAAGAGACGCCTTTCATTCAGGCGATCCGCAAGAATTCGATCGTAATGATCACACCGGTGATCGAGGTGGATGGCCGCGACCGCAGCGTGGACCTCTACCGGTACAAAAAGGAATTCCCCAATAAACCGGCGCCTTCACTGCTCTACTGGGGGAAATATGTCGCGCATGACAACAACCGCGATTCGATGTCGATGGCGCTCGAACTCTCTCGAATCGTCATGAAGACGTTTTTCGACTTTCACCCGCAGGTGCTGCATGACCTGCATGAATCGGTACCCTTCATGTACATTTCGACAGGCATGGGTCCCTATAACGCGTGGCTCGACCCGATCGTGATTAGCGAGTGGCAGCGCCTTGCTTACTACGAAATCGAGGAGCTCACCAAGCGCGGCATGCCCGGTGTCTGGACGCACGGCTTTTACGACGGTTGGGCGGTCAACTACATGTTCATGGCCGCGCAGGGACACAATTCCATCGGACGTTTTTATGAGACGTTCGGCAACGGCGGCGCCGATACGCGGGATCGCACCGTGCCCGCGACGCAGACCAGCAGGGCGTGGTTCCGGCCCAACCCTCCGCTCCCGCGCGTCAAATGGTCGCAGCGCAACAACGTCAACTACCAGCAGAGCGGCGTGCTCCTCGGGTTGAACTTCACCGCGACGCACAAAGAGGAGTTCCTCAAGAATTTCTATCTGAAGAGCAAGCGAGCGATCGCCAAGGCGACGACGGAAGGTCCCGCGGCGTGGGTGCTGCCTGCCGACGATCCTCGCCCGGTGGAAGTGGCCGAAATGCTGAACCTGTTCAAGTTGCAGGGCATCGAAACGCACAAGCTGGCGCAGGCGGCGGAGGTCAAAACCAAGACCGGCGCGATGAAGGTTCCTGCGGGCTCGTACGTCATCCGCATGGATCAGCCGTACAGCCGCCTCGCCGACATGTTTCTCGACACGCAGTATTACAACGTCAACGATCCGAACCCGTACGACGACACTGGCTGGACCTTCGGTCCGCTGCGCAACATCAAGACCGTCCGCGTGACCGATGCGTCGCTGCTCGAGGCGTCGATGACCGAGGTCCGCGGACCCGTGAAGGTCGGCGGAAAGGTGGAAGGCACGGGCGTCGCCTACGTCATCAACCACAATGCCGAGAATACGCTCGCGTCGTTCCGCTTCGCGCTGAAGGACGTGAAAATGCTGGCTGCGGAAGACAGCTTTACGGTGGACGGCCGCACCTTTAAGACCGGCTCGTTCATAGTTCCCGACTCGAATGGCCTGCGCTCGAAGCTCGAAGCCGCAACCGCGGAATACGGATTCCATGCGTACGGCGTCGCGGAAATGCCCAAGGTCGCCTCGCATGCTCTTGCGGCGCCGCGCGTGGCCCTGGTCCACACGTGGTCGAACACGCAGGATGAAGGCTGGTACCGTATCGCGTTCGACAAACTCAAGATTCCCTACACGTATATTTCGGACCACGTGCTGCGCGACACCGCGAACCTGCGGGACAAGTACGACGTGATCGTCTTCGGCCCGGTGCGTGGATCCTCGCAGCGCCTCGTCAACGGCGTGCAGGGTAGGGAAGCGATTCCGTGGAAGGATTCGCCGCTCACGCCATCCATGGCCAACTCGCCGGACCAAAGCGACGACATTCGCGGAGGTATGGGTCTGCAGGGCCTCGTCCATCTGCAAAAGTTCGTCGAAAGCGGCGGGTTGTTCGTCACCGTCGGCGGCAACGCCTCGATCCCGATCGATTTCGGCCTCGTCGAAGGCGTTTCCATTCAACAGACCCGTGAATTGCGTGTGCGCGGCAGCGTGGTGGCGTCGGTATTCTCGGATCGCAAGAGCCCAATCGCGTACGGCTACGACGATAAGCTCCCTGTGTACTTCAACCAGGCGCCGGTGTTCAACACCAACCCTTTGGGAGGCTTCGGCGGTGGAGGCGGCGGTGGTGGCGGCGCGGCGAATGGCGCCACGCCTGCAGGACGCGCGTCCGGCCGCGGATCGCTGACCGACCCCGACGTGATCCAGGGACGCCCGTATCAGGAACCTCCTCCCCCTCAGGCGGCGCCAAGGCCAGGCGAGGATCCGCCGATTCCCGAAGAGATGGCGGAGTTCCTGCGAGGGTCGTTGCCTACGCCCGATCAAATGCCTCGCACGGTGTTGCGCTTCGCGCCTGCCAATGAACTGCTGATTTCCGGCATGCTCGCCGGAGGCGCCGAGCTCGGCAACCGCCCGGCGGTGATCGATGTTCCGAAGGGCAAGGGCCACATTGTGATGTTCGCCAACAACCCCATGTGGCGTGACGAGACGCAGGGAAGCTACTTCCTGCTGTTCAACGCACTGCTGAACTACGACAACCTGGGTGTTGGCAGGCGTGCGGGTCCGCCGGCGGGCGGCGGCGCCCGGACCCCCACCGCAGGCGGCGATGGCGACCCGGATCAGGATCAGGAATAGAGAGAACCAATGCAGGATCACACTGTGATGATTACCAATCCCATGCCGCGCATCGGCGATGCCGCGCCCGACTTCACGGCGGTCACCACCCATTCCGGCGCCATGAAATTCAGCGAATGGCAGGCGGATTCCTGGGTCGTCCTCTTCTCCCATCCGGCGGACTTCACACCCGTCTGCACCACCGAACTCGCCGAGTTCGCCAAACGGGTCACGGCTTTTCAGAAGCTGAACACCAAGCTCATCGGCCTCAGCGTGGACTCCATCCATTCGCACGTGGCATGGTTGCAGAACATGAAGGAGAAAATGGGCGTGCGCGTTCCGTATCCGATGATCGCGGATATCGACATGAAGGTGTCGTCGCTCTACGGCATGATCCACCCCGGCGCGAGCACCACGGCGACCGTTCGCGCGGTGTTTTTCATCGACCCCAAACGCATCATTCGCGCGCTGGTGTATTACCCGATGAACGCCGGCCGCAACGTCGAAGAGATCCTGCGTCTCATGCAGGCGCTGCAGACGGCGGATACGTACGGTTGCGCCACTCCAGTGAATTGGAAGCCCGGCGAAAAAGTCGTAGTTCCGCCCCCGAAGACGGTTGCTGAAGCAGAGGAGAGGTTGACCCATGGCGAGTATGAGGTCCGCGACTTCTACCTGTGTCTCAAAGACGCTCCCAAGTGACCCACCAGTACGGTAGGGTAGGGTGGCAGTACGAGAGTTTTAGGAGGACTGCGGGTACTCAGATCATCACCTAAGGTATTCGCCCCTATGAACGCCGAATGACCAGGTTGATAATTGAATCTGGACAAGTTCTGAGATGAGTCGAAACCATCAACCAGATCGCCAGAGCTCAACCGAGAAAGAGGCGATCTTACTCAATTGCTACCTGGATGTGCTCCTCATCATGGGGCGCCAGGCTGCGGAGATCTGCCCATCCGTTGGGGCGGGTGCGCAGGAAACAACGCACAGGTTGCGGCGCCGGCTCGCGTTTGAGTCCCGCCCGCAGGATCTGGACGAAGCGCACGACATCCTCCACGGGACGATGCGTGACTTCGGCCGCCGCGCCAAGGAACAATCCGACGAGCGCGCGCTCGAATTTGTCAATTTGTACAGCCTCGCCAGCCGCACTTCGGCACTGCAGGCTGCCCGTGACCGTTCGTACCTCGAACAGCTTCGGGATGTCACCCGTAAGCTGCAGGACGCAGCCATGTGTTTGGATCCGGAAGAGACCCGGCGCCGGTGCGAACAGACCGCCATCACCCTCACCCGCATCACAGAGCTGTTTCAGGATGACAGCTCGATGAGCCAGGTGCAGTTGCGTCAGGAACTGGCCGGGTTTGAGGAACGCAGGAAAGTCGCCGAAGAGGCGAGCGCGCTAGATCCGCTTACTGGCCTCTTCAACCGCGAGGAAGTGGAACGCCGCATGCGCGACGCCCTGGCGCTGGGCAAGCAGTTCTGCATTCTCAAGCTGGGCGTACACGAGTTTTCGGGCCTTTCCGATAGGTACGGCGATCAGATCAACGATCTGCTCCGCAAGAGCGCGGCCGATAAACTGAGTGCGCAGGTGCGCCCGCGGGACATCCTCGCACAATGGGATCCGAACACATTTCTGCTGCTGTTCTTCGATTGTTCGCTGGCCGTCGCGGAATCGCGCGCAGACCAGATTTCCATGTGGCTGTCCGGAGATTACCGGCTGTATCTCGACGATCAGATTGTGCATGCGGACGTGCAACTCACGGCCGCGGCCACTGAAGTGCAGCCCGGCGAGCATCCGGACAAGTTCGTGGCCCGGGCGGAAGCCTTGTCGCCCGTGGTGCTAACGGCAGTCCGATAGGAATCCTGGCGGTTTCTCATCGAGCCGCTCCAGCAGAACCCCGTCATCCGCCGGCGGCACCGTCCGGAGGTCGATCACGACGCGGTCTTCGACAATCCGCACGATCACCGGTGGCTCGCCCAGACGCAAACGCTTTTCGAGGCCGGCCGCGGCGATGCCGGAGGGCAAGCGAACCAGCCAGGTCGGCAGGCTTTGATCCGGCGTAGAACCTCCCCCCGCCAGCGACTCGCCCGCAACCACCTCGGCTCCAGGAATCTGCGCCGCCAGCGCCCCCGCGCGCTTCCGGATGCCATCTGCGCTCAACCGCAACATAGCGAGGGCAGGCACGCGGTCGAACTCCTCGAACAACACCGCCCGCAGCGACGCCTCGAGCGCCTGAGTGATCAGCTTGTCGATCCGAAACGCCCGGAACATCTGGTTTCGACGCACCCGCGCCACAAGTTCCGCGTCGCCGGAAATGACGCCCGCTTGCGAGCCTCCGAGCAGCTTGTCGCCGCTGAACGAAACAATGCTCACGCCGGCCGCGAGGCTGTCGCGCACCAGCGGCTCGTCAATACCGAACGGCCGCAGGTCCACAAGGCAGCCGCTGCCTAAATCCTCATACAGCGGGATGCCGGTCTCCCGCGACAGCGCGCCAAGGTCGCCCAAAGCAGGCTTCGCCGCGAACCCGGTCACATGGAAATTGCTCGGATGCACGCGCATCAGAAGCTTCGTCCTGCCGGTAATCGCGTTGCGGTAATCCTCGATGCGCGTCTTATTGGTGGCGCCAACCTCCTTCAGTACCGCCCCGGACTGCGCCATGATATCGGGAATCCGGAACCCATCCCCAATCTCAATCAACTCGCCGCGCGAAACAATGACCTCACTACCCGCGGCGAGTTCGTTCAGCACAAGGTATGTCGCCGCCGCATTGTTGTTCACGACGATCGAAGGCTTGCCCGTGAGCCGCTCGAGCAAACCGCCCACATGCGAGTCTCGCTTGCCGCGGCGGCCCGTCTCGAGGTCGTACTCGAGGTTCGAATATCCCGCGATCGGCTCGAACGCAGGCAGCGGAGCGCGCCCCAGATTCGTGTGCAACACCACGCCCGTCGCGTTGATCACACGGCGCAAAGACGGCCGCCGCAACGCTTCGAGGCGGGCCTCCACCTGGGTAACCGCCGTCGACCCATCCACCGTTTCCCCCGCGCGGATCCGTTGCCGGAACTCCTCCAGCACCGCACGCGCCTCGCTTACAATCAGCGCATGCGGAAACCCGCGGTCCGCAAGCGCCGTCGCGATGCGGTCCACGGGTGGCAGAGTAGCAAAGCTCATGCGCCTATTTCCCGAGCACAGGGAACAGGGCGCGTAGGTCCGCCTCTGAGGGCTGCTTGCCGTATTCGCAAATCTCCAGCGCCTCGGCCCACTTCACTTGCGAACCCTTTTCCTGCCCGTACCACTTGATGAGCGCCTGGCGAATCGCAGGCGTTGGCGTGCGGCGTTCCCAGCGCTTGAGCAGCCAGGTTTTGCGCTCCACCTTGTCTTTCGGAACATCGTCGAACTCGCCATCGACCCAGGGCAACCACTCGTACACCTGAGATTCGTGCGCGTCCAGCGCGTCGATCTTCTTCGCGAGCGTGTCGTCGATCGAAAACGCAATATCCGGCCGGAACGGATTCGGCTTCTGGAACCGGTCCTGCATGTACAAAAACACCGGATTCTTGCGCAGCGGAGGAGTGTCTGGCGTGACGTTTGGAACCACCACCATGTAGGCGGCATCCTGCACCAGCACGCCCGTATAGCGATGGTCCGGGTGATAGTCGTTGGGCCGTGGACTGATGACAACATCGGCGTTCCACTGGCGGATCTTGCGGATCACCTGCTGCCGGATGTCGAGCGTCGGCAGCAGCTCGCCGTCGTGGTTATCAAGCACGTCGTAGTCGATGCCGAGCCGCCTGCCGGATTCCTGTGCTTCGGCCCGCCGCCGCTTGGCGAGCGCGCCTCCGCCCATCGACTGGTGGCCGGCGTCGCCGTTGGTGACCGCCACGAATTTGACCTTGTGGCCAGCCGCGGCCAGCTTCGCCGCCGTACCCGCAAAGCCGATGTCGCAATCGTCCGGATGCGCGCCGAACACGATGATTCTCGACTGCCCAAACGCAGTCGCACAACAGCCGAGCGCGATCGCAGCCGCGCAAGCCGCACCCTTTGCACTTTTCCAACTCATACGTCGCCGAACTCCCCTTTCCAGGTCACTTCTTTCTTGTTGTAAATCGCCGTCCGTCCGAGGATCGCAAACAGCGTGCTGATTGCGGACCTCTCGGCGACGTTTTCGACATCGCCCATCTGCACGCGGTTCATGAAGTCGCCGGAGTACTCGCGATAGGAGAACCAGTTCCGCGGCTTCTCCATTTTCGGGTCGTCATACGGACGCCGCTGAAACGGGTCCGGCTCGATCCAAAAGCCGCGCGCGGAGGGCGATGACGATTCCATATGAGGACCTACCTGTTCTTCATCTCCGTATAGAGACCTTCGAATCTCTTGAGCATGGCAGCATTCGAAGTCCAGCCAAAATCCTCGAGCTTGAGTTGAGCGGTAGCCTCTTCGGGCTTGTCGTATTTCTTGGTGAGTGCGCTCATGCGAGTGCGCATCTCTTCAAAATTCTTGCGCCAGGCGATCAAATCTGCACGCGTGCAGACGCCGCCGTGGCCGGGAATCACAGTGTCGAAATCGAGCGCCAGCACGCCGTCGATGGTCTTGGTCCATTCGATCGCACTTGCGCCGGACGAGTAGTCGATGAGCGGGGCTTGTCTGACGAACATGTCGCCCATGTGCACGACTTTCAGGTCCGGAAAGTAGATCACGGCGTCGCCGTTGGTGTGCGCGCGGCCGAAGTATTTGGCCTTCACCTGCTTGCCGCCGAGGTGGACTTCCGCTTCGTCCGAAAACGTGATCCGTCCAGGGCCGGGCTGCTTTTTGTCGATGATGTTCTGGCGGGCGTTGCGGTGGGCGATGATTTCGACGTTCATTGCGAGAACCTTCTCGTTGCCGCCTGTGTGGTCGCCGTGATGGTGGGTGTTGAACAGATACTTCACCGGCTGCGCCGTCACGGACTTCACTTTCTCCATGATGAACTCTACGTCGCGCGGAAACTTATCATCCACCAGTATGACGCCTTCGTTGGTGACAAGCACGCCGGTGTTGCCGCCGTCGCCTTCTACAACGTACAGATTATCCTTCACTTTGGAGATCGTGAGCTTCGGCGGCTCTTGTTGCGGGCGCGCGATGAAGAGAGCGCCGAGAAAGACCAAACCCAGCGCGGTGCGGACGAGAACAGTGCCACTCATGCAATGTATTGTACATTGGCGTATTGCATAGCTCTCACAGTTTGCGGGAAAAGACAGGCGCCCGCAGGTCTGCGGTCTTGGATCTGCTGATCCTGTTTGCCCTGGTGTGCGGCGCGTTTTGGAAGCTTACCCTGACGGGCGACTATACGTGGGCGAACCAGTCTGATATGTCGGATCAGGTGCTGCCGTGGCTGCAGTTTCAGGCCGTCGAGTGGCAGGCAGGCCGCTGGTTCCCGCTTTGGGACCCCTATCATTGGGGCGGGCAATCGCTCATCGGCCAGTTGCAGCCGGCCGTGATGTACCCCTTCAACTGGATCCTGTTCTTGTGGCCGCTCGATGCGGCGGGCCACATTTCCTTGCGTGTGCTCGGGTGGTATCTGGTTTTGTCGCGGTTCCTGGGAGCAGGCTTCTTCTATTGGCTTGTGCGCGATATCGGCGGCTCTCGCCTCGCGGCGATCTTTGGAGGCGCGCTCTTTGCCTGCACCGGCTATGTGGGGACCACGGAATGGCCGCAGGTAGTGAATGGCACCATCTGGGAGCCTCTGGTGCTGCTATTTGGGCTGCGGCTGATTCGGCGCATACCGGTTTTCAGCGTGCGCTGGCTGCTGCCTGCCTGCTGCATCGGTGGGGTGCTCGGCATGTCGATTCTCGCCGGACACTACCAGGTACCCTCGCACTTGTTTTTGTTGGCAGGGGCCCTGGTTGCAATTGCGGCGTTACGGCGGCGCGCCTGGCGTCTCGGCTTGGCTGCTGGCGCCCTCTGTTTGCTGTTTGCGTTTCTGGTCGGGGCGGTGCAGATCCTGCCCGCCGCCGAATACTGGAAGACCGCCATGCGCTGGATCGGATCGGGCGAACCGCTCCGCTTCGGCGAAAGAGTCCCGTTTCCGGCCCACGCCACGGACTCGCTCGATCCCGTCTCGCTCGTCGGCATCGTGATCCCGCGGATCCATACCGCGTTGGCGAACCCTTACGCGGGCTTTGCCGCGCTTGTTCTGGCAGTGTTCGCGGTCTTCACGACATGGCGCCGTTCGGCAGCCACCCGGACCCTGGCCATTTTGGGAGTGCTGTTCGTCGTCTTTAGCTTCGGCGCGGCAACCTGGTTCTATGGCGTGGCCTACGCCCTGATTCCAGGACTCGAAAAATCCCGGCATCCCGCTGCGGCCGTCGCTCTCTGGCACATGTGCCTGGTTGCACTGGCCTCGATCGGGCTCGATCGCCTGCGTTCTGTAGGCCGCCGGAATCCTGCGCTCTTACGGCGATCGGCCGCGGCATTGCTGGCGTTTTCCGTCTTCGTGTATGGAACGATGGTCTACCTGAGCCTCGCCGACCCCAAGCGGGTGTTCGGACGAAATGAGCAGTCGATGGCGGCGTTCACGGCCCTGTTGTTGGCCGTTGCCTTGTTTGGGTACGGTCGCGGCGCGATCCCTTCAGCAGCCCTTCGAGGGGTATGCCTTGTCATCGCGATGATCGAGGCATCGAACGTCGCCGGGTATTCGTACTTCCACAGCAGCCAAGGCTGGACCCAGCTCGAGCCCCTGTATGGCGGCAAGGCGGGCGCCGCCGGTGGGGATGCCGACCTGGCCGAATTCCTGCGCAAGGAACCGGGCCGCGTGCGAGTGAACTTCGACCGCTCGGAAATCCCCTACAACTTTGGGGACTGGTGGGGCATCGAGCAGTATCAGGGGTACACCGGCGTGCCGGAGCCGCTGTTTCAAAAGGCGTTCGAACCCGGGACACGCCGCCTGCTCGGCGAAACCCACTGGATCACCAAGTCTCCTGAATGGAACGGTTTACAACCGGTCTGGCAGTCCGGTCGCAAACTGTATGTGTACCGCGTGCCGGGCGGCGCCTCACCCCTGGCGTGGCTAGTCGCGGAGGCTGGTTGCCCCGCGGCTGCCGCCACCGGACAACAGGTTCCGCCGGTTCGGGTGTTGAGGCGCCAACCGAAGGAATGGGAGATCGAGGCGAAAGTGGAAGGATGCCGGGCGCAACTGGTCGTCAACGACGGATGGTCGCCAGGTTGGGTCGCCGAAGATGCCGGAGGCAATGTCTTGGAGGTCCGTCCCTATGCGGGACTTTTGAAGGCCGTGACTTTGGAACCTGGGGCGAAGCCGCAGTTGGTCAGTCTGCAGTATCGCCCTGGTTCCGTCCGGTGGGGCGCCCTTGGAACCGCTACCGGCTGCATCTCGCTGCTGTGTCTGGCTGGATGGGTCCTCTACAGGCGGAGAGGCGCCAAGGTTGCGGCGTAGCTCTACGCACTGAGCGAGAGGGAACCGCCGCCGCTGCCGCCAGCGCCGATACCCACGCCGGCGCCCGCCCCCACTCCGATCCCGTTGCCGAGCACCGAAGTCGAGCGGCGCAAACCGTTGAGCGCCAAGCCATAGCGTCCGCGGACGCCAGTCTTCTCGAAGATGTGTTTCAGATGAATCTTGACAGTGCCGGGTTGGATGCCCAGGTGAACCGCAATCTCCTTGTTCTTGAAGCCCTGTTCGACCAGTTCGAGCACCTGCTGTTCGCGGGAGGTCAATTCGCTGCGGGTGCGGCGTTCGTTGCGAACGAAGTCGCGGAACACCTGTTCCTGCATCCAGGTTTTGCCCTCCGCCACGGTGCGGATGCAGGAGAGGATCGAGGACATATCGACGGACTTACGTAGAATTCCGCGGGCGCCACACTGCAGAAATCGCAGCGCTTCGCTTTCATTCAGTGCAACACCCCAAACCACCATGGCAGGCGTAAGGTGATGTATGCGGCATTCCGTCAGCCAGTCCATTAGGGCTTGCGAGCCGAAGGCCTTATCGACGAGTATCACGTCCGGGACGGGACTCCCGGTTTTACCCGAGGCAAGATCGTACGCAGCGTCAAGGGTGTCGACCGCTACGGCAAACTCGATGTCGTCCCGTTGGGCCAGCAGCGAACGCATACCCTCAGCAGCGATGGGCTGCTGGTCACAGATCGCGACTTGGTACTTTTTCTCTAGATTCATATAGTTACGTTTACTCCGTACGTAGAGTGAAGCGGCTAGTTGTCTATGCCTTACCGTCTAGCCCCTTCTTGCTACTACTCATCGCACCCGAGGCACATAATAATAGTGCTTTTTACCGACAATCTCTCTCACGAAAAAAAGGCGGAACGCCGATAAAACTTAAGAAGTGGGCTGTGGCCGGCGTTCTCCCTAGTCGGTTCCTCCCTCCGAAGGTAGTAGGTACACGCAGTCCGTAGCGCGCCATTCTTGCTATAAAAGCGCGTCAGGCGGTCTTGGTTGGAGCAATGGCGGCATCAGAACATCAGTGGTCAAACGGCAGTTGGCGGGTACTCAGCGTGGCGGTCGAGCCGCGCATGCAGAGGGAACTTACGCACCTGCTGCGCGCAATCTTGCCCACGACGCCAATTCAGGAATTGACCGACTATCCCGATCAGGCAAATCTGAATACGTTGCTTGGGCAGCACCAGCCCAATATCTGTTTCGTGGACCTTTCGTCGAACGTCGAGCTAGGTCTCAGTCTCGTCAACCTGATCAATCGCACGGATCCGGGCGTCGGCGTCGTTGCGCTCATGCAGTCCAATAACCCGGAGCTGATTCTAAGGTCCTTACGCAATGGCGCCAATGAGTTCATGCTCATGCCGCTCAGCGACGATCAGTTGCACGGCGCGCTCAACAAGCTCATACGCGTCCTGCCGAAATCGCGAACCGAACCGCGCAGCCTGGCCAAAACCATCGCGGTTTTGCCGGCCAAGGGAGCGTGCGGAGCGACGACGATCGCCGCCTGTCTTGCTTTTCAGGTCCGGCGGCTCGGCCACAAACGCGTGCTTCTTGCTGACCTCGACCCTCTTGCCGGAACTATCCCTTTTGTGCTCAAGGTGAAGTCCGCCTACAGCTTCATGGATGTCCTGGCCCGTGTGGGAGACATGGATCAGGATCTGTGGAAGGCGATGATCACGACGCGCGAGAACATTGATGTGCTGTTGTCGCCTGAAAGCCTTTCCGAAGCCGCGATGGAGCTGCAGGATGCCCGGCCGATCCTCGACTATGCCCGCCAAGCCTATGACGTGATCGTCCTCGACGCAGGCGCGGCGTACGGCAACTGGAACCTTTCGCAGGCTGAAACCGCGGATGAAGTCCTGCTGGTCACCACGAACGAGCTTCCAGCGCTCCAAGGCGCCCAGCGGGCGCTCGCATACTTCGAGGCCAACGGCGTGCCCCCGGAAAAGGTTCGCCTGGTGGTGAACCGCTTCAGCCGCGACATCGGACTCAGTAAGGAAGTGATCGCGACGGCGCTCAACTCCGACATCTTCGAAATCGTGCCGAGCGACTACGATACGATCCAGAAGAGCCTTTTTGAAGGCAAACCCGTAGCCTCGTCCACCGGAGTCGGCAAAGCGATCTCGCACATCGCCGAGAAGCTGGTGGGACGCAAAGCAGACAGCAAGGCCAAGCCGGTCAAGTCCTCCACGTCGCCGTTCTCGTCGCTGATGTCCCTGTTCGGCCGCTAGTAGACCAGCTGCCTAACCCCTGGGGCGAGAAGCCAAAAACCGCGCGCAGCGGATGCGGCGACTTCAACTTCACCGCGGTTTCGTGAGGCTGGAAGGACACGGCAGACCGGGATTCCGGATGGTAAAGCCCAAGGCAGTCCTCGCTCAGAAATTCCGCTACAACCTGCCCGACGATCCTGTAGTTGGCGGCAGAGACCGCCTCCGGGTGAAGGATTTCAACGGAGAGCCAAGCTTGATGCGCTCCGGCAGCGGCGAGGTCTTCCAAACCGGCCCCGTAGATGCCGGCGACACTATTGACGACGAAAAGATCACCCGCCGATTGCACGAGAAAGCTCGGCGGCTGCCCCAGAAACCAAGTCGGTTTTCGGAAGGTCAGATGGTCTCGTCGGTTGGCCATCGCTGGGTGGAATCACCGCGAACGTTGTCCCCGTCACCCGGGAGAATGCCCCGGCAACATCGGTTGCGCTGATGGGCCTCGCGTTCTGCAACACCAGTACGATCCCCAAGGGCGGCGCCTCAGCGGCGCGCAGCCTCTGTCTGCGCCAGATTGCGAGCGCCAAAATGAACGCAACAAGGATGCCCGCCGCAATGAAGTATTCAGTCATATCAAGACGCTCAGATTCTCCCCAGCAGTGGTAGCCCTAGACCCGCCTACGCTGGGACACGCCGGCGTGTCCCAGAGTGCGACTGGTTAGAGATATGCTGGCTATGCCTACCCGGGGGTGGAGCCTAGCTCGCCGCCATCCGGAACCCACCCATCAACTTCCGCAAAATCACGAACCATCAAGACTATCGGCTGACCGCTCGGATTCTCCCCAGCGGTGGTAGCCCTCAACCCGCCTATGCTGGGACACGCCGGCGTGTCCCAGAGTGCGACCGGTTAGAGGTATGCTGGCTATGCCTACCCGTGGGGTGGAGCCTAGCTCGCCACCATCCGGAACCCGCCCATCAACTTCCGCAAAATCACGAACCCCAACAGATAAAAGCAGCTCATCCCCAGAAACAGCGGTACATACCCCAACACAGGCACTACGTACCCGGGAATGACCGCCGAAAAGAGGAATCCGGAAAGTGCCCCTATCGCGCCGCCGATCCCCGTTACCGAAGCCACCGCGCGCTTCGGAAAAACGTCGGCCGTCGTCGTATACAAATTCGCCGACCATCCCTGGTGCGCCGCGGTGGCGAGGCTGAACAGCCCGACTGCGACATACAGATTTTCCGTCAGCACCCCCAGCGAGGCGAATGGGGGAATGCACGCAAAGATCAGCAGGGCCGTCTTGCGCGCCCGCGGTACTCCCCAGCCCAGGCGAATGAAATACCCCGAAAGCCAACCTCCGGCCACGCTACCGATGTCCGCCACCAGATAGATGAACGGCAGGATCCATTTCACCTGGTTCATATCGAGCTTGCGCACGTTGTACAAATACAACGGCAGCCAGAAGAGCAGGAACCACCACACCGGGTCGCTGAGCGCCTTGGCCAAAGCAAAGCCCCAGGTCTCCCGATACCGGATCGCTTCCTTCCAGGGCATCGCCACGTCCGCCGCAACCGATGGTGACGACGAGGCCGCCGCAATAGGAATGGCGTCAGGCTTCGGCACGTAGTACGTGAACCACCATGTCGCGGACCAAACGAGGCCCAGCGCCCCGGTGATCCAGAAACAGGCCCGCCATCCATAGGCGTCCTTCATCGCTACGAACATTACCGGCCCAATCATGGTCGCGACATTGGTGCCCGCGTTGAAGACTCCAGTTGCAAACGCCCGGTCCTTGGCCGGAAACCATTCCGCCACCGCCTTGATCGCCGACGGAAAATTACCGGACTCGCCAAGCCCCAGCAGCGCGCGAAAGAATCCCAGATTCACGGGCGTTGTGGCGAACGAAGTCACGATGCCCGCGACAGACCACCACGCCGCCGATGCCGCGTAACCTATGCGCGTGCCAAAGCGGTCCACGAACTTGCCCATGAGCAGAAACCCGATCGCGTAGCTCAACTGGAAAGCCGCGGTGACCCAGCCATAGGCGGTGTCGTCCAATTGCAGGTCCTGGCGAATGACCGGTATCAGGATGGTGAGCGCGATCCGGTCCAGGTAGTTGATGATCGTGCCGAGCGTGAGTAGGGTGAGAATCCACCAGCGGTAAGCCATGTGTTGGTTAGGTGTCCAGTTGGGAGGAGGAAGGAACGGTCCACTTCTCGCCAAGTTGGAAAACCTTGAATTTCTGCGAGGGCCTGTGTCCGAGCATGTGTTCGATAAACGGTGTAACCGGGTCGGCGCCATCGCCGCGGTCGTCTGTTTCGGCAAGCGTGCCGTAGTGCATCGGCGCCAGCCACTCGGCGCCAATATCTTCGGCGAGTTGGGCGCCCTGGTGGATGTTCAAATTCGGTCCGGAAATGGGGAGAATCGCGACGGTCGGGTTGTACGGCTTGAGCCGCGCCGCGAGGCCGTCATAGTACAAGGTATCGCCTGCGTGATAGATCGTAATGCGCTCAAACCGGATCAGGTATCCGAGGCGTGGATAGCCGCCGGTTGGAGTCCAACTCAATTCCGGATGCGCCGCAGGCACCGAGTAGACGCGGCCGTAGAGATTGTCCTTGAAGTATTCGATCCGCAGCCCGTTGTCCGTGGTGGACATGCGGTCATACGGAATGCCGAGGGTATGATGCGCGTGCGCCGCGGCGGACTTCGGCATCACGACCTTCGCTTTTGGCGACGCCTCCAGCATGGGCAACAGCGTGCCGGGATCCATATGATCGTCGTGCTCGTGCGTGCAGAGAATCAGGTCCGCGTTGGTGATCTCGTGCGGAGCGATCGGGGGCGGAACCACCCTTTTGCGCGGCGAACTCAGGCAGGGATCGATATAGAACGTCAGATTCGCGTACCGGATCGCAAAGCCGCAATGTCCGAGCCACCACAGCGAAGGCGTCGCCGTGTTCGTTTCTTCGATTTCGTGGAGGAGCGCGGCGCCGCGTACTGACATCCTAGTTAGTGTACGCCTATCCTATAAGGACATGCGTGTACTGGTGCAACGCGTCCGCGAGGCGCGTGTGGAAGTGGATGGCGTAGTGACGGGAGAGATCGGCAAAGGGCTGCTTGTCTTGCTCGGCGTTTCGAAGGGCGACAGCGAAATCGACGTACGATGGATGGTGGATAAAGTCGCGGGCATGCGCATTTTTGAAGACGGCCATGGAAAGATGAATTTGAGCGTCGAAGAGGCCGGCGGATCGTTGCTCGTGGTGTCGCAATTCACTCTCTATGGCGATGTGCGCAAGGGTAGGCGTCCGAGTTTCGACCAGGCCGCGCCGACGGAAATGGCGCGGGCATTGTACGAAAGCTTCGTGGAACGCGCCCGGGCCGCCGGACTCACAGTCGCCACTGGCATCTTTCAAGCGGACATGAAGGTGTATCTGTGCAATGACGGTCCAGTGACGTTGCTGTGCGACAGTCCTCAGAGCGGGCAAAAAATATGAACAGGATCGGGATTTCGGGTTGACCATGGCAGGCGGAATGAGGTTTTCGTTTCTCGTTTCACTCGTGTTGGTGGCGGCGCTATTCGATCTGAAATGGCGGCGGATTCCCAACTGGCTCACCGTATTCGGCTGGACCTTTGGCCTCACGCTGCGAACGTATGAATCCGGCTGGCCCGGACTCAAAGAAGCCCTGATGGGCAGCGGCTTGGCCCTTTGCGTCTATGTGGTGATGTTCGCATTGCACGCCATGGGCGGAGGCGACGTGAAATTGATGGCCGCCGTAGGCGCGTTCACCGGCCCCATGCAGTGGCTATCGGTCTTCGCCCTCGCCGCGCTCGCGGGCGGGGCATTTGCATTGGTTTCGATCTTCACCAGGGGCGAGGCGGCGCGCGTCGTCTCGAACATCGGAACCATAATATGGGAACTCGTCCATTTACGGCCGCCCCACAAGGCGAATCCGGAACTCGATGTCTCGCATTCCGGCGCGCGCACTCTTCCGCATGGCGTCGCCATCGCTCTCGGTGTAATTCTGCTGGGGATCTACAACAGTTCGCGGTAAGCCGCCTCGTCAAACCCGGCGATGAGCGTCTTGCCGGTCACCAGCGGGATAATTCCCGCTATTGCACCTGGCCGCTGAAGAGTTTCAAGACCTGCTGGAATGCGGTGGGGTTGCGTCCCGCGAGCCCTTGGCGGAGATAGATCGGGCCGGTGAACTTTTTGTAGTCGTTCACTTGCCGGAAGCCGAAAATATCATCCCAACTCACGGCCCCCGGAAAAGCGATTTCCTGTTCGCCGAAGATGGTGGTCCATTCATGTTTGCCGCGGTCCGGCACCAGGAACCCGCCGCGGATCAACGTCAGATAGACCCAGCCGTCGACCCGGGCAAAGCCCTTCGCGACAGGGACTGCACGGGTGGTGGAAATGTATCCCTTCAGCGTTTCGTTCGCCAACATGCGGCCGACGTGATAAGCCTCGCCTTCAACCATCGAGCGCCAGACGAAGAAGTTCGCCATCACCATGCGGTCCTGCGGAAACGCCAGTTGCTGGTTGTAGACGCGCTGGAATACCGGCCGGGTGATATCGACGTTGAAGCGGCGTTTCATATAGTCCCGGAACATCGGAAATATGACCGTGTCCACGTAGTAGGAATCGGTGCGGGTGATGGGCGGATGGAATCCACCGGCAGCGTGTATGCTCTTGGGATCGCGACGGTCGCCACGGAACGTGTAGGCATTGACCCGTTCCATCTGCTCCGTCACTTTCCAATCGTTCGGGACCACCGCGCCCAGATACGGTAGAGCCTCCTGCATTCTGCGGTCATACTCCTTCAGCGGGGCCACCTGCTTCGCATACGGATTGTTGCGTTCCTGGACGCTCTTGGCCTCGAGGATGTTCTTCGGATTGAAGCTGCTCTTCAGTTGATTGATCTTGTCCGGGATGTGATTGACCCGGCTTCCCGCGCCGATTTGCAGCCCACTCCGTTGTGCGTCTTCCGACACGGATGCCGCCGTCCAGCAGTGTTGCACGAGTTGCACCAATCTCGCGGGCAGGTCGACAAAGGCCAGATTGTGCTCGGCAGGAATGAATGGCAGGGACCCACCCTTCCAATCCACGTTGCCTGGCGCTTCCTGTTTGGCGAGTTCCGCGTCCGGCTGGAATTCTTCAAAGCCCGCAAAGGCCTGCGCGGCCAGCGCGCCGGGTCGGGCTGGAGCCTGCGGGTGGCCGTTGCGTTGGGATCCGATGGAAGAGGACGGGGGACTGCTCGAGGAGGGTTTCTTGGGTCCTGGCCACATGATCCACTTACTCTACCATGGCTATTCGGACCGGCCTCGGCGCCCCAACAGTGCGGTTTTTGAGGCTCGCGATCAACGGAATCGGCATCGACAGTTGCTGGGTTATATGCCGCTACGCGAGCAGTTCTTTGTAAGTCGTCGCGTCGAACCCGACGATGAGCGTCCTGCCTCTCCGCAACGTCGGCGCCCGCAGGTTCCCGGTCGGCCCGAGCATCAGTGGCACGATCGTTTCGAGGTCCGGTTTGTCCTTCTTCAAATCGACGTGCACGACGTTCTTGCCCTTGGCGGCGTACAACTGATCGGCGCCTTGGAGCATCGCGAGGGCATCGTCTTTGCCCAGTCTTTTCTTCTTCGCGTCCACCTGCTCACTCACGGCGACGCCTGTTTTCGCAAGAAACTCCTGCGTTCTGCCGCAGGTGATTCAACCGGCGCGGTGATAGCCCCAATCCAGTTTGATAGCCATATCAATACCAGCATGCATCGAACGCGGCCGCGGATTCTATACTAAAAGAGCCATCATGCAGTTCTTTTCACTCGAAAACCAAACCGCCATCGTTACGGGCGGCGCCACGGGCATCGGCGAAGCCATCGCCCGGAGGTTCGCCAAAGCGGGCGCGCAAGTCGTCATCGCCGACATCGATCTCGCAGCCGGCGAAGCCGTCGCGAAAACCATTCCGGGCGCCTATGCCCTTGCCGTGGACATCACCAGTTCCGCATCCACCGACGCAGCCACAGCCGAGATCCTGAAACGGTCCGGACGCATCGACATTCTGGTCAACAACGCCGGCATTGCGGGCAAAGCCGCGCCGCTATGGGAACAGTCCCTCGAAGACTGGCACAAATGCATCGCCGTCAACATGGACGGGGTGTTCAACTTCTGTAAGTCTGTGATCGTGCATATGAAGGATCGCGGTTATGGCCGCATCGTGAACATCGCGTCGATCGCCGGCAAAGAAGGGAATCCGAATATGGTCGCCTATTCGGCAACCAAGGCGGCGGTGATCGGCTTCACCAAGAGCATCGGCAAGGAAGTCGCCACCATGGGCATCTGCGTCAACGCGGTGGCGCCTGCCGTGGTGCAGACCAAGATTCTCGATCAGCTCAGCCCCGAGCAGGTCGGCTATATGACCGCCAAGATCCCCATGGGCCGCACCGGCAAGCCCGACGAAATCGCCGCAGTAGTTCACTTTCTCTCGAGCCCCGACTGTTCCTTTGTGACTGGACAATGCTATGACGCCAGCGGCGGACGCGCTACCTACTAACTTGTTTCCCACTCCTGAACAATTCGGCGGCTACTCCGTCTATGACCTGATGCACGCCGCCGGGCACGGGCGGATCGGCATGGACCAGCGCCTGCTCCGTTCCATCTTCGCCCGCGAACCCCAGGCCGCCACCGCGGATCTTCTGCGATTCGCGCAAACCGCCGCTGACTGTCCGCTCGATCTGCGCGGCGACATGATCGACATCTTCCGGCGCCTGAAAACGCCGGAAGCTATCCCGTTCTACCTCGACATCATGCGCGAGTACGGCGACGACTACCCCGACGAACTGATCGAGGCCGTAGTCGAACAAGGCGCGGCGATGATCGAGCCGTTGATCGCCCTTTATGAGGAACTGGGCGAGGCCGAGGGTGGGCCTGCGGCATTCCTGCTCGCTGGCCTGCAAGTGCTCGATCCGCGCATTCTGCAACTGCTGCTCGAGGAATTCGAGTACGACACCTGGGAAGGCGCCTTCCATCTCGGCATGTACGGCGACCCGGCCGCCAAGCCCGCGATCGAGAAACGGCTGACCGAACCCGGCCTCGACGACGAGATGCAGCATCACCTGCGGAACACTCTATCGGAAATCGACGAGGGCGAGGCGCGCCGGGCCATCGTCATGGAACCGCCCGGCATCTATGACCTGTATGACGAAATCGCAGGGCCCGACTTTGACGTGTTGCCGCTGGAAGACGTGGCGGAGCTGCTCGGTTCGGCGGACGCGGCCTACCGGTCGGAAGCGCTCGAATCGCTGTCGCCGGAGGATGTGGAAGATCCGCTCATACAGCCGCGGGTTCGCGACCTGGCGAAATCCGATCCAGACCCGAACGTACGCGGGCGGGCATGGGAAGCCCTGGCCGGCGCTCTCGAAGAGGACAAAACCCTGCTCGAAGAGATGAAGGCGGTTTTGAACGACACGTCGCGTCCAGCCACAGAACGGTCTGGCGCGTTGGTCGCTCTCGCCACGGCCACCGACGGCAGCCCGGAACTGAAGGCCCACATCAAAGGGATGTACGAGCTCGAGGCGGAACGCAAGCATGTGTTGAAGGCGATGTGGCGGTCGATGGACCAGTCCTTCGGCAGCTATATGCAATTCAACCTCGACGATAAGGATCCGGAAGTCATCGAACAGGCGATTTTCGGCATCGGCTACCTTGGCATGAAGAACGACTGCGGCAAGCTCGAGAAGTTTTTCGGCAACGAGCGGCTGCGGTCGCCCGCTCTGTTCAACTACGCGATGGTCGTCCCGGGACCGAAAGATCGCATGGGCGTGAAATCGATTCTGAGCAAGATCGAGAAGGTGGCCCAGGGGCTCGATTCCGAGGAACGGGACATCGTCAAGGTCGCCCTCGACCGCCGTCTGGCGATGAAGGGAATGAAGCCGGTTTTCCACGAAGAACCCGATGAGGATGAGGACGAAGAGTAAAAATTACCTTAGTCCAAAGGGCCGGAAGCTGTTGTAATCAAAGGGAGAGGCGCTAGTACTATGCGCCTCTCCGTACTGCGACTCCGAGATCTATGCCTTCGTAACCTGTTCGAGCATTAAGGTTCTGCCTGAGCGCTGCCGATAGACAGGTGGTTGCATGACCGCGTCATTTCAGTTCTTAGTCAGTTCGAGAGCAAGCGTCCGTCCTGAACTGCTTGCTCGGGCCGATAGCGACATAGCGCATCGAGCCATGCCGGGCATGTGGACCAGCCTGGGGTTATTGCCGATCCTGGGGTTCACGACGAACTATGTCTCGACGCATCCGGTCGTTTTGTGCACGTTCGGAGCCGCGATCATCGTGCTGACGGCCGCGCGGATGTGGCTCGTGATGCGGCAGAGCCGGATGGCGCCGAAAACCTGGCGCCTGTTCCTCACGGCAATCTTTGGGCTTACCGGGCTGACCTGGGGCGCGTTCGTTCCCGTCACGTTCTATATTTACGGCCACAACGGCATCGAAGGTTTGCTTGGCCTGATCTGGCTCGCCGGCACGTGCCCGGCGATGATTTCCATTCTCGCGCCGTACCTGGTTCCGATTCGCCTTTTTCTATTTGCCGCGGTCGTTCCCGGAATCGTCGGTGAATTGTTTCTGATTTTCGACACACAGCCGGCTGTTGCGATTCTGCTTGGCGTGTTCCTGCTTTACATGCTCGAACTGAGCAACGTCGCGCATGTCGCCTACTGGAAGAACCTCGAAGACAACGAACTTCTGAAGACCAAGGCGAAGGAACTCGAAGCCGCCATCGCGGAGGCGGAAAACGCCAATCGCGCAAAGAGCGAGCTGCTCGCTAAAGTCACGGACGAGATCCGCCATCCCTTGTACGACATCATCGGCTTGTCCGCGGGGCTCCTCGATGCCGAACTCCCGCCCGAGCCCGTGGATCAGTTGCGCAACGTGAAATACTCAGCCGACTCCCTGTTGCACCGTGTCACCGACCTGCATGACTACGCCATGCTCGAAAGCGGCGAAGCGCCGTTCGAAAAGGCGAGCTTCCTGCTGCAGGAAGCGGTAGGCATGGCGCTACGGACTTTGAAACCTGCCGCCGACATGAAGGGCCTGGAATTCCATGCCCAGATCGACGAAGAAGTTCCACGCAAGGTGATTGGCGATCCTTGGCGTCTGCAGCAACTGGTCAGCAATCTGGTGAGCAACGCGATCAAGTTCACCGAAGAGGGCGAAGTAACAATCGACGTCCGGTTGGATTCTCGCCAGGGCGACGAAATCGTGATTCTGTTCGTGGTGACGGATACGGGTCCTGGAATCGCTTCCAAAGATCACGAACTGGTCTTTCAGGCGTTCGCCCGGCCGACCGGGCCCGACAATCCGGGCTCCGGCCTTGGCCTGCCGATCGCCGCGCGTATCGCCGGCGCAACCGGGGGCAGAATCTGGATCGAAAGCGAATCCGGCTACGGCACGAAGATTTACGCCACCATCCGGCTCCAGGCGGAAGACACGTTTTCGAGAACCAAGTTCCGCACTTTGCCTGTGGTCGCCTGAGCCCGCCCTCCCCAATCGGTCAATCCGTCTCCTTCTTCTCCGCCGATGCGGGCTTGCGCAGGTGACCGTCATACCAGGCGAGAATCCGCGTGAAATAATCGCGGAGTTCGGCCTCATTGGTGCTCGGAGCGCCATGGCCGCTGTTGGTGTAGCTCACCCATTCGACCTCTTTACCGAGGCGCTTCAAGGCGTAAAACATTTCCATCGCCTGGCGTGCGGGCACGTTGTGATCCTGTTCGCCCGACATCAGCAACAGCGGCGTTTTGATGCGGTCGGCGAACATGATGGCGGAATGCGCGATGTACTTCTGCGGCTGTTGCCACAAGGTGGCGCCGAGCCGGTCCTGGCTCTTTTCGGGCGCATGGATGTTGCGGACCCCGAGGCGAGGGCTGTCTGTATAGAAGCTCACCATGTCCACCTTGCCCGAAATGTTGATCGCAGCCTTGAACCGATTCGTTTGCGTAATCAGCAGGTTGGTTGCATAGCCGCCATAGCTGACGCCGTGGACACCGAGTTTGTCTCCGTCAGCGACCCCCATGTCTATGAGCTTGTTAGCCGCCGCCGTCACGGACTTCACCCATGCTTCTCCCGGAAAGCCTGTTTCGAAGTCTACGCTCGGCTCCATCACCGCGTAACCATAGGCGTTGAGCAGCGCGATGTCGTTGCGGAACGTATCGTCGAAGAACTGTTCGTAGATCGAAAAGATGGTGGGATACTTGCGCCCCGGCTCGTAGCCGAGCGGGTAGTACAACACGCCGTGCATGGTCTTGCCATCGGCATTGAGATACTGCACAAGCTCCGTGCGGCCGAGTTGACCGGACGCCAGTTGCGGGTTCGATTCCACCAGACGCTTGCGGCCTGAGCCGTCGGCGTTGGCCGTCCAGATATCGAGCGGCCGATTGCCGGAACCGGACGTAAACACCATGGTCGAGCCATCGCGGGACCAATCGAACCGTGGGTACAGCGCGCCATCTTTGAAAAGCTCTTCCAGTCGCTTTGCGCCGACGCGATAACGGACGAGACCGCGATCCCACTTGGTTCGCGCGGAATAGCTGAGATAGATGGCGTCTCCATCGGGGCTCCAACCTACGGTCTGATAGCGCGGCGCGAGCCTGTCCTCCTCGGAAACTTTCACGATTTGCGTTTTGTCGCCGGATTGCGAATCGAGCAGCCAGAGGCCTTGTTTATTGGATGCGACGAGCTGATCGCCGTTGAAGCTCAGGCGGACCGGCGTAAAGACGTCGTTCTTTTCCTTATCCTCGGCTTCGGCGGCCGCCGGCTCCTTCTTGTCGTCGCCTTTCTTTCCCGCAATCTGTTTTGCCTCCTTGTCGGCTATGGATGCCGTGAACACCTTGCCTTCTTTCGCGTAGGCGTAGCGTTTGCCGTCGCCGGACCAGATGAGCGTCATGCCCTTGGTGGAAGCGATGAGTTTGCGTTCCGTGGTGGCCGGCGTCGCCAAATCGCGGGCGATCAGTTCATCTTCCGTACCGAAGATCACGTCGTAGTCTGTCTTTTTCGTAACATCGCGGCGATACAACAGCGTCGCGCCGTCCTCGGTGAAGCGATGCTGTGTATAGCGTCCGGGCGGCAGCACGACGTGAGTCTGTTGCGTTGCGACATCGTAGGCCACGATGCCGCGTTCGGCGTTCATGCGGCGAATCTGGTCCCAGGGGAGGAAAGTGTCTTTGCTCGAATGGACCACGATCGGCGCGGATGTCTGTTTCTGGAACTTCTCGCGAGCCTGCTGCAACCAGTTCTCATCGCGATTAGAAACATACAGCGTCTTCGAATCCGGGCTCCACTGCGGTTCGGAATTGAGCGCCACGATGAGGCCAGGAATCAGGCTCAAATAGCCCGTTTCACGGTTCCACAGCACGCAGGATGGCAATTCGCCGTCATGCGAAAAGTACGCGAGATACTTTGCATCCGGAGACCAGGCGAAGTTCGAAACTTTGCGTTTTCCGGCAAACAGAGGCCGTGAGGAGCCGGTCTTGGTATCGAGGATCGAAACGCCGGCAGCCGGTTGGGCGGAATAAGTTGGATCTCCAAAGCGATGGTTGTTCACGCCAAGCCTGTCGCGCGCCTCCACGGTAGTGACCACGAGCCAGTGGCCATCGCGGCTCAAATCCTGGGGGGCCGAAGTCCGAACGTCCAGCAGATGTTCAAATGTGAGCTTTGGGGGTTCGGCGGCGAATGCAAAGGCAATTGCAATGACAGGGTACAGCAACAATTTCATGTTCTAGACATGATAGCCCGCGTCTACATCAGGTATTCGATTTCGGCTTCGATGTTCTCGGCTCGTCCGTTGGTTGCGGGATCGATCACTTGAAAATGGAGATTGAGGGTGTTCCTGTCCGTGAGCGACGAAACATGCGCGAGGCCGTTGAGTTCCACGGGCTGCCCTGGGCGCAGGATTGCTTCCACCGGTGGCTGGTCGCCGTCGGAATCGAACCAGACCTTGACGGCGCCCTTCGCCACGGTGAGACGCGCGGAAAGCTTGATTTTGGTGCGGTAATGCCTGAAGTTCGGATGTTCGAGTTCGAGCCGGTAGTGGTTCTCCATAACGCCGAAGTTCGCCTTGCACGCGCCATGACGGCGCTCCCCGGTTTGGCATGTCATCGAGATCGTGGTCGTACCGCCAGTGTTCTGACATCCGGTCAAAAAAAGCGCTGCAGCAAGGATTTGTAACTGGTATTGCATTCTTACCAAATAATGCGGAAACAACCATACCAGTTGGCTCGACTCTACAAGATCTAGGAAGCGAGGATTTTGAAGGCCGGTTCGCGGGCCGGAGGCGCCGCGGCAGGCTTTGCGTTGATGCCGAGCAGCACGCGCTCGAGCAAGGGACGCATCGCGGCAACCCGTTTCGCCCGGATGACGAAATCCCAGAGGGGCTCGAACTTCTTCCATCCCGCGGCGTAGCCGAAGTGGCGGATTCGCCCCATCACGTCTTCTTTCGCACTTGCCCCTTTCCAAATCGCGGACCAGCGGTAGAAGTCCTTATAGGCTCGCCAATAGCCTTCTTCGAGTTGTTCCGGCGTCATGCGCGCGGGCCGAAAGACCGTGTGACGTGTGTCGTATAGATCCCAATCGGAATGCAACAGGCGCCCTTGTTCCTGCATGCGTTTGTAGGTCAACGTCCCCGGGTAAGGCGTGAGAATGTGGAACGTCGCGGTCTCGATGCCTTGCTCAATCGCCCATTCGACTGTACGTTTGAAGACCGAGGGATCGTCCTCATCCATGCCAAAAACGAAACTGCCGTTCACCATCACGCCTGCGCCGTGGATGCGTTTGACTGCGTCCTCATAGCTGCGGTTGATGTTTTGGAATTTGCGGGTGTTCTTCAAGCTGAGGACATTCGTGGTTTCAAAACCGACGAAGAGGCTGCGAAGTCCGCAGGCCGAAGCTTTTTCGAGCAGCCCGGATTCCAACACGGAGTTGACGGTGCCGGCCGCCTGCCAGACCCTGCCCATGCCCTTCATGCCTGCAAACAATTCGGAGGCAAAACGCTTGTGGCCAAAAAGGTGGTCGTCGAGGAAGTACAGATGCCGTCCCGGCAGGCGTGCAATCTCGCTCAGGGCGTCGTCCACCGGTTGGACATAGAAAGACTTGCCGCCCTGAAAGAAAGCTTCCTTGTAGCAGAAGTCGCAGACATGCGGACATCCGCGCGTGACGACGATGGAGTTCGGAACCAGGTACAGATAGCGTTTGATGAGGTCGCGGCGAATCGGCGGGAGTCCAACGAGGGTGCGGATCTTCGATTCGTAGCGGCGTTGCGGACGCCTCTCACGGAAGTCCGCCAGGAACTGCGGCCAGGTGTCCTCCCCAGGGCCGAGAAAGATCGTGTCGGCGTGCTGCGCCGCTTCCTCGGGCAGGGAAGTGACGTGCAGGCCGCCGAGAACGACGTAGACGCCGCGAGCCCGGTAATGGTCCGCGATTTCGTACGAACGCCTGGCGCTGGTGATGTACACCTGAATCACGACGAGATCCGGATGGTCGTCGAGGCGCGCCGTTTCGACGTGTTCGTCGGTGAGGGTCGCGTGGTCGTCCGGAGACAGAAACGCCGCGAGGGTGGCGAGACCGAGCGGCGGAAACAGCGAGTATTTGATCGGACGAAAGAGAGGACTAGTGGCTTCGGTGAGCGCGGGCAGAAAAAACCGTACCTGCATATGCCTGCAGGATGACATGGAATCGCCTCGATGTAAAGTACTTTATTTGGTAAATCGTTCCTGCAGATACAAATGCAGGGGCAGCCCAAACGAGACTCCAACCGTCAGTGTGCCGAGAATCGCAAGCCAGCCATACGGCACGCGGCGCGCGTGGATCCACGAAATGAGAACAAGCGCCGACACGATCACATCCATTGCAAAGAACGAACTGATGCGGTTGGCGAACAATTGTTCCACGAACAAACGCATGTCGAAGCCGTGCTCGCCAACCCAAGGGATGAACTGCGAAAGCGGCGCGACGGCGCCTGCAACGCACAACAGCAAATAAATCGTCTTTCTACTCATGAACGGCATTTTAGCAGCCGGTTCAGCTCGATCTTCGCGATGCTTTCCATGTGGACCTCATCGGGACCATCGGCGAGCCGCAGGGTGCGCGAGTTCGCCCACGACGCAGCTATCTCGAAATCCTGGCAAACGCCCGCGCCGCCATGGGCTTGAATCGCGCGGTCGAGGACGTTCAGCGCAACGTTCGGCGCCACCACCTTGATCATCGCGATCTCGCTCTTTGCGACCTTGTTGCCGACGGTATCCATCATATAGGCGGCCTTCAACACCAGCAAACGCGCCTGTTCGATTTCGATGCGCGACTTGGCGATATCCTGCCGGATGGAGCCCATTTCCGCGAGCTTGCGCCCAAACGCAACGCGCTTTGTGGCGCGGTCGCACATGGCTTCGAGGGCGCGTTCGGCGACCCCGATGAGGCGCATGCAGTGGTGGATCCGGCCCGGCCCAAGCCGTCCCTGGGCGATCTCGAACCCGGCGCCTTCGGCGAGCAGCAGGTTCGAGACGGGAACGCGCACGTTCGTGTACGAAACCTCGGCGTGGCCGTGCGGCGCGTGGTCGTAGCCAAAGACCGTCAGCATCCGCTCGATCTTGACGCCTGGAATGTCGAAAGGCACCAGAATCATGGACTGCTGCCGGTGCTTCGGCCCCGTGGGGTCCGTCTTGCCCATGAAGATGGAGATCTTACAGCGCGGATCGCCGGCGCCGGAACTCCACCATTTGCGCCCGTTGATGACGTACTCGCCGCCGTCGCGCACGATGCTCGCCTCGATGTTGGTGGCGTCCGAGGATGCCACCGCGGGCTCCGTCATGGCGAAGCACGACCGTATTTCACCCGCGAGCAACGGCTTCAACCATTTCTCTTTGTGTTCCGGCGTTCCATAGCGCGTAATCACTTCCATGTTGCCGGTGTCGGGCGCCGAACAGTTGAAAACCTCCGACGCCCACGACACCCGGCCCATGATCTCGCATAGGGGCGCGTATTCGAGGTTGGTGAGTCCGGCGCCGAGTTCGCTCTCGGGCAGAAAGAGGTTCCATAGGCCGGCTTCGCGGGCTTTCGGCTTCAGATCTTCAATGATCTGGATCACCTTCCAGCGGTCGCCTTCCGCGCACTGCTCATGATACGCCGCTTCGTTTGGATAGACGAACTCATCCATGAAGGCCTGCACGCGGCGGCGCAGTTCCTGCACCTTCGGTGAATAATCGAAATGCATCGTAGTGGTCTACTTTCCCGTAAAGGCGGGGTCGCGCTTCTCGAGAAAGTGCGCGACGCCTTCTTTGAAATCTTCCGATTCGAACGCGGCTACCATCTCGGATTCGGCGGCCGCCATCGCTTCTTCCAGGCCCTGAAAGTGCGAGTTGTACACCTGTTTCTTCACCACAGCCATCGAGCGGGGCGACACCTTGTGGGTCAGCTCGCGGGCGTACGCGCGGACGCTATCGAGGAATCCCTCAGCGGGATACACGGCGTTCACAAGGCCCATGCGCAGGGCTTCTCCGGCGCCGATCATGCGAGCGGACAGCATGAGGTCCATTGCGTTGGCGTTGCCGATGAGGCGCGGTAGAATCCACGCGACGCCATATTCCGCGATCAGGCCGCGCCGCGAAAACGCCGTTCCGAAACGTGCATTTTCAGACGCAAAGCGGAGGTCGCAGTAGAGAGGGATGATGAAGCCCAAACCTGCCGCCGGGCCGTTGATGGCGGCAATCACCGGCTTTTCGAGCGACGCGTAGTAGGAGTGCTTGCGCTGGTACCCCGAGGGCATGTCCGCGCGCTGCGGGGCGTCGTTTTTATGCAGCGTCTGGCGCGCCGCGGGCGTAACGCCCTGCGCGACGATGGAGCTTAGAAGCGACATATCGGCGCCTGCGCAAAAACCCTTTCCCGCGCCCGTTAGAATGATGGCGCGCACTTCCGGGTCGGCCTCGGCGCGGAACATCGCATCGCGAACCTCGCCCTCCATGGTGGGAGTCCAGGCATTCAGTTTGTCAGGGCGATTGAGGGTGACGGTGGCGATCCGCTCGGAGACGTCATACAGGATCTCTTGGTAGCTCATCGAACTCGAAGTATATACCCGTACCGGAGCCTGGCCGGTGAGCTGTCTAGCCGAGGTCGGCAAAGCGCGCCTTGTCTTCTTCCATCGCATTGATTTCGGCCGCACGCAGGATTTGCACGACCTGGGGATCTTCAATTCCGCGCGCGGGCAACGGGACCCAGCGCACGCCGTTCCACACTTCGGCTGCTCCAAATGAGGCTTTGTAGTTCATCGTCGGGGCGCCGGGCACAAGAAAGCCGAGGTAGTAATACGGCCGGTTCCATTTGCGGCACAGGTCGATCTCGGTGAGGGCGGAATAGGTGCCGAGCGAGAGATCGCGCAGGTCCGGATCCCAATAGAAATAGACCGTAGAGACGCCACTGGGCAACAGGTCCACGATGCCGACCGCGGCGAGGTTGCCGCTTTTGCCGCGCCAGGAAAGCTCCATGGTTTCGACAATCGTGTCGCCGAGAAACCGCTCGTAGCTTTCGAGGCTCGGCTCGATGCCATGTTCGCCGTGCTGGCCCGCCTGATACTTGGCGAAGAGGCCGAGATGTTCGGGGTCCACGGGAGGCCGGTGGGCGCGTACTTCAAACAGCCCCTCGCACTTGCGAATCACCCGGCGCTGCGATTTCGAAGGCTCGAACCTCGCTACGTCGATGCGGAATGGCTGGCACTTGCGGCAATTGGGGCACAGGGGACGGTAAAGGATGGTTCCCGACCGGCGCATGCCGAATTGCATGGCGCATTCGAATTCGGCGGGGCGAAGCGGGCGGTAGGGTTGCGCGTAAGCGGTGCGGGCGGGCCTGCCGTCGCGAAAGTAGGAACACGTATCGCCACCCACGTACAGGGGACCCAGAACCGGCAATTCGGGCGGCGGATCAACGATCACACTGGTTTCTCTAAATCCCGGTGGGACTCTTTGACGCGGTAGCCCTGGCGCGTCAGGTATTGCCTGATGTCGTGCGCCATCATCACAGACCGGTGGTGGCCGCCGGTGCATCCAAACGAAATGGTGAGGTAGCTCTTGCCCTCTCGAATGTAATGCGGCAGCAGGTACACGAGCAGATCGGAAATGCGGCTGAGGAACTCGGCGGTTTGCGGAAACCCACGGATGTAGCGGGCCACCTTGGGATGCCGGCCGGTGAGTTTCTTGAATTCCGGAATGTAGTTCGGATTGGGCAGAAAGCGGACGTCGAAGACAAGGTCGCTATCGGCGGGAACTCCATGGCGGAAGCCGAAGCTGGTGACGTAGATCATGATCTTCGATTCGTCGCGCTCCCCGTGGAATTTCTCTTCGATCAACTGCCGCAGTTCATGCACATTGAGCTTGGACGTATTGATGACTACGTCCGCGAGGCAGCGAATGACGTCGAGCGTCTTACGTTCGGCCTTGACGCTCCGGGCCACCGAAATTTCTTTGCCGAGGGGATGCGGGCGGCGCGTTTCGCTGAAGCGGCGAACGATCACGTCGTCGTCGGCTTCGAGAAACACCAACTTGGTCTTGATGCGCTTGCGGACCTGTTCGTAGATTTTGGGAAAGTTCTCGAGGGTCTTGCCTTCACGGACATCCACAACCAGTGCGGCGGAGCGAACGCTGGGGGATTCTTTGGTCAGTTCCGCGAACTTGGGGATCAGTTCCACCGGAAGGTTGTCCACCGAGTAGTAACCGAAGTCTTCGAGAGCTTTGAGGACGGTGCCTTTGCCGGAACCGCTCAAGCCGGTGATAATCACGAGTTCCGGTTGCGCCGGACCTGCGGTAGTTGCTGACGGGGAAGCCGCCACTGCCGTGGGCTTTTGCTGCTTTTTGGAATGCCGAGCCCCGGCGCTCAGTGGCGGCTTCTGCGTTTTCATGCCTGCACGAGGTCGAAGTGGCCATCCTTACGGCGAATGAGGACGGAGACCGACTCGGAGACATCGGTATCGCGGTAGATCAGATAATCCTTCTTGTCCCCGATGTTCTGCATGGCGTCTTCGAGTGTCATCGGCTTCTGGCGCGCGGTCTTGACGCGATAGACCCGGACGGCCTGGGCTTCGTCCTCCGACGCCGCGGCGGCGACGGCGATCACCGGGCCGCCATTCTCTTTCAATTTTCTTGCATCGCCGTCCCGGCGGGATTCGCGGGCCTTGGCGAGCACCTTGTGCACCTGCTTTTCGAGTTTGTCGGCTGCCTCGATCAGGGCCTGAAAGGCGTCCGCATCGGAGCCCGCTCCCACCAGCGGGTGGTTTTCAAAGTTCAGCTTGATCTCAGCCGTGCTGAGATGCCGGGTGACCTTCCAGGCGACATGCGCACTGCGCTCGCCTCCATTTTTCTCCACAAACTTGCCCAGTTTGGCGAAACGGGCGTCCAACTTCTTTTGTTGCTCTCTGGTAAAGTCCTGGTCTTTACCGCTGTATGTGAGTTTCATCTGGCTACTCTCGCTTTCGGCGCTGATGCGTCGAAGGGATCTTCATGTCCTCGCGATATTTTGCGACGGTTCGCCGCGTGACATCGATGCCCGATGCCTGCAGCTTTTCGGTAATATGTTCGTCGGTTAGAGGCTTTAGGCTGTCCTCCTCTTCAATCATTTTCTTCACCATCCTCTTCAATGTAAGAAGCGGAATGGAAGCTCCCGACGGGCCTTGCACCGCCTCGCCGAAAAAGAAGCGCAGTTCAAAAACGCCTTGCGGCGTATGAACGTACTTGGCGGCGACGGCCCGGCTTACCGTGGATGGATGTACGCCTATCTCATCGGCGACATCCTTGATCATCATAGGACGCAGGTGATCGATGCCAAGGTCCAAAAATTCTCCCTGGCGGCGAATCACGGCCTGGCAAACTTTGACGATCGTCTGCTTGCGCTGCTCGATGTTCTTGATCAACTGCAGCGCGGCCTGATAGCGATCCTTGATGTAGTTTCGCGTATCTTTGTTCGGTTCCTGCTCGCGGTCGAGCAGGCGGCGATATTCCGGATTCAGGCGCACCTGCGGAATGTCGTCATCATTGAGTTCGATCAGATAATCTTCGCCGTCCTTGAAAATATAGACGTCCGGCTCGACCTTCTGCGCGCCTTCGCCGGAATAGCGAAGGCCCGGAGTCGGGTCGAGATGGCGAATGACATTGGCGGCGATCTGAATGTGCTCGAGCGGGCGTCCGAGGACTTTGGCGATCTCCTTCATCTGCTTGGTTTCGAGCAGCTTCAGGTGATCATGGACGATCTTCCAAGCCACGGAATCTTCGGCGTTGCGGCTCTTCAACTGAATGAGCAGGCATTCGCGAAGATCGCGGCAGCCTACTCCCGCGGGGTCGAGGGTCTGCACCCAGTGCAGGGCCTCTTCGAGATCGTGAGGAGTGTGATCGCCGGCGGCGGCGATCTCGTCGAGAGAGGCCGTCACATATCCGTTCTGATCGAGATTGCCAATGACGCTATCACAGGCGTCCCGCACTTTCTCGGGCAGAATCAGGACCGCCAGTTGCTCCTCGAGATGGCTCGAGAGCGTAACGGGCGAAGAGAGAAAGGTTTCGAAAGAGGGTTTGTCGCTGATTTCAGACGCGGGGCTTTTATAGCCAGGGTCCAGATAGTCGTCGAAGAAGGACCCGTAGTCGATTTCATCGAACGGATCTTTGGTTTCCTGCTGGGGCGTCTCGGGCGAGGCAGCCGCCTCGGCCCGGGTCTGCTCGGAAGCTTCGAATTCCGGCGCAGGTTCCTGGGAGGCTTCGAGTATGGACCGGTCAGCCGGTTCCTGCACTCGCTCCGATTCCAGAAATGCGCGCAATTCGTCAGCGGAGAGCTCTTCGGCGCCTTCTTGCGCCTCTTCGAGCACGGGGTTCTCCGCAATCTCCTGGACGATCATATCCTTCAACTCAATACGAGTCATCTGGAGGATCGTCACCATCTGGACAAGCCCAGGCGTCAGGATCTGCTTCTGCGCGACGCCTAGCGTAAGTCTCGGCGATAGCGTACTCATCTGGCCTCATGATAACAAGCGGCTATCCTGAATAGAGTCATGGTTCTGTTTCTCGCAATTACTTTGCTCGCCCAGCAGGATGGGGTCACGCGTTTTGGTCATTCACACAGGGGTTCGGCGTTCGATGACGGCCCGCGGCAGAAGCCGTGGGTGATGGAGGGAATCGGCAAATCGCACTTTCCCATCACGACTGCGAACCCCGAGGTGCAGAAGTGGTTCGACCAGGGCAACACGCTTTTGCACAGCTTCTGGTATTTCGAGGCGGAACGCGCGTTTCGCTGGTGCCTGAAGCTCGAACCGGAAAACGCCATGGCGTGGTGGGGTATGGCGCGTTCGGCGGAAGAGAACGAGCGTAAGGTGAAGTTTCTGCGCGAGGCGATGAAGTTCAAAGATAAGGTGAGCGAACGCGAACGGATGTATATCGAAGCCGACGCCGTGGGTCTGTTCGACGATCCGCTGCACAAGAAAGACGGCGATGAAAAAGACCGCGACCGCAACCTGGCTCTGTCGCGGATTGTGGCCAAGTATCCGGACGACGTCGAGGCGAAGGCGATGCTCGCGATCTCGTCGATGTGGCGAAGCAGCCCGACCTCCACCGATTTGCTCATTCAACAGGTGCTCGACAAAGATCCCGATCATCCTGGCGCCCATCACTATCGAATTCACAACTGGAACGACCGGATTCCGGAACTTGCCCTCGATTCGAGCGCCGCCTACGGCCGGCTCGTTCCCGGCATCGGGCATGCGTTACACATGCCCGGGCATATTTATTCAAACGCCGGCATGTGGCACGAGGCCGCGATCTCGATGGATTCGGCGACACGCGGCGAAAAGAAGTACATGCGCGAGCAGATGACGTTTCCCTGGAACACCTGGAACTACGCCCACAACGCGAATTACCTGAGCTACATCCAATGCCAACTGGGCCTGGCGGAACGGTCGATTTCCGGCGCGCGCCAGTTGCTCGCCGTATCGCGCAACGCGACCGGCCGCAAGGATCGCCGCGGCGATTCGTATATCCACGGGCAGGGCAAGATCGCGTTGATGCGCGCCTTGATCCGGTTCGAGCGGTGGAAGGAATTATCGAACGAAGAGCAGTTCGAGTGGACCGACGATGTTGGCGGCAAGGCGAACCGGCAGTACGCGGCGGCTCTGGCGCAAATGGGCCTTGGCGATTTGCAGAAAGCAGAAACGGCGTACGCCGAACTGTTGAAGCTGAAGGAGGAAGCGGAGAAGGACGGATCGAAGGAACGCTACCACACGCAAGTGGCGGAGGTCCGCGGGAGGCTGGCGCTGCAGCGCGGCGAGGTGCTCGAGGGGCTTTCGGCGCTGGAAGAAGCAGCGCGGCTCGAGGCCAGGTTGCGTGAGTCGCAGAACGATCCGCCGTTTTATCCGGTGCTGCTGTATGACGTTCTCGGTGACGCCTATCTGCAACAGAAGTCGCCGCTGCTGGCGGTGAAGGCATTCGAGACGGCGCTCAAGGGCGTGGCGAACGATGGGGTCGCGCTGGCCGGCCTGGTGGACGCGTATGCGGCGTCGGGGCAGCCGGACAAGGCGCGCGAGACGATGGGCAGGCTGCTGCACGTCTGGTCCGATGCTGACCCTGGGCTTCGCTGGCTCGAGAAGGCTCGCAGCCTGATTTCGAACGCGAAACCGGTGGATTTGTCGCCCAGGCCGCAGCGCAATTACAAGGCGATGGCGCTAGACCGCTTTGGCCCCAATGCATGGGAACCGTATCCGGCGCCCAAATTGCAAGCCGTCGATTCCAAAGGCAAGCCGGTCACGCTCGAACAGATGAAGGGCAAGAACGTGCTCATGGTTTTCTATCTCGGCGAGGAGTGTCTCCATTGTCTGGAACAGTTGGACAAGATCGCCAAGCGGCGGCCGGAATTCGCGGCGGCGGACACGGAAGTGCTTGCGCTTTCGAGCGCGGCGCCCGAGAAGAACGCGGCGTCGTTGAAGGTGAAAGATCTGCCCATGCGCGTGCTTTCGGATAGCGCCACCCACGAGAACGCCCGGCGGTTCAAATCTTATGACGACTTCGAGGACCTGGAACTGCATTCCACCCTGCTGATCGACAAGCAGGGCCGGGTCCACTGGGCGCGTTTTGGCGGAGATCCGTTCGACGACGTCGACTTTCTGTTGAGTGAAATCAAGCGCATGAATCGTTGACGCCCCGCTGATACTATCGAAACAGGCATGACGATATCCGCGATTTCTGTCACTGCGGCGCTGGTTGCAACGTCCCTTGCGCGGGCGGAAATTATCGATCGGATTGCCGTGACGGTCGGCAAACAGGTGATCACGGTTTCGCAGATCGAAACCGAGGTTCGCGTGACCGCGTTCCTGGGCGGGCTCAAACCAGCGATGACGGGAACCCTGCGGCGCGAAGCCGCTGCCCGGCTGGTCGACCAGATGCTGGTGCGCCGCGAAGTGGAATTGACGCGTTTTCCGGTTCCGGACGCAGCAGAGGCGAAGCCGCTGCTCGAACAGGCGAGAGCCATTCACAGGGAAGGCTATTCCAAGGCCCTGCTCGACGCCGGGCTCAACGAGGACGACATCGCGCACCACCTGTTGTGGCAATTGACCCTGATGCGTTTCGTGCAATATCGTTTTCAGCCTGGAGTCAGCATTGTCGATTCGGACATACGCGAGGCGTACAACGAGGAATCGGCGAAGCTCAAACAAAAAGGCAGCCCGACGCCGCCATTCGAGTCGATGCGCAAAGATCTGGAGACGATCCTCGCGCAGCGTCATGTGGATAAGGCGCTCGAGCGCTGGCTGCTCGAACAGCGGGAACAGGTGCAGGTGCTCATCAAAGTCAGGGAACTCGAGTGACGAAGCGCTGGATGAAGCGTTTGTGCCTACTGGTTCTGGCGTTGCTGGTACTGGGCGCAATCGGCATTTCGGTGTATCTGCGCAGCGATGAGTTCCGCGAGTCGATCCGCGCGCGCATTGTGGCCGAGACGGAGAGGGTCACCGGCGGGCGCGTGGAAGCCGGGTCGTTCCAGTTCACGTTTCCGGCGCTCAAAGTGACGGTCGGCGACTTCACATTGCACGGCAAGGAACCCGCGGAAGAGAGGCCTCTGTTTCACGCCAAATCGATTGAGGCGGATCTGCGGATACTGTCGATTCTCACCCGCGCTGTGGATCTGACCGCTCTCAAAGTCACCGAACCTCGCATCCGGATCCTGTCCGATGCGGACGGCAACACCAATCTGCCGGAGCCGAAGATCAAGCCCGCACTGAAGCGCGACTTCGTGGATACCCTGCTCGACATCAAAGCCAAGCGGTTGGAGCTCACGAACGGTTCGCTGGAAATCAACGACCGGCGCATTCCGCTGCAACTCGAGACCGAAGATCTGGCGGTGGCGCTGCGCTATGAATACCTGGGTCCCCGCTACGTCGGCGTGGCGAGCGCGAAAGCGATGGAAGTAAAGGCCCTCGGTTTGAACGCCATCAAGCTCGATCTCGAGGCGGAGACGGCGCTCGAACACGGCAGGGTGCGCGTGCAAAAAGCCACACTGAAGAGCAAAGAAAGCTCGGTCAAGATCAGCGGCTTCGCCTACGATCTGTTGCGCCCGTCGTCGGAGTTCGCGATGAACCTCGACTTGTCGATTCGCGAACTGGCGACGCTGCTGCCAATTCCAATCGAGCCGGTTGGCAAGGCGTTGTTTGCGGGACGGGTTTCTTTCGCGCTCGACAAACGGTTCGAATATGGGATCGAAGGAATGTTGAAGAGCCGCGGCCTGGCCTACAAGCAGGGGCGGATCGCCATTGCGGACGCCGCGGTGCAAGGCGGGTTGCGCGTTGGAAACGAGGGCGTGCATTTGAAGCGCGTCGTTGTCCACGCGCTCGGCGGAACGTTCACCGGCGCGGTGTCGTTACCGGAATACAAGACCTATGACATCGAAGGCGAGATCGCCAATGTCGCCACCAATCGGTTGCAGGTGACGGACAAGCCGCTGCCGTTTGCCGCGATTGCGGCTGGTCCGGTGCGGGCGGAAGGCAAGCTGGGGTCGATGACGCTAGAGCGCGCGAACGCGGCCATCGTTCTGAGTCCGGTCGAAGGAGGCCGGGCGCTGCAGGGCGCGCTGAATTTGAAATATCGCGACGGAGCGATCGAGGCGACGAATTCGTATCTGTCCACTCCCGAATCTGAGTTGACGTTTCACGGGACACTCGATTCGCGGGTCCGTGTGGGTGCGCGGACCGCGAACCTGGCCGACATCCAACCGTTCCTCGAAGAGACCCTGCCAGTCGCGCTCGAGAATGGCTCTATTTCGTTCGACGGATTTGTTACGGGTTCCACGGCCGATCCTCAGATCAGCGGCAAGGTGCTTGCGAACAACATCGTTGTGAACGGCCAATCGATCGACCGGATGTCGGCGGATATCGACGTGAATCGTTCGCGATTGCGGGCTCGGGCGGTCTCGCTGGATCAGGCGGCGCTGCATGTCACCGGCGAAGGCGGCGTGGCGCTGCGCGACTGGAGGGCCGATGCGAACAGCCCGCTCGAGGGGTCGATCGACGTGCGCGGCGCGCGGATCGAGAGATTGCTGCGCGAGGTGGGGCAGACGGATATCCCGGTGACGGGCGGGGTGACCATCGCGGCGAAAGTGAAGGGTTCCGTGAACGCTCCCGAAGTGGAAGCCCAGGTGGCCGCGGATCACGTGGTGGCGTTCGACGAATCGGTGGAGCGGGCGCGCGGCCTGGTGAAGTTCACGCCCGCCGCGATCGAGGTTACCGATGGATCGGCAACGGTGGCGCGCACACAGGCGGCATTCACGCTGCGCTATGCGAAGGGCGCGGACTGGAAGAACGGCGCGCTGCGCTGGAAGCTGCAGGGCTCGGGGGTTGATTTGGGATCCATTCAGGCACTCACGAGCAGGGTCAAAGATGTTGCGGGCATCGCAAATGTCAGCACAGACGGCGAACTGCGCATCGCGAATTCGGCCGTTGCGCAGCTTCGTTACCTGCAGGGCGACCTCAGCGTGCCCGCGTTGCATTACCGCCAGGCGGCGATCGCCAATTTGCAATTGCGCGCGGCGACCAAGGGTTCGGCGATGGGCGTCACCGGGCGATGCTTGTTTCAGGGCGCGCGGCTGCGATTGAACAGCGAATGGAATCTGGATGGCAAGGTTCCCGGCGAGGGTGTGGTGGGCGTCAATGGCGCGTCCCTCGAAAGCCTGATCGCGGTGTTTACCAAAGACGGTCAGGAGATGCCGTTTCAAAGCGCTGTCGAAGGCGAGGTGCGGTTCAAGGGCCCGCTGCTCGAGCCTGCCAAGTTCGAGGCCGATCTGCAATTGCGCCGCATCCAGTTGAATCCGGATCCGAAACAGATCTTGCGCGCTGGCACGAAGGAACAGGATCTGGTGGTGACCAACACGCGCCCGGTGGCGATCCATCTGACGGCGAATGAAGCGGTGATCGAGTCGGCGCAGTTCAACGCGACCAACACCAAGTTCGACGTGTCGGGACGCGCGGGGTTCGGCGAGAAAGCCGCGTGGGATCTGCGGTTGGTCGGCACGATCAACATGGCGCAGTTGCAGATCGTCAACAAAGATCTGCTGGCGACGGGTTTGGCGCGGATGGACGCGACGATTCGCGGTCCGCTCGACAATCCGCTGGTGAACGGAAGCCTGCAGTTGTCGAATTCGTCGCTGTATTTTGGAGACCTTCCCACGGGCATCGACAACGTGAATGGCGTCGTGATGTTCGACCGCCAGCGGGCGACCGTGCAGGCCCTCACGGGCGAGAGCGGCGGCGGCAAGTTCTCGCTGAGCGGATTTGTCGGTTTTGGCGGTGCGGCGCTGGTGTACCGTTTGCAAGCCGCCGCGAGCGGCGTGCGCATCCGGTATCCGGAAGGCGCCTCGACCACGGTGAACGCGAACCTGAACCTGACGGGCACATCGGAGGATAGTTTGCTTGCGGGTACGCTGTCGATTGTGCGGGCGGGGTTCAACCCGCGGGTGGACTTCGCCAGCATGCTGATTGAGACGGCGCGTTCGAATGCCCCGATTGCGCCGCAAGCCACCGAGAACGAGTATTTGCGCGGCATGCAGTTCGACCTGCGCATCGAGAGCACTCCGAATCTGGAGTTCCAGACATCCCTGACCAAGGGGCTGCGGGCCGAGGTGGACTTACGGCTGCGCGGCAACCTCGCGCGGCCGAGCCTGCTTGGGAATGTCGCGTTCAACGAAGGGGAGATCCAGCTATTTGGGAATCGCTACACGCTGAATCGCGGCGACATCCGGTTCTTCAACCCGACGAAGATCGAGCCGACGTTCGACCTCGAGGCGGAAACGAGGGCGCGCGGCATTACGGTGAACGTCAGCTTTTCGGGCACGCCGCGCAAGATCAACGCTGCGTACCGTTCGGATCCTCCGCTGCAGCCCAGCGAGATCATCGCGCTGCTGGCCATTGGGCGGGACCCGACGGTGGGCGCGGGGCTCGCGACGTCCCAGAGCAATACGCAATCCACGCTGCAGGGCGTTGGGAGCCTTGTGGGCGAGGCTGTTGCGTCGTCGCTGAACGGGCGGCTGCAGAAGTTTTTCGGCGTCACGCGGATCAAGATCGACCCGCAGTTGACCGGCGTGGAAAACATTCCGCAAGCGCGGTTGACGCTCGAGCAACAGGTGTCGAAGGACATCACGATGACTTACATCACGAACCTCGCCAGGACGCAGGAACAGATCGTGCGAATCCAGTGGGATTTGTCGCGGCAATGGTCCGCGATCGCGGTTCGCGAAGAGAATGGGTTGTTCGGCATCGACTTCCAGTTCCGCAAGCGGTTCAAGTAGCGGGGCAAGGTTCCGATGGTGGAAGAATAGTCCAAGGTCTACTTCGGGGACAGAAGGGACACTCCTGGAGTGTCACCATTTAGGGGCTGGATCCTGATCTCGCACATGGCCCAGGCGCAGGACCACCAGCTTCGCGCGGACGGGGTTCATGTCCACATACGGCCAGATTTTCCTGTAGTCCAAGGGGTAGATCGGTGACACTCCTGCAGTGTCACCGATCTACCCCTTGGACTACAGGATTTCCGATGTTGACTGCTGGCTAGTTCGAGCGGATGAACAGGAACCCGCTCAGCTTGCGGCTCGCGTCGTAGCAGCCGACCGTGAGGGTATTGGCTTTCGGGTTGATTGCCGTGAGATTGACAGCGGCTGCCGCCCCGCCGCCACCGCCTCCTCCTCCCCCAGCGCCCCCTGCCGCAGCGGGGAGGGTCCCGGCGAATGCGCAGGATGCCGGCGCGTTCGGGATGTACAGATCTCCGCTGACGAGGTCGTAAATCAGAATCGACGAACCCGTATTGCCATTCTTCGTCCCTCGGGCTACAACCTTGCGGGTCGTCTCGAAAATCGAGAGGATCTGCACCGCGGAATACCCGTCCGGCGTCGGCAGCAGCCTCGCGCTGGCGCTGTCGAGGTCGAACAC
>JACXTT010001229.1_pt1 | contig 43256 bp, 41 predicted proteins | sample 9270951 | NCBI WGS metagenome assembly JACXTT01 (sample SAMN15532306, study PRJNA645909) | rock metagenome | isolation source: weathered quartz diorite | place: Puerto Rico | collected 2017-06-21
GAGCGGTTCGAGGTCGCCCTGTTCGAGGTCGAGAGCTGAAGGCAGGCCCCGAGGAATTCCTTCGGGTCGGAGGAAGAACACAGGGCCTCGTTGCGGGGGACAGATTTGAACTGTCGACCTCTGGGTTATGAGCCCAGCGAGCTACCTGACTGCTCCACCCCGCGGCCCGATGCTACCAGCGGGTCGCGGGACGGGCAATCGAGACGCTATGGCGAGGGGGAAGGGCTGGGCGACGGAGTCGGCGTCCCGCCCGAGGCCTCGAGTGCGTTCGCCTGCTGGATGAGCTGCTCCGCTGTGTTGATCTCCTGCTGGTAGACGGCCAGGTTCCCCGCCTTCAGCGCGGCATCCGCAAGCTGGAAGTGCTGCAGCGCCTGCTGGATGAGCTGCTGGACGGTGAGCCCGCCGCCACCCCCGGCGCCGCCCCCCGTCGGCGGCGGTTGTCCGAACGAGGCCGCGATCGCGTCCGTCAGCGTGTTCGCGATGGAGACGCTTCCTCCGTGCACGACGACGACGCGTTTGAGCTCGGGGATCGGCGCGCCAGAGGAGATCACGAAGATGGGCTGGACGTACAGGAACGAGTTCGCCATGGGCACGATGAGGAGGTCACCGAAGAGGATTTGCGAGCCCTCGCGGTTCAGCAGCGTGATCTGTTGGGACACCGTCGGGTCCTGGTTGATCAGGCTTCGGACCTGTTGGGGGCCGTCGACGTTCTCGCCGCTCGGGAACTGGAACACCTGTAGCTTGCCGTACTGGCCCGGATCGGATCCGGCCGTCACGTAGGCCACCATGTTCTGGCGCTGGGCCGGCACGAACGGCTGGAAGAGCACGAACTGCTCCTGCGAGTCGCCGGGGAGCTTCAGCAGCACGTAGTACGGGCGCAGGTTCCCGGTCGCGGCGGCGGTGGGGCTCGACGGGAGCGCCGAGGGGATCTGCCACACCTTTCCGTTCGCGAAGAACGTCGGGGCGTCCGTCACGTGGTACCTCGCGAACTCCGCGGTCTGCACCTGCAGGAGGTTCTCCGGGTACCGGAAGTGGGCGACGAGGTCCGGCGACGCCTGCGACACCGGGGTGAACAGGTGCGGGAACGCGTTCTCCCACACGCGGATCAGCGGGTCGGTGGGGTCGACCACGTAGTAGGTCACGGTGCCGTTGTAGGCGTCGACGACGACCTTGACGGAGTTACGGATGTAGTTCGCCTGCCCCGAGAGGTCGCCGTTCGTCGCGGCCGCCAGGTTCGCCTCCTGCGAGTACGGGTAGAGCGTGGTGGTCGTGTAGGCGTCCCAGATGTAGAAGAGCCGCCCGCCGACGATCGCGGCGTAGGGGTCGGAGTCGTACTGGAGGAACGGCGCGGCCTTCTGCACGCGCGTCGCGATCTCGCGGTTGATGAGGATCTTGCTGTCCTTGTTGATCAGGCCCGAGATCAACAGGTTGATGTCGCGGTAGCGGTAGGCGAACACCAGTCGCCGGAAGAAGCCGCCGATCGGGATGCCGCCGGTCCCCTCGTAGTGCACGCCCTGGGAGCCGGGGAAGTTCAGCTCGGCCTGGTTCGTGTCCACGACCAGGTAGGGGATGTCGTGGACCTCGCCGTAGTAGACCTGGGATCCGCGGTCGTCGGGCGGCGAGGCCTGCAGCGGGATCGAGGGCCCGACGGGCGGGATGTCCTGCAGCAGGAACACGGGCGCGCCGGAGGCGTCGGCGGTGTTCACGGGGCTCGCGACGGCGCCGTAGCCGTGCGTGTAGATCAGGTGCGCGCTCTGCCATCCCGCGCCTCCCGGGATGCCGTTCTGACTGACCTCGCGCGCGGACAACATGACCACGCGCGTCTGGCCGTCGATCGGGTAGCGATCGATGTCCACGTCGCTGAACTCGTAGTAGGGCTGGATCCTCTGGAGCGCCTGATACGTCTGCCCGAGGGCGCCCGGGCTCCACAGGCGGATGTTCGACACCGTCGCGTCGTTGTTGGACACATCCGTCGAGGAGAGGTCCGTGGACGGCGACACCGACTGCGGAGTGAGGTCGATGCCGAACGCGAACCGAGTCCCCTTGATGTTCCGGTCGATGTAGATCGACTCCTTCTGGAGCTCCTGCGGGCCGACGCTGAACTTCTGGACCGCTGCCGGCAGGACCGCGCCCGCGACGATCGAGGTGAGCGCGAGCAGGCCGATCCCGAGGACGGGGAGCGCCCATCCCCGGAACCGGATGTTGACCAGGAACAGGATCGTGCAGAGGATCGCGATGAACACGAGCAGCCGAAGGGCCGGCAGCTGCGCATGCACATCGGTGTACGACGCCCCGATCACGACGCCGCGCGGCGACGTGAGGAGCGTGAACTTGCCCAGGTAATACCCCCAGGCCTTGACGAGCACGATCAGCCCGAGGAGGACCGACAGGTGGGCCTTCACCTGCGCGGTCACCTTCTCACCCGGGGTCTGCAGCCGGATGCCGCCGGTCAGGTAGTGGGCGATGGAGGCGATGACGGTGACGCCCACGAGCGCCGAGAAGAACCATCCCTGGACGAACTGCTGAAACGGCAGCACGAAGATGTAAAAGGCCGGATCGCGGTGGAAGAGCGGGTCGAGGTGCGCGGCGCCGAAGCGTACCGAGCCGATCGAGCGCCAGAGCAGGAACGTCTGCCACTGCGCCGACGCGGCGACGCCGACGAAGATCGCGATGAGCGCGCTGAAGCCCACGACGATCGCCCGCGCATGGGGCTCGAAGGCGGCCCGATAGCGTTCCATGATCTCCTGCTCGGGCGAGAAGGGCCGGAAGCGCGGCGTCAGGCGCCGGACGATCACGAGGTTCGCGAGCAGCAGCGCGAAGAAGATCAGGCCGAAGATCAGACCGAGGAGGATCTTCGCGCGCAGCGCTGTCCAGAACACCCCGGAGAAGTGGACTTCGCGAAACCAGAGCAGATCGACGTAGAACCCTGAGAGCGCCGACAGCAGGATGCCAAGGAAGGCCACGATCGCGATGGCGAGGATCACCCACCGCCGGCGCGAGCGCCGGCCGATCCTCGGCGGTGGTTGCTGAGCCACGGCTACGCGATCCCCTGCAGCAAGGGCACAAGGGTACCGTAGGCGGACCTCATGGGTGCTGCTCCAGGTACGTGATGGCATCCTGATAGGTCGACACGGGGACGATCGTCATCCCGTGGGCGACCGAGCGGGCGTCGTTCGCCTCGCTCGCCGGCGCGAAGAAGATCGTGGCGCCGGCATCCTCGGCGGCCACGACCTTCTCCTGGATGCCGCCGATCGGACCCACCGTCCCGTCCAGGGAGATCGTCCCGGTCCCGGCGAGCGTCCGTCCCCCGGTGAGGTCGCCCGGCGTCAGCAGGTCGATCAAACCCAGCGTCCACATGAGCCCGGCCGACGGCCCGCCGATGTCGCCGCTGTCGATCGAGAGCGGGAATGGCCAGTTCTCGACCAGGCTCACGCCGATGATCGGATGGTCGACTCCGGAGACCACGGCCGGCGCGACGGTCACCTGCCGGGTCGAGGTGCCCTCCTGGACGGTGAGGTGCAGGTCGGTGCCCGCACCAGCCTGGCGGATCAGCGCGGAGACCTGGTCGACGCCCGTCGCCGCCATGCCGTCCACCTGGGTGATGAGGTCGCCGGCGACGAGCTTCCCGGCGGCCGGCGTCCCGTCGAAGACCTGCTCGACCAGCACGCCCGTGCCGTGCTGGGCGGGATACCCCGCCTCGCGGGTGAGGGCCACCACGGCGGCGTCGATCTTGCTCGTGTCCATCTGGGAGAACGCCTGCCGCGTCTCCTGCTGTTGGCTCTGCCCCGGGGCGAGGATGGCCCGCTCGGGAACGACGGACTCCGACGGGCTCAGCCACGCGCGCAGGATCTGATACGCGTTCGGCTGGAAGAGGGTCACGGAGGTGAGCAGCAGGTGGCCCTTCGACTCGTAGGTCGAGTGATCCTGGACGTGGATGAGCGGCTCGACGTCACGAGCCGGCCCGGGTCCGATCACGAAATAAGGCAGGCGCACGACATACGCGGCGACCGCCAGCACGACGATCGGCGCAAGGACGGCGAGCCGTGAGACCCGGCGCCGCCCGCGGGCCGGCTCGGGGGGCTCGCCGGGCAGGGAGCCATCCGGGGCCGGCGGGGGGGGTGCCTGCATCGATCCGACCGATCAGGCGCGGCCGGGAGCCGCGAGGAAGGTGGCCCGGTACTCGGGGAGGTGGTCGACGAGGTGGCCCGCGCCGACCACCACGGTCGTGAGCGGGGACTCCGTGATGTGCACCGGGACCTCGCACTCCTGGGCGAGCCGCATGTCCAGGCCGCGGAGCAGGGCGCCACCGCCGGTGAGGAACAGGCCGGTCTCGAGGACGTCGTGGGCGAGCTCCGGCGGGCTCTCCGCGAGGCAGGTGCGCGTCTCCTCCACGATGACCCGAACCGTCTCGCCCAAGATCTCGCGGATCTCGCCCGGGGTCACGACGACCTCCTTGGGCATGCCGCTCGCGAGCTCGCGCCCGCGAATCTCGACCCCGCGCGCGTCCGCCGCCGGATACGCGGAGCCGAGCTGGATCTTGATGCGCTCCGCCGCCGACTCGCCCACCGCGACACCGTGGCGCTTGCGAAGGAAGAGCTGGATGGCCTCGTCCATGTCGAACCCGCCCACGCGGAGCGCGCGGCCGATCACCGGGCCCCCCATCGCCACCATGAACATCTCGGTGGTCCCGCCTCCCACGTCGACGACGAAGTTCCCGACGGGGTCCTGAATGGGAAGTCCCGCCCCGATCGCCGCCGCGAGGGCGTGCTCGACGAGGCTGGCCGATCCACCGCCCGCCTCGACGACCGCTTCCTCCATGGCCTTGCGCTCGACGGGGGTGAGGCCCGACGGCACGGCGACCAGCACGCGGGGCCGAGGGAAGCGGCCGACCCCGAGCCGCCGGAAGATGAGCCTGACCATCCCCACCGCCATCTCGAAATCCGTGATCGCGCCGCGCTGGACCGGTTTGTGGGCGACCACGTGCCCGGGCGCGTCACCGGCCATGTCCCACGCCTCACGCCCGGCGGTGAGGACCTCGCCGGTTCGCGCCTTCACGGCGACCACGGTCGGCTCGGCGTAGATGACGCCGCTTCCCGGCTGGAACACGAGCGTGTTCGCCGTGCCGAGGTCCAGGGCAAGATCGCGACGAAGCGGGCTCACGATCCCATCACCCAGTGGGCGTCGCCACTCGCGAGCGACTCCTTCTTCCAGATGGGGACGTCCTGTTTGATGCGCTCGATCCCATGGCGGGCGGCCTCGAAGGCGTCGGCTCGGTGCGGGGCCGAGCAGCACACAAGAACGGACGCCTCGCCAACGCCCAGGAGCCCGGTGCGGTGCAGGATGGCGACCCGGCACACGGGCCAGCGCGCGAACAGCTCCTCGCCGATCGCCTCCAGGCGCCGAACGGCCTGCTCGTCCCACGCTTCGTAGGCGAGCCCGGTCACGTCGCCGTCGGCCGAATGGTCGCGGACGGTCCCTTCGAAGAGCACCGTGGCCCCGGCGCCCGGATCGGCAACGAATGCGAGCGCGTCCGACGTGTCGAGGCGATCGGCGCCCACGCGGACGAAGAGTGAGGAGCGCATGGCGGCGATTGTATCGGTGGGGTCGGGCGTTTCGTCCGGGACCCGATCCTAGAATGGACCCATGAGTGAGCCCGAGCAACCTGACGTGCCGCTGGGCGACGTCTTGGGCGACGTCCCGCTCATCCGTGAGCTGCAGCGGGTCATCATGTCCTCGACCGGGCCCATCAACTGGGAGCTCGCCCGGCAGGTGGGGATCACGATGGCGTCGTGGGGATCGGACGATCCCCCACCCGCCGAGGAGGTTCGCCGCGGGCTCGCGGAGACGGTCCGGGCCGCGGAGCTCGCCGTCGCGGACCTGACGGCGCTCCCCCCGCCGATCGATCTCGCCGAGGTCGAGACGGTTCGGCGCGCGCAGTGGGTCGAATCGAGCATCGCCGGCCTGCGTCCCATGCTCGACCCGATGGCGCAGAAGGTGACGGCCGCGCTCGCCGAGACGCGCGGGACCACGTTGCCGCTGGAGGTCGCGGGAGCGCCGAACGAGATGCTCGAGCTGCTGATGGACCAGATGATGCCCCTGTTGCTCGGGACCCAGGTGGGATCGGCGCTGGGCACGCTCGGGCAGCGTGTCCTCGGCCTGTACGACCTCGCCGTGCCCCGCCCGGAGCCACGCCTGATGTTCGTGATGCCGAACATCGCGACGTTCGAGCGCGAGTGGAGCCTGGACGCAAGGGAGTTCCGCGCGTGGGTGGCGCTGCACGAGGTGACGCACCGATTCGAGTTCGCGCAGCCGTGGGTGCACGCGCACGTGCTGCGCCTCGTGACCGACATGGTCGAGCACGCGGCGATCGACCTCGCGGGCCTGCAGGAGCGGATGGAGGGGATGGACCTCGCCAACCCGAACGCGCTCTCCGACGCGTTCGAGGGCATGGGGAGCCTCTTCGGGCAGGCCGCCGACGACGAGCAGCGATTGCGGATCGCGCGGGTGCAAGCGTTCCTGGCCGCGGCCGAGGGATTCGGCGACCACGTCCATGAGCAGCTCGCCGCGAAGATGCTCTCCTCCTGGACGCGGATCGATGAGGCGCTGAAGCGCTTCCGCGAGGGCCGCCCGGCGGACCGGGCCCTGGAACAGCTCCTGGGCCTTGAGGTGACGGCCGAGCAGCATCGGCTCGGACGGGATTTCTGCGCGCGCGTGGTGGCGCTCACCGACCAGCCGACGCTCTCGCGCATGTGGGGATCGGCGGAGTCGCTGCCGTCGATGCCGGAGCTCGAGGAGCCGACGCTCTGGCTCTCGCGCATGGCCTGAGCCGGCGATTTGCACTATCCTGCCGCCCGTGCCGGCGGGCGAACTCATCTTCGCGAACGTGCTCGACGTTCGACAGCGCGAGGCCGAGGGCGAGATGGCGAACGGGCTCGTCTACGTGCTCGCCGTTCCGGCGCGGGCGCTTCCCTTCGCGGTCCTTCGGGACTGGAAGGCGCCATCGGGGTACCTGGTCGAGGAGGTGCAGCTCATCGCGCCCTCGGGCCGCGTGGCGCACGCCCTCGGGCCCGCCGCCCGCTGGATGACGGGCGCGATGGACCTGTCCCGGTTCGAGGATGTGGTCGACGACGCGCACTTCGAGGAGCTGGGCGTGCACCTCGCCACGTTCCTCTTGGGCGGCGAGGTCCTGGGACAGACCGAGTTCCAGGTGGTGCTCCAGGCGGCGCCCGAGAAGCTCTCGAAGGACACCGAGGACGGCCTGAAGCGCTCGGACGTGATCTGGGTCGGCGTGGAGTACGAAGGGAAGGACGTGACGATCCCCGCCTGGTTCGCGTACCGGCAGGGGAAGATCTACGTGCTCTCTTCGCGGGAGCCGAGCCTGCAGGAACAGACGATCCCCGGCATCACCGACGCCTCGGACGTGGTGGTCATCACGCGGCGGAAGCTGCGCGAGACGGCGCTCGGCCGGTTCCGGGCGGTCGTTCGGCTGCTCGAGGGCCCCGAATGGGACCAGGCGGCCGCACTCCTCGCCGACCGGCGCCGCTCCCGGGTCGGCCCGCCGCAGGACTCCATCAATCGGTGGAAGGGCACCTGCGCGATCGCGGAGCTGACCCCGCTCGTCGCCGGCTGATCCCCGCTACTGCGCCTGTCCCTTTCGATACGGCCGTCCGTCCGCCGCCGGCACCCGGAGCTGCTGGCTCGCGACCGCGAGGACGAGGAGCGTGACGACGTAGGGGGTGATCGAGACGAACTCGGGAGGGATCGTCGTCGATCGGAGGTACCACACGAAGGATCCCGCCGCGAGCGCGAACACGATCCCCGTGCCAACGTATGACCGACGCCGCAGGATCTGTAACAGTGCGGCAAGCACCAGCAGCACGGTCACGAAGAGCAGGATCCCGTGGATCGCCTTCGCCGAACGCAGCTGCAGCGCCTGCGCGTAGCCGAAGAGCGCCGCGGCCGCCCCCACGCCGCCCGGGCGGTAGTTGCCGAAGATGAGGGCGGCGAGCCCGATGAACCCGCGGCCGGCGGTCTGCCCCTCTCGGTAGATCCCCGCCGACTCGAGGACGAGGAACGCCCCGCCCAGCCCGGCCAGACATCCCGAGATCGTCACGCCGATGTAGCGCATCGAGTACACGGCCACGCCCAGCGATTCCGCTGAGGCGGGGTTCTCGCCCACCGAGCGCAGACGGAGCCCCAGGGTGGTCCGCCACAGGAACCAGTACGTGATCGGGATCAGGGCGAGCGCGATGAGCGTCAGGACGGCGACCTGGCTGGTGAGCCCCTTCAGGATGCCGGCGGCGTCGGACAGGAAGATCCAGTGATGGTGGGCGATCGACCCGAACACGTCCGGGCTCTGCCATCCGAAGATCTTGCCGCCGGCGAGGATCGGAAGGCTCACGTTGGGGAGGTTGCCCGTCACCTGCGGCGATTGGGTGGCGCTCCCCCCGCTGCCGAGCGGGTAGGCGACCACCGACAGGAAGCGTGTGAACCCGAGCGCCAGGATGTTGATCGCAACGCCCGAGACGACCTGATCGATCCCGAAGGTCACGGTCGCGAGCGCGTGGAGCAGGCCGCCCAGGCCTCCGCCGAGCGCGCCAAAGAGGACGCCGGCCCAAGGCCCGAACTTCCACCCGGCCCACGCGCCGAACCAGGTCCCGAGGATCATCATCCCCTCCAGGCCGATGTTCACGACGCCCGTCCGCTCCGAGTACAGGCCGCCGAGGCCGGCGAGGTAGATCGGCATCGCCAGGATCAGAACCGCCTGGAACGTCCCCGATGAAGTGAGGTCGCCGCTGTTGGTCTTCGCCCGCACGATCGAGAGCACGACGAAGACGATCAGCCCGATGAGCAGCATCCGCTGCTGCCGGTTCATCCCGCGCGCCCGCAGCCGCTCGGCGAGGTCGCTCATGCGCCCACCGCCTGCGGCTCGTCGGGGTTCGCCGCCCGCGACTGCGCGCGAGCTGCCGCGGCACGCACCTCCTGCGCCTCGACGCGGCGGCGCACGACCTCGTAGGCGATGACCACCGACAGGATGATGATCGCCTCCATGATCTGGAAGATCTCCTTCGGGATGTTGTTCAGGTCCAGGATCTGCGCGGATCGTTCGAGGAAGCCGAACAGGAGCGCCCCGATCGCGATCCCCCCCGGGTTGTTGCGGCCCACGAGCGCGACCGCGATGCCGGCGAACCCCAGCCCCGTCGGGAAGTCCAGGGTGTACGCGTGGAAGACGAACAGGTCCTTCATCCCCACGAGCCCCGCGATCGCCCCCGAGAGGAGCATCGTCTTGATGATCATGGCGTTCGGATTGACGCCGCTCGCGCGCGCGGCGTCGGGGTTCACACCGGTCGCCCGCAGGTCGTAGCCGAATCGGGTGCGCCACACGAGGACGTAGAACAGGACCCCGAGGATCGCCGCCACGATGAGGACGCCCGAGATGCCCTCCGGAGAGCCGTGGATGATCTCGGGGAAGAGTCCGGACGCGGGAATCTCATGGGTCTTGGTCGTGAGATCCGTCGCGCTGACCGGTTTCTTGAAGTAGTGGTTCAGCAGAAAGGCGGCGAGGCCCGAGGTGACGATCAGGTTCAGCATGATCGTCGAGATCACCTCGGAGACGCCGCGGGTCGTCTTGAGGACCGCGGCGACGCCCGACCACAGCGCGCCGACCGCCATGGCCGTGAACAGGATCAGCGTGACGTGGATCGGCGCGGGCAGGTGCACGGACGCCCCGACGGCAGCTGCGACGAGCGCGGCCAGCGTGTACTGACCCTCCACCCCGATGTTGAAGAGGTTCATCTTGAACCCGATCGCGACGGCGAGCGCGGAGATGTACAGAGGGATCGCGCGGTTCACGATCGAGATGAGCGAGTTCTTCTGGGCACCGTACTGCCCCATGAGCTTGAAGGCGGTGAACGGGTTCTTGCCGATCGCGAGCAGGGCGAGCGAGGTGAGGAACACGGCCACGACGATGGCCGAGAGGGGGGCGACGAACTGCATGACGATCCGGCGGGACTTCACGCCGAGGCCTCCTGGGTGCGCGCCCCGGTCATGTACGACCCCAGCTCCTCGGGCGTCACGTGGTTCGGGTCGAGCCGGGCGACCAACCGGCCGCCGTAGATGACGAACAGGGTGTCCGACAGGCCGATGATCTCCTCGAGGTCGGCGGAGATCAGGAGCAGCGCGAGGCCCGCCCGCCGCGCCGTTCGGATGGACTCCCACACCGCCGCCTGCGCCCCGACGTCGATCCCTCTCGTGGGATGCGCGGCGATGAGGACGCGCGGCTCCGCGGTCATCTCGCGCCCGACGATCAGCTTCTGCTGGTTCCCGCCCGAGAGGGCATAGGCCGCCACCTCGACGCCGGGGGTCGCGACGTTGAACTGCCGGATCACCTCCGATGTCCGTGCCCGGGCGCCCGCCCGGTCGATCCACGGTCCCTGCACGAACGGGGCGCGCGTCTGGTGTCCCAACATGGTGTTCTCCCAGAGCGGCTCCGGCATGAGGAGGCCCAGCTCGATGCGGTCCTCAGGGATGTAGCCGATCCCCGACGTCCGCCGCCGCTCGGTCGACCACTCCGTGATGTCCTGGCCGCCGAGCGAGATTCGGCCCTGGTCGATCCGTCGAAGGCCGATGATGGCCTGGATCAGCTCGTGCTGGCCGTTGCCCTCGACGCCGGCGATCCCGACGATCTCACCCCGGTGGATCGGGAACGAGACGTCCCGGAGCAGCCAGCGGTCGCCCTGACCCTTGACCGAGACCCCGTCGATCGAGAGCTCGACGACGTCGGTGACCGTCGAGACGCGGGTCTCAGGACGCGGCAGCTCGCTTCCGACCATCAGCTCGGCGAGCTGTCTCGCCGTCACCTCCGACGGGTTCACCGTCGCCACGGTCCGGCCGCCCCGCATGACCGTGATCCGGTCGGCGATCGCGAGCACCTCGTCCAGCTTGTGCGAGATGAAGATCACGGTCACGCCCTCGCGCTTCAGCTCGCGGAGGTTTCGGAAGAGCTCCTCGACCTCCTGGGGGACGAGCACGGCGGTCGGCTCGTCCAGGATGAGGACGCGTGCGCCCCGGTAAAGGACCTTGATGATCTCCACACGCTGCCGCTCGCCGACCGTCAGGTCCTCCACGAGGAGGTCAGGATCGAGCGGCATGCCGTAGGTCTTCGAGAGCTCGCGGATCCGCGTGCGGGCGGCCCCGATGTCGAGCTGGATGCCCTTGTGGGGCTCGGAGCCGAGCACGACGTTCTCGAGGACGGTGAGGTTGTCCGCGAGCATGAAGTGCTGGTGCACCATGCCGACCCCGACGGCGATGGCGTCCTTCGGGGAACGGAAGTGCACCTCGAACCCGCGCACGCTGATCGTGCCTTCGTCGGGGTGTTGCATGCCGTAGAGGATCTTCATGAGGGTGGACTTGCCGGCCCCGTTCTCGCCGACGATGGCGTGGACCTCGCCGGCCCGCACGTCGATGTTGACGTCACTGTTCGCGAGCACGCCCGGGAACCGCTTCGTGATCCCCCGCAGTTCGACGGCCAGGGCGCCGTCGGGTGCTCGGTCAGCCATCTCCCACCCTCGTGAACAGGCGAACGGGCCCGAGGATGATATCCCTCGGGCCCGTTTCCTCCAGCCTTCGTTCGCTACGCGGACGGAGTGGTCGGAACCGTGATCGCCCCGCTCTTGATCTGCTCGGCGATCCCGTCCAGCTGGCTCTTGATGTCGTTCACGAAGCCGCCGGACGAGGCATAGCCGACGCCGCCGGCCTTGAGGTCGAACGTCTTGATGCCCCCGGTGAACTTGCCCTGGACGTAGTCACGGATGGTGTCGTACACCGCGACGTCCACGCGCTTGAGGTTCGAGGTGAGGATGAACGGCTGCTCGTCCGATGGCGCCGACACGAACTGATCCGAGTCCGTGCCCTCGGCCCACACGTGCGTGCCGCTCGTGTTCGAGTAGTCAAGGGCCGCCTTGAAGAGCCCCGCGCCCGACCCACCGGCCGCGTGGTACACGACGTCCGCCCCGCCCTGATACATGCCCTGGGCGATGACCTGCGCCTTCGCGGGGTCGTTGAACCCAGTGAAGTCCGGCGGCTGGGTGATGTACGTGTGATCGATCGTGATGCTCGGGTTGATCGACTTCGCGCCCGCGTCGAAGCCCGCCTGGAACTTCTGGATGAGCGCGATGTTGACCCCACCGATGAACCCGATGTGGTTCGTCTTGCTCTTGAGCGCCGCCGCGGCGCCCACGAGGTACGCGCCCTCGTTCTCGGCGAAGAGCAGCGAGGAGAGGTTCCCGGTCGCCGACTCGTCCTTGCACGTGGTGCACGTGGTGTGGTCGATGAACCCGTCCACATCACCGAACTTGATGTCGGGGTACTTCTGGGCCGCCGCGCCGATGTTCGGCGCGTACAGGAACCCGATCCCGATGATGAGCTTGTAGCCGCCCGAGGCCGCCAGGTCGATCAGCTCGTCGCGGTTCGTCCCGCCGGCGTTCGGCTGGAGCTCCTTGGCGTCGAGGTTGAAGTCAGCCTTGGCCTTGTCGAGGCCCGCCGCCGCCGAGTCATTGAACGACTTGTCCCCTCGGCCCCCCAGGTCGTACAGGAGCGCGACCTTGACCTTTGGCCCCGTCGGGCTGCCACCGGTCGACCCGGTCGTTGACTTGCTGCACGCCGCCGCGACCAGCACGAAGATCGTCGCCGCCGCGACGAGCCGAAACGCTCGCTTCATTCCCCCTCCCATCTCTCTCGCCCGTGCGGTGGGTACTCTCCGCCATCCGGGGCCCTTGGTCAAGCCGGGTTGCGCGGGCTGAGTACGATACGGCCCGGCATGCCACTCGTCGTGGTCGACCACCCCCTCGCCCAGCATTTGCTCGCCCGACTGCGAGACGTGGGGACCTCCCCGCCGGTGTTCCGGACGCTCGCCAAGCGCCTGACCATCGCCCTGGTCCTGGAGGCCGTGCGCACGCTGCCCACGGTCGAGGTCGAGGTCCAGACGCCGCTCGAGACGGCGCCGGGTCGAACGATCACCCCGGACCTCGTCGCCGTGCCCATCCTGCGGGCGGGGCTCGGGATGCTGGAGGCCGTGACGGAGCTGTTTCCCGAGATCACCGTCGGCTACATCGGGCTCGAGCGCGACGACGCGACCCTGCGCCCGACGTCCTATTACGAGAAGCTGCCGCCGATGGGCGACCGGCACGTGCTGCTCCTCGACCCGATGCTCGCCACCGGCGGATCCGCCACCCGGGCGTGCACGAGCATCGCGGCGAAGGGGCCCGCGCAGATCTCGTTCGTCTGCGTGGTCGCGGCACCGCAGGGTGTCGCGCGGATGCAGGCCGAGCACCCCGACGTGCCCGTCTTCACGGCGGCGCTCGATCGCGACCTCACGGACAACGGCTACATCCTGCCGGGGCTCGGCGACTTCGGCGATCGACTGTTCGGGACCGAGCCCCACCTGGGAGCCCCGCCGAACCCCTAGCTGTCGAGGCCGAGCGACTGCAGGTCGGCGAGCCGGCGATCCACCTGCTCGATCAGGGCCTGATTCCCGATCGCCTCGGCCTCACGCCGCGCCTCGGCGAGCAGGATGTGCGCCTGGCGTGCCCGCGCCGCGGCCTTCTCCTCGGTGGCGTACTTGATCGCATCGTCCGCTTTGAGGATGAGCTCGAAGATCTCCGGCGCCTCCACGTCGGCGCCATAGTAGGTGATGCGGGCGGGATACACTCCACCCGCTCGCTCGACGGGGGGACGCGGGATGGCAGACGACGTGGGGCCCGGGCTGGACGGCCGCCACCTGGAGAGCCTGACCGAGCGGGTGCGCCGCTCGCCCTTCCACCAGTGGGCCGGGCTCCGGCTCGTGTCCGTCGGCGACGGCCGCGCCGAGCTCGAGATGACCCTGGAGCCGCATCACTTCAACCCACAGGGCATCGTGCACGGCGGCATCATCACGGCGATCGCCGACACGTCGATCGGCCTCGCCCTTCGGTCGCAGCTCCGCCCCGGGCTCACGCATCGCACGGCGCAGCTGAACGTCCACTTCCTCGCCAAGGGCGAGGGCACGAGGTTGATCGGACGAGGGCAGGCGCTGCACCTCGGCCAGCGGATGGGCTACGGTGAGGCGGAGGTTCGGGATGCGGAGGAACGGCTGATCGCGCGCGCGACCGGCGCGTTCATCGTGCTCCCGGCCCCGGGCGCCTTCTAGCTCAGTACTCGACGTCGATGTCCTGCAAGGCCGCCGGCATCTGACCGAGTGGTCCCTGCAGCTGCATCAGTTTCATGAGGTCGCCCGCCACGCGGAGCTTCCCGCTCATGTACGCAGCCATGCCCGTGAGCTCGTTCTTGGACAGGGCCACCGCGGTGTCGTAGTCCTGGGTGATCGTCGCGTCGACCGGTTCGGGCGAATCGCCGATCCCGAGGCCCGCCTGGCCGACGTCGACCTTGAACCAGTAGCGTGTCTCCCCATCCGGTCCGGTGACCACCTGCTGGACCTTCGCCGAGATCGATCCCACGGAGCCTCGGAACGCCTCGTTCGCGTTTAGCGCGTCCTGGACCGCCTGCGCCCACTCCGCCGAGAGGAACTTCACGCCCACCTCGTCCTCCTTCTACGACCTGGTCACCCGCCGGGACGCCGAAGTATAGCCGCCGGGCCTCATCGATCCCGGCGCCGTTCGCGGCGGGCCCACCATTCGGTCGCGAAGGCCTCCACATCGGCGCGCAGCCACACCCGCCCCGACGCGAGCGACTGGACTGGCTCCGGGAACCGCCCCCGGTCGATGTACGTCACCACTCTTCGCTTGTCCCATCCCATGACCTCGGCGGCCTCGGCCACACCGGCCAGGACGGGTACGACCTCGACCACGAAGGTGTGCGATCCACGTTTCGACGGAGGAAGCGATCTGTCGAGGGCGCGACGAAGGGCGCCGAGGCATCGCTCCCGAGACGATCCGGAGGCCCGAACCTCGGGGCGTGCGTCCGCCCAGGCTTCCCATCGACCGGCTTCCGCCTCTCGGACCTGAACTCGGACCTCCACCGCCCGGATCATAGTTCCCGCTTGCGCTCGAACGTATGTTCGAGTACCATACCCTCTTCCGCCATGCGATGGGACAACCTCTCCCTGGTCGAACGGGATCTCGACGAACGAACGACGCTCCCCCTGTTCGAGCAGGGCGCCGTGGTTCGCACCTTCGACACGCCGGAGTTCCGTGGGGTCACGTTCTTCGAGGTCCGCGCGCGCTCCATCGTCAACCGCGTGCCCGAGGCGTCGCGGATGCCGTTTCGATGGACGATCAATCCCTACCGCGGGTGCTCGCATGCGTGCGTCTACTGCTTCGCTCGAAAGACCCACACCTACCTGGACCTCGATGCCGGCCTGGACTTCGACTCCAAGATCGTCGTCAAGGTGAACGCGGCCGAGTGCCTTCGCCGCGAGCTCGCCGCTCGCACGTGGTCGGGGGAGCACATCGCCATGGGCACGAACGTCGACCCCTACCAGCGGGCGGAGGGCAGGTATCGGCTGATGCCGGGCATCCTCGAAGCGCTCCGCGACGCAGCGAACCCGTTCTCCATCCTTACGAAGGGGTCGCTGATCCTGCGCGACCTCCCGCTGCTCGCGGAATGCGCGGCCGTCACCGACGTCGGAGCCAACGTGTCGGTCGGGTCCGTCGGGCGCGACCTGTGGCGATCGGTCGAGCCAGGGACGCCGAGCCCGCAGAAGCGACTGGACGTCTGCCGGCGGCTGAACGAGTCCGGCGTGTCGTGCGGCGTGCTGATGGCACCGATCATCCCGTTCCTCTCTGACCAGCCCGAGCAACTCGCGCGGACCATGCGGGCGATCGCCGACGCCGGAGCGGTTCACGTGTCGCCCATCGTCCTGCACCTGCGGCCGGGAGCGCGGGAATGGTTCATGGCCTGGCTCGCAGCGCATCACCCGGACCTGGTGCCGCGGTACGAGCGGCTCTATCGCGGCGGCTCCTACGCCCCCAAGCCGTACCAGGAGCAGATCTCGGCAAAGGTCCACGAGCTCGCCCGGCATTTCGGCGTCGGCCGGACGGGACCTCGCAGCGCTCGTCGCGTGGGCGTCACGCCTCGGCCTCGTGCCGAGCCGCAACAGCTCGCCATGATCTAGCGGTGGCCGCGGCGGCGGAGCTCCTGTCGCCAGCAGGGGGTGTGCCAGTGGCGCCGGCTCGCGAGGTCGCCCTCCTGCATCACCACGAGGTGGGGCAGGCCGGGCGGGATGATCTGCTCGCAGCCGGGGCACCGGTAGGCCTTCCCCTTCTCCCCCGAGACTGCGCGCACCTCGATCCCCTCGACGCCGACGGCCCACTCGGGAACGACCGACGTCGGGCGGGCGACCGGGTCGGAGCCGGATCGCTCACGCGCGGCCCGATGGCGCCGCGGCATCAGGTCACCTCATGGATGAACGACGCCGCGACGGCCCCCAGCGCCCGGCCCGTCTCGTCGTCGGGGCGCCGTGCGCCGCGCACGCGGAAGGAGTGGTCGCCTCCCTCGACGGTGTGCAGGCGCGCGAGGGGGCCCAGGCGCCGGACGAGGCCCTGCATGAGCGAATAGGTGGCGAGCGCGTCGTCGGTCCCTTGGATGAAGAGCATCGGCACGGTCACGTCGGGCAGATGGGCGTCGCGCGGCTGATCCCTCCGGCCGGGCGCGTGCAGCGGGTAGCCGAGGAACACGAGGCCCGCCGCGGGGAACTCGTTGCCTCGCTCGGCGGCGAGCATCGAGGCGATCCGGCCGCCCATCGACTTGCCGGCCGCGACGACCGGGAGTCCATCGGCGCGCGCGAGGCCCTCGTCGAGCGCGGCGACCCACGCCTCGGTGAGGAGCGGGGGACGGTCGGGTGACCGCCGGCCCGCCTCGGCGTAGACGAAGTTGAACCGCAGGACGCTCACGCCGTTCGCGGCCAGGCCCTCGCTCACCCCGGCCATGAAGGAATGCTCCATCGCGGCTCCGGCCCCGTGCGCGACGACGGCGAGCGACGTGGCGCCAGGTGCCGTGGTCAGCAGGCCCGAGACGGTGTGCGTTCCGACGGGAAGCTGCAGGCGCTCGACCATCGCCGGGCGATTATGGCCGAAGGTGCGAGAATCCGGTCGTGGCCGCGCTGTACCTCGGGACGTCCGGGTTCGCGTACAACGAATGGAAGGGACCGTTCTACCCGCCGACGCTGAAAGCGCGAGACATGCTGCCCTACTACGCGGGCCGGTTCACCTCGGTCGAGGTCAATTACACGTTCCGTCAACAACCAGCCGAGACGACGCTCGTCACCTGGCGCGACGTGACGCCAGACGGCTTCCTCTTCACGCTCAAGGCGCACCAGCGCATCACGCACTGGATGCGCCTGTCCGGGGCGGACGAGGCCGTTTCGACGATGCTCGACCGCTTCGCGATCCTCGGTGCGCGGCTCGGGCCCGTCCTGTTCCAGTGTCCGCCGACCCTCCCGTTTGACCGGACGCTGATCGAGAGCTTCCTCGGGTTCCTCCCGCCCACCTACCGCTACGCGTTCGAGTTTCGTCACCCGTCGTGGGACGCGGCACGGGACGTCCTTCGGGCGCAGGGAGCGGCGTGGTGCACGGCCGAGACCGACGAAGCTCCCTTTCCGGAGACCGCCACGATCGGCACGGCGCCGTTCGTCTATCTCCGGTTGCGCAAGACCGCCTACGAGGACGCGGAGCTGGAGGCGTGGTCCCGGCGGATCGCGGTCGCGCTCGGCGAGGGCGCCGACGTCTTCTGCTACTTCAAGCACGAGGACAAGGGCGCGGGCCCGATCCTCGCGGAGCGGATGGCGACTCTCGTCGCTCGCGGCTAGCCCGCCGCTGCCTTCTTGGATCGCGCGGGCTTCTTCGTCGCCGTTCCGGCGGCCGCGCGCTTCTTCGTCGCCTCGACGGATGCCTTGAGCGCCTCCATCAGGTCCACGACCTTGGTCGGCTCGGGCTCGGGGATGACCTCGATCTCCTCGCCCGCGACCTTCTTCTCGACGATGCCGAGCAGCGCCTCGCGATACTCGTCCTTGAACTCCTCGGGATGGAACGCCTGGGTCAGGTTGTCGATCAGGCTGCGCGCCATCTCGACCTCCTGCGGCCGGATCTTCACGTCCTTCGACAGGATGTCGAACTCGGTCGCGCGGATCTCGTCCGGCCAGAACATCGTCTCCAGGACGAACACGTCGCCGGCGAACCGCAGCGTGCAGAGGTGCTCCTTCTCTCGGAACGAGATCTTCGCGACCGCCACGCGGCCGTCCTCGCTCATCGCGTTACGCAGGAGCGTGTACGCCTTGAGCCCGGTCTCCTCGGGCACCAAGTAGTACGACTTCTGGAAATACAGCGGGTCGATCTCCTCGCGGTCGACGAACTGGATGATGTCGATGGCACGGCCGGACGTCACCGGGACGGCGTCGAAGTCCTCGTCCTCGAGCACCACGTATCTGTCCTTCTCGTACTCGTAGCCCTTCACGATGTGCTCGAAGGGCACCTCATCGCCGTCGGTCGCGCACACGCGCTTGTACTTGATCCGGCCGAAGTCGGCGTCGTGCAGCTGGTTGAAGTGGAGGGTCTTCTCCTCGGTCGCCGGGTACAGACCCACCGGGATCGTCACCAGGCCGAAGGAGATGGCCCCCTTCCACATGACCCTTGGCATCTCGTACCTCCGAGGGAGTCGGGGATGCTCATTCTACTGCGAGGCGCCCACACGCCGGGGAGCCGCCGAGCCCGATCGGTACGATGGCGGGATGCCGCGCGCGCCCTCCGGCCCCGCCTTCACCGTCGAGTTCCCGCGCGCGCTGCCCGCCGAGCGCCGGGGCGAGAGCTGGTGGCTCGAGGCGGACGGGCGCGAGCTTCGCCTCTCGAACCTGAACAAGGTCTTCTGGCCCGAGGAGGGCTACACGAAGGGCGACCTGGTCGCCTACTACTACAACATCGCGCCGCGGATCCTCCCCTACCTCGAGGGCCGGCCGCTCACGATGAAACGCATGCCGAACGGGATCACGGGGCAGTTCTTCTACATGAAGGACGCGCCGACGCACACCCCCGAGTGGATGCCGCGCTGCCCCGTGCCGAGCACGGGGACCGGCGACGGCCGGTGGGGACCGAGGAAGCACGACGTCGTGAATTACCTCATGGTCGAGGACACGGCGAGCCTCCTGTTCATGGCGAACCTCGGCTGCGTGGAGTTCCATCCCCTGCACTCGCGCTGCGCCTCGATCGAGACGCCCGACTACCTGTTCTTCGACCTCGACCCCTTCGAGCCGGCCACCTTCTCCGACGTCCTCGCCGTCGCGGACCTCGTGCGCGTGGTGTGCGACAACCTGGGGCTCACCGCCTATCCCAAGATCTCGGGCGCGACAGGGATGCAGATCTACGTGCCGATCGAGCCCGGGTTCACCTACGAGCAGGTGCGCGACTTCGTCGGGCGCCTGGGGCACCTGATCGGGCAGGCGGACCCCGGTCGGGTGACGATGGAATGGGAGGTTCGCAAGCGCACCGGCAAGGTCTTCATCGACCACAACATGAACCGCGTCGGCGCGAACATCGCGGCGGTGTGGTCGCTCCGGCCGGAGGCGGGGGCGACCGTCTCGACGCCCGTCACGTGGGCGGAGGTCCGCAAGGGGGAGATCCGGCCGGCGGAGTTCACCATGGCCACCGTCTGGCAGCGCCTGCGGCGCCAGCGGACCGACCCGTTCGCCGGGGTCCTCTCGAAGCCCCAGGACGTGGCGCCCGCGCTCGCCGCCGTCGGGGTCGTCCTCACCGCCGCCGCAGCGGCCGCGCCCACGCCTCGCGAGACGAGCGAGCAGGTCATCGCGCGTTCGAGGGATCCCAAGCTCGGCCGCTATCTCAAGATGCGCGACTTCGAGGCGACGCCAGAGCCCGCCGGCGGCGCGCCCTCGGCAGGCGGCAACGCCTTCGTCATCCAGCGCCACGACGCGACACGCCTGCACTACGACTTCCGCCTGGAGCGCGACGGCGTGCTCGTGTCCTGGGCGGTGCCGAAGGGGCTCCCGTTCATCAAGGGCGAGAAGCATCTCGCCGTGCACGTCGAGGACCATCCGATGGAGTACGGCTCCTTCGAGGGGTCGATCCCCAAGGGCCACTACGGCGCGGGCGAGGTCCGCATCTGGGACAAGGGCACCTACGACCTGCTCGAATGGACGGACACGAAGGTCGGCGTGCGCCTGCACGGCGAGCGGCACCGCGGCGAGTACCACCTCGTGAAGACGGCCCGCGGCGATCAGGACTGGCTCGTGTTCCTGTCGAAGCCGGAGGAGGCGGGCCCTTCGGCGCCACCGACCTTCTCGCCCATGCTGGCGACGCCCGGCTACGAGGCCTTCGACCGCAAGGGGTGGTGGTTCGAGCCGAAGTTCGACGGGGTGCGGACCCTGCTCCAGATCACCGGCGAGGAGGTCCGGCTGCTCTCCCGAACGGGCCGCGACCAGACGACGACCTATCCCGAGCTGGGTCGCGTGTGGCGGCGCGTGACCGCGACGAACGCCGTCCTGGACGGCGAGATCGTCGCCACCGACGAATCGGGGCAGACGTCCTTCGAGCTGCTGCAGCAGCGCATGAACTTGGCGTCACCCGCCGAGATCGAGCGGATCCGCAAGAAGATCCCGGTCGAGATGGTCGCGTTCGATCTCCTCTGGCTGGACGGCGAGGACTGGACGAAGGAACCGCTCTCCGAGCGCCGCGCGAAGCTCCAGGAGATCGTGATGCAGGACAAGGGACTCCGGCTCATCTACTGGCTGCCGGACGAGGGCAAGAAGTTCCACGCGGCGGCCGTGAAGCTGGGCCTCGAGGGCATCATCGCCAAGCGCGCGACCAGCCGGTATCTGCCGGGGAAGCGCTCGGACGACTGGCGCAAGATCAAGATCCTGAAGCACCAGGACTGCGTGATCCTGGGCTGGACCCCCGGCCAGCGCGGGCGGAGCGGCTCGTTCGGCGCGCTCCTGGTCGGCGCCTATCGCGACGGCAAGCTGATCTGGATCGGGCAGGTCGGCACCGGCTTCACCGACGCCATGCTGAAGGACATGCTGACCCGGCTGCGCGCGATCGAGAGGGACGCGCCGACGATCGAGGACGCCGTGCTCGCGAAGTCCCCAGGTGCGCACTGGGTCAAGCCGGAGCTCGTGTGTGTCGTCGAGTACCTGCAGATGACGGCCGTCGGAAAGCTCCGCGCGCCGTCGTTCAAGGGACTGCGAACGGACAAGCTGCCCGAGGACTGCGTCTTGGAGCCGGTCTAGGCGAACGGCTCGAAGCCGGCGCGAAGGAGCAGCGCGCGGGCCTCGCGTTCGTCGATGCCACGTTCCTTCAGCTCCCGGAAGAGACGAACCACGGCGAGCGGCCGGCCACATCGCGAGCAGTACGCGAAGTGCGGCTCCACGGGCGTCTCGCACCACGGGCAGGCCGCGACCGGGACGGATGAGCCCTCCTCGAGCCCCGCGTCGGCGAGCGCGTCCACGTACCCCTTGCCGTAGTCCCACACGACGTAGTCGTCCTCGCGCGGCTGGTACGCCGGCTCGTGCATCCGGGGCTCGCCCGTGGCGAGCATATGCTCGAGGCTCTCCCGCAGCAGCTCCCAGTCGTAGTAGTGGTTCGAGCCGCAGTCCGAACACGCGATCACGACGCCCTTCGCGCCCTGCGCCTCGAAGACGCCGCGCATGGCCGAGAGATCCTCCAGGTCCGCCTCGACGCTCTCGCGCTCGTCGGCCGGGAGCGGCTCGGACTCCTCTTCGGGGTCGGATCCCCGCTCGTCCGGATCGTCGTCGTCCATGTGCTCCTCCTCGCCCCGCACCGGCTAGTCCCGGTCCTCGCGCAGGCGAAACGTCCGGAAGGACTCGGCGTATTCCATCCCCTGCGGGGCACCACGCTCCTTGGCTCGTGCGCGGATCCACTCGTCGACCGGCCAGTCGTGGATCTGGCTCGCGTGGCAGCGAAGCGCCTCGATCTTCGTCTCGATCGTCTCCGTGATGTCGATGAACGTGTCGGCGTCCTCGCCCGACGTCGGCATCCAGAGGTACGGGAGCTCGTACGGCTCGAACCCCTCGTCCAGGAGCTCGGGGAACATCGGCCGGGTCGAGCTGTCGGGATTGGCGACCGCGAGGCAGGCCATCCCGACCGCCCGGTGATCCGTGTGGTTGATGTACGTGCGCTCACGGTCCCACAGCCGGCTCGGGTCGGGGATGACCAGGACGTCCGGCCGGAACCGGCGAACCTCGCGCGTCAGGGCCCGCCGCAGGTCCAGGGTCAGCTCGACCATGCCGTCGCGGATCCCGAGGAACGCGCAGTCCGTGACGCCGAGCACGTCGCAGGCGGCCCGCTGCTCACGCTCGCGGAGGGCCGCCAGCTCGTCGCGATCGGCCCCGGGCTCGTTCGAGCCGGCCGAGCCGTCGGTCACGCAGACGTAGGCGACCTCGGTGCCCCCCCGCGCCCAGGCTGCGACGGTGCCGGCCGACCCGAACTCCCCGTCGTCGGGGTGGGCGAACACGACCATCGCGCGCTCGTAGTCCATGGGGGCCAGAGTATCCGAACCCGGCCACACGGCCCACCCGTTCCACCCGGGGCCGAGAGCGGCCGATACCTACGGGAGGACATGAAGCGCCCTCGCCACCTGCGGCTGGTCAGCACGTTCGCGCTCGGAAGCTTGATCGCGTTCGCGGTGATCGGCACCGCGCTCGCCCTGGTCGTCTCCCGGCAGCTGCGCAACCGGCAGGAGGCCTTCGCCCGCTTCCACGCCCAGTTCGTCGCGGGTTCGATCCTCCGCTACGAGTTCATGCCGGGCGACCTGACCGGGCCGGTTCCGGTCGGGAGCGCGCGGTACCGGGAGCTGGAGCAGTTCGTGGACGCCCGGATCCTCAGCGAGCCGGTCGTCCGCGTGAAGATCTGGGCCCGCGACGGCACGGTCCTGTTCTCCGACGAGCCGCGCCTGGTCGGGCTGCGGTTCACCCCCGACGCGGACCTCGCCGAGTCCTTCGCGGGGCAGACGGTGGGAAGCGTGACCGACCTGACCGACCACGAGAACCTGTACGAGCGAACGCTGGCGCCCAAGCTCTATTCGACCTACACGCCCCTCTGGCTCCCCGGCACCACGGGCAGTCCGGCCGCCGTGGTGGAGCTCTACCAGGACTACGCGGGCATCCAGGCCCAGGTCGACACGCTCTTTCGCACGCTCGTGGCCACGCTCCTGGTCGGCCTTTCGGCGCTGTACCTCATCCTGCTGCCGATCAGCCGTCAGGCCGGCCGCACGATCAAAGAGCAAAACGTGACGCTCGAGGGGCAGGCGCGGCGGCTGGAGGAACTGCTGCGAACCGAACAGCAGCGTGTCGCCGATCTGCGCGAGGTGAATCGCCTGAAGGACGAGTTCGTCGCGATCTCTTCGCACGAGCTGCGTACGCCCCTCACGTCGATCATCGGCTATGCGAAGACCCTCCGCCGGCCGGAGTTCGCCGAGGACCCGGCGTCCCGGGGCGAGTTCGTGCAGGCGATCGAGCGTCAGGCGGACCGACTGCACCGGCTGGTGGAGAACCTCCTCACGGCCTCGCACCTGGAGGCCGACGCGGCCCGCGTGGCCGGGAGCGACGTCGCGTTCGCGGAGGTCGCGAGCGAGGCCGTGGCGTCGCTCGGGACCGAGGGACGGCGCGTCACCGTGTCGATCCCAGAGGACCTGCCCACGGTGCGGGCCGACCCGCAGGGCCTGCAGCTCGTCGTGGCGAACCTGCTGGACAACGCCCTGAAGTTCTCGCCGGAGGGGACCGGCTGCGAGCTCGCCGCACGGGTGGAGGGCGCCGCGCTCGCATTCTGGGTTCGCGATCACGGCGTGGGGATCAGCCGGGAGCAGCTCCCGCGCATCTTCGACCGGTTCTACCAGGCCGACTCCTCGCGCACACGCCGCTACGGAGGGGTCGGCCTTGGGCTGAGCCTGGTCAAGGGCATCGTGGCGAGCCTGGGCGGCAGCATCGCGGTGACGAGCAAGCCCGGCGAGGGGAGCACCTTCACCGTCACGATCCCGCTGGGCGGCGCGGCGTCCGACGGCGAGGACCCGGCGATGGAGCGCGCTACGGCCTGATGCCGACGAGCCGCGGCCGCGGTTCGCCGTCTTGCTTCGCACCTCCCCCCGTTCGCGCAATGGTGGCGCGGGCCTTGCCCACCTCGGCCCGCAGCTCCTCTGCGCCGTTCGAGAGCATCGTCGAGGCTCGGGCTACCTTGTTCTCGAGCGTCGACTCCATGGCGTCGAGGAGCGCGGAGAGGTCACGCAGGCACTCGTCGACGTCGCCCGCCGAGGCGAACCGGGCGACGAGGCCGTGCAGGAAGAGCACGGTCGGCAGGGCCATGGAGTACGGCACCACGATCACGCCCTGGCGGTAGGCCTCGGCGTGCGCCCGCCGCAGGACGGCGTACGCGGCGTCGGGCACGGCCGCCACGCCCACCGGCGCGGTCACGGCCGGGTCGCGGTACTGCGAGACCTCGCGCGCGCGCTCGGCCACCGTTCGCTCGATCAGCCGCCCGAGCCGATCGATCTCCGCCGGGTCGTCGGTCTCCTGCAGTGCGAGCAGCTCCCGATCTGCGGGCCATTTCGAGTCGATCGGCAGTCGCCGCCCGTCGGGGAGGATCAGCCCGAACTCGACCACGCGGCCGTTGACGCGGAAGTCGTTCACGATCATCGAGGGCGGCAGGTGCGCGAGGGCGTCCCGCAGGACGTTCTCGCCCACGCGTCCGGTTCGCTGTCCGCCGGCGAGCACGCCAGCGACGCGGTGCAGCACACCCCAGACCTCGTCCTCGCGGCCCCGCCGCTCCTCGTCCCGAGCCCGAAGCTCCTCGAGCGCGCCGCGGAACTCCGTCAGCTCCCGCCGGGCCTCGAGCGACCCACGCTCGCGCCAGCGGTCCGCGTCGCCCAGCCGGCGGAGCTCCTGGTCGGTCGAGCGAAGGCGGGCATCCACGGCGCGCTCGAGCGCAGCCGGCATCCAGGCCGCGACCGCGACGGCCGCGGCGACGAGCGCTGCTGCGGCTCCCACGAGATAGCCCATCAGGAACCAGGCTACGAGATGGGTCTGACACCCCCCGACCTGGGCGGATGGGTCAGTGAACGACGCCGCCGGCCATGACGAGCCCGGGCGCCAGGAGCGCCGCCGGATCCTCGAGTGGGTTCGCCGTCCACGCGACGAGGTCGGCGGCCATCCCTCCGGCGATCGCGCCCACGCTCGGAAGGCGCAGCAGCACCGCGGCCTCGGACGTGGCCGCGCGGAGTGCCGCCGCGGGGGCGAGGCCCCACTCGACCATGCGTACGACCTCGCGCGGCGCGCTCCCGTGCGGGTTGTGCGGCGTGCCCGCGTCGGTGCCGCAGGCGATCCGAACCCCGGCCCGGCGCGACCGGCCGAACGCCTCCCGGGCCATGCCCATGATCTGCCGGCCCTTCTCGACGGCGTATGCCGGCACGTCCTCGGGGTGATCGACGATGCCACGGAGGGCGCTGATCGTCGGCACGTGGAAGGTCCCTCGCTCCTTCATCATCCGGGCGATCGCCGTCGTGATCTGGGACCCGTGCTCGATAGAGTCGATGCCGGCCCGAACGCAGCGCTCGATGCCGGTTCGGCCGATCGCGTGCGCCGCGATCGGCACGCCCCACGTGTGCGCCTCCTCGATCGCCGCGGCCACCTCCTCCGTCGTGAGCGCCGTGAAGTCGACCGTGACCCCCGGAGTTAGCACGCCGCCGGTCGCGACGATCTTGATCGAACGGGCGCCGGCCCGGACCTGCTCGCGAACCGCGAGGCGAACCGCGTCCGGGCCGTCCACCTGGCGGGCGAAGGAGTTCCAGCCGTGGCCGCCGGTGATCGTGAGGGCCTGGCCGGACGCGACCACACGCGGCCCCGGGACCAGGCCGTCGGCGATGGCGCGCGCGACGTCGCACACGACGAACCCCGGGCCACCCAGATCCCGCACCGTGGTCACGCCGGCCGCCAGCTGGCGGCCGGCGTTGCGCACGCACTTCACGGCCGCGTAGGCCTCCGTGACCGACGCCTCGGCGACGAAGTTCGGCGAGCCGTCGAAGCACAGATGGACGTGACAGTCGATCAAACCCGGGGTCACGACGCCGGCGGCGTGCACCGGCACCTCGTCAGCGGAACGCGACTCGCGGGGTGCCCGCGCGTGCGGCCCGTACCAGGCGATCGAGGCGCGATCGACCAGGATCCCCCGCTTCGCGACGACCTTCGTCCCGTCGAAGACCGTGACGTTCGGGAGATAGCTCGCCATCAGGCGCCGTCCCCCTCGCCGCCGATCCCGGTCAGCTGCCGAAGGGGCGAGCGCAGGGCCGAGTATTCGGTCGGATGCTCGCGGAACAGCTCGCCCGAGCGAGCGGCGATCTCGGCGGCGGTGAACCGCGCATCCTTCGTGATCTCCGCGACGGGTGTCCATCCCTGGTAGAGCTGGATCAGCCCGCCCTGCACCCCGAACACCTGGCCCGTGATGTGTGCCGCGTCGTCACTCGCGAGGTAGGCCACCATCGGCGCGATGTTCTCGGGGGCCAGGGCGTCGAACTGGCCCTCGGGGAGCGTGAGCGCGCCGAAGGTCTTCTCGGTCATCCGCGTGCGGGCGCCGGGCGCGATCGCGTTCGCCGTCACGCCGTAGCGCTTCATCTCCATCGCGACGATCTGGGTGAACGCGGCGATCCCAGCCTTCGCGGCGCCGTAGTTCGCCTGGCCGGCGTTGCCCAGGATGCCCGACGTGGAGGAGGTGTTGACGATGCGCCCCCGAACGGCCGCGCCGGCCTTCGCGAGCTCCCGCCAATGGGTGCACGCCGCGCGCGTCACCAGGAAGTGCCCGCGGAGGTGGACCTTGATGACGGTGTCCCACTCCTCGACCGACATGTTGAAGACCATCCGGTCGCGGAGGATCCCGGCGTTGTTGACGACGACGTCGAGGCGTCCCCAGGACTCAAGCGCGAGTCGGATCAGGGACTCGGCCCCCGCCTCCTCGGAGACGTCCTCGAAGTGCGCGACGGCCTCGCCCCCGGCCGAGCGGATCTCGTCGGCCACCTGCTGTGCGGGCCGTGGGTCGACTCCGGTGCCGTCCCATTCCCCGCCCAGGTCGTTCACGACGACGCGTGCGCCCTCGGCCGCGAAGAGGAGCGCCTCGCCCCGGCCGATCCCCCGTCCGGCCCCGGTGATGACGGCAACCTTCCCGTCGAGCATGCCCACGTGTCGCCTCCTGTGGTCGAACGCCTATGCCGGGGCGGCGGCCGGCGCCGGCGCCCGGCTCGAGGCGCGCAGCATGATCCACTGCACGACCAGCGCGGAGTCCAGCGCGATCGTCGTGCCGAGGAGCGTGCCCGCCACGGCGTCGGAGAGCCAGTGGGCCCCCAGGTAGACGCGGCTGACCGCCATGACGAAGGAGAATGCCGCCGCCCCCAGGCCCCAGAGCCACCGATGCCACCCGCTCGGCACGAACGCGATGACGATGGCCGCGACCGTCACGGAGGTCGCGACCGCATGCCCCGACGGGAACGACGCACCGCTGACCCTGACCAGGGGATGCACCGGGGGGCGCGGCCGGTCGTAGGCGCGCTTCAGCGTCCCGATGAGCGCCTCCGAGATCACCAGGGCCGCCACGAACGCCGCGAAGTGCCACCAGCGACGGCGGAACGCCAGGAAACCGGCGAGGAGGATCCGCACCGGCAGCGTGACCGGCGTCGTCCCGAGGATGTTGAACACCTTCGCGATCGCGGTGAGCGCGCCGCTTCGGTGCGACAGCATCACGCGAAGGAACGAGTCGTCCACCCTCTGGATGTGACGAAGCGCCGAGCCGATGGCGACGAACACGTATGTCACGGCCGTCGCGACCGTCAGGGCGGCCGCGGTCGCGAGGTCGAGCTTCGTGTTGTTGAGGAGGGCGTGCTCGCGGCTCCGCGGTAAGGACATCGGCCGCTCATCCTACGGGAACGGACGGTAGTGTTCAGCCCGTGGCCGGGCGCTGGCGAGCGTCGACGTCGATCGCGCGATGGATCGCGCTGGGGCTCGCGGCGCGCGTCATGGTGGGCTGCGGCCGCTCCGGCTCCGGTGCGTCGCCCGGGCCGCCGAACACCATCGTCGTCGCCTCCTTCAACTTCCCCGAGAGCGAGCTGCTCGCGCAGGTCTACGGACAGGCGCTCGAGGGCCCGGGCTACCCGGTCCGCGACGACGATCGCCACGGAGATCACGACCTGGATGACGCGTTTCACAAGCGGGGAGTCTGCGACACGCGGACGGTTCGCGACAAGGACCTCGCCCGCGGTACCCTTCCGCCTCGTGCTCGACATCGTTCGGGAGGCCGTGGAGTCCGCGCGCGCAGCCGGCGCGGGGTACGCCGACGCCCGGTTCGTGTCCGAGGAGTCGGAGTCGCTCACGGTCAAGAACCAGGAGATGGAGGGCATCGATCGATCCCTCTCGCAGGGAGTCGGCATCCGGGTCCTCGTCGACGGCTCGTGGGGGTTCGCCGCGACCGCTCGGCCGGACGGACCCGAGATCGAACGGACGGCCGCCCTCGCGGTCGCCATCGCGCGCGCGTCCTCGAGGCTTCCCGCCGAGCGGGTGAGGCTCGCCGACGTCGAGCCGGCCGTCGCCGTGTGGTCGACCGAGGTCGCCGAGGACCCGTTCGCGGTCTCCCTCGACGATAAGGTCGGCCTGCTCATGGAGGCGAGCGGACGGCTTCGGGGCGTGCTGGGCGTCACGTTCGCCGAGGCGACGCTCGACTTCTACCGGCGCGGCACCTCGTTCGCCTCGAGCGAGGGCGCCGCGATCGAGCAGACCATCGTCAACTCGGGGGGCGGGATCGAGGCGACCGCGATCGCCGACGGCGAGCTGCAGCGTCGCTCGTTCCCGAACTCGTTTCGCGGTCACCTGCGGGCGGCCGGCTACGAACACATCCGGTCGCTCGGCCTGGTCGAGGGCGCCGAGCGGATCGGGGAGGAGGCCGTCGCGCTCCTGTCCGCGCCCGAGTGTCCGGGTGAGATCACGACGCTCGTGCTCGACTCGAACCAGGTGGTGCTGCAGGTTCACGAGTCCGTCGGGCACCCGGTCGAGCTCGATCGCGTCCTCGGGATGGAGGAGTCGTTCGCAGGGACGTCGTTCGTCCGACCGGAGGACCGCGGGCGGCTCCGGTACGGGAGCGGCCTCGTGACGATCACGGCCGACGCGACCCTGGCGGGGGGGCTCGGGTCCTTCGGGTTCGACGACGAGGGCGTCCCAGCGGAACGGACGGTGGTGATCGAGGACGGCATCTTCCGGAACTTCATCTCGAGCCGGGAGACGGCGCCCGTGCTGGGGGCCGGCGCCCGATCCTCCGGTGCCATGCGCGCGGACGGGTGGCAGAGCCTTCCACTCATCCGGATGACGAACATCAGCCTGGAGCCGCGCGAGGGAACGCTCGAGGAGATCATCGGTGACACCAGGGACGGCATCTACATGGACACCAACCAGTCCTGGTCCATCGACGACAAGCGCGTCAACTTCCAGTTCGGCTGCGAGATCGCCTGGCGGATCAAGGACGGCCGGCTGACCGAGCCGTACCGGAATCCGACGTACACGGGCATCACGACCGAGTTCTGGGGATCGTGCGACGCGGTCGGCGGCCCCGACGGCTGGACCGTGTGGGGCACGCCCAACTGCGGGAAGGGCCAGCCGATGCAGGTGGCCCGCGTCGGGCACGGGACGCCCCCGGCGCGTTTCCGGAACGTTCGTGTGGGGGTGCGCTGATGCCCGGGCTGATCGGAGCGGACGCGGCACGGGCGGTGAGCGAGGCCGCGCTCGAGGTGCCCGGCGCCGACGCGGTCGAGGTGCTCCTCATGCACGAGTGGGGTGGCCTGACGCGGTTCGCGAACTCCGCCATCCACCAGAGCACGTGGCGCGAGGACACCGGCGTGCGGGTCCGAGTCGAGACCAAGGGACGGATCGGCGTCGCCGCGACGAACGACTTCTCGAAGGACGGGGCGCGTCGGGCCGCCACGAGCGCACTCGAGATGGCCAAGGTCCTGCAGCCGGACCCGGGGTTCCCGGGCCTCGCGCCGCCGGCCCCCGTGGCCGACGTGGCCCGGTTCGACGAATCCACGGCCGCGACGACGCCCGAGGCCCGGGCCGAGGCCGTTGCCACGCTCGTCGCACAGGCCGGGCCGGGGTTCCACGCCGCGGGAGCGTACGAGACGGGCGCGCTCGAGGTGGCGGTGGCCAACTCGCTCGGGCAGTTCTGCTATGCGCCGCTCACGCAGGCCTCGATCTCCACGGTGGTCTCCGGCGGGGAGGGCGGCACGGGGGCCGCCGAGGCCTACGCGGGTCGCGCGGAGGAGATCGATCCAGAGGGGACGGGGCAGATGGCGTCGGCCAAGGCCCGCGACAGCCAGCAACCTCGCGACCTGGACGCGGGGTCGTATCCGGTGGTCCTGGAGCCCACCGCCGTCAACACGCTCGTCTCGTTCCTTGCCTTTCTGGGGTTCGGTGGACGGGCGATCGCCGAGGGCCGCTCCCCGTTCAGCGGCAAGCAGGGCGCGAAGGTCGCCGCGCCGAGCGTGCACATCTACGACGACGCCCTGTCGTCAGGCGGCCTCGGGCTCCCGTTCGACTTCGAGGGGACGCCGAAACAGCGGGTGGAGCTGATCGAAGGCGGCGTGTTCCGGGGCGGGGTGCACGATCGCCGGAGCGCGAAGGATGCCGGGACGTCCTCCACCGGTCACGCTCTCCCGCCCCCCAACCCCGACGGGGCCTTCCCGCTCAACCTCTTCCTGGGGACCGGCGACGCCACGCTCGAGGAGCTGATCGCCGCGACGGACCGCGGGCTCCTCGTGACGCGCTTCCATTACACGAACGTGGTGCACCCGATCGAGACGACCATCACCGGGATGACCCGCGACGGCACGTGGTGGATCGAGGACGGCGCGATCGCCTACCCGGTGAAAAACCTCCGCTTCACCCAGTCGATCCTGGGCGCGCTCACCAACGTCGAGATGATCGGGCGCGAGTCGGTGCTCGCGAGCGAGTTCTTCTTCGCGACGTCGCGCGTGCCGGCCCTGAAGATCTCGAGCTTCACGTTCAGCGGCAAGAGCGACCACTAGCACGAGAGGGAAAGGGGGCCGGCCTCCCGGCCCCCTTTCGACCCTCTCGCTCTCGACGAGCTAGGTCTTGATGTTCGCCGTGTAGATGTCCGCGCCGAACCCGACCAAGATCAAGACGCGGGGGTCGCCGCCCGGCGTCGTGTCGAACGAGTAGATCGGGTTGCGGTTGTCCATCCACACGGGGTGCGCCACGCCATCCGATCCGATGGCGAGGCCCGAGTAGTCGCCGAAGAACACCGAGTACCCCTCGGAGTCCGGGAAGTCGTTCCCCGGCGGCATGCTGCTGTCGGTCACCCGCACGTGGTTCCCATGTGTGGCGAGGAACAACGTCAGGTCCATCGACCCCGTCGCCATGTCGGTCCCGTACTGCCGATCGTAGTAGGACGTCAGCGCCCGACCGCGGTATTTCGCCGTCCACTGCCACCACTGGTCGGCGCGCTGGGTGCCCTCCTGGCTCACCACCAGCATCGTCCGTGGGTCCCTCCCGGTGCCGGTGAAGTGCGCGCCGGCGTTCGTGGAGACGCTTCGGATGATGTCGTTGTTGCATCCGTCCACGACGCCCACGCCGGTGTACAGGTTGATCCCGGTGTCGGGGTTCAGCCCGGCCGGGGCGCAGTTGCCGAGCACCGTCTCGTTCGAGTCGACGTTCAGGTAGCTGCCGTAGTCGACGACGATCTTCGAGTCGCTGAGCGCGACGCCGGACGGGTAGTTCCCGGCCCGGAAGACGCTCGTTCCCGAGAGCGGCGCCGTGGGCACGCAGGCCCGGCCGAAGTCCTGCCCCGTGTAGGTGAAGCAGTCGGGCAGCTCGAAGTAGTTGCCGACCTTCACCGGGCTTGCCCACGTGGCCCCGCCGTCCGTCGACTTCACGATCAGGATCTGATTGTGGTTGTCGTTGGGGTCTCCGGGGCAGTCGAACCCGAAGATCTGCAGCGCGCCCGCGCAGTTGTTGAAGTTGGTGAACGCCACGTAGACGTCGCCGTTGGGTGCCACGAAGGGATCGGAGTCCTGATTCGCGTCGCACGTCCCCGCGGTGGCACCGCTGAAGTTGATCGGACACAGGGCGGTGTCGAACCCACTGACGGAGCCGACGTTGGTCCAGGAGCTCCCGTGGTCGTCCGAGTAGGCGAGCGTGATGGGGCTCGCGGCGAACGTGGGGCTGAACTGACTCCACGTCACGTAGATCCTGCCCTCGTGCGGGCTGCCCGGGTTGGTGTCGATGGCCATGTACTGCTTGTCCAGCAGGCCGATGCCATCGGCGCCCGACCCATCGCTCTGCACGATCAGGCTCCCCGGGAAGCTCCACGAGGCGCCGTGGTCCGCCGAGCGGAACAGGAACAGCCCGCTGCCGCACTGCGCGGCGTCAGGGCACGCGGAGATGTCCTGGACGAGCCCGCCCCGGTCGAACGCTCCGCAGAGCATGTAGGCCTCGCCCGTGGAGTCGAAGGCGACGGAAGGGTCGCCGGATGAGGTCCAGTAGTGCCGCGAGGCGACGAACCCCGGCGTGAAGTTGATCGGCAGGAGCCGGCTTCCCCACGTGTGGCCACCGTCGGTGCTGTAGTCGATGCCGCACTTCCCGTCGCCGAACTGGTAGTCGTTTTGCCCCAGCAGGATGTTGTTGGGGTTCGTCGGATCGACGGCCGCCGCCGTCTCGTTCTGTGAGCTGCCACGGCCGTAGTATCCGGCGCTGCTCTGGTTCGTGCACTCCTGGTTCGCGCGGATGTTGGTCGCCGAGGTGTCCGAACAGCCGTTGGACTGGGCCGCGAGGATGCGGGACACGACCTTCGTCGGCAGCTTCGGATGGGTCGGCGCCTCGGCGTAGGTGAAGGCCTTGTTGCCCGAGGGCGCGAACCGGTTCAACAGGGCCACGTTCGCCTTTGCGACCGCCGGCGCGGTGCTCGCCGTGGCCGCGAGGGGAATCAGAAGGACTGCCAAGACCGCGGGCACGCGGAGCTTGTGCATGCTCGTACCTCCTGGGATCGGGATGCCGGTGTTGGTCGACGAGCCGGTTCGGGGCACCACCTCCCTCGGAACGTGGCGGGCGAGCGATTCCGCGCACGCGCGGCCGGGGAAGTCAAGGTCGAACGCAGAAACGAAGGGCGCCCCCGGAATCCGGGGGCGCCCGATCGCGCGACCGTTGCCCACGCCCGGGATCGCGCCGGCGTAGCCGGAGGAAACGATGCTCGCGGGCAGAGCAGTCAGGGGAGGCTACGGACCGACCCGGCGCTCGTCAAGGGGTTCGCGACGAGAGGGGGCCGGCTCCCGATCGGGAGCCGGCCCCCTTCGTCCTTCGTCGGCCGCCGCTACTTCGAGAAGTAGATGTTCTCGTCGGCAGCGTGGCCACGGCCGCGCGTGTCCGCCCAGACCACGTACGGCTTGCCGCTCGCGTCGGTGGTGACCCACATGTAGTCACCGAGGAAGCCGGCCTGGAACGGGTTGTTCGCCACGACCAGGTTGGTCATCGACGCGGTGGTGATGCGCCGGTAGGTGATCGACGAGGCGCCGGTCGGGTTGTGGACCGTCGCCAGCGTGATGTCGTTGCACCCATTGGCCTCGCAGTTCCCGTAGGACCGGTCGTAGTAGCCCACGAAGAGGCTGCTTCCGTCCGGCGCCACGGCGCCCCACGGCATCCACTGCGCCGTGTTCCCGTCGACCGAGGAGGGCGTGACGTCGATCGCGCTCGACCATGTTGCCCCACCATCGGTCGAGAACGAGTAGAAGACGTCGTTGTTGCAGGGGCTCGTCGCGACGGCGTAGTCGCCCTGGCAGTTCGAACCGAGGTTCCGACCATCGGCCCAGACGAAGTACAGGTTGCCGCTCAGGTCCGCGGAGATCGACCCCTCGACGAAGTCGTCCATCCGGTACCCGTTCGGCGGCAGGCACTGACGCCCCGCCGGGCACCCCGTGATCGGATCGGTGATCGAGGCGGTCGGCTGCAGCCCGAAGTCGTCGGAGACCTTCACCGGCGCGGTCCAGCTCGCCGCAAGGGAGCAGTCGGCGGTCGGCGGGCAGGACACCACCATGTGCTGGTTGATGCCGACCGTCGGGGTGTTGCCGTTGCCGAACGCGACATAGATCGTTCCGTCAGGCCCGACCGTCGGGTCGCCGCCCTGGTCCTGGTCGCACGCGTTCGGGTTGGACTCGCCGCTGAACGCGGTGCAGAACGTGGTGTTGGCGCCGCTGATCTCGAGCGGAGCCGACCAGGTGAACCCGCCGTCCGTCGACTGGCTGAAGTTGATGGGGCTGTTCGCGCCCACCCCCTGGCCGGTGGCGAAGTTGAAGCGGGTCCACACCATGTAGAGATTGCCCTTCTTCGAGCTCCCATCTCGCGTGTCGATGGCCATGAGCTCCTTGTCGTTCGCGATGTTCGCGTTCTCGTCCAGGACCGGGATGCCCATGGGGCTGTCCGCGTAGGTCTGGAACGCGCCCAGGCTGGTCTCCGGGCTGTGGTAGAACGCGCCACCGATCGGGGCGTTGGACTTCGCGACGACGATCGCGCTGTCGAGGCCGTCGAGGCTGAGCTCGAGCCCGGCGATGTACGCGTTGCCGGCACTGTCGAACCCGCCTGTCGGGTCGCTGCAGAAGTCACCGACGTGGAGGTTCGGGAAGAGCACCTGGTGGAAGGGCGGTTGGAAGTCGCCCCAGGTGCTCCCACCGTCGAAGCTGAAGTCGAACCCGCACTGGTTGAAGCCCAGCCGCGAATCGTTCTGCCCCGCGATGATGTTCTTGGTGTTCGTCGGGTTGACCGCGACGAACTCCTCCGCCTGGCGGCGGAGCGAGCAGTCCTGGTTCACCTTGACGTTCACCCGCGTGCCGCTCACCAGGGTCTGGCTACAGCCCTGCGTGTTCGCGGTCGAGACGCCGGCAGCAGGCCCGGCGGCGCCCGCGGGGACGTGCTTGGGGATGAGCCCCGCAGCTTGCAGGTAGTCGTACATCAGCCCGGAGGAGACCTTCTGGGCCCACTTCGGCCTGACGGCCTTGCCGGTCTCGTACGCGATCTCTCTCAGGATGACCTTGTTCTTGATCGTCCCCGATCCGGTCGAAGAGGTCTGCCCGGCGAAGAAGAACGCCGAGACGAGGATCGGGACCAGGGCCGATCCGAGCACGAGGCGATATCGCGCTCTCATTCCCACTCCTTTCCACTTGGGATTTGGTGCGGGCAGTCCCCCGAATCCTTTCCCCGTTCGGACCAAAGCGCAACCGCTAGCGACCAGGTGGTGCGTCATTCTCGCCGGCGGCGTGCTCGAAGGGGGCCCGGGGGCGCTGGAGGGAGCCGAGCTGCACGACGTCCCGTCGGAAGAACAGGCCCACCGTCCAGTCGAGGATCACCCGGACCTTCCGGTTGGTGGTGGGGATCCGCAGCACGTGGTAGGTCCGGTGCAGGAACCACGCCGGGAAGCCGCGGAGCCGAAGCCCGGGGACGCGCGCCACGCCCTTGTACCGGCCCAGGGACACCAGCTGCCCGAGGTTCCGGTAGCGGAACGGCTTGAGCGGGCGCCCCCGAAGGGTAGCGACGAGGTTCTTGGACAGCCGCCGCGCCTGCCGAAGCGCGTGCTGCGCGGTCGGCGGGGAGAGCCCACCGGTCGTGAGGTCGGGCACGGCCGCGCAGTCGCCCGACGCCCAGGCACCCTCGACGCCGACCACGCGCAGCCGGTCGTCGACCGGGACGCGCCCACGATCGTCGAGCGGGACACCGAGCCGGGCGAGTAGAGGGTGCGGACGCACGCCCGTCGTCCACACGAGGGTGTCGGCGTCGAACCGCTCACCGTTGGACAGACGCATGTGTCCGCCCTGCGCGGACTCCAGGCGCGTCTCGAGGAACACCTCGATCGACCGGCGCCGCAGCCGCTCGAGCGCGTAGCCGGCCAGGCCGGGCCCGATCTCCGGCAGGATGGAGGGCGCGGCCTCCACCAGGACCCATCGCATGTCCGATCGGTCGACCGTTCGGTAGTAGCGGCACGCGTCGCGCGCCAGGTCCTCGAGCTCCGCGAGCGCCTCGACCCCCGCGTACCCGCCCCCGACGAAGAGGAACGTGAGCGCCCGGCGGCGGATCTCGGGGTCGGCGGTCGACTCCGCAGCGTCCATGCGCGAGAGCACCTGATTGCGGAGCGCGATGGCCTCGGCCACGGTCTTGAACCCGATGGCGCGATCGGCGAGCCCGGGGACGGGCAGGACGCGAGACACCGAGCCCAGCGCGATGACGAGGTGATCGAACGGCAGCTCCCACGGGGCGCCTTCGGCGGGCGCGACGGTGGCCACGTTCGTCGCGGGGTTCACCGACACGACGCTCCCCGTGACCAGCCGGACTCGGCGCAGCACCGTCCGCAGCGGCACGACAACGTGGCGCGGCTCGATGCTCCCCGACGCGGCCTCGGGGAGGAACGGCTGATAGACCATGAAGCTCTCGGGATTGACGAGCGTGACGTCGGCCTCGCCCTCGCGCATTCGGCGCTCGAGGCCCAGTGCGGTGTAGAGGCCGACGTAGCCGCCGCCGACGATGAGGATCCGCGCGGGTCCGGCCGGGGGCGCCTCACGCATGGCGAGGGCCGAGTCTAGTCAGGTGGCGCCGGTTGCCGCGGGCTCTCGGCTCCGGGACGATTCGCGCGAGATGCCGGAGCCCTCCCATCGCCCGGGCGCGCCGCCCGAGCGCCGCGTTCGCGAGATGTTCGACGGCCTCGTCGAACGATACGACCTGGTGAACGACCTCCTCTCGCTCGGCCTGGACCGCTGGTGGCGACGCGTGGCCGCGCGCGAGATCGAGGCGTCGACGGAGCCCGGCGCTCGCGTGCTCGACCTGGGCTGCGGCACGGGGCGCCTCGGGGCGCTCCTCGCCGGACGAGCCCGCGTGGTCGGGCTCGACGTGAGCCACGCGATGCTCGCGCGCGCGAGTGCCCGCGCGCGGTCGCCTGCGGGCCTGGTCCAGGGGAGCGCCTTCCGGCTGCCGTTCCCCGACGCGTCGTTCGACGCGGTGGCGAGCGGCTTCGTCCTGCGTAACCTCCACGACCTCGGCCGAGCGTTCCGGGAGATGGCCCGCGTGATGGCGCCCGAAGGCGTCCTGGTCGCCCTCGACATCACCGGACCGGCGGACCGGCGGCTGCGACGGGTGTTCGATGCGTACTTCGGGACCGTCGCGCCGGCGGTCGGCGGGCTCGTGGGGCGCCGCGCGGCCTATCGGTACCTGGTTCGATCCCTCGCCCAGCTCCCGCCCCCGGCGGAGCTGTGCTCCATCATCGAGCGCGCCGGGTTCTCGGCGGCCCGGGCACGGCCGCTGACGTGGGGAACGGCTACCCTCTTCACCGCACGCACGCCGCTCGGCACGGACCGAAAGGAAGTGAACCGATGACGGACCTGGCGCGGCCGGCAGGGCTGGGGCTTGCCGCACGCGGCTCGGCCGGCGACGTCGTCGAGTGGGCCGAGCGCGCTGGCCGGGCCGGCCTCGACTCGATCTGGATCCACGACTCCTACTTCGAACGCGACGCCGTGTCCTACGCCGCGGCCATCGCCTCCCAGGTCCCGCGCATCCGTGTCGCGATGGGCGCGCTGAACCCGTTCACGCGTCACCCGGTCCTGGTGGCGATGACCGTGAGCGCGGTGGACGACATGGCGCCTGGGCGCGTCATCCTGGGCATGGGCACCGGGCTCCCGCTCCGGCTCGCGCAGATGGGGATCCCCTACACACCGGATGACGGCGTCGCCCGCGTGAGCCGTGCGATCGATACGGTGCGCGCGCTCTGGGCGGGCGAGCGCCTGCCCTCGGCGGCCGAGGGGCTGCCGCCGGTCCAGCCGATGTTCCCGCCGGTGCATCGCGTGCCCATCTACATCGCCGCGTACCGCTCGGCATTCCTGCGGCTCGCCGGCGAGAAGGCCGACGGCTATCTCGCGCGGCCCGCCGAGTCCATCCCGGCGCTCACGAAGATGCTCGAGGTGCTCCGCCGCGCCTGCGCCGACGCGGGCCGGCCGCCGGGCGCGGTCGACGTCGCGGGCTACCTCCTGACGCTCGTGGACGACACCCGGCGGGAGGCGCTGAACCGAGCCAAGCGGGAGCCGTTCGTCATCTACATGATGGCCGTGCAGTCGGACGTCGCGATGCGCCGGGCGGGCTTCGACCCGGAGCTCTCCGGCCGGCTCATGGGGCTCTGGCGCGCCGAGGACTACCACGGGGCCGCGCAGCTCATGCCCGACGAGCTGCTGGACGCGTTCATGCTGTGCGGCACGCGGAGCGAGGTGGCCGCCCGCGCCGGCGACTACCAGCGCGCGGGGATGACGCTGCCGGTGCTGCAGCCCGTGCTGCAAGAGGAGAGCCAGGTCGGGGCCATCCTGGACGCCGCCGTCGACTACGGCACACAGGGCGCGGCCGGCTCGGCGTGGTCCCCGGGGAACGAACCCGCGCGGCAGGCGCTCGAGTCGCAGCGGCTGTCCCCGCTCGCTCGCGTGCAGCGACGGGTCGGGGCGTGGTTCGAGATCGTGCGCCCGTTCTCGTTCACCGCCTCGACGGTCCCCGTGGCCGCGGCCGGGGCGCTCGCCGCCCTGGACCATCGCTTCCGCCTCGGCCTGTTCCTCGCGGCCCTGCTCGCGGCGCTCCTGCTGCACATCGGGACGAACGTGACCAACGAGATCTACGACGTGCGCCGCGGGATCGACACCATCACCTCGCCGCGTGCGAGCCACGCGCTCCTCAAGGGGCGGCTCTCGGAGCGAGGGGCATTCGGGCTCGCGTACACGGCCTTCGCGCTCGCGGCCGGCGTCGGCGTGTGGCTGATCATCGAACGAGGCTGGCCCGTCGCCGCGCTCGGTGTGGCCGGTCTCGTGGGAGGCCTCGGCTACACCGCGCCGCCGCTCGAGTACAAGTACCGGGCGCTCGGGCTCCCCCTCGTGTTCCTCCTGATGGGACCCGTCATGGTCGTGGGCTCGTACTTCGTCATCACGGGGACCTTCGACGGAGCGGCGCTCGCCCTCAGCGTCCCCGTAGGGCTCCTCGTGGCGGCGATCCTGCACGGCAACGAATGGCGGGACATCGGCGAGGACGCACGGGCGGGGATCGTCACGTTCTCGATCCGCGCCGGGCGGCGCGCGGCGCATGTGGGGTACCTGGGGCTGGTCGTGGGGGCGTACCTCGCGCTCTCCATGGCCGTGCTCGCGAAGGCGCTCCCGCCCGCGTCGCTGCTCGCGATGCTCTCGCTCCCGCTCCTCGTTCGCGCGATCCGCGCGTCCGAGCTGGGGGCCGCCGGACAGCAGCGGGCGATCGCGATGATCGACCTGCAGACCGCGCAACTGCACGCCGCGTTCGGGTTCCTCCTGGTGCTGGGCGTCGCGATCGCGGCCGCGACGACGTGAGCCTCCCCGCCGACCGACCCCCTCGCGACCGGGCCCTGTCGATCGGCCTGGCCGTCGCCTACGGCGCGTTCGCCGCCACGTTTCGGGGCCGGCCCGACCACTTCTGGCAGCGGATGACGCGCACGGGGCTCGCCCTGGGAGGCATCGCGCTCGTGGCCGAGCCCGAGCTTCGCCGGACGCGGATCCGCGCCCGCGACGTCGCCGCCGGGCTCGCCTCCGCAGCGGCCCTCTACAGCATCTTCCGCGTCGGCGACCGCGAGGCCCGCCGAATCATGCCCGCCGGCGGACAGGACATCGACGAGGTCTACCGGCTGCGACGGCTGCGCCCACGCCCCGAGCTCGCGCTCCGGCTGGCCCTCGTCATCGGGCCGGCCGAGGAGCTGTTCTGGCGGGGGCTCGTGCAGCGTCGCCTCGCGGAACGATCGGACCGATGGCGCGCGGCGGCGCTTGCCGCGATGACCTACGCCGGGGCCCACCTCGCGTCGGAGAACCCGACGCTGGTCGGCGCGGCCGGCGTCGCGGGCGCCTACTGGTCGGCGCTCGCGGCCGCTGGGATGCCGCTCGGATCGCTCATCGTGAGCCACGTCGCGTGGGACATCTGGATCTTCCTCGTCGCCCCGACCGCCCCGGTTGCTTGATCCTGAACCACCTGGGCGTAGTGTCGCCCCGACCCGGCCCTCGCCAGGAGGCGTGATCGATGAGCGTGCAGAGCGCGATCCCCGAGATCGAGAACCCCGCCCTCAAGAAGCATCAGGAGATGCGGCGCGCGAGCCTGCAGAATCGCATCGCGGATGCGGTGACGCGATTCGCCGGGTCGATGGCGTTCGTCTACGTGCACATCGTCTGGTTCAGCATCTGGATCGGGTTCCGCCTGGAGAAGTTCCCGTTCGGCCTCCTCACGATGATGGTGTCGCTCGAGGCCATCTTCCTCTCCACGTTCCTGCTCATCAGCCAGAACCGCCAGGACGAACGCCGGCAGCTCCTCGCCGACCAGGAGTGGAAGCTCGTGCAGCTGCAGGCCACGGAGAACCAGGAGGAGCTGCAGCAGAACCAGGAGCTGATCCGGCTCTCGACCGAGATCCTCCGGCTCACCACGGCGGTGCACGAGCTCACCATCTCCCGTTCGGCCTCGGGGTCGGATGCGACCGGCGGGTAGGATTCCGCCGTGCCGCTCCAGACGCGGATCCACCCGCGGCTTCCCGTCGATCTGTCCCTGACCCTCCGACTCCTCCGTCACGGCCACGGCGACCCGTGCGTGCGCGTGGACCGATCGGGCGCGTGGTGGCGCGCGACGAGGACGCCCGAGGGGCCCGCGAGCGTCCGGCTCGCGTCGGACGGCGCCGAGATCGCGGTGTCGGCGTGGGGCGACGGAGCCGAATGGGCGATCGCTGCCGCGCCGGAGCTGGTGGGCTCCCGCGACTCGCTCGACGGCTTCGATCCCGGCACCGGGCTGGTTCGCGAGCTCCATCGCCGGATGCCGGGGCTGCGGATCGGGCGAACGAAGGCGGTGTTCGAGGCGCTCCTCCCCACGGTGATCGAGCAGAAGGTGCAGGGCATGCAGGCGCGCGCCGCCTACCGGGCCGTCGTACGGGCGCGGGGCGAGCCCGCGCCGGGACCCGAGCCGCTGCTCCTCCCACCCGCCCCGATGGTGCTCGCCGCCACGCCGACGTACGCCCTGCACCCACTCGGGCTGGAGGCCCGACGGGCCGGCGTCATCACCGAGGTGGCGCGTCGCGCGAGCCGGCTCGAGGAGGCCGTCCAGATGGATCTCGCCTCGGCGCGACGGCGGCTGCGAGCGATCCCGGGGGTTGGTCCCTGGACCGCGGCCGAGGTGGCCGCCGTGGCGCTCGGCGACCCCGACGCCGTGTCCGTCGGCGACTACCACCTCGCCAACACGGTCGCGTGGGCGCTCGCGCGCGAGCCGCGGGCGGACGACCAGCGCATGCTCGAGCTGCTCGAGCCCTTCGCCGGCCACCGTGGCCGGGTCGTCCGGCTGCTCGAGGCCGCTGGGATCGCGGCACCGCGCTTCGGGCCGAAGCTCCCGCTGGAGCCCATCGCGAGCATCTGACGTGGCCGAGGTCAGGCCGCTCACCGTCGACGAGCTGGAGCAGGCGCTTCCGCTCATCGCCGGGTACCAGCGTTTTTACGGCGTGGAGTCCCCCGACGACGCACGCAACCGATCGTTCTTCCGCCGCTTCCTCGCGCCGAGTGAGGACGGGCTCCTCCTGGGCGCGTGGGAGGGCACCGAGCTCGCGGGGTTCGCGACGCTCTACTGGACCTTCAGCTCGACGCTCGCGACGGAGGTCGTGTTGATGAACGACCTGTTCGTTCGGTCCGAGTCCCGGGGAGGCGGGATCGGACGGGCCCTCATCCACGCGTGCGTCGAGGTGGCGAAGGAGCGGGGCGCGCCCCACGTCGAGTGGCTGACGGCGATCGACAACCGCGTCGCCCAGGCCCTGTACGAGCGGGTCGGCGCCGAACGCTCGGCGTGGTTCGGGTACGAGATCCCGACATGAGGACCGCGACCGCCCCGGGCGCCGCCCCCCCCAAGCCGCTCCTGCGCGGTTGGATCCACGAGGTCGCCTGCTTCGCCTCGATCCCGGCCGGGGTGGTCCTCGTCCTGTCGGCGCCGACCGCCCGGAGCCGTATCGCGGCGGGTGTGTTCGCGGCGAGCCTGGTCGGCATGTACGGCATCAGCGCGGCCTATCACCGGGGCTCGTGGGATCCGGCGAGAAAGCGTGCGCTCAAGCGGATCGACCACTCGATGATCTTCGTGCTCATCGCGGGGACGTACACGCCGTTCGCGCTCCTCGTGCTGCACGGGACGGTCGCGTTCGTCCTGCTCCTCGTGGTGTGGGCGGGTGCGCTCGCCGGGGTCTCGCTCAAGGTGGCGAAGGTGGACGGCCTCGCCGCGCTCTCGGGCGCGCTCTACATCGTCCTTGGGTGGCTCGCGGTCGCGCTCACCCCGCAGCTCGTTCGTGCCCTGTCGGCCACGGAGGTGATCCTCACGGCGGCGGGCGGGTTGGCATACACGCTGGGCGCCATCGTGCTCGCCGGGCACCGGCCGAACCCGAACCCACGCGTGTTCGGCTACCACGAGGTGTGGCACGTGCTGACCGTGATCGGGGCGGCGTGCCACTACGCGGTCATCACGCTCGTGGTGCGCGGGATTCGTTGAGCCTCAGTCGCCCCAGACACCCGCGAGGAACGCGTCCACCGCACGCGCCGAGCCGACGGTGACGGGCGCCTCGCCCGCTGCCCCACCCCCGCTCGCGCCCAGCTCGTCCAGGTGCGCCCGCCGCTCGTCGAAGAGCGCCCGCACCTCCGGCGAGATGAACCGGGTGAGCTGCGCGAAGCTGTGGGGATCCTCCAAGCCGCGGGGGCGCCGGTAAGAGCGGAGAGGGAAGTACACGCAGAGCGAATCACGCGCTCGGGTCATCGCCACGTAGAGGAGGCGCCGCTCCTCCTCGATCTCCTCCGGCGTGCCGGTCGCGAGGTCCGAAGGGATCATGCCGTCCGCGGCGTGGATCACGTGGACGACGTCCCACTCGCAGCCCTTCGCCGAGTGGATCGTCGAGAGGATGACGTAGTCCTCGTCCAGGAGCGGCGGACCGGCGAGATCCCCCGTCGACGAGGGTGGGTCCAGCGTCAGGTCGGCGAGGAACGCACCCCGCGAGGCCGACCCCGACGCGAGGCCCTCCAGCTGCTCCAGGTCGCGCACGCGGCTCGCCGCCGACCGGTACCGCCGGCGGATCTCCGGCTCCAGGAATCCGCGCAGGCGTTCGATCTGGGTGGCGACGGGCAGGGCCGTCGGGCTCCCGTTCGCCCCCGCGCACGCGCCGACCGCGGCGCGCAACCGGTCCACCCCGGGC
>JACXTT010001230.1_pt1 | contig 43255 bp, 49 predicted proteins | sample 9270951 | NCBI WGS metagenome assembly JACXTT01 (sample SAMN15532306, study PRJNA645909) | rock metagenome | isolation source: weathered quartz diorite | place: Puerto Rico | collected 2017-06-21
GCCGCGCCGGGGGCCCCTGCGCCGGGCGCCGCCCCGGCACCCGCCGCCCCCGCCGCAGGCGGCGAGAAGAAGTAGGGAGAGGACATGGAAACCCGCGCGACGCTGTACGGGGTACGGCTATCGGCCCAGAAAGGCCGGCTCGTCGCCGACCAGGTCCGCGGGCTCCCGGTGGAAAAGGCCCTCAATCTGCTCGCCTTCAGTCCGAAGAAGGGGGCGCACATCATTAAGAAGGTGCTGGAATCGGCGATCGCCAACGCCGAGCACAACGACGGCGCCGACGTCGACGAGCTGAAGGTGAAGACCATCCTCGTGGAACAGGCTATGTCGCTCAAGCGCTTCCAGGCGCGGGCAAAGGGGCGAGGCAATCGGATTACCAAGCGGACCTGCCATATTTTCGTGACGGTCGGGGACGATGAGAAGAAGAAAGCACCGGCCAAGCCGACAAAGAAATAGGACACCCATGGGACAGAAAATTCATCCGGTCGGCTTCAGGCTCAGCGTCAACAAGAACTGGTCCTCGCGCTGGTACGCGAACAGCAGGAACTTCGCCACGATGCTGAACGAGGACCTGAAGGTCCGCGACTATTTGAAGAAACGGCTTTCCCACGCCTCGGTCGGCAAGGTGATGATCGAGCGGCCGGCCAAGGACGCCCGGATCACCATCCACAGCGCGCGTCCCGGCGTCGTGATCGGCAAGAAGGGCGAGGACATCGAAATGCTCAAGGCCGATCTGCGCAAGCTCCTCGGCGTGCAGATGGTCCACGTGAACATCGAGGAAATCCGCAAGCCCGAGGTCGACGCGCAGCTCATTGCGGATTCGATCGCGCAGCAGCTGGAAAAACGGATCATGTTCCGCCGCGCCATGAAGCGCGCCATGCAAAATGCCATGCGCCTGGGCGCTCAAGGGATCAAGATCATGAGCGCGGGGCGCCTGAACGGTATCGAGATTGCGCGCACCGAATGGTATCGCGAGGGGCGCGTTCCCCTTCATACGCTGCGTGCTGACATCGATTACGGCTTTTCCGAAGCGAAGACCACCTACGGCGTGATCGGCATCAAGTGCTGGGTGTACAAGGGCGAAGTGATGGCCAAGGGCGACCAGCCGGTCGCGCCTCCGGCTCCCACCGCCGACGAGGTTCTCGCGGCGAAGAAAGTGAAGAAAGTGACGCCCAAAACCGCGCCGAGCGCTCTTGAAGAGAAGCCCGAACCGATCGCCGCAGCCAAGACTGCGTCCGACACGGGGAGTTCCGCTGCGACCCAGGCCAAGCCCAGGTCCGCTCGCCCTCATCCGGTCGCCGCGAAAAAAGCCGTGAGCGATGCGAAGGGGAAGGCCGAAGCGAAATCGGACGCGAAGCCGAAAACCGCAGTGAAGAAATCCAGAAAGCTCAAGGCTTAGGCGAGGAGCGATTCCATGCTTCAACCGGCTCGAACAAAATACCGTAAGCAACAGAAGGGACGCAACAGGGGCGTCGCCACGCGGGGGACGAAGGTCTCCTTCGGTGAATACGGCCTGAAGGCGACGACCCGCGGGCGGCTTACCGCGCGCCAGATCGAGGCGGCTCGCCGTGCCATGACGCGCCACATCAAGCGGGGCGGGCGCATCTTCATACGTATCTTTCCGGACAAGCCCGTTTCGCAAAAACCCGCAGAAGTGCGAATGGGTAACGGCAAGGGAAACCCCGAGTATTTCGTCGCCGAAATCAGGCCGGGCAAGGTGCTCTACGAAATGGACGGGGTGGACGAGCCGACGGCACGGGAGGCGTTCGCCCTTGCCTCGGCCAAGCTTCCGCTGCGCACGGTGTTCGTGTTCCGTCAGATGGGGTGAAGGTCCAACGAGAGGGCATGATCATGAAGGCCAGTGAACTCCGCGCCAAGGATTCGGCGCAGCTTTCCAAGGAGCTCGAGGAGCTGCTGCGCGCTCAGTTCGGTCTGCGCATGCAGAAAGCCACGCAGCAGCTCACCAACAGCAGCCAGCTTAAAAGCGTGCGCCGTGACATCGCGCGCGTGCGCACTATCCTGAGGGAAAAGGCGGAAGTGAAATGAGCGAGGCCAAGACCACCCGTACGCTGACCGGACGAGTAGTCAGCGACAAGATGGAGAAGACCGTGACGGTCTTGGTCGAGCGCCGCGTCACCCATCCGATGTACGGAAAGATCGTGACTCGCTCGAAGAAGTACCATGCCCACGACGAAAAAAACGAGTGCGGCGAGGGTGATTTGGTCGTGATCGAGGAATGCCGCCCGATCTCCAGGACCAAGGCGTGGCGGATCGTCAGGCTGGTCGAGAAGGCGCGGGCGGCGTAGGCGGATGGCTTGCCAAAGATCCAAGGCTCGGCAAAGGTTTTAGAGCTTGGCAAAGATTTTGATTTCGCGTAGAATTCGCTGCCTTTTCACGTCCCGGACGGGATCCAAAACTGCCTGCCCGTAACGCTTTCGGGCCGGACAAGTTGGAGACGGAAAAATGATTCAGATGCAGACGGTGCTCGATGTCGCCGATAACACCGGCGCGCGCGCTGTAATGTGTATCAAGGTACTGGGCGGCTCGAAACGCCGCTACGCCAACATTGGCGACGTCATCAGGGTGAGCATCAAGGACGCCGCGCCGCGCGGCCGCGTCAAGAAAGGCGAGATTTACCACGCCGTAGTGGTGCGCACGGCACAGGGCGTGCGGCGCGCCGACGGCAGCCGCATCCGGTTCGATTCCAACGCGGCGGTGTTGCTCACCAGCAAGATGGAGCCCATCGGCACGCGCATCTTCGGCCCCGTGACCCGGGAACTTCGCAGCGAGCGTTTCATGAAGATCGTTTCGCTCGCGCCCGAAGTACTCTGATGAGCCGGCGCAGCTGACAACAGGAACACCATGGAAAAAATCAGGAAAGGCGACGACGTCATCGTCACCGCCGGCAAGGACAAGGGAAAGCGGGGGACGGTGCTGCGGATCGTAGATGCAAGGCACCTCGTCGTGGAGGGGGTCAACCGCGTCAAGAAGCATCAGCGCCCCAACCCCGTGAAGGGTCTGACGGGCGGCATCGTGGACAAGGACATGCCCATGGACATCTCGAACGTCGCTTTGTACAACCCGCAAACAAAGAAGGCCGACCGCGTAGGGTTCAAGCATATGGAGGACGGGCGCAAAGTGCGCGTGTTCAAGTCCAACGGCGAAATGGTGGACGCTTGATCCCATAGGACTTCGAAAACCATTTATGGCTCGCTTACAAGACTATTACCGCAAGGACGTGGTGCCCGATCTGATGAAGAAGTTCGGGTACAAGACCTCGATGCAGGTGCCTCGGATCAAGAAGATCACTCTCAATATGGGCGTGGGCGAGACGACGAGCGACAAGAAAATCCTGGACAACGCCGTGGCCGATCTCACCAAGATCGCCGGCCAGAAACCTGTCGTCACCAAAGCCAAGAAATCGATCGCGACGTTCAAGGTCCGCAAGGGGTTTCCGGTCGGGTGCATGGTGACCTTGCGCGGCAAGCGCATGTACGAGTTCCTCGATCGTCTGGTCACCGTGGCGATCCCGCGTATCCGTGACTTCCGCGGCATCTCGAGCCGCGCATTCGACGGCCGCGGCAACTACAGCCTCGGCGTCAAGGAACAGATCATCTTCCCGGAAATCGAATACGACAAGATCGACGTTCTGCGGGGGCTCAACATCAGCATCACCACCACCGCGAAAACCGACGACGAGGCGCGTGCCCTGCTCGCCGCCTTCCGCTTCCCATTCAAAACCTGAAGGATCGCCATGGCCAAGCTCGCCCTGATCAACCGCGACCAAAAACGCCGCAAGACAGTTGCCAAGTTCGCCGCAAGACGCGCGGCGCTGCTCGCGATCATCAACGATGCGAGACGCTCCGACGAAGAGCGCCAGGAGGCCCGCGAGAAGCAGCAGCAGCTGCCGAGGAACGCCTCGCCCGTGCGGCTGCGCAACCGTTGCAGGCTGACTGGCCGACCGCGCGGAGTGTTTCGCAAGTTCGGGCTCGGGCGCAACAAGCTCCGCGAAATCGCGCTGCGCGGCGAGATCCCGGGTCTCATCAAGGCGAGCTGGTAGGAGGCTTCCCGCATGAGCATGACCGATCCCATTGCCGACATGCTGACCCGCATCCGCAACGCACAGATGGTCGGAAAGACTGCGGTCGGCGTCCCGTCCTCCAAGCTGAAGATTTCCATCGCCCAGGTGCTGAAGGACGAGGGGTACATCGACGGTTTCACCGTCCGCGAGAAGGAAGGGAAGCCGGAGCTCGAGATCGGCCTCAAGTACTACGCGGGGCACCCCGTGATCGAGAAAATCGAGCGCGTGTCCACTCCGGGGTTGCGGATCTACAAGGGGCGGGACGAACTGCCCCGCATCATGAACGGGCTCGGCGTCGCGATCGTTTCCACCTCCAAGGGCGTCATGACTGATCGCAAGGCGCGCGCCACCGGTGTCGGGGGCGAAGTGCTCTGCATCGTAGCCTAGGATCGGCCATGTCGCGGATCGCGAAATATCCCGTAACCCTGCCCAAAGGCGTCGAGGCGACGCTCGCAACCGAGGCACTTTCCATCAAGGGGCCTCTCGGTACGCTGTCGCAGCGGTTGCGCAGGGACGTCAGCATCGAGAAGGACGGCGACAAGCTGGTTTTCAAGGCTCTTGAGGATTCGGACGAGGCGAACGCCATGTCGGGAACCCTGCGGGCGCTCGCGGCCAACATGGTGCTCGGGGTGACCAAGGGATTCGAGAAGCGGCTGACGCTGGTCGGGGTCGGCTATCGCGCGCAGGCGCAAGGGGACAAATTGAACCTCACGTTGGGTTTTTCGCACCCCGTGGTGCACCCCATGCCCAAAGGGGTGAAGGTCGAGACTCCCTCTCAAACCGAAATCGTAATCAAGGGCTTGGACAAGCAGCTCGTGGGACAAGTCGCCGCCGAGGTGCGCGCCTACCGGTCGCCCGAGCCCTACAAGGGCAAGGGTGTGCGCTATTCCAACGAGCGGGTGATCCTGAAAGAAACGAAGAAGAAGTAGAGATCGCGATGATCGATAAAAAAACGGCAAGGCTCCGGCGCGCTTCGCAGACGCGCCGAAAAATCCGTGAATTGGCGAAGGTGCGCCTGGCGGTGCATCGAACCAACACCCACATATACGCCCAGCTGCGCTCGGTGGACGGCAAGGTGTTGACCTCCGCCTCCACCACGGAGAAGGAAGTGCGCACCGCAGTACCGAACGGCGGCAACAAGGCGGCGGCGGTCGCGGTGGGCAAGCGCATTGCCGAGAAAGCGAAAGGTTTGGGCATCGAGGCCGTCGCGTTCGACCGCTCCGGCTACAAGTACCACGGTAGGGTCAAAGCGCTGGCAGACGCCGCGCGAGAGGCCGGTCTCAAGTTCTAGAATGGCGACGATGGGAGGCCTCCCTTCCAAGGTCCCGATTTAGGCGAGCACTCTAAAGGAATCACGATGGCGAGAATGCAACCCAGGATGCAGGGCGGCGAGCAACGCTCGGACGGCCTGAAGGAGAAGATGGTCTCCGTGAACCGCGTCACCAAAGTCGTGAAGGGCGGGCGGATTCTCGGTTTCGCCGCGCTCACCGTCGTCGGAGACGGCGACGGAGCAGTGGGCATGGGCAAGGGCAAGGCGCGCGAAGTGCCCGTGGCCGTCCAAAAAGCCCTGGAAGAAGCGCGCCGCAAGATGTTCCGCGTGTCTCTGAAGAACGGCACGCTGCAGCACGCGGTGATCGGCAAGCACGGCTCCTCTAAAGTGATCATGCAGCCGGCTTCGGAAGGGACGGGCATCATTGCCGGCGGCCCCATGCGCGCGGTGTTCGAGGTGATGGGCGTGACCAACGTGCTCGCCAAGTGCATCGGCTCGACCAATCCCTACAACGTGGTTCGCGCGACGCTCGACGGTCTGAAGAGGATGAATACTCCCGCGCAGATCGCGGCCAAGCGCGGCAAGTCGATCGAGGAAATCACCAGCTGAGGGATGGCGCAAATGGCCGACAAGAGAATCCGAGTGACGCTCGTGAAAAGCACCAACGGCTGCAAGAAGGAGCATTGCGCCACCGTGCGCGGCCTGGGGCTGCGGCGCCTGCGTCAAACCGTGGAGCTCAAGGACACGCCGCAAGTGCGCGGAATGATCAACAGCGTAATTTACCTGGTGCGCCTCGAGGGATAAATGGAACTCAATACGCTGAAACCCGCTCCCGGCTCGAAGCACGTGCGCAAGCGCGTTGCCCGCGGCATCGGGTCGGGGACGGGCAAAACGGGCGGCCGCGGGCACAAGGGCCAGAGGGCACGCTCCGGGGGCTTTCACAAGGTGGGCTTCGAGGGCGGACAGATGCCCCTGCAGCGCAGGCTGCCCAAGCGCGGATTCAGATCGACGACGCGGGAGGATACCGCCGAAGTGCTGCTGTCGGATCTCGAGCGCGTCAAAGCCGAGAAAGTCGACCTCGCGATGTTGAAGGAAGCAGGCATCGTTCCGGGATCGGCCAAGGGAGCCAAGGTGATTGTCTCCGGCAAGCTCACGCGCAAAGTGACGCTTACCGGTGTCGCGGTGAGCAAGGGCGCGCGCGCCGCGATCGAAGCGGCGGGCGGCAGCACCGATGCCCCGATTCCTCAACCCAAGCCGAAACGTGAGCCCAAGGCAGTGCCCGCGCCGCAGCCGCAGGCCGAGGGCCAATCGGCAAAAGGGGAAGGGAGACCCGAAAAGCGTGCAGGCGACGCGAAGGCGGCGGGCGAATCGAAAGGCGAACGCGGCGGCGCGAAAGACAAGGGCGAAGGGAAAGACAAGCGCGAAGCAAAGGAAACTCGGCCGGGACCTGACGGCAAGAAAGGCGGAAGAGCCTAGATGGCCACCCCGATCCCACAGCTGGGAAAGACCGGCAAATACGGCGACCTGAAGAAACGCCTGACGTTTCTGCTCCTGGCCTTGGTCGTTTTCCGGATCGGCGCGCACATTCCCGTGCCGGGCATCGATCCGATCAAGCTCGCGGAGTTGTTTCAGTCCCAGCAGGGCGGGATTCTCGGCCTGTTCAACATGTTCTCGGGCGGAGCGCTTTCGCGCTTCACCATCTTCGCGCTCGGCATCATGCCCTATATCTCGGCCTCGATCATCATGCAGCTCATGACGGCGGTGTCCCCGCAGCTCGAGCAGCTCAGGAAAGAAGGGCAGGCCGGCCAGCGCAAGATCACCCAGTACACGCGTTACGGGACGGTGTTCCTCGCGCTCTTCCAGGCAACCGGCATATCGATCGCGCTCGAGTCGCAGCCCGGCCTCGTGATCGACCCGGGGCTGATGTTCCGCTTCACCACCGTCGTCACGCTGGTGACCGGCACCATGTTCCTCATGTGGCTCGGCGAGCAGGTGACCGAGCGCGGCTTGGGCAACGGCATCTCGATCATCATTTTCGCCGGCATCGCGGCGGGATTGCCAAACGCAGTCGCCGGGATGCTCGAGCTGGTCCGCACCGGCGCCATGTTTCCGCTCACGGCGATCGCGATTACGATCGCCGTCGTTCTGGTGACGTGGGCCGTCTGCTTCGTCGAGCGCGGTCAGAGAAAGATCCTCGTCAACTACGCCAAGCGCCAGATCGGCAACAAGGTCTACGGCGGACAGGCCTCGCACCTGCCCTTCAAGCTCAACATGTCAGGCGTCATACCGCCGATTTTCGCCTCATCGATCATCCTGTTCCCCGCGACCATTGCCGGCTGGTTTACGAGCGGTGTCGCGGGCAGCAACACCTGGGAACTGCTGTCGAGGGGACAGGTCGGGGCGGCGTTCAGCCTGATGATCAGGGACCTTGCATCCACACTTACGCCGGGCCAACCCGTGTACGTCATGCTCTATGCAAGCGCTATCGTTTTCTTCTGCTTTTTCTATACAGCGCTGCAATACAATCCGAAGGAGACGGCGGACAATCTGAAGAAGTCAGGAGCCTTCGTTCCCGGCATTCGGCCCGGCGAGCAGACGGCGAAGTATCTCGAGAAGATCCTCTTGAGACTGACCCTCGCGGGAGCCATCTACGTGACCCTGGTCTGCCTGCTGCCCGAGTTCCTGATCCTGAGGTGGAACGTGCCGTTCTACTTCGGCGGGACCTCGCTCCTCATCATCGTTGTGGTGACCATGGACTTCATGGCGCAGGTGCAGGCCTACATCATGACGCACCAGTACGAGAGCTTGCTGAAAAAGGGGGGCTTCAGGGGAGGGGGATTCCCAACGACCCGGTGACGGGTTCGGGAACAAAGGGCGTGCCCTTTGAGATCCCCATTTAAAGGGAAGAACAACAGTAACGAATATGGCGAAAGAAGACGTGATCCAGATGCAGGGAGAGATCATGGAAACCCTGCCCAACGCGACCTTCCGCGTCAAGCTGGAAAATGGACACGTCATCCTGGGACACATCTCCGGGAAGATGCGCATGCACTACATCCGGATTCTCCCCGGAGACAAGGTAACGGTCGAACTGACGCCCTACGACCTGACTCGCGGACGCATCATATTCCGCGCGAAGTGAACCGATCGAAAGGAAGTACGCATGAAAGTACTCGCCTCTGTGAAAAAGATTTGCCGCAACTGCAAGATCGTGCGCCGTAAGGGGGTAGTGCGCGTCATCTGCAAGGAGCCCCGCCACAAGCAGAGGCAGGGGTAGCAAATCGGTAGTTAACGGACGGATTTCACGTTATAATTTCCGGTTTCCTTTTCAGCGAGTAGACGGAGCCGCGTATGGCCCGCATAGCGGGAGTCAACATTGCGAATCACCAGCATGCCGAGATCGCGCTCCAGGCGATCTTCGGCATCGGTCGCTCGCGCGCGCAGGCGATCTGCGGTGCAGCCAAGGTTAATAAGCATTCTAAAATCAAAGACTTGTCTGAGTCAGACATGGAGCGTCTGCGCGAGCAAGTGGCAAGATTTACCGTCGAGGGCGACTTGCGTCGCGAGGTGTCGATGAATGTCAAGCGGTTGATGGACCTCGGATGCTATCGCGGCACCCGTCATCGCAAGGGACTGCCGGTTCGCGGCCAGCGCACCCGCACCAACGCGCGCACGCGGAAGGGTCCGCGCAAGGCCGCGGTCAAGATTACCGCCGCGGCCCCGAAGGCCGGCTGAGCAAACGAGGATCCCGTAAATGGCAAAACCGCCTGTCGCACCGACCGCCGCAGCACGCGTTCGCAAGAAGGTGAAAAAAAACGTGGCAGAAGGCATCGCCCACATACACGCCTCGTTCAACAACACCATCGTCACCATTACCGATCGCCAAGGCAACGCCTTGGCGTGGGCGACCTCGGGTGCCGCAGGCTTCAAGGGCTCAAGGAAATCGACACCGTTCGCCGCCCAAGTAGCGGCCGAGCAGGCAGGCCGCGCAGCACAGGAGTGCGGAGTAAAAAATCTCGAGGTGCGCATCAAGGGGCCGGGCCCCGGACGAGAATCGGCCGTACGCGCCCTTAATGCACTGGGTCTCAAGATCAGCAGCATTGCGGATGTGACGCCTGTACCCCACAACGGCTGCAGGCCGCCGAAAAAACGGCGCATATAGAGAGAATACGCATGGCCCGAGATCTCGATGCCAAGTGCCGCCAGTGCCGCCGCGAGGGGGAGAAGCTCTTCCTCAAGGGCGAGAAATGCTTCACCGACAAATGTGCGATCGAGCGGCGCAGCTATGCGCCGGGACAGCACGGACAAAAAAGCGGCGGCCGCATGTCCGATTTTGGCAAGCAGCTGCGTGAGAAGCAGAAACTGCGCCGCATATATGGGCTGCTCGAGCGCCAGTTCCGCAAGACCTACGCAGAGGCCTCGCGCAGTAAAGGCGTGACGGGCGAGCGTCTCCTGCAGCTGCTGGAGTCGCGCCTGGATACCGTTTCATACCGCATGGGGTTCGGCGCGAGTCGCACCGAGGCGCGACAGATCGTGCGGCATAACGGCATCCTAGTGAACGGCAAGCGCGTCAACATGCCTTCCTACCAGGTGCGCCCGGGCGACACCGTCGAAGTTGCACCAAGGACGAAGGAGCAGCTTCGCGTCAAGGGCTCGATCGCGGCGGCCGAAACGCGCGGTTTCCCGGAATGGATCGAGGTCAATGCAAAGGAAATGAAAGGCACGTTCAAGGCGCTTCCGGCGCGTTCCGATCTGCCTTCCACGATCAACGAAAGTCTGGTGGTCGAGCTGTATTCGAGATAAGGCTGCACTCGAATATCGGGCGAAGGCCATATCGTCTCGAGGGTCTTACATGCAAACTAGTGGATTTCTGAAACCGCGCATCATCGATGTCCAGGGGATTGCCCCTAATCACGCCAAAGTCGTGATGGAACCGTTCGAGCGCGGATATGGCCACACGCTAGGCAACGCACTGCGCCGCGTCCTGCTTTCGTCGATGCCCGGATTCGCAGCGACCGAAGTGCAGATTGCGGGAGTGCTTCATGAATATTCGACGATCGAAGGCGTCCAGGAAGACGTCGTCGATATCTTGCTCAACCTCAAGGGCGTGGTGCTCAAGCTTCACAACCGAGAGGACGCGCTGCTCAATCTGAAGAAAAAAGGCGAAGGTCCGGTGATCGCAGGCGACATCGAGGCCACTCACGACGTCGAGATCATCAACCCCGAGCACGTGATCGCGCATCTCTCTCCCGGGGGTAAGATTGAGATGCAGATCAAGGTCGAGAACGGTCGCGGATACATCCCCGGGAATCTCCGCGTCGTCCCCGAGGAATCCAAGGGGATCGGCAAGATCATACTGGATGCTTCGTTCTCGCCCGTCAAGCGCGTGTCTTACTCGGTCGAATCGGCGCGCGTCGAGCAGCGTACCGACCTCGACAAGCTCATCATCGACATAGAGACCAACGGCGTGATCGAGCCCGAAGAGGCTATCCGTTACGCAGCCAGGATCCTAGTCGATCAGCTTTCTGTTTTCGCGGCGCTCGAAGGCACAGCTCCGGCGGTCGAGGAGAAGAAGGCCCCGCAGGTCGATCCGATCCTGCTGCGTCCGGTGGACGATCTCGAGCTTACGGTGCGCTCGGCGAATTGCCTCAAGGCAGAAAACATCTACTACATCGGCGACCTGATCCAGCGCACCGAGACCGAGCTCCTCAAGACGCCCAATCTCGGCCGGAAATCGCTCAACGAGATCAAGGAAGTTCTTGCCTCGCGCGGGCTGACCCTCGGCATGAAGCTCGAGAACTGGCCGCCCGCGGGCCTGGAGACCGCGCGGACCTCGTGATCGAGCCCGAAGGGACAAGATGCGACACCGCCACGGACTCAGGAAGCTCAATCGCACCAGCAGCCATCGCTTGGCGATGCTGCGCAACATGACCGTGTCGCTGTTGAAGCACGAGGTCATCCAGACTACTCTTCCCAAGGCAAAGGAGCTGCGCCGCGTCGTCGAACCGATGATTACGCTCGGCAAGGAAGCCACGCTCGCCAACCGGCGCCTCGCCTTCAACCGACTGCGCGACCGCGGCATCGTTACAAAGCTCTTTTCCGAGCTAGGGCCGCGTTACGCGAAGCGAAACGGCGGCTACCTACGCATCCTGAAATACGGGTTCAGGAAGGGAGACAAAGCGCCGATGGCGCTGGTTGAGCTGCTCGACCGGCCGGAACCGAAGGAACAGCCCAAGCCGGCTGAGGCCAAAACCTAGCGCTCGCGCCGGCTCAGCGGATCAGGATCGCCCGGTAGTCGTTGACGTTGGTCCGGGTCGGCCCCGTTACGACGAGGTCTTCGAGCCGCGAGAAAAACCCGTACGCGTCATTGTCGGCGAGCAGTTTCCTGGCGTCGAGCCCGAGGCGGGCGCCGCGCACAAGGGACTCGGGCAAGAGTACCGCACCCGCATTGTCTTCCGAGCCGTCGATGCCGTCGGTGTCGCAGGCAATTGCGTAGATGTTCGGGGTGCAAGCAAGGTCGACAGCCAGCGACAATAGGAACTCCGTGCAGCGTCCGCCGCGCCCGTTGCCGCGCACGGTGACGGTGCATTCTCCTCCGGAAATCAGGGCCGCTGGCGGCTTCATCGGGTCAGCGTGGTGCACGACTTGGCGCGCGAGGGCTGCATACACTTTCGCCACCTCGGATGCCTCGCCCGTCACGCTGTCGCCGAGGTTCATGGTTTGAATTCGGTGCACATGGAAGTATTCCTGCGCCGCGCGCAGCGCCTGCCGCGCCGTGGCGATGACACGGTTTTCGACGCGCGCAAAAATCCTGTCCCCCGGTTTGGGTGTTTCGGCAACCTCTCCGCGTGCGCCTCGCTCCAGGTGTACCCTGACCGCAGGAGCCGCGTTGACACCGTAGCGATGTAGAACTTCGAGCGCGTCGCGGTACGTCGTGGGGTCCGCCGCACATGGACCCGAGGCGATGTGAGTGGGGTCGTCGCCCGTGACATCCGAAATGATGAGCGCGAGCACGGGTGCCTTGCACGCCGCCGCGAGCCGGCCCCCTTGAATCGCGGAAAGGTGTTTCCGCACGGTATTGATGTCTTGGATCGGGGCACCACTGCGCAGGAGTTCCCTCGTCGTCGCTTTTAGCGCTTCCATGCCGACCGTCTCGACGGGAAGGCTGAGCAGCGCCGAACCTCCTCCGGATATGAGGGCGAGCAGCAGGTCGCTCGGCGCCAGGCTTCTCGTACGTTGCAGGATTTCTTTTGCAGCTGTTTCGCCCGCCTCGTCGGGAACAGGGTGTCCGGCTTCGATCACCTTGACGCGGCGCGTCGGCAGTCCGTGCCGGTAGCGGGTGATCACAAGGCCCTCCAGCGGCGCGTCCTGCGGCCAATGCTGTTCCACCGCAAGGGCCATGGAGGCAGCGGCCTTGCCAGCACCGATCACGAGGGTCCGGCCCGACGGCGGATGGGGGAGGTGGCCCGGGAGGATCTTGAGCGGGTCGGCGGAGGCGACGGCGGCTTGAAAGCTTTGTATGAGCAGCTGCTTCGGATCCATGCGTGTGCTCTAGCGGTTTTGGCGGCGGCCGGCTGCTCTACACGTCCATCATTTCGAGTATGGCATTGAACAAACCGCTTTCCGGATCGCAAACCTGATCGAGCACCGTAAAATGATTTTTTCCCGGGCAAGGCATGTCCGTCTCGCGCACCTTGCCCCATTTTTCCCCGATGAGCCTGTTCTGGATGTGAAATCCCTCGTTTTCCTCCCCGCCAACCGCCGTGTAGAGGGGTGCGTCGGTGGCGGGCGGGAGAAACGCCGGACTCACCTTCAGCGCGGATCTCTCGTCGAGGTGCACGTCGCAATTCACCGAAGGTACCCTGACGATCTCCGTCAGGTCGTACAAGCCGCTGATGGACATCGCGGCGCTGACGACTTTCCTCGGCAAGCTCGGAGAGTAATCCGGCCAGCGGCACGAGAGCATCATGGCGGCGAGATGCCCTCCCGCGGAATGCCCGCACAGATGGAGTCGGTTCGCCGGCGCGCCGAAATTTTCCCCGTTACGGTACAGCCACGCGCAAGCCTGGACCATCTGCATTACGATGTCTGCGACTTGCACCGCGGGGCAAAGGGCGTAGTCGGGCACCGCGACCGTGATACCGGCTTCGACAAGCGCCGGCGCGACGAACGAGAAACGTTTTTTGTCGAGAGACCGCCAATATCCGCCATGGATGTACATCAAGAGCCCGCGGCTTTTTCCTTGCGCGCGAAAGATGTCCATTTTCTCCGCTTCGCTTGAGCCGTAAGGCACGTCCAAATAGCAATCGAGGCTGGCGCGGGCCCGCTCCGAGTGTTTTTCCCAGCGGTCGAAGATTTCCTGATAGCCCTTGACGACGAGCCGCGGATTGTAGAGAAGGTCGTAATTTGTTTTGTCCGCGCTCATCGTGTCGTTCTGGAAAGAAGGGTCCGAGGTCCCGCCGTGGTTCGGACGCGCAAAGACGCCGCAGCCCTACCGAAACGGAAAGGGCGTGAAGCTCGTTATTTAGGGCGGATTAGAACGCCTCGCGCCAAAGATCGAGCGCCTGCTGCACCGGGCGGTCCGAAAAACTGAACAGAACCGCCTGTTCGTCGGCTTCGAGACGGTAAGGCAGCCACGACGGGCAGACGAATACGTCCCTGGGTCCAAAGACCAGAGTCCCGCCCCCGAGGCGGCAACGGCCTTTGCCTTCGACGACTGCATATACCGTGGAGTCGGTCGAGCGATAGTCCTTTCCCTTGAATCCCCTCGGTAGGACTTGCATGAAGGTACCGATGGTCGGCATCGCCCAATCGCCTGTCACGGGATTCGTATATTGCAGCTTGTGGCCCCAGCAGGGATGCGCGTCGTGAGCCTGCGCCAGCGTCTCGAGCGCTTCGCGGGTGCGCTCGTACGGATACCAGAAAAGGGGCGAGGTACGGCTCTTCGCCCGGTACTCCACCGGTTTCATGGTGTTGCCGAATTGTGCGAGGTTGTCGCCTTCGGTGCGGTTCGTGTGTTGAGCCTCCTGCGGGCCCTTTTCCATGAATTGGCCATCGAGCAATTCGACGAGCGGGACATCGAGGCCGTCCAGCCATACCATCGGTTCTTCCGACGGATTGCCGTGGTCGTGGAACGTCCACGACGGCGTGATGACGAAATCTCCCACCCCCATCGTCACTTTCCCTCCGTCCACCGCGGTATAGGCACCCTCGCCGAGCAGGATGAAGCGCAGGGCGGATTGCGAGTGCCGATGAGAGGGCGCAACCTCCCCGGGCAGGATCAGCTGGAGCCCGGCGTACAGGCTGTGGGTAATGCTCGAGCGGCCCCTGAGCCCGGGGTTTTCAAGCACCAAAACGCGTCGCTCGGCTTCCTTGGCGCTGATCAGCCGGCCGGCCTCCTGGATCCAGGGCCACATCTGATCCCATTTCCAGAGATGAGGCTTGCACGGCGTGCTGGGGGTGGCGGTGATGATGTTGTGCAGTACCTCCCACAAAGGCGTGACATTGGCTTTGTCGATTTTGTCGTAAAACGCCTTGCGATCCGCGGCAAGGTCGGTTTGCAGAACTGCGGACATCCGCGTCTCCAGAGAATCCAGGGGGGCTGAGAAACGATTTTCCGCCAAAGGTGGCGACTGCGGCAACCTCGTGCGCCGGCCTAGCTGAGGAACCCGAGAACAGGAGGTAAGGGTCCTCGAAAAGTGGGCAATAGCCCATTTTCCATGACAGACAGTGCACATGGCGCCCGCATACGATTTTCTCCCGCCGGAGGCGATCAGCTCCGACTCGAGCTTGAACAATAGATAAAATATTCAAGTAAATATATGATAATAATCGCTGTTTCATTGTATGCAACCATGTGAGCGTGCGTTCACATACGTATTGAGGCCGAAGCATTGACAAGGTTAGTGGGATGAATCCCACTAAAACTCCCACTTTCACGATGGGCAAGATTGTGGTTGACCCTCGTCGCAGGACCATTTTGTAATAACGCGACGCGGCAGTCGCTCATGAGGCGGGCCAAGAGGAGGAAATGACGTGACGGCTGAGCAGTTGCTGGGCGAAATCGCGGATTACTGCAGGCGCGTCGGCATGGCCGAGTCGACCTTCGGGCGGCGCGCCGTAAACGACGGGAAGCTCGTGAGCCGGCTGCGGATCGGGGGACGCGTGACCATGGAAACCGTGGAGCGCGTGCGCACGTTCATGTCGGAGCATCAATCGATCGAGACCCGCGGTCTGGTGCGGCTGCGGTCCTCGGCCGGGAGCCTGACCGACACCATGGATGCTGTGCCGGATCAGCCCAAGATCGCCGTACACTCCGGAGCGAAGGACGAGTCGAGGACCAACTTCCGGTTCTACGACAACCGCCAGAAGTACCTGCTCTTCGTCAGCACCTGCAGCGAGAAGTGGGTGGTCGCGCAGCGGGTCGGCATGGAACTCGCCAATATCCATCCACGGCCTCCCGCCGTGAGGGTGTTCGATGCGGGGGTGGGCGACGGCACCGTACTCGCCCGCGTCATGCGCGCGATGCACCAGCGCTATCCGACGATGCCCTTCTACATCGTGGGCAAGGAAATCAGCCTGGAGGACGTGCGCCTGGCTCTCGATCGCATGCCGGACCGATTCTTCGAGCACCCGGCGACAGTGCTCGTCATGACCAATCTTTACTACTCGGAAGCGCCGTGGCTCACGCCGAAATCGGTCACCGCCGCCACGAGTCTCGTATGGAAGGAGGTCGCGCTCACAGGAGCGACCTCCAGCGAGTTCGAACAGCAGATCACCGAGCTGCAGCCGTTCCTGACCGAGCACTGGCGCGCGTCGGTGAGCAAGACGAGCGGAAACCCCGTATATGCGAAGCCGGTGGTGCTGGTGTTTTATCGGGAAGATCACAAATTCCTGCTCGACCAGGTGTTACCGCACCGCGGCGTCGGCTGCGCGGACTACGATCTCGTAATAGCATCGCAGCCGTATCGTGCGCGCGCTTCGGCCGACTTCAAGGCGTCCAAGGTCCTGGCACCGCTCGCGCGCAGTCTTGCGCCTGGCGGGCGGATGATCGCGATCCATTCCCACGGCCGCGATCCGGGGCTGGAGATCGTGCAGCGCATCTGGCCGGGAGAAAATCCGTTCCAGACCGATCGTCACTCGCTCCTGAAGGCCACCCGCGCCGCGCTCGGGGGGGACGGACGCGACCTCAATTTCAATGCCTACGCTGACAACCGTTCGATATTCCGCTACGAGATGCACACGCTCCCGGAGGAAATCAGCGACGCGATCGGCACCTCGACGCTTCTCGCCGCGTGGAACGCAGCTGTTTACGTGGCGCAGATCGAGGACCAGCGCCTGGGCGATGTCATGGGGGACCGCGGATATCTCGAGGCCACGCAGGAGGTACTGCGTCGCCACAAGGGCTTGTGGTTCCTCGACGAATCCTACGTGATCTCGCGCAAGCGCGACTGAGGGGCGCATGCAGACCGGATCGACAGCGGGGCCTACCGCCGCCCCCGCGCTCCTCGGGGCGTCTCCAGAGGATGAACGCCGGAACATTCAAGCTCTGCTTGTGGGGGCTTCGCTCGAAATGTCGTCGCGGGATCCGGCGGAGATCGACGTCTGCGCGGGCCTGCTGGAGCCTGGGACGTCCGTCTACATCAGCATGCCGCCGGGGCAAACCTATCACGGGATCGTAGCCCTGGCGACGCGTCTGAAACGTGCCGGCTTTCGACCGGTTCCGCACGTCGCGGCACGCCGGATCGCCAGCCGCGACGCGCTCGACGAATACCTGGCGCGCGCGGCAGGCGAGGCGGGCGTCGAGAGCGCTCTGGTGATCGCCGGTGACAGCGACAGGACGAGCGGGCCGTTCGAGTCGAGTCTCCGGTTGCTCGAGACGGGCCTGTTCCAGCGGCATGGCATCGCGCGTGTGGGCGTGGCGGGTTACCCCGAAGGCCATCCCAAGATTGCGGAAACCGTGCTCACGACAGCGCTGGCCGCGAAGAAAGTCCTCGCGCGACGGGCGAGTCTCGATCTGCAGGTCGTGACGCAGTTCTGTTTCGAGTCCGAGCCGATCCTCGTGTGGGCGACGAAGATGATAGGACACGGGCTTCCGGTGCGCATCGGGCTTTCGGGCCCCGCGAGCCTGCCCCGCCTGCTGCGATTCGCGATGTTGTGCGGAATCGGGAACTCGGTCCGAGCGCTGAAGGCGCGACCCCAGGCGATCACGCGCCTTCTGGTCGAAGCTGGCCCGGAAGCAGTGATGAGGGACCTCGCACAACGCAGTGCTCCGCCGGTCGCGGGCGTCCATTTCTTCTGCTTTGGCGGCCTGGTCCGCACCGCACGCTGGCTGCGGGCGGTGCGGGAAGGACGGTTCGAGCTGACTCCCGACGGCGGCTTCCGAGTCGGAGCCGCTTAGGTTCCGGCGACCGCCTGCAGGATAAAGCTCACCGGCCCGAGCGGGCCGAGTTCCATCGCAGCTAGCACCGCCTCGCTCTCGGCAGCTGAGGCAGAATACGAGCGATGGACACACAGGTACTCGTCGTCGGCGGCGGGCCGGTCGGCCTTACGCTCGCCATCGATCTCGGCATACGCGGTGTGCGCTGCACGTTGATCGAGCAAAAGGAAGCACCTCAGTTTCTGCCGAAGATGGAACGGTGCAATGCGCGCACTATGGAAATCTTCAGGCGCATGGGAATCGCCGACAGGGTCCGCGCAGCCGGCCTGCGCGACGACATCCCGATGGACGTGTTCATCGTCCTGTCGCTGGCCGAGCCGCCGCTCCTGCATCTGCCCTACCCTTCGGTGAAGAGGGCGCGCGCCGAGATCCGCGCTTGCAGCGACGGGAGCATGCCGCTGGAGCCGTACCAGCTCATTTCGCAGTACACGCTGGAGCCGCTGCTGAAGTCGATCGCCGAGAAGCTACCCTCGGTCACGGTACGCTACGGTTGCCGGCTCGAGTCGTTTACCCAGGACGAATCCGGGGTCACCGCGCGCGTGACACGCGCGAACGGCACGATCGGCGCGTCGTACATGGTGGGCTGCGACGGCGGCGCGAGCACGGTGCGCAAGCAACTCGGCATCAAGCTGCGCGGCGAGTACAACATACTCGAGTTGCGCCAAGCGCTGTATCGCTGCGACGAGCTGTTCGAGCGCATCCCCATCGGCAACGGCCCCGGCAAGGGGCGCCACTATCACGTGGCCGACGGCAACAGCAGCTTTCTCATAATGCAGGACTCGACGAAGCACTTTACGTTGCACGCTATGGTCGAGAAGGACGACGACATGACGGCGATGTTCGAGCGCACCGTCGCAATTCCGGTGAAGTATGAGATGCTCACCTGCGCTCCCTGGCGGCAGAACCTGCTGCTGGCGGACCGCTATGGCGATGGCCGCGTGTTCCTCGCAGGTGACGCCGTCCACCTGGTCATACCCACCGGCGGTCTTGGCATGAACTCCGGCGTCGGGGACGCAATCGATCTTTCCTGGAAGCTCGCGGCGACCCTGCAGGGATGGGGTGGCCCGGCCCTGCTCGACTCGTACGAATCCGAACGGCGGGAGGTCGGCGAGCGCAACGTCAGCGCCTCGCGCTACGCTTCGCTCGGGCGGCGCAAGTGGCACGCGCAATTCCGGCCGAACATTCGCGAGAACACGCCCGAGGGCGCGGCCACGCGTGAGAACCTTGTGCGCGTCGCCAGCGTCGAGCAGCCCAAATCGAACGAGATGATCGGCGCCGAGCTCGGCTACCGCTACGTTGATTCCCCTATCGTGTGCGTCAACGCCGGCGGGCCCGAGCACCGCTTCAGGGTCTATGAGCCGAGCACGTGGCCGGGCGCCCGTCTGCCGCACGTATGGCTCGCCGACGGCACGCCGATGCAGGACCACATTCCGTACGAGGGCTACACGCTGCTGCGCCTCGGCCGCACGGACGCCGACACCTCAGGGCTGGAAAAAGCGCTGCGGGTTTTTGGCGCGCCGCTCACCGTGCTCGACGTGCCGGACGACGCGCCGCGCGAGGTGTACGGCCACGACCTCCTGCTGCTTCGGCCCGATCTGCACGTCGTCTGGCGCGGCAATCGGCCGCCGGAGGATCCGGGAAACGTAGCAGCAACTGCGACCGGGCACGGGAAAGATCGAGGCGGACGCCCTGCTTCATCGGGGAAGGCATGCCGTCGCAGGGACGGCGAAGAAGTGTGAGGATTTCCGGTTCGGTCTTTCGGCACCGTACCGCGCGGCAGGTGGTGTCATTCTCAGGCGACTCTGCGATTTTCCGGTTGAGGCCGGCGCATGAACTTCACCGGCTTCGGCTTGGGGGGCAGCGGCGCGATGCCGTGCGTCTCAAGGGACAGCTCGAGCTTGCGCCCTTCCGGGTCGGCAAGCGCCGCCTCGCGAGCCTTCCGGATCGCATCGATCCGGGCGCGATCGTCGGGCACCGCCCCGCCTTCGACGAGGGTGTCGAGGATCCTCAGGAAGTTGCCCTTACCGCGCTCGTGCGTTTCGCCGTAGCCCTTGAGCAGCCTGCCGCACAAGGCAATTTCGAGGGCGAGGCCGACGTCCCGCTTCGCCGCAGCGGCGATCGCGACCAGCCAGCGTCCGATCAGCTTCTGCTCCTCGTGCCAGCGCGATGTGAGCGGCCGGAAGGGACGCAGCCAGGCTAGCAAGCGCAGCAGGAGGAAACCGCTGATGCTGGTCGTCTTGATGTGCATGCCGACGTTGAGCCTCCTGGCGAGACCGCTGCGCTCCGCCAAGTCTCTGAGGGGGCGGGCGAGAAAGCGAGGCAGCACGGCAGCGAATTCCTCCACGCCCGGCTTGAGGAACTCGACAACGTGCACCGGCTCGTGCGGCTTTGCCTGAACTTCCTCGCGCACGCGCTCGAAGCGGCTTGCGCGCGTCTTCAGGTCGGCGACGCGAATCACGTCCTCGTAGCACATCCACAGGGCGAGGAAACGCCCGGTCTCGTTGGTGAGCTTGTATCCGTCCGCGGCGTGGTCGAGATTCACGATCGGCTCGAGGCGGTCCAGATACAGGCTCGCGTAGCCGCGGCCCTGAAAGCCCGCGCAGCGCGCTGCGCCTTCTTCGAGCATGGCGCGCGTCTCCTCCGGGAAGGTCTGTCTGACACGCTCCGAGCCGCTAGGGCGCGTCTTTTCTGCAGGCATCCCGGTCTCGCCCGGCGCCGATCCGGCCGCGGCGTTGAAGCCCGCCGCAAAGCCTTTCAGGCTCGCCTCGGCGCCCTTGCCGCCCGAGCGGATCGCCGCCTCGCAATCGCCGCGCGACAGCGGCAGCGTTCCCGAGCCGGCAAGCGCCCCGAACATCACCGCGCTGATCACGGTGCCCGCCGCGTTCGCCTGCGCCTGCATGTCGAACAGTACCGCACGCTTCGCGAGCGCCCGTGCCGCCTTGAGCACAACCTCGCTGTCGAATCGCCCGTCGCCCATCTGCATCTTCTCGGCGACCGTGTAGACGCGGTGCGTCGAGGCGATCAGCGTGGTCCGGTCGCGGGTCACGAAGCCGTTTTGCATAGCGCGTCCGGCCTCGAGCAGCTCGGAGGCGACCATGACGTCCACGCAGCAGGGCGCGGGCGTGAGCGTCATCACCGGTCGCCTGGCGCCTAGCTCGGAGATCCTCGCCGGATAGATCTCGACGTAATAGGTGGTGGCGCCGGTACGCTGCGCTACACCGGGAATCGAGGTGCTCTGCACCGGATAGTCGCGCGCGGTCGCAGCTGCGATGATCCAGTCGGCGAGCACGCCGCCGCCTTCGCCGCCGAGAGCGGCGATCAGGATCGTGATGGGACGTTCGGGTAAGGTCATGAGCCTCCCTCTTCGGCCGGCTGGAGCCAGCCGATGACGGTGTTGCGCAGTCGCGCAGCGAACCGGTCAAAGACGTTCGGGTTCTGAACGATCTCGGCGCGGAAGAACGACGGACACAGGATCGCCGCGTGGGCGACCTCGCCGCACAGCCCGCAGCCGACGCAGTCGTTGTTGACATGCGCCACCGGGTCCACCTTGAGCGGATCGCTGGCCGCCTTGACGGTGAGCGAGGGGCAGCCGGAGAGGCGGATGCAGGAATGGTCGCCCGAGCACACGTCCTCGTCCACGCCGAAGCGCGTGCGCACCACGCGCTTGCCCGCTTTGAGAGCGGCGGCGGTCTGCGGCCGGATACGCCGCTGGCGCTCGAGCTGGCACTCAGCATCGGCGATGATGACCTTCAGCCCTTTGTAGGCGGAGCTCATCGCTTCGCGCAGCGTCTTCGCCATTTCGCTGACGTGGTAGGTGTACACCGGCTTGATCCACTCGACGCCGATACCCTTCAGGGCACGCTCGATGCTCATGTCGCCCGATTTCCATTCGGTCTGGTGCAGGGAGGAGGGAATGTTCTGCGTGCCAGTCGCCGAGGTGTAGCCGTTCTTCATGATGACGAGGATGCCGTCGCTCTTGTTGAACACCGCGTTGGCGATGCCCGAGGTGAGACCGTTGTGCCAGAAACCGCCGTCGCCCATGATGGTGACGGTGCGTCCGGAGAACATCGGTGCGATGCCGGAGTTCGAGGCGAGTCCCAGGCCGTAGCCGAGCACGGTGTTGCCGATATTGAACGGAGGCAAGGTTGAAAAAGTATGGCAGCCGATGTCGGCCGAGATGTGAAACGCGCCCGACTCGCGCTCGATCAGCTTCATCGCCGAGAACACCGGCCGCTCCGGGCAGCCGATGCAGAACCCCGGCGGGCGCGCGGGCACGGCTCCCCCGAGCAGCTCGGTGGCGCGCTGCTTCGTTGCGGCGAGCGTGTCCAGGGCGCGATGAATGCCGCGGGAATCGACGCCCGCTTTTTCGATATGGGGCGCCATGGCTGCCAGCCATTTCGCGACGCCCGTGAGCACGACCTCGCCGGTGTACTCGCCCGCCATCGGCAGGAAATCCTTGCCGTGCACCTTCGTCTGGCTCAGGTCACTCAGACCGGGCTGTTCGGCGGCGCGGCGCAGGATCGCGTGCAAGGCGTCCTCGAGATAGGCCGGTTGGCCTTCCTCGACCATCAGCACCGCGACTTTGCCCGAGCAGAACGCGCTGACTTCTTCCGGAACGAGCGGATAAGTGACGTTCAGGACGTAGATCGGGATTTTCGAGACTCCGAAAGTATCGGCAAGCCCAAGCTGCTGCAGCGCGCGCATCGCGACGTTGTACATGCCGCCCTGGCAGATGATGCCCAACTCGGCTATCGGTCCCTCGAAGACCTCGTTCAGCCGGTTCTCGCGGATGAATTTCACCGCTGCCGGCCAGCGCACCTCGACCTTGTGCCTCTCCTGCGCGTAGGTCGCCGGCGGAAGCGAGACGCGGGCGAAGTCGAAATCGGGATTCTGGATCGCGTTCCTGCGCGAGAACCGCGGCGCGCGGTTGTCTTTCGCATCGAAGGCACCGTGCACGTGGCAGGCGCGGATGCGCAACTCCAGCATCACCGGTGTATTAGAAGCCTCCGACAGCTCGAAGCCCTTCTCCACCATCCTGACGATCGTCGGAAGATTCGGCCGCGGATCGAGCAGCCAAATCTGCGACTTCATCGCGAACGCGTGGCTGCGCTCCTGGATGATCGACGCGCCCTCGCCGTAGTCCTCTCCGATTACGATAAGCGCCCCCCCGCGCACCCCCACCGACGACAAGTTCGAGAGCGCATCGGAGGCGACGTTGGTGCCCACCGTGGACTTCCACGCCACGGCGCCGCGCAAGGGGTAGTTGATCGAAGCGCCGAGCATCGCCGCGGCGCCTGCCTCGGACGCGTTGGTCTCGACGTGGATGCCGAGCTCGTCCATGATGTCGCGGGCGTCGTTCAGCACGTCCATGACGTGCGACACGGGCGCTCCCTGGTAGCCGCCGACGTAGGAGATGCCCGACTGCAACAGAGCCTTGGTCACCGCGAGGATGCCTTCGCCGTGGAATGTCTGCCCGGCCCCCAGCTTGAGCAGCTCGACCTCTTTCGTGAAGGAGCGTTCCATGGCTATCCGCGGGCTAGAACAGCACTTTCGGGAGCCACACCGCGACCGCAGGCACGAAGAACACCAGCGCGAGAACCAGCAGGCTCATCGCGATATAGGGGATCACGGCGCGGAAGATATGGCCCATGGTGACCTGCCGCGGCGCGACCCCCTTCATGGTCATGAGGAGCAGCCCGTGGGGCGGAAGCAGCAGTCCCAGCTGCATGCAGATAAGGAACATCACGCCGAACCACACGGTGTCGACCCCGAGCTTCTGCACCAGCGGCATGAAGATTGGCAGCGTGATCAGCATCATGCTGACCTGTTCTACGAATAGGCCGAGGAAGATCAGCACCAGCATCATCGCGGCGATCAGCCCCATCGGCGGAAGGCCGAGGGTCGCTATCGTCTCGACGACGCCGTTGCTCGCTCCCGAGAAGGACAAGATCTGCGAGAACGTCATCGCGCCGACGATGATGAAGAGGATCATTCCCGAGATGCCCGCCGTGCCCCTCAGCGCCTTGAGCAGGTTGTCGACGGTAATCGCCCGGTAGGCCGCGGCCAGCAACAAAGTGAAAAGCGCGCCGATCGCGGCGGATTCGGTCGGCGTGGCCCAGCCGGCGGACATTGAAGCGACCACGACGACGAAGATCGAGACGAGCGGCACGACGTACTGGATGAAGGGACGGAATTTTTCCCAGCCGCGGTATTCGGTAAAGCTTGCCGCGGGCGCGAGCGACGGATTCATATTTACGCGCACGATGATGTACACAACGAAGGCTGCGCTGAGGATCAGTCCCGGAACGATGCCACCGATCAGGAGCTTGGAGATCGAGATACCTGAAAGGCTTCCGAGCAGCACGGTAAGCGCGGAGGGCGGGATCAGCATGTCGACCGCGCCGATCGCCATCAGGGGGCCGGTCGCCATGGTCGGGTGATACCCGCGCGCGAGCATCACCGGCAGCATCAGGCTCCCGAGCATCGCCGTAGTCGCGATGGTCGAGCCCGAGATCGCCGAGAACACCGTGCCCGCGACCACCGCGACCACCGCGAGCCGTCCCGGAACCTGGCGGATCAGGTGCTCGACGCCGTCGATCACTTTCACGGCGAGCCCCGTGTGGAACAGCACTTCGCCCATGAGGATGAAAAGCGGGATAGGAGTGAGCGAAAAGCTCGCGACCGACCCGACGGAGTTGCGGGCGAACTGGACCAGTCCCGCCTCGCCGCCAAGGAACAACCATGCGCCCAGCAGGTTGATCACCAGGAACGAGAACGCCACCGGCAGGCCGAGGAACAGCAGCGCCGTCGAGCCGCCGAGCATCAGCCACGCCGCCGCCTCCCATGACATGGCTCTAGCCGGTCGAGACCGCGTCATCGCGCGGCGCGCGCTCGCCGAGCGCGAGGCGGCGCATGCGGAAGAGCATCTCGAGGGACAGCGCGAGGAATGCCACCGGGAGCGCACTGAGCAGCCACCACTCCGGCGTGACCAGCGTCTTGATCGAGACCGATCCCGCAATGAAGCTCGCAAGGGCGGCGCGAGCGCCGTAGTAGGCGATGAAGAGGCAGCAGGCGAGGCCCAGGACATCCACCACCCACTCGAAGATCCAGCCGACCTGCTTCGGCACTATGCGCAAGACGACGTCTACCCGGATGTGCTGGCCGCGCCGCAGCAGCCAGGGCGCCGTGAGCATAGTGACGAGATAGAGCGCGCCTTCCGAGATCTCGTTGCTCCACTCGAGCCCGGCGACGCCCGGGACGATGCGCACGTTGCGCAGCAGCACATCGGCGCAAATCATCAGCGTCATGCCGAACACCAGCGCGCACGCGGCGAGGGCGAACGCCTCGAGAAGTTTGCCGTACGCCGCCTCGAGCCGGTCCATGACTACTTCGCGAGCACCTTCTGCAGCTGCGGGCCGTATTGGGGGCTCGCCTTGATGGCGTTGGCCCAGCCGATTTCCTTCGCCTTCTCGACGTACGCCTTGCTCGTCGCCGCATCGAAAGCGATCACCTGGATGCCGGCCTCGGCCTGGCGCTTGGCCTCGTTCTGGTTGTAGGACTTCCAGAAATCGTTCTGCGCCTCGTAGGCCCGCGCCTTGCGGTCGAGGTAGTCGCGCTGCGCCGGCGTCAGCGACTTATACTTGTCCAGGTTCATGATCAGCGACACCTCGGCGTTGTAGAAGCCCGGGTCGACGCGGTACTTCGTTTTCTCCTGCCAGTTCAGGTCGAAGAGAGCGTGGATCGGCCAGCCGTAGCCGTCGATCACGCCGCGCTCGAGCGCGGTGTAGACCTCTCCTGGCGCGGTGGTCATGACCTGCGCGTTCATCGACTGGAAGAATTCGCGGTACACCGGCGTGATGCGGATCTTCATGCCGGTGAGGTCGGGCTTGTCGATCTTCTTGTTGATATACAGGTGGAACGGCGTGAACTCGACGACCTTCGCGAGGTAGCGCATGTTGCCCTTCTCCGCCCAGATCTTGTTGATCAGTTCGTAGCCGCCGTTCGCGCGCTGCTCGGCGGCGCTGGTCTCCGAGAGCTTGAGGATGTCCGACTCGGGCATCACATTGGTGTAGAAGGCGCCGGTGCTGAAGCCGAGGTCGACCACGCCGGTCTGCACCGCCTTGCCGACCTCGAATGTCGGGATCGCTTTCGGTCCGCCGATGAAGTTGATCTGCAGGACGCCCTTGCCGTCCTTGTTGACGTCGGCGATCCAGTCGAGCGTGCGCTTCACGTAGAACTGGTTCTCGGGGAAAGCGCTGACCAGGCGCAGCGTTATTTCCTGTGCGCAGGCGATCCCGGAAATTGCGGCGAGCGCCGCGGCGAGCGCGAGTCTGGATGCGAAGCAGGTCATGCTGTCTCCTCCCCTGAGGGGTCTGCTGGGATGCTTGGAATGATACGCCGAATAGCCGCCGCTACACCCACACCTGCAGCACGTAGTCGTAGGCAGCTTGCGCGTTGGTCATATCGACCCGCTGCAGCTTGATGCGGTATCCGTCCCTCGTCTTCTTCAGATGATGGATGTACAAGCCGGCGAAATGGCGCACGTCGTCGCGGCGCAACTCCATCATGTGGAAGCGCGAGCGCGCCACCACGTCGCCGTTCGGCGATTCGCGCTCGACGACGACGTTGCCGACCACGTGGTTCGTGCCCCAGAGCGGCCGCTGCGACCAGGCGTCCGGGTGCAGCACGCGCTTCATCCGCACCGTCATCAGGTTCTTGTCCTCGGCGAAGATCGCGGGCATGCCGTCCCAGGTGGCGTGCGACGGCTCGGGCGGCATCCAGTACATGCCGTCCTCGGCGAAGAGGTCGATGTACTCCTGCCAGCGTTTCTCGTCGAGGAGCTCGGCTTGCCGGTAGAGAAACTGCTCGACCGCGTGCTGCGTGTCGCGGCCGTTGGGCGCCGTCTTCGCGGCCCGACCCGGCCGCCTCGCCGCCGCGGTCTTCCCCGCGGGCTTCTTCGCCGTCCGCTTCTTCACGTCACTTCCCCGAGGCCATGTACTGCGTCCAGGCCTTCATCTGGTTGCGCATCGGCGCCTCCGACGTGCCGCAGTTGGGCGCGGTCTCCACGATGCCGTCCTTCTCCGCGTCGCGGCCGTAGTGACGGTGGAAACTCACCCAGTCGCCGCCGTCGGAGGAAAGGCCCTGATGCGCCTTCCAGAAGTTTTCCAGGTCGTCGGCGTTGATCAGCGTCGAGGGCGAATTGACCAGGTTGTAGTAGGCGAGCGCGCGCCGGTAGATCGGCTCGGGCGCGCCCTTCAGGCGGAAATGCCAGATCTCGGTCAGCGTCCTGTCCACGTCCAGCGGCCGCACCGCGCGCAATTGCTGCAGCGGCGACTGCACCGAGAGGCCGGGATAGATGAGCACGTGATGGATGTTGGTTGAGAGTATTTCCTCCTTGCGCTTTTCGCCGTAGGCCTTGGTGAGCACGCGTTCGTACTCGAGCGTGTCCGGGTCCTGCGGCCGCAGGCCCATGTAGCCGGTCAGGATGCAGTGGCCGTACGGGTAGTTGAGCGTCTGGAAGTTGTCCCACTTCTCGATCGTCACGGTCGAGAACGCCGACAGCATGTGATACGAGAGCGGGATCTTGCCCGTGCGTTTCTCGATCTCCAGCTCCACTTCCCGCGCCGCACGTCCAGTGGACTGATGCGTGACCGAGGGGTGCAGGGCGTCCAGCTGATTCTCGAGGAAGATCTTCCAGTTGGAGTGCTGGATCACGCGGAAGCAGTTCGGCACGACCTCGACCTCGCCCTCGGGCGAGCGGTCACAGATGTCGTCGAAGGCGACTTTCGAGCTCCCGAGGAATTCGACCAACTCCGGACCTTCGCTGGCGAGGCTCGCGAACACGAAGCCGCGGTAGTTTTCCACCCGCGCCGCGCGCTTCATGTTGCAGTCGGGATTGTCGCGGGTCCAGCGCGTGCCGGCGTAGCCGGACTCCATCATCGGGATTGCGCGCAGCTTGCCGTCGTGGTGGAAGGTCCAGGAATGGTACGAGCAGCGGAAGAACTCGCCCGCGTTGCCGCTCCGGTCGCCGCACATCATCGAGCCGCGGTGCGGGCAGCGGTTGTACAGGACATTCACCTTGCCGTCCTTACCGCGCACCATGAGCATCGGCTGGCGGCCGATTCTCGTCGTGTAGTAATCGCCCGCTTTCGGCACCTGCGTCTCATGGCCGCAGTAGATCCACACGCGTTCGTGTATGCGCTCCATCTCCATCTCGAAGATCGCCGCGTCCGTATACACCTCGCGCCGCACGCGGTCGGGCTCGACGAACTTGGCGAGATTGGGGATGCGTTCGTGCAGCATGGCGGGCTCCTTGGACTGCGGCCTTCCGGGGAAGGAAACGATACCGCCGGGACGCCGTTTTTTCAAGGCGCGGCGGTCATACGCCGAGGTAGCGGTGCCACAGCGAGCGATCGGCGCCCAGCTCGGCCGATGATCCGCGCCAAGCGACGCGACCGCGCGAGAGCACGGTGTGATGATCGGCGATCGCGATCAGGCGCTCCACGTACTTGTCGATGACGAGGATCGTCTGGCCGGCCGCCTTCAGCGCGACGAGGCACCTCCATATCTCCTCGCGCACCAGCGGCGCGAGCCCCTCGGTCGCTTCGTCGAGGATGAGCAGGTGCGGATTGGTCATGAGGGCCCGGCCGATGGCGAGCATCTGCTGCTCGCCGCCCGAGAGCCGGCCGCCGAGGTTGTCCATGCGCTCGGCGAGGCCGGGGAAGAATGCCAGGACCTTGGCAAGGGTCCACGGGTCGCGCGCTGCGCTGCGGTTTTCGGCGAACGCGACCAGGTTCTCCCGCACGCTCAAGTTGGGGAAGATCTGGCGTCCTTCGGGGACGAGCGCGATGCCGCAGCGCGCGATGCGGTCGGGGCGCTGCCCCTCGATGCGCTCGCCGCGGAATCGGATGACTCCGCCTCTCGCCGGGGTGAGTCCCATGATGGAGCGCACCGTCGTCGTCTTCCCCATGCCGTTGCGCCCGAGGAGCGTCGCCACCTCGCCCGCGCGGATCGCGAGCTCGAGCCCGAACAGCACCTGGCTCGCGCCGTACGCGGTTTCGAGTTTTTCCACCTGGAGCAGCTCGCTCATACGGTCGCGTCTTCGCCGAGATAGGCTTTCCTGACTTCGGGATGGGCGCGGATCGCCGCGGGCGCGCCGCTCGCGATCACGCGGCCCGACACGAGCACCGAGACGCGGTCGGCGAGCCGGAAAACCGCGTCCATGTCGTGCTCGACCAGCAGCACCGTGACGTATGCGCGGATGCGCTCGAGGAGCGCAATCATGTTTTCCGATTCTTCCGGTCCCATGCCCGCCATCGGCTCGTCGAGAAGCACGAGCCGGGGGCGGGTGGCGAGCGCCAGGCCCACTTCGAGCGCGCGCTGCTCCCCGTGCGCGAGCGCAGCCGCGACGGCGGCCTCGCGCCCGGCGAGCCCGATTTCGCCGGCGATGGTCCGGGCCTCGTCGAAAAGCGGCCCCTCTTCCGAGACGGGCCGCCAGAAAGAGAAGCTCGAGCCGCTTCTCGCCTGCACCGCCAGCGCGAGGTTGTCGAGCACGGTAGAGCGCCTGAACAGGCTGGTGATCTGGTAGCTGCGGGCGAGGCCGGAGCGCACCCGGTCGTGCTGCGTGGCGCGCGTGATGTCCCGGCCTTCGAAAAGGATTGCGCCGCCGTCGCTGGCGAGGCCGCCCGAAATCTGGCCGATCAAGGTCGTCTTGCCCGCGCCGTTCGGGCCGATCAAGGCGTGCACTTCGCCGCGCCTCACTTCGAGCGTGACCTCGTCGGTGGCGACGATGCCGCCGTAGCGTTTGGAGACGTTCCTCAGCTCAAGCATGCGTCCTCCGCGCGAGCATGCCCGCGATGCCCTGGGGAGCGAACAGCACGATCGCAAGCAGCACGGCGCCGACCCCCAGACTTGCGTGCTGCTGATAGTTCGGGAATACCGCGGCGAGCCAGTCGACGCGGTGGTTGGCGATCAGGTCCTCGAGCCCGAGCAGCGCCGCCGCGCCGATCACTCCGCCCCAGAGCCGTCCCACGCCGCCCATGATCACCATCACCATGAGCGTGCCCGACTGCGTCCAGTGCAGCACGTTCGGGTTCACGTACTTGCCGTGGCTCGCGAGGAGCGCGCCGGCGAGTCCGGCGGCCGCGCCGGCGATGACGAAGCAGACGAGCTTGTGGCGGTACACGGGAAAGCCGATCGCCTCTGCGCGTTCCTCGTTTTCGCGGATCGCCTGGATCACGCGCCCGAAGCGCGAGTGCGCGAGCCGATGCAGGCCGTAGAGACCGGCTGCCAGCGCGGCGAGTGCGGCGTAATAGAACGCGAAGTCGCTGCCAAGATCGACGCCCAGTCCCACCGAAGCGCGCTCGGGGAGGCTGAGGCCCTCGTCGCCCCCGTAGGCCTTCATCGAGTTCACGAGGAAGAACACCATCTGCGCGAACGCGAGGGTGATCATGATGAAGTACGCGCCGCGCGTGCGCAGCGAGACCGCGCCGATCGCGAGCGCCGCCAGGGAGGAGGCCGCGACTGCCGCCGGCCAGCCGATCCATGCGCTCGCGACGCCTTCCGACAGCAGGATGCTCGAGACGTAGGCGCCGGTGCCTACGAAGGCGGCGTGGCCGAAGGAGATCATTCCGCCGTAGCCGAGGATCAGGTTGAGGCTGGTCGCGGCGAGCGCATAGATGAAGATGCGGCTGGCGAAGCTCAGATAGTAGGTCTGGTGCTCCGCCTGCATCGCCAGGGGAAAAGCGAGAGCGAGCACGAGAGCGACCCACGGCGCTGCGCTGCGCATCGCCCTACCCGCGTGCAGGGAACAGTCCCTGCGGTTTGATGTACAGGACCACGGCCATCAGCAGGTAGACGAGCACCGAAGCGATCGCCGGCCCGGCGGCGCTCGCGACCCGGGGCTGGAAGAATATTCCGAACAGTATGGGCAGAAAGGCGCGCCCGATCGTGTCCACGACCCCGACGAGCAACGATCCGACCAGGGCGCCGCGGATCGAGCCGATGCCTCCGATGACGATGACGACGAAGGCGAGGATGAGGATGTTCTCGCCCATGCCGACCTGCACCGCGAAGAGCGGCCCGAGCAGCGCGCCCGCGACGGCGCACAGGCCGGCGCCGACGCCGAACAGCAGCGTGAATAGCCAGGGGATGTTGACCCCCATCGCGAGCGCCATTTCGCGGTTGGACGCGCCCGCGCGCACCAGCATGCCGATGCGCGTGCGCGCGACGAGCAGGTACAGGGCGCCGGCCACTGCAGCACCGATGCCGATGATCAGGAGCCGGTAGGCGGGGTAGACCATGCCCGGAAACAACTGCACGGGTCCCGAGAGCTCAGCGGGCACCGAGAGCGGCATGTCCGGACCCCAGATGATGCGCACCGCTTCGTTGAGGATCAGGATGAGCGCGAAGGTCGCGAGCACCTGGGACAGGTGGTCGCGCGCGTAGAGCGTGCGCAGCACCGACATCTCGAGCAGCATGCCGAGCAGTGCGGCGGCCGGGATCGCGAGGAGCACGCCGGCGACGAACGAGCCGGTCGCCTGGACCAGGGTCGCGGCGAGGAAGGCCCCCAGCATGTAAAGGGAGCCGTGCGCGAGGTTGATCATGTCCATGATGCCGAAGACGAGCGTGAGTCCCGCTGCGAGCAGGAACAGCATCAGCCCGAACTGCAGCCCGTTCAGCGACTGCTCGACGATGAGGATCCAGGACATGAAATGAGAAGGGGGCGCTTTACGCCCCCTTTATTCTCTTTCAAGGATTTGCTATTTCATAGAACATTCTTGAACGTAGGCGTCGCCGCGGTCCTTGAATATCGTTCCCATGGTCTTGTTGACCAGGCGACCCTGCGAATCCTTCCCCACCACGCGGAGGTAGTAGTTCTGGATCGGGTATTGGTTGCGGTTGAACCTGAACGAACCGCGCACCGATTGGAACTTCGCCGCCTTGAGCGCCTTGCGCACGGCTTCGGTGTCCTCGATCCTGCCCTTCACTTCGCGAACCGCGGAATCGACGAGGAGCGCCGTGTCGTAACCCTGCGAGGCGTATACGGTGGGAAGCCGCTTGTACTCCTTTTCGAACTCCGCGACGAATTTCCGGTTGGCGGCGTTGTCGAGGTCGAGCGCCCAGTGCGCGGCGTCGAAGGTGCCGAGCATGGAATCGCCGACCGCGCGGATGATGTCCTGATCGGACGAAAAACCGGGCGTGATCAACTGCACGTCCTTCGAAAGTCCGGCGGCGACGAACTGCTTGATGAAATTCACGCCCATGCCGCCGGGCAGGAAGATGTACACGGCCTCGGGCTTCGCCGCGCGCACCTGCGCGAGCTCCGCCGAGTAGTCGAGCTGCCCGAGCTGCGTATACACCTCGCCAGCGATCGTGCCCTTGTAGAAGCGCTTGAAGCCTTCGAGCGAGTCCTTGCCCGCCTGGTAGTTGGGCGCGAGCATGTACACCGTCTGGTAGCCCCGCGTCGTCGCGTACTGTCCGGCGGCCTCGTGGTAGGCGTCGTTCGGCCATGACGCCGCGAAGAAATACGGATTGCACTGCTTGCCGGCGAGGGGCGAGGGCGCGGCATTCGGGCTCACGTAGATGATCTTGTTCTCGAACGCCACCGGCACGGACGCGAGCATGATGTTGGAGAACACGAACCCGGTGAGGAAGTTCACCTTGTCGAGCTTGATGTTCTTCTCGGCCAGCTGCCTCCCGACGTCGGGCTTGAACTGGTCGTCGCCGACGACGACTTCCGCGGGTAGGCCGCCGAGCCTTCCCCCGTTCATCTTCACCGCGAGCAGGAATGCGTCGCGGATGTCGACGCCGAGCGCGGCGCTCGGGCCCGAGAGCGTGCTGATGAAGCCGACCTTCACCTTGTCGGCTGCCTGGACCGGCAGCGGGAGCCATCCCGCGACGGCCCAAACGAGTACTGGGGCGAGCAATTGCCTGGTCATGACTGCCCTCTCCTGAGGCATGGTAGAAACGCAGACCATATGTGCGCGCGAACGGGAAGTCAAGCCGCCGGGGTCCGTCCCCGCACGGCGCTGCGGCGGCGAAGCGTGACAAAAGGGAGCCGCCGGCCTACAATGCTTTAGGCTTAATATATTCAAGGTCAAAGCATCTGTGCTTCGCGTCACCGCGATCGACGCTTCCAACGGAGCCCGCCCGCGCCGCGCCGACCGCGAAACGAGCGCGCGGGCCGACGACCATCGCGCCTTGCGCCTGTGGCTGCGTCTGCTGACCTGCACGCAGCTGCTCGAGCGCCACATGCGCAACCTCCTGCGACTGCGCTTCGGGACGACGCTGCCGCGCTTCGACCTCATGTCGCGGCTCGAGCGCTACCCGGAAGGCCTCAAGATGAAGGAGCTTTCGCACCACCTGATGGTGACCGGCGGAAACGTGACCGGCATCGTCGACCAGCTGGTGACGGAGAAGCTGGTCGAGCGCCTGCCCGAGCCGGGTGACCGCCGCGCCTTCCGCGTACGCCTTACCCGTGCCGGAGACGAGGCGTTCGGCAAAATGGCGCGGGCGCACGAGGAATGGATCGTCTCGGTGCTCTCCGGCTTGAGCCGCAAGGAGCACGCCGAGCTGTTCCGGCTGCTCGCCAAGGTGAAAAGCCACGCGCTCGGGATCACGGAGCGAAAGGACCGCCCATGAAGGAAACCGGGCTTGCGGGATACCGGCCGGAGCATTTCCGGTGGCGCGCCGAGGATCGCGTCGGGGTGATCACCCTCGATCGGCCGGAAAAGAAGAATCCGCTCACCTTCGAATCCTACCGCGAGCTGCGCGATCTTTTCCGGCGGCTGCGCGACGCGCGCGACATCAAGGCGGTGGTCGTGACGGGCGCAGGCGGCAATTTCTGCTCCGGCGGCGATGTGCACGAGATCATCGGGCCGCTCACGAAGATGAGCGAGCCCCAGCTGCTGGAATTCACGGGCATGACCGGCGACCTGGTCAAGGCGATGCGCCGCTGCCCGCAGCCGGTCCTCGCCGCCGTGGACGGCGTGTGCGCCGGCGCCGGCGCGATCATTGCGCTGTTTTCGGACCTGCGCTATGGCACGCGCAACGCCAGGGTGGCCTTCCTCTTCACGCGCGTCGGGCTCGCGGGCTGCGACATGGGCGCTTGCGCCATGCTTCCCCGCATGATCGGCCAGGGACGCGCAGCCGAGCTCCTGTATACCGGCCGGGCGATGTCCGGCGAGGAGGGTCTCGCCTGGGGTTTCTTCAATGCGCTCGCCGAACCCGACCAGGTGCTGAAGACCGCCCTCGATGCCGCGCAGCAGCTCGCAACTGGCCCGACTTTCGCCCACGGCATGACCAAGAAAATGCTGCGCGAGGAATGGGCGGTGGGTCTCGACGAGGCGATCGAGATGGAGGCCCAGGCGCAGGCGATCTGCATGCAGACGCGCGACTTCCGTCGAGCGTACCAGGCCTTTGTCGCAAAAAAGAGGCCGGTCTTCGAGGGCGATTGAGGTTTCATGGACCGATTCGCGCATCTGGATTGGCCCTTCTTCGAGCCGCGGCACGCGGAGCTCGCGCGCCGCGCGGAATCTTGGGCCGCGGCGAACCTGGGGTACGCGCACGACGCGGACGAGGACGCCGTCTGCCGGCGACTGGTGAAGGAGATGGGCGCGGCGGGATTCCTTGCGCATTGCGCGCCTCTGGACTCGCGTTTCGACGTGCGCTCGCTCGCGCTGCTGCGCGAGGTATTCGCTTTCCACGCGGGCCTCGCCGACTTCGCGCTCACCATGCAGGGACTGGGCAGCGGCCCGGTCGCGCTCGCCGGCACGGAGGCGCAGAAGAGCCGCTATGTTGGGCGCGCCGCCAGGGGCGAGGCGATCGCAGCCTTCGCGCTTTCCGAGCCGGAGGCGGGCTCCGACGTGGCGGCGCTGTCCACGCGGGCACGGCGCGATGGCGCGCACTACGTTCTCGACGGCTTGAAGACCTGGATCTCGAACGGCGGCATCGCCGACTTCTACATCGTGTTCGCCCGCACGGGGCAGGAGTCCGGAACAAAGGCCATCTCAGCGTTCGTCGTCGACGCAGACGCGCCGGGCCTGTCCATCGCGGAGCGCATCGAGATCGTCGCACCGCATCCGATGGCGACCCTGAGTCTCTCCGGTTGTCGCGTGCCGGCGGCGAACCTCCTGGGAGGCGAAGGCGAGGGGTTCAAGCTCGCCATGCGGACGCTCGACATCTTCCGCACCGGCGTCGCGGCCGCGGCGCTCGGCTTCGCACGACGCGCGCTGGCGGAGGCGCTCGACCGCTCGCGCGCTCGCAAGATGTTCGGGCAGACGCTCGCCGACTTCCAGATGACGCAGGCGAAGATCGCCGACATGGCGACCGGAATCGACGCGAGCGCACTGCTCGCATACCGCTCGGCCTGGACACGCGACGTGCAGCAGAGGCGCGTGACGCGCGAGGCCGCCATGGCGAAAATGCACGCAACCGAAACGGCTCAGGAGGTGATCGACGCCGCGGTGCAGATCCTCGGGGGGCTGGGCGTGATGCGCGGCCACCCGGTGGAGAGGCTCTATCGCGAGGTGCGCGCGCTGCGCATCTACGAGGGCTCCACCGAGGTGCAGAAGCTGATCATCGCCCGCGAGCTCCTGAAGGAATAGCGTGGGGGCCGCAGACAGGACAATGGGCAGCACCGCGCACATCGACAGCTTCGCGCGTGACAATCTGCCGCCGCGCGAGCAATGGCCCGAGCTGATCTTCGACCTGCCTGAGCTGCGCTATCCCGGCCGTCTGAATTGCGCGACCGAGCTGCTCGATCGGGCGCTGGAGCGCGGTTGGGGACCGCGTGTCGCCCTGCGCTTTCAGGAGGGTGAGCTCAGCTATGCACAGCTGCTCGAGCAGTCCAACCGCGTCGCCCGGGCGCTCGCCGAGGACATGGGTCTCGCACCGGGCAACCGCGTGCTCCTTCGCGGCGCGAACAGTCCCTGGATGGCCGCGTGCTGGTTCGCGGTGATGAAAGCGGGCGGAATCGCGGTAGCGACCATGCCGCTTCTGCGGGCGAAGGAGCTGACCGAGATCATCGTCAAGGCGGGCGTCACTCACGCCCTGTGCGACAGGCGCCTGGACGCCGAGCTGAAGGCCGCGTTGCCCGCGTGTTCGATGCTGAAAACCGCCGTGTACTGGCGCGACGGCGCGCCCGATTCGCTCGAAGCGCTCGCTGCACGGAAGCCGGGCAGCTTCACGAACGCGGACACTGCCGCGGAGGACGTGGCCTTGATCGCCTTCACTTCCGGGACCACGGGCAAGCCCAAAGGCACGGTGCATTTTCATCGCGACGTAATCGCCATGTGCGACTGCTTTCCGCGCTCCTGCCTCATGCCGGCTGCGGACGATATTTTCTGCGGCACGCCGCCCCTCGCCTTCACCTTCGGCCTGGGCGGGATGCTGTGCTTCCCAATGCGCTTCGGCGCGTCCGTGGTGCTCGTGGAGAAGCCGACGCCGGACCTGCTGCTGGAGACGATCGCGAAGCACAGGGCGACGATCTGCTTCACCGCGCCGACGTTCTACCGGCAGATGGCACAGCTCGCGCCGGGCCGTGATCTGGCCTCGCTGAAGAAATGCGTCTCCGCGGGCGAAGCGCTGCCGGACGCGACGCGGCGGCTCTTCAAGGAGGCGACCGGCATCGAGATCATCGACGGCATCGGCTCGACCGAGATGATCCACATCTTCATTTCTCATACGCCGGAAAGAGTGCGCCGCGGCGCGACCGGCTATGCATTGCCCGGGTACCGGGCCGCGGTGCTCGACGACGAGGGACGCCCCTGCGCCGCGGGCGCGATCGGCCGCCTCGCGGTGAAAGGGCCCACCGGCTGCCGGTATCTCGCCGACGAGCGCCAGCGCGACTACGTGCAAGGCGGATGGAACATCACCGGCGACGCCTACGCCGCGGACAAGGACGGCTACTTCTTCTACCAGGCGCGCACCGACGACATGATCATCTCGGCCGGCTACAACATCGCCGGCCCCGAAGTCGAAGGCGCGCTGCTCGCTCACGAGGCGGTATCCGAGTGCGGGGTGGTCGGCGTGCCCGACGAAGACCGCGGACAAGTCGTGAAGGCGTATATCGTTCTCAAGGCCGGCTACGCAAAATCGGACGCGCTCGCGAAGAGCTTGCAGGACCACGTGAAAGGCGCAATCGCGCCGTACAAGTACCCGCGGCGGGTCGAGTTCATCGACGCCCTGCCGCGCACCGAAACCGGAAAGCTGCAGAGGTTCAAATTGAGGGAGCGCGCATGATGCAAATCCTCCAGCCGCCGGAATGGGCCGAGCCGCGCGGCTTTGCCAACGGCATCGCGGTCAGGGGCGGAACCACCGTGTACGTCGCGGGGCAGGTCGGATGGACGGGGTCGGGGGTGTGGCAGGCGAGCGACTTCGCCGGGCAATTTCGTCAGGCGATGCGCAATATTCTCGACGTGCTCACGCAGGCGGGCGGCCGGGCCGAGCATATCGTGCGTCTCACGTGGTACGTGATCGACCGCGACGAGTATCTCGCTTCGCTGAAGGCAATCGGACCGGCGTATCGCGAGCTGATGGGAAAGCACTACCCGGCGATGGCGGTCGTCCAGGTGAGCGGCCTCGTGGAGGGCCCCGCGCGCCTGGAAATCGAGGCGATCGCGGTGATCCCCGAGTGACGGCGAGGCGATGAAGATCGGCATTATCGGCGGCGGGCCGGGCGGACTGTACTTCGCGCTGCTCGCGAAGAAGCGATGGCCGCGCTGGGAGATCGCGGTCCACGAGCGCAACCGTGCCGACGATACCTTCGGCTTCGGCGTGGTGTTCTCCGACGCGACACTCGGGACGTTCCGCGACTACGACCCGCCTTCGTACGAGTCTATCCGCCGCAGCTTCGCCTACTGGGACGACGTTGAAATCGTCTACAAGGGCCGCGCCCTGCGCTGCGGAGGAAACGGCTTCTGCGGCTGCTCGCGCGTCACGCTGCTCAAGCTCCTGCAGGCGCGTTGCCGCGAGCTGGGCGTTGATTTGCGCTTCCAGACCGAGGCGAGCGTCGAAGACTTTCCGGACAGCGACCTCATCGTCGCCGCGGACGGCATCAATTCGCGCACGCGCGAGGCGTACAGCGAGCACTTCAAGCCCTCGGTCGATCTGCGGGCGAACAAGTTCGTGTGGCTGGGCTCGACCAGGCCGCTCGATGCCTTCAAGTATTTCTTCAAGGAGACCGAGCACGGCATCCTGCTTGCGCACTGCTATCAATACGAAAAAGACGCGAGCACCTGGATCATCGAGACCAGCGCGGAGACTTGGGAGCGCTCGGGCTTCGACAGGATGGACGAGCCGCAGATGTTGCGCGCGCTGGAGCTCCTGTTCGCCGACGAGCTCGGCGGCCACAGGCTCATCGCCAACCGCTCGCTGTGGCGCAATTTCCCCAACATCCGCAATACCACCTGGGTCATGGACGGGGTGGTGCTGGTGGGCGACGCCAAGGCCACCGCGCACTTCTCCATCGGCTCGGGCACCAAGCTCGCGATGGAGGACGCGATCGCGCTCTTCGACTCGCTGCGTACCGAGGGCGGCGTCAAGGGTGCGCTCGCGCTTTACGATTCGCAGCGACGCGAGGACGTCGAAAAGACGCAGCACGCGGCGGACGTGTCGCTTGCGTGGTTCGAAAACATGCGCCGCTACTGGGGCATGGACCCGCCGCAGTTCGCTTTCGGCGTCATCTCGCGTTCCAAGCAGATCACCTACGAGAACGTGCGGCTGCGCGATCCGGGGTTTCTCGAAGGCGTCACGCGCTGGTTCGCGGACACGGTCCTGCCGCCGGGATTCGAGATCCATATGCGCAACCCGCCGCCGCCGATGTTCACCCCCTTCGCCCTGCGCGGCATGCGCCTTGAGAACCGCGTCGTCGTCTCGCCGATGGACCAGTACATGGCGGTGGACGGGATGCCCAACGACTGGCACCTGGTGCATCTCGGCGGCCGCGCCGTCGGCGGCGCGGGCCTGGTTTTCGTCGAGATGACCTGCACTTCGCCCGAAGCGCGCATCTCGCCGGGATGCACCGGCCTGTGGAACGAAGCGCAGCGCGATGCGTTCAAGCGCATCGTCGATTTCTGCCACGCGCAATCCGCCGCCAAGCTGTGCATGCAGCTCGGCCATGCGGGGCGCAAGGGCTCGACCCAGCTCGGCTGGGAACGTATCGACCACCCGCTCGAGTCGGGCAACTGGGATCTCGTCGCGCCCTCGTCACTGCCCTATGAACCGTACTCTCAGAGCCCGCGCGAGATGACGCGCGCCGACATGGACGGGATCCGGGACGATTTCGTGCGCTCCGCCCGATACGCCGACGCGGCCGGCTTCGACATGCTCGAGCTGCACATGGCGCACGGGTACCTGCTCTCGTCGTTCGTCTCGCCCCTCACGAACCTGCGCACGGACGAATACGGCGGGCCGATTGCGAACCGGCTTCGCTATCCGCTGGAAGTATTCCGCGCGGTACGCGCGGCCTGGCCCGGGGAGAAGCCCATGTCGATCCGGATCTCGGCCACCGACTGGGCGCCGGGCGGCCTTTCGGAGGAGGACCTGCTCGCGCTCGCGCGCGCCTTCAAGGAAGCCGGCGTCGATCTGATCGACGTCTCGACCGGCCAGGTCGTCCCGCACCAGAATCCGGTATACGGACGCATGTACCAGACGCCCTTCGCCGACAAGATACGCAACGAAATCGGGCTCGCCACGATGGCCGTGGGCAACATCACCAGCGCCGACCAGGTGAACACCATCGTTCTATCCGGCAGAGCCGATCTCGTCGCGCTCGCGCGCCCGCACCTCGCGGACCCGTATTTCACTCTGCACGCGGCCGCCTGGTACCAGCACACGGGCCAGTTCTGGCCCAAGCCGTACTGGCCAGGCCGCGATCAGGCGTACCGGCTCGCGGTCCGCGACCGCGAGGAATGGACCGCAGGGCGGATCGCGACGCGGCCGCCGAGCCACGAGGTGAAGGACGAGCCCGCGCAGGACGAGCGCCGGGGCGCCGCGACGAGCGGCGGCCCCGGCAAGAAGGCCGCGTAGAGGTCTTTTTCGCGCCTGCTGCGTCAGTCGTCGCGCGGCACCAGCGCGAAAGCACGCAGCGCGGAGCCCGTACCGCCGAGGATTCTCAAAGTCGGCACGACGACGGCGAATTCGTACGCCTTTGCCTGCGCCAGCCCCTCCAGGTTCAGGTTTTCGATGATGTAGATCCCCGAATCGGCGATGACGCGCATGTGCACCGGAAAGACCTGGAACTTCGGGCTCGTTACGATCGGCGGGCGCTGTTCGAAGGTCAGCGTGTCGTCGCCGACCACGCGCGCGCCGTGCTTGATCAGGAATTCGGCGCCGTCGAGGCTCGGCCCGGGCGAGCTTGCTCCCGCGTAGAGGCTTGGGTTCGCCTTGAAGTACTGGCCCCAGCCCGTGCGGATGAAGACCGTGTCGCCCCTCTTCAGTTTGACGTGCTGGCGCTTCGCCGCCTGCTCGAGGTGCGCCGCCGTGATCTCAAAGGTCGCGGGCAGTGGGCTCGAGTCGCCTTGAATCAAGGTCGCGACGTCGAGCAGAATGCCGCGGTTGACCAGCAGATCGGCGGGGAACTTGTCGATCGCGAGATTGGCGCCGACGCCGCTCGCGCCGATGCCATCCGGGTTGCTGGTCGCCGCCGCGGCGTCCAGGCCGCCGAAAAGCTTCCCGTCGCGGCCGATGTGCCCGATCGCGTCGATGCTCGGGGCGCCGTGCTGGCCGCTGAAATGCTGCACCTCGGCGGTGAACGAGAGCTGGCCGCCGTCGCCGAAGGTGCCGCGCGTGTTGGCGTGTGTGCGACTGAGGGTAAACGAATAGAACGGATTAACCGATGCGACTGGAGAGGTGATCTCCCAGTCGTGGGAGAGGTCTATCAGGCGCGCTCTCTTGAGCGTGCTCAGAAACGATTGAATTTGCCCCGAATCGTCGTCGGCAAGCGCCGGCGCGAGCTGGGTCAGGCAGAATGCGGCGCAGGCGCCCGCGAGTATCGCGCGGGAACGAAGGGTGCGGAACGTTGGCTCGGACACGGTTTTCTCCTCCTTTAGGTTTATGTCGGGCGGGACGTAGAAGAATAGCCGACGGCCTTGGTTTGTCAATCGCCCGCGGCGGATGCTCTGATTCGATGCGATAATCCCCCGTCAATCCCTCTCTTCGATCTCCCGACCATGACCGCTCCGAAACGACTCTCAGGCGTCCTCGCCCCGGTGGTGACGCCGTTCAAGCGCGATCTCTCGCCCGACCGCGAGCGCTACGTGCGCCACTGCAAGTGGCTGCTCGCGAACGGCTGCCACGGGCTCGCCGTGTTCGGAACGAACAGCGAGGCGAACTCGCTTTCCGTCGACGAGCGCATGGTGCTGCTCGAGACGCTGATCCAGGAGGGCGTTCCGGCAGCGGCGCTCATGCCGGGAACCGGCTGCTGCGCGCTCAGCGACTCGGTGCGGCTCACGGCGCACGCGACCGCGCTCGGCTGCGCCGGCGTCCTGATGCTGCCTCCCTTCTACTACAAGGGCGTGTCGGACGAAGGCCTGTTCCGGAATTTCGCCGAGGTGATCGAGCGCGTCGGCGATGCGCGCCTGCAGGTCTACCTCTACCACATCCCTCCGGTGTCGCAGGTGCCGATCACGCTCGCGCTCATCGAGCGGCTGCTGAGGAGCTTTCCGGGAACCGTCGCGGGGGTGAAGGATTCCTCCGGCGACTGGAGCAATACCAAAGCCATGCTCGACGCCTTCGCGAAATCGGGCTTCGACGTGTTCGCGGGTAGCGAGGTGTTTCTGCTCGAGAACATGCGGGGGGGCGGCGTGGGCTGCATCACCGCGACGGGCAACATCAATCCCGCGGCGATCAACAAGGTCTTCGAGGGCTGGCGCGGGCCGAACGCGGACGCGCTGCAGAAGGACATCAGCGCGACGCGCGGCGTCATGCAGAAATATCCGATGATGGCGGCGCTGAAGGCGGTTATCGCGCATTTCGGGCGCGATCCGGATTGGGCGACGGTCAGGCCCCCGCTCGTCGAGCTTGCGCCCGCCCAGAGCAGGTCGCTGATCGCCGAGCTCGAAGCGCGATTTTTCGAGATGCCGGGGCTTGCCGCGCCGGCGGTGGCGACCGCCTGATCGTTCCTCCGGGGAGGGGGTCCGTGGCCTCGCGCGTCAACCACGTCGCCATCGCGTCCGACCAGTATGCGTTGAACGGCCGGTTCTACGAATCCCTCTTCGGCATGAAGCCGTCAAGCAAGCCCCGGCCCGCGCGCTCGGTCGTGCTGGGCGACGGCTATGTCGGCGTGAACGTAATTCCGCGCCGCGACGGGCGCACCAGCGGGCTCGATCATTTCGGCATCGAAGTCGACGATGTCGAGGACAGTATTGCGCGTATCGCGAAATTCGATTCGTCTTTGAGCGCCGTAAAGCGCCCGCCCATCCGCCCCTTCGCCGCCTACAGCGCGCACGATCCCGACACCAACATCTTCGATCTGTCGCAGAAGGATTCGGGCGCGCAGAAGGACGTCTATGCCGAGAACGATTGGGTTCAGCCACGCACGATCTCGCATATCGCGCTGCGTACGCGCCACGCCGAGCGTTGCTCCCAGTTCTACGCGGATGTGTTCGGATTGGCGCCGCTCGACCGGCCCAAGGACGGCAATTTCTACCTCTCCGACGGACGCGTGACGCTGATGATCATTCCCTGGAAGATCGCGGACTATTACGGACAAGACCCCGCGCGCACAGGGCTCGATCATATCGGCTTCAAGGTGGAGTCGGTCGACCAGGTGAAGAAGGACATGGAATTCCTGATCGGCGAGAACCCGCACATGCGCACGCGCGCGCTCGGTTACGGCTCGGAAGGCGAAGCGCGCCTCAAGCTGTTCCAAAAATGCCCGCTCGGCAGCTTCCACCTAACCGACATCGAAGGCGTCCACATCGACGTGGCGGAAGAATGAAACCCCGCCGTTTAACCGAAATTAGCTCGGCTGATTCTTCATATCACTCGTCGGTGATGTCGATCCAGTTCCCGTCGGGATCGGACATCTGCCATTTACCGCTCGCCTGACCCGCGAAAAAGCGTTTGCGCACATCGGATTCCGGGCTGCCGCCGAGCGGCACGCCGGCGAGATAGGGATTCATCCCGGCCACTTCCGCGACCCGCGCCTTGAACGCGTCCAGATTCTCCACGTGAAAGCCGATATGGTCCGGACCGGGGCGCTTGATCGACATGCCCTCGAACGCCGGAATCGACCAGGGCAATATGGCGAGCATCACCCGCCCGTCGCTTAGGCAATAACCCGCTGCGCCGGACTTGCGGCTCACCGGTTCGAGCTCGAACACGTCGCGATAGAATTCCGCGCATTGTTCCGCGTTGGGCGTGCGGATGGCGAATTTGTTGACGTAGCGGTCCTGGGCCCAGCCGCCGCCTGCGATCTCGGCATAGACTTCCTTGCGCGTGTCCTCTTTCTTCTGCGCGAGATCGA
>JACXTT010001231.1_pt1 | contig 43246 bp, 39 predicted proteins | sample 9270951 | NCBI WGS metagenome assembly JACXTT01 (sample SAMN15532306, study PRJNA645909) | rock metagenome | isolation source: weathered quartz diorite | place: Puerto Rico | collected 2017-06-21
AGCACGAAGACATGGCGCACGCTGACGCGCTGGTCCAGGTCCATCACGCGCACAAACACGGGCGAGGCGTTGGCTGAGTTATCGATCATCAGCTGCAGCTGGTCGCCGCGGTTGCCGATCGCATAGCCTTCCACATAGCCGGAACGCTGGGGCCAGGCTTCGCCATTGGGCGCCACCAGGGTGTGCAGCTCGGTGTCGCAATCGGGCGCACGGGCAGGAACGATCACCTGCGACACGGCCAGCACCTTCACTTCCGGCACCTTAATGGGCACGGTGTCCGTCAACACCGGCTTGGCCACGGCCCATTTGTCTGGCGGCGGCGCGGCTGGTTTGACCGGCACGCGCAGCGCCTCAGGTTCGGCCTTCAGGTCCAGCCTGGCATCGGGCTTCTTGCCCATTGCTGAAGCAAACGCCACCGACAGCAGCTGGGGCGGATTGGCCACCAGCGCGCCCGCCAGGCAGCCAAAAGCGAACATGGCGCCCACCGTGACCCACACGCGGCGGTCGCGCGCCGGGCGCTTGCGCCGGCTGGTGTCCACATGCTCCGGCTTCCACGCATGGTCGTCCTTGCCACCTTTGTCATGGCCGTCTTCATGGTGGGTGCTTTCCAGCCATTCGATTTCCCACTCCTCCGCCGCAATCCATTCGTCATGCTCCTTGCGGCGCTGTGGGTCGGACAAGGTGGTATAGGCGGTATTGACGATGGCCATGATACGGGCCGCTTTTTCGTCACCGGGATTTTTGTCTGGATGGTATTTCTGGCTGAGGGCCTTGTACGCGGCGCGAATGACTTCCTGTGGCGCCAGGCGGGCCACCTTGAGGTTGTCATAATGGGTGTGAATCTTTGCCACGTCGGTCAATCCAGCCAGAGTTTATTCATCATAGCGTATCTCGCGCCGCCTGCACGGCCGGAGCAATGCGGGAGCATAGCCGGGTTCAGGCGCTTGACGCAAGACAACATCATTAACACTGTCGAAAAGCTCACAGACGGTGGCTGCGGTCCTGCCGCAGTAGCGCCTCGGGGAGGGCCACGCCGTTGCCAACAATCAACACTTTGAACAATTCTCCCATTTCTGCGGGGGAAGTGAGCTTTTGAACAGCGTTGGATTTTGGTAAGTACTCGTGGATATTGGCGGGGTCCGTGCGCAACAACAGCTCGCCAATGCCGGCGGCCAGCAGGAAGTGGGCCTGGTTCATATAGGCCAGCACATCGAGCCCATGGTCCTGGGCGGCCAACGCCATAGCCGTAAAGTCGACATGGGCCGTGATGTCTTGCAGGCCCGGCAGGTAAAACGGATCCGGGTGGGCATGGTGGCGATAGTGGCACATCAGGGTACCTGCCATGCGCTGGGGGTGGTAGTACTCGTGGGCCGGGAAGCCATAGTCAAACAGGAAGGCGGCGCCACGGCCCTGCCCCAACATGTGCGCCAGCGAGGCCATGAAGCCGCGCCCCACCGGGTGCAGCTCCGTCATATAGCCCAAGGGTAGCTCTGCGGCGTCGGGCACCTGCTGCTCGACTTGGGCGGTAATGTCCGGGCCGGCCGGCTGTAACACAAAAGCGCCATGGTCGACACCGACATACAGCTCGCGCCAGCCGGATTCACCCTTGCTAGCCAGCAACACCGGCATGGCATCAAGCACTTCATTTCCCAGCACCACACCGTCAAAGCGGTCGGGGAAGCCGTCCAGCCATTCGACCTGGGGGAAGTCCCGCAGGTTTTCCTGCTGGCGGGCGCGCAACTCGCCGGACAGCTCAACAATTGCATAGCGGGCAACGGGAATACCCAGCTGCGCCATCTCGGTCAGCACATCGCGCGCCAATTTGCCCGTTCCCGCGCCAAATTCGAGGAATTTGGCCTCAGTTTGGGCGATAATAGCGGCTGCAGCCTGGGCCACAGCGGCCCCGAACAAGGACGACAGCTCCGGCGCGGTGGTGAAATCCCCGGCCTGGCCCAGCTTGGCCGAACCGCCACTGTAATAACCGAGGTCGGGCGCGTACAGCGCCAGTTCCATATAGCGGGAGAATGGAATTGCCCCGTCGCTTTGGGCAATTTCGGCGGCGATCAGGTGTTGCAAAGCATGCGAGGCGGCCAGCGCGTCGCGATCAGGTACGGGAAGTGACATGCCGGTATTGTAGCGCGGCCCACCCCCACTCAAAGAAACCAGCACGATTTAGGATTTAGCATGAACGCAGCAGTACTGGCAGCGGACGCCAAGGCGGAAGCCATCGACGACAAGACCGCCTACGAGAACAATAAATTGCACAAGCGCCTGTGCCGCCTGGTGGGCCAGGCCATTGGCGACTTCAATATGATCGAAGACGGTGACAAGGTCATGGTCTGCCTGTCCGGCGGCAAGGACAGCTATGCCCTGCTCGACATCCTGATGACCCTGCGCGAACGCGCGCCTATCCAGTTCGACATTGTCGCCGTCAACTTGGACCAGAAGCAGCCCAACTTCCCGGCCGACGTGCTGCCGGCCTACCTGACCAACATCGGCGTGCCCTTCCACATCGAAAACCAGGACACCTATAGCATCGTCAAGCGCCTGATCCCGGAAGGCAAAACCACCTGCTCGCTCTGTTCCAGGCTGCGCCGCGGCATCCTGTACCGCGTGGCTGACGAACTGGGTTGCAACAAGATCGCGCTGGGCCACCACCGCGACGACATCATGGAAACCTTCTTCCTCAACATGTTCTTTGGCGGCAAACTCAAGGGCATGCCAGCCAAGCTGGTGTCGGACGATGGCAAGCATATGGTGATCCGGCCGATGGCCTACGTGAAAGAAGTCGACACCGAGCGCTATGCCCAAGTCAAAGGCTTCCCCATCATTCCTTGCGACCTGTGCGGTTCGCAGGAAAACCTGCAGCGCAAGCAGATTAAAGCGATGCTGCGCGATTGGGAGAAAAAGCATCCAGGCCGCGTGGAGAACACCTTCTCGGCCCTGTCGACGGTGGTGCCGTCCCACTTGATGGACCGCGAGCTGTTTGGCTTTAAGGACATCAAGGCCGATGGCCTGGCCGATCCGAATGGCGATATCGCCTTTGATGAAGAGCCTTGTTCGACGCCCGCAGCAGGCGTCATTCCCCTGCACTCGAACTAAGCGTCACGGCAGGGTTACCGAACTGACGATTCAGCTCTGCCGCCTTGCGCACCAGCGCCAGCGCAGTCGCGCGATCGAATGGCGTACCTTCGTGCAGCTCCAGCGTTTTAAGTTCATATTTGCCGCCGCCCGCCAGCCGCGGTTCAATATCGGTCATGCGTTTGCCGCGCCAGAAGCCAAACAGCACGCGTGATGCTTCGGCCCGGATCAGCAGGGCCGGGCCGTTGACGAAATACACCAGGTGGCGCCACTTGATGCGCTCTTCAAAGCCGCCCACTTCCAGCACCACGGCACGCAGGGCGTCCACATAGCTTCGCTGCCACCCCGACAAGGCCTGCACATAAGCGTCCGGGCTGTCAACGGCGACGGATTTCATCATCGGCATTTGGCGTCCTAGCCCTTGGTCGGGATTTGCGACAGTTTTTTGCGGACCGGTTCGAGCTTGTCGGTCATGAAGGGATTCAGGAAATCACCCCAGGTAATCAGTTTGCTCCAGCCCTTGGCATAAATATCGTGCATCTCTTTGTCGAGCCTGTCGTAGTCGTCAATATCCTGCTGCGGGACCCCCGCCTCCGGCGACCAGGCCGCACGACCTTTGCCGGGATACTTTGCGGTGATTTTGCGCTGCTCCTCGTACTGTTTATGTCCAACTTCTTTCTGTTGGATGATCGCCGTTAAGTGAAGCTGCAGTTCGATAATGAATCCAGGGTAGTGCTCTTTTTTCTTCTGGCCGCCACCAAGATCAATGTCAAAGTCGGCACTACCCATTTCGACCGCGATATTGATGTCCCCATAGCCTTCGGCCTTGGCCAGCGTATTCTTGACCCGCACGACGTTAAAGAAAGAGTTACCCTCCACCGCCTGGTAGCCATTGATCAGGTCATCGATCGAATCGTAGTAAATCGACGCGCCAGTCAGGTCGATAATGCGTGAGGCATCGCCATCGTAGTCCGAGACAATCTTTTCCATCGACCGCCCCAGGTTCTTCATCCCCTCACCAGAACGGAATTTGGTTTTGCCCTTGGTCGCACTGGCAATGCTTGCTACCTGGTTGTCGTATTCGGGCTTGAGCATCGAACTGTGCGCATACAGTTCGCCCAGGTCGGCGACCGGTTGGTGCACTTTTGCATCGCCCCGCTTTGCGTCGACAGCAGCACGTTTGTCGGCGCTGGACTCATCCGAGAATTTGCCCGTGGGCGTGGTGCTATAGGGGTTCTTGGTCGCTGAATCGGTCGAACCTGGCTCGTAGTCCGGATTGGAGTGGTTCAAGGGGCTGTCCAGCTCGTCGAGCTGGGCCACGCCCTGGTTGGGATTGACGATGGGCGCCAGCTGGGCCACCGGGTTCTGGATCTTGGCCTGCATGGACTTGAGCTGGGCCGCGCGCGGACTGGCGTCGGCCATCGCTTGCAGTTTGCGCTGCGCGATGCCGCCGGGGCCTGCAGCTGCACCGTCCAGCGCGTATTCGCCTCCGCCGCCTTCGGAAACGAATTGCGCAGCCTGCCCGCCTTGCTTTTGCTGGGGGGCAGCTTGGGGCTTCTGGACAGGCGGAACCATCGTCATGGCTGACCTTGGGGCTGGGTGCTGGAAGGGCTGGATATCGATATTAACAACATTGCCTCACGAGTTAAATCAAATGTGACAATTGCGCCACGATCCCGGCATCTCCACATTTGCCCCATATTTGGCTGTTTAGTTCTTCCCAGACAAGAAAAGCTGGGCACTTTGCCTGACCCCAGTGAGCGGTGTGTCGTCAAACAGGCGCCCACAGATACTGCCCAAAGGCACCATCCAGCCACTTTTTTCCAAAACGCAGGTGACTGCCGTCTGGAAGATGCGGGGGTAGTTGGCCTTGTTCTCAGGCATTTCCTCGATCATGGTGTCGTAATCGAGCCAGGCAATCGATTGCTTTTGTTGGTAGGCCACGGTGGTGCCGACATAGAAGCACAGCACCAGCAGGAAGGTCTGGTTCTCTTGCTTTTGCAGGAAGGTTGCGGCGTCCGGCCGGTCCGTGTGCCGGATATGGTCAAGCACATGGTCGACCACATCGAGGCTGGCCAGGGAAAAATCCATTTCCTGGACACCAATCAGCTCGCCGTACGCCACCTGCGGCGGAAACGGGGTCTTGGTCGCAAACGGCCGCAAATAGGCCTGGGCCAATTCATTCAAATCCATACCTCAGCTCCTTAGTTCTTTTCTCACCACCAATTTCAGGCCCGACCAGACTTCGGTCACGGCACACACTTTAATGTCCACCCAGCCCAAAGGCAGCGCCAGTTCGCGAATGACATCTTCGGTCACGGTGGTGGGAACCTTGGACGCCTTCTTGGGCCAGGAAATCCACAGCGCCACCTCGTCATTGAGCTTGCTCCTCAGGGTGCTGAGGCGCTGGGCCAACGCCGCTTTGTCGGTCACAAAGACCTGCGCGATGTCGACCTTGGTGTCGGGACGGGTCACGAATTGTACGGCCTCAGGCAGGGGCTGCAGCACATCGGCGTAGTCGCCTGGCGCATCGATCAATAACACACGATGGGCTTGCTTGATGCCCAACTTTTTGCTGAGCGGTGTTCCAGAGTATCCAGCAGGGTTGGCAACGCCCATATCAAGCTGCTCCTTCTTCAATATTAGCGCTCGCCAGCCCGGTTGCGGACCGACACTTCACTGGAATACGGCCGTACCACCTGCATCGGGCTGGCCGCCATGGCCGCCCGCACTCCCGCAATGGGGCAGGCCCGGTACTGGCGTTGGTACAGCGCCGCAGCCAGCATACCCTCTTCGGTGTCGCCCAGGTTGTGGTTCACATCGTCGGCCGCAGCACAATTTGGGGCAAAGCCATCGGCATACTCCCCCCAGCCCTTGTCATTGACCTCCTGGAATTCCACAGCGAAATAAGTCGTACCGCAATTGGGCGTAGCGTAGAAACCATACGGCTTGCCGCAAGTCTGGCCGCCAATCAGGACGACCTCAATGTCAACACCGCGCAGGCCGTTGATAATCGATTCGCTGGCCGAACAGGTGGCCGAGGTGGTCAGGACCGTCACCCGCTTCAGGCCCAGCGCTGGCAGGATTTCAGAGCGCGATGCCGAAAAGCCCTGGCCTGTGTTGGCAAACGTCGTCACCAGGTTGTCGCCCCGCTTGTCATTAAACTGCAAACGCTCGAACACCCTGCCGCTGAGTTCGGGCGTGCCAGCGATCATATAGGCCAGCTCGCTGGCGATGGCAAGATAGCCGCCGCCGTTATACCGCACGTCGAGCACCAGGTCGCTGATATTGGCAGCCTTGAGCGTCTTGATCGCGTCGATCAGCTGGCGCTCCGACGAAGCGATATGGCTATTGAAAGTCAGGTAGCCCACTTTGCCGCTTGGCGTGTCGATGGTGCGCGTGTTTTGTACGGGCTGCTGTACGACACTGGTCGGCTTCAAGGTGACGGTAAAGCGCCTGGCATCGCGCTCAAATGCAAAGCTGTGCGGGTCCGTCGTCATGCCCGGGCTCAATCCTGCATTGATCTTGGCGATGGAGGCAGCGTCGTTCGTATTCAGAAAGTCGATGTCGTCCACGGCGACCAGCTTATCGCCCCGCCGCACGCCGGCAACCTGGGCCGGCGAACCTGGTTCCACCACAACGGCAGTCCAGCTGCGCGGCAGCACATTGGGTCCGCGCCCCCAAGTCAGGCCGTAACCGTAGACGATACCGGCCGTTTGCAGCGCGTCCCACTGCTCGGAAGGCTGGGTGAAGTGGTACTGGTCCTTGGCCTTGGCCGAAGGCGTCACTTCGATCGACTTCATCACGCCGAAGTAGTCGACGGCCGAAGTGAACTTGGCCGGATCGAACAGGGTGTAGGGAATCTCCTTGTACCACAGGTAGTTTTCGTTGAGCCAGGAGCGGATCCAGCCCATTTCGTCGACCAGCGTGCCCTGCTTGTCCGGGAAGGGTACGCCAAAGAAGTAGGGGTCAATACCCGTGCGTGGCACGGCACACAGATTGCGCAAGCTGGACGAAGGGGGAAACACCAATGGCGCTGGCGCCTCGGGCGCCGGTGCACTGCTGCCGCCGCAAGCGGACACCAGCAATAACAGGGACCAGGCGAAGGCGCGCAACCAGGGGGACATGTGGACGACAGCAAATGGAGAGGCAGCCATTATAGTCGCCCCAGCTTGCGTCAATATGTCATGGAATTGTCTGTATTTGCATGCAGGCGCAAAAAAAGCGAGCCCACGTGGGGCCCGCTCTGTCTTGGCAACGCTGCGTCGTGTCTTAGGCGGCGCGGCTGCCCGAAGGCTGGACTGGGTTGTTGAAGGCGGCCAGCAGGGTCGCTTCTTTCTGCTTGGCTGCCTTGAAGTGGCGCTCCTTGACGTGGCCATAGCCGCGGATGTCTTCCGGGATGCTGGCGATCGCCACGGCTTGGGCCAGGTTGGCGTCGGTCAGTTTCGACAGCAGGCCGCCAACGGTAGCGCGGTATTCGCCAATCAGGGCGCGTTCCATCTTGCGCTCAGCGGTGTAGCCGAAGATGTCCAGTGCCGTACCGCGCAGGCCTTTGAACTTGGCCAGCACGCCGAACGCCTTCATCATCCATGGGCCGAATTCCTGCTTGATCAGGTGGCCCTTGGAGTCGGTCTTGGCCAGCAGCGGCGGCGCCAGGTGGAACTTGAGCTTGTAGTCGCCCTCAAACATATTGGCCACCTTCTCGGCGAAAGCGCCGGTGGTGTACAGGCGTGCCACTTCGTACTCGTCCTTGTAGGCCATCACTTTGTAGAAGTATCGGGCCACCGCTTCCGTCAGGCGGGTACTGGTGCCCAGCTTGGCTTCTGCTGCCTTGACTTCATCCACGAAGGACTTGTACTGCGCAGCGTAATCGGCATTCTGGTAGTCCGTCAGCAGTTCCACGCGGCGTTTGATGAGGTCATCCACGCTCTGGGTACGCTTGAACTCGATGACTTTGGCTGGCGTCGTCATGCGCAGCACCGATGCCAGGTCGTGCGCAGCCGTACGGCCCCAGGTGAAGGCGGTCTTATTGAAGCCCACCGACACGCCGTTCAGCTCAATGGCCTTCAGGATCGACGCTTCCGACAGGGGCACGTGGCCCTTCTGCCAGGCGTATCCGAGCATGAACATATTGGTGGCGATCGAATCGCCCATCAGCGCCGTGGCGATCTGGCCAGCGTCGACAAAGTCAGTGCGCTCGGCGCCGCAGGCTTTGACGATCTCGCCTTGCGAACTCGCCGCCGGGAACTGCCAGTCTGGATTTTTGACGAACGCTGCCGTCGACGAACCGGTCGAGTTGATGGCGGCATAAGTGCGGCCTTCGCCCATGCGCGACAGGGCGTCGCGGCTGGCCGTGACGATCAGGTCGCAACCGATGACCAGGTCGGCACTCCCCGTGCCCACGCGGGTGGAATGCAGGTCGGACTGTTTGTCCGCCAGGCGCACGTGCGACATCACCGGGCCGCCCTTCTGGGCCAGGCCACTCATGTCCAGCACAATGGCGCCCTTGCCTTCCACGTGCGAGGCCATCGCCAGGATCTGGCCGACCGTCACCACACCGGTGCCACCGATACCGGTGATCAGGATGCCGTAAGGCGTGGCCGTGCTTGGCAGGGTCGGCGTCGGCAGCGCTGGTGGTGCAGCGTCACCCGTGGCAGCCTTCTTCGGCTTTTTCAGCGCGCCGCCTTCCACCGTCACAAAGCTCGGGCAGAAACCGGTGGTGCAGGAGAAGTCCTTGTTGCAGGAGGACTGGTTGATCTGGCGCTTGCGGCCCAGTTCCGTTTCCAGCGGCTCCACCGACAGGCAATTTGACTGCACCGAGCAGTCACCGCAGCCTTCGCAGACGGCTTCGTTGATCACAGCGCGCTTGGCTGGATCTGGATACTCGTTGCGCTTGCGGCGGCGACGCTTCTCGGAAGCGCAGGTCTGGTCGTAGATCATGGCCGACACGCCGGTGCACTCGCGCAGTTCGCGCTGCACGTCCATCAGTTCGCTGCGGTGGCGCACCGTCACACCAGGCGCCCAGTTGTAATCGGCCGGGTATTTTTCCGGTTCGTCAGTGACGACGATAATCGGGTTCACGCCTTCGGCCGCAATCTGGCGGCTGATCATGCCAGGGTCGAGCGGGCCGTCGAACTCCTGGCCGCCCGTCATGGCGACGGCGTCGTTGAACAGGATCTTGTAGGTGATGTTGACCTTGGCCGATACGGCCGCGCGGATCGCCAGGATACCGGAGTGGAAGTAGGTGCCGTCACCGAGGTTGGTGAACACATGCTTTTCATTGGTGAACGGCGCCTGGCCCACCCAGGTCACGCCTTCTGCGCCCATATGGGTGAAGGTCGAAGTTTCGCGGTCCATCCACAGCACCATATAGTGGCAACCGATACCGGCCAGGGCGCGCGAACCTTCCGGCACCTTGGTCGACGAATTATGCGGGCAGCCCGAGCAGAAGTAAGGCGTGCGGTCCGTTTCCGGATTGGGTTTGAGGCCGACGGACTTGAGCACCAGCTCCTTCTGTTCGAGGAAGGCGATGCGTTCCTTGACGCGCTGCTCGACCGGATGGCCGGCGCAGTAGTGCGAAATGCGGCTGGCGATGGCGCGCGCGATCTGCGCCGGGTTCAGCTCATAGGTTGCCGGCAGCAGCCAGTCACCATGGCCGGTACCGCCCTTATTGCTCCATTCACCGGTGTCGTCAAACTTGCCGACCACGCGGGGACGCTCGCTGTCCGGCAGGTTGTACAGCTCTTCCTTCAGCGCATATTCGAGGATCTGGCGCTTTTCTTCCACCACCAGGATCTCGTCGAGGCCCTTGGCGAAATCGTGCACGCCGTCCGCTTCGAGCGGCCAGGTCATGCCGATCTTGTACAGGCGCAGGCCGATGTCGGCCGCTGCCTGCTCGTCGATGCCCAGGTCGGCCAGCGCCTGGCGGGTGTCCAGGTAGGACTTACCGGCGGTGATGATGCCGATCTTCGGCTTGGGCGAATCCCAGATGATCTTGTTCAGTTTGTTTTCGCGCACATAGGCCAGCGCGGCGTACCACTTGAAGCTGTTCATCCGCACTTCCATGTCCAGCACGGTGTCTGGCCAGCGGATATTCAGGCCGCCTTCGGGCATGGCGAAGTCGGTCGGGATCTTGATCTGCACGCGGTCCGGGTCGAAGTCGACCACGGCGCCCGACTCAATGATGTCGGTCACGCATTTCATCGATACCCACAGGCCCGTGTAACGGCTCATGGCCCAGGCGTGCAGGCCGTAGTCGATGTATTCCTGCACCGACGATGGGTAGAGCACAGGAATGCCGCACGCATTGAGGATATGGTCGGACTGGTGGGCCGTCGACGAGGACTTGGCTGCGTGGTCGTCACCAGCCAGCACCAGCACGCCACCATGTTTGGCCGAGCCGGCGTTATTGGCGTGCTTAAACACGTCGCCGCAGCGGTCCACGCCGGGGCCTTTGCCGTACCACATGGAGAACACGCCGTCGTACTTGGCATCCTTGAACAGATTGGTCTGCTGCGTGCCCCACACGGCCGTCGCGGCCAGGTCTTCGTTCATCCCTGGGTGGAATTTGATGTGGTGGGCGTCCAGGTGCTTCTTGGCCTTCACTGCCGTCATGTCGACCGAGGTGACGGGCGAACCGCGGTAGCCTGTGATATAGCCTGCCGTGTTCAGGCCGGCCTTCAGGTCACGCTCGCGCTGCATCATCGGCAGGCGGATCAGGGCCTGGGTGCCGGTCATGAAGGCGCGGCCGCGCTCGAGCGTCCATTTGTCGTCGAGTGAAATCTCATGCGGGGTGCCGGGCTCCAGGTTGGCGCGGTCTAGTGGTGCATTCATTAAAGTCTCCGTCGTCTCGGTATGGTGTTGTCGGTGAAGCGCAGGCATCGGTCGCACCTTGTGAGTGCGTCCGGCCTTCATGGTCTAAATTCAGTGTAGTACTTTTGCCGCTTAGGCTGCGGCGGGATCTTTCAGGACGCCGCGCTTGATCTGGTCCAGCTCGATCGACTCGAACAGGGCGCGGAAGTTACCTTCGCCGAAACCTTGGTCGCCCTTGCGCTGGATGATCTCGAAGAAGATCGGTCCGATGACGGTCTGGGTAAAGATCTGCAGCAGCAGTTCACGGCTCGTTTCGCTGCTCTGGCCGTCGATCAGGATACGCAAGCGCTTCAGTTCGTCGACGTTCTCGCCATGGTTCGGCAAGCGGCGGTTGATCAGTTCGTAGTAGGTCTCGATCGTGTCCTGGAACACGATCCCCGTCTTGCGCATGCCTTCCACGGACGAATAGATATTGTCCGAACCGAGGGCAATGTGCTGGATGCCTTCACCGTGGTACAGGTCCAGGTATTCGGCGATCTGGGACTTGTCGTCCGACGATTCATTGATGGGGATGCGCACTTTGCCGCAAGGCGAAGTCATCGCCTTGGACTTCAGGCCGGTCTGCTGGCCCTTGATGTCGAAGTAGCGCACTTCACGGAAGTTGAACAGGTTCTCGTAGAACTCCGCCCATTCCTTCATGCGGCCACGGTGCACATTGTGGGTCAGGTGGTCGATATAGGTCAGGCCATGGCCGACCGGGTTGGCTTGTGCGCCGGGAATGGCGACGAAGTCCACGTCATAAATGCTGATGTCGCCGATGCCGCCGCTGGTGGCGCCGTTCTTGCCCTTCCAACGGTCAACGAAGTAGATCAGCGAATCACCCACGCCCTTGATGGCGGGGATGTTCAATTCCATTGGGCCGGTCTTGTTGTCAAAGCCCCAGGCGCCCAGTTCCAGTGCGCGCTTGTAGGCAAACGCGGCGTCGTTGACGCGCAGCGCAATGGCGCACACGGACGGGCCATGCTGGCGCGCGAAGCGCTGGGCGAAGGAGTCCTGCTCGGCGTTGATGATGAAGTTGATGTCGCCCTGACGGTACAGCGTCACGTCCTTGTGGCGATGGCGGGCAATGGCGGTAAAGCCCATGCTCTCAAACAGGGTGCCCAGTGCTTTTGGATCCGGCGCCGCATACTCGACGAACTCGAAACCATCGGTCCCCATCGGGTTTTCCCAAGGCGTAAATTGCATGTCAGTCTCCTCGTTTTAATGCGCACAGTATAGACCTCTGCCTTGGGCATTTAATTTCAAATAATGCCTATTTCCTCAAAATTTGAGCAATAATATTGCGTGATTTTGTGAATTCAGGTGATGTTATGGCTAAGATTGAGCTCGACAAGACGGACCGCAAGATCCTGGGGATCCTGCAGACGGACGGCCGCCTGTCCAACCAGGATGTGGCCGAACAAGTCAGCCTGTCGCCCTCCCCCTGCCTGCGCCGCATCAAGCGGCTGGAAGACGCCGGCGTCATCAAACAGTATGTGGCCCTGCTCGACCCCGACAAAATCGGCCTGGGCCTGCTGGCCTATGTGAATGTGCGGCTGGAAAAACACAGCGAAGGCAGCAGCGGCGGCCGCGCCACGGGGGCCACGCCGCGCGGCGACTTTGCCCTGTCGGTGGCCAACTGGCCGGAAGTGGTGGCCTGCTATGCCATGACGGGGGAGATGGACTACCTGCTGCGCGTACACGTGGAAGACATGGACCACTTTTCGCGCTTCATGATGGCGACCCTGCTGCGCCACCCGGCGGTGCTGGATGTGAAGTCGAGCTTTGCGCTCCAACGTATCAAAGACACAACAGCCCTGCCCCTTGTATAAGGAAAAGTTCGCAAAAGTGAATATTTGCGTAAGTGTAACCAAGTTTCGCAGATAAACTGAACTGTTAGTTATGCTGTGCCGCGACCCCAACCGGGAGTATTCGACGTGATGAAGCAGAACCCTGACCGCCCATGACACCGCATACCCTGTTCCTGCATGGGGGCCCGGCCATGAATGCGCATGCTGAACTGGCCTGGCATGGTGACGCTTGCGGCATCGACTGGTGGACCCAGCCCCGTTCGGCCCCGTCAGCGCGCGGTCCCTATGTGGCCCTGCTCGATGCGGCACGCACCCGCCTGCACGCCACCGCTGCTGCGGCGGGCGGCAAGGTCCACCTGCTGGCCCATGACTTTGGCGCCCAAGTGGCACTGGACCTGCTGTCGACCGAGCCGCACCGAGTGGCCTCCATCACCCTGCTGGCGCCCACCCACGACATGCGCTTTGTCTGGTTGCGGGTCGCCCGCCTGCTGCTGGCTTCGGGCAATTTCCCCCAGCTTGATGCTGCCACTAAAGCCTTCGCCAAAGACAACACCAGCGTCGCCGCACTGCAGGCCCTGTGGCAGGAGCTTCACCGCATTCCTACCTTGTTTGATGTTTACTGGGGTCCGGCATCGCAATCCAACAAGAAACGTCATCAACTCATCTGGAACACCCACCCGGATGCCTTTGACTTCCTCGCCTTTTCGGCGGTAGCGACTGACTTCTTGCGCTGGGAGCGGCTGCGCACGGCGCCTGCCAGTGCGGCGGCCGACCTGCCCGTGCGGATTTTCTATGGCGCCTGTGACGCGGTGACCGACCGCAGTGCCGGCAGTCAGTACTGGTTGCAGCACTTCCCGGACGCGGCCATCCACTCCCTGCCGTGCGGCCACTTCCCCCAGTTCGAGGCACCGCTGATGGACTTGCTGGCGCTGGCGTATGCCACGGCAAGCGCCGGCGTATAGCCTGCCGCCATGGCTTAGCCGGCTCCAAGCTGACTCACTTTTTCAAGCCGAACCACTTGGCGGCAGCGCGCGTGTTGGCCTTGAGCGTGTAGTCGAGGGTGGCAAACTGCTCTTCCACCGCCTCTTGCAGGACGGTGGCGGAATTGGGCGGCGGCAGCTTGAGGTAGGCATCGGCCTCGCCCTGGTCGCGCAAGATCTCCATCCCGGCCTTACGGGCGATATGCATCATCGTCGCGTTGGACGACAGGCAGTGCATATACAGGGTGTCGACGTCATTATTGCGGCAATGAATAGCGGCGCGCTCAAACAACTTGCTGCCCATGCCCTTGCCGCGCGCGGAGCGGGACACCGAGACGCCAAATTCGGCCACCGTATCCTTTATGGTGCTCACTTTGCCCGGTGCGAGCTTTTCCTTGGGTGAGAAAGCCAAATGGCCCACGGCCACCAGGCGGAACAGGCGGTTATAGACGCCGTACACGGTGTCGCGCGCAAAGTCGATGCGGGCCACATAGGCAAAGACTTGCTCGTCCGGCAGGTTGGTGCCAAAGCGCAGCAGGCGGTCATTGGCGTCCAGCGCGAGGAAATGCTTGAGCATACGACGGCGGTCGCGCTCTTCCAGTTGCTTGATCGGAATCGGCGGGCGTGCCTTGCTGCCACCTGGTCGATGCAGGCGTAGCCATTCGGTCAAAGGTCGCTGGAACATATTGCTCATAGGTACCTTCCCTCGTATTGCCCCTATTGTAGGCACAAGTACGGTCCCATGCGATTAATGCGGCAAACAAATGACAAATATTTAGGCACTTGATGCTGCCAGGATAGATCTTATTCTTTGCCGAACAAGGCTTTGACGGCATTGACGCGGGCCGCGTGCACCGCCTCCGGGATGCGCGCCTTGTTCTCGCCGCAACTGGCCGCCACCGCGCCGGCGTCGATCGAGCGGGCAGCATGCAGGGCGGCCTTGAGGCGGTCCGCCTGCGGGAAGGGTCGGTCGTGATAATTGCTCACGCCGTCGCCGCGACCACGGTAATCGCATTCGGCGGCCAGCAGCATCTGTGCAAAGCGCTGCGGTTTGCGCAAGCCGTCGCAGCGCTCGAACAAGCTGACCATGGTGCTGGCGCGCAGCTCGCCGGCCCGCCCCACATTGCCATGCTCGCGCGCGGTGATGAGGGCCAGTTCACGACAATCGTTGGGCACCTTGAGGCGCTTGCAGGCCGCTTCGATCAGTGCGACGCCCATGCCTTCATGGCCATGGTGGCTGGGCCAGTTGGCCGCAGGCGTCACGCCCTTGCCCAGGTCGTGCAGCAGGGCTGCCACGCGCACTGGCAGTTCGTAGCCTTGCAGGGCAGCGTAGTCGATCACCATCATCACGTGGACCCCGGTATCGACCTCGGGATGGTGCTGGGGTGGCTGAGGCACACCCCACAGCTTGTCCAGTTCGGGCAGGATACGCACCAGCGCGCCGCAGGCGCGCAGCACATCGAACATGCGCGAGGGTTGGGCTTCCATCAGTCCGCGCGACAGCTCCTGCCACACGCGCTCTGGCACCAAGGCATCGACCTCGCCACCGGCGACCATCTGGCGCATCAAGTCCATGGTTTCAGCCGCGACGGTAAAGTCCGCAAAGCGTGCAGCAAAGCGGGCCACGCGCAAGATGCGCACTGGGTCTTCCGTAAAGGCGGCCGAGACATGGCGGAAGATGCGCTGCTTGATGTCTGCCTGGCCGTTGAACGGATCAATCAAGCTGCCATCGTCGGCCAGCGCCATCGCGTTCACCGTCAGGTCGCGCCGGACCAGGTCTTCTTCAAGTGTGACATCGGGCGAGGTATGGAAAACGAAGCCGTGGTAGCCAGGCGCGGTCTTGCGCTCTGTGCGAGCCAGTGCATATTCTTCCTGGGTCTCGGGATGCAGGAAGACGGGAAAATCCTTGCCGACTGGCCGAAACCCTTGCGCCGCCATCTGTTCGGGCGTGGCGCCAACGACCACATAGTCGCGGTCCTTGACCGGCAAGCCCAGTAGCTGGTCGCGCACAGCGCCGCCGACGACATAGGTCTTCATGAATGTGCTGCCGCTGGCTTAATCCGGCGCGACATCATATTTGGGCGAAGTCTCAGTCTCGGCCATTGCCTCGCTGATCCAGCGCGCCACGGCAGGATGGGCGATGACACGGTCACAGTAGGCTTGCAGGGCAGGCGCCATGGCCACGCCATAGGTGCGGAAGCGCAGCACCACCGGTGCGTAGTAAGCGTCGGCCAGCGAAAAGTCGCCAAACAGGAACTGGCGGTGGCCAAAGCGCGACAGGCATTCTTCCCAGATCTCGCCGATGCGGCCGATATCGGCCTGCGAATCCATATTGCGGCCCCGGCCTGGGAAGCTCATCTTGACGTTGAACGGCATTGACGTGCGCAAGCCCTGGAAGCCGGCATGCATCTCCGCGCAGATGGAGCGGGCCATCGCACGTGCTGTGACTTCCTGCGGCCACAGGTGCAGCTCCTGGAACTGCTCGGCCAGGTATTCGCAAATGGCCATGCTGTCCCAGATCGTCATCTCACCCGCCACCAGCACGGGCACGCGGCCGGCACTGGTGTATTCGGCGATGCGGTTGCCCGTATCCGGTTGGTCCAGCAGCACCCGCACTTCGTTGAAGGGGATGCCAAACGCGTGCATCGCCACCCAGGGCCGCATCGACCATGAGGAGTAATTCTTGTTGCCGATGATGAGGGTCAGGCCAGGTTTGCGCGCGTCAAACAGGGTTTGGGTCAGCTTGGGATCAAGTTCAGTGGTGTGCATGGTGACGATCAGGTTTAGCGGCCGGCGCGGCTGCGGAATTCATCATAGGGCAGGCGCGGCGACAGGTAGTGCGGTGCGACGGTTTCAATGGAAGTGAGCGCAATGCCCATGGCCTTGGCGGCGATCTGCTGCAAGGTTGGATCGATCACGCTGTCAACCATCATGGAGTCGATATTATCCCGTGTGATAAAAGGTTCGCCCGGGACCAGTTCGATCAGGCGGGCCGCCACTTTTGCCAAGGCCCGCGGCAATTCAACTACCGGGCGCTCGTGCCCGCTGTATTGCCCTGCCATGTGGACCAGGTCACGCAGGGCATAAATGCGCGGGCCACCCAGGTCGTACACCTGGTGGCGCGTGGCCAGGTTGGTCAGGCAGTTAAGGAAGGCCTGGGCCACATCGCCCACATAGACGGGTTGGAACTCTGTGTCAGCGCAAGGCACCGGCATCACGGGCAGGAAGCGCTGGGCGCGGGCAAATAGGTTCAGGAAGCGGTCTTCCGGGCCAAACACCACGGAAGGACGCAGGATCGTCACGGCCACCGTTGGCTCCTGGCGGGCAGCGGCCTCGCCGTCGGCTTTGGAGCGCAGGTACATGGAGGGGCCGTCGCGGTCAGCGCCCAGGGCACTCATGTGGAGATAGCGTTTAACATGCTGGGCCGCGCAGGCGGCGGCAATGCGGCGCGGCAGTTCGACGTGAGCGCGCAGGAATTCGGGGCCATAGGGTTTGCCGTGGCGCGAATCGAGGATGCCGACGAGGTTGATGGCTGCATCGGCACCGGCCAGCAGGCTTTGCAGCGCCGCCTGGTCCAGCGAAGGCTGCACCACCACTTCCACCTTAGGCAGGAAGATCAAGTGCTTGGCGCTCTCGAACCGACGGGTCGGCACGATAACGCGGGCGCCCTGTGCAGCCAGGCGCGCCACCAGGTGGCTGCCAATGAAACCAGAACCACCAAATACGACCACTGTCGACTCATGCAACTTCATCGTGCCTCCTGGTGAGGTGGATCAGCTTAAGGATTGCGTGCTTCAGTTTGCGGCATTGGACGGCAGCTCGGTCGCGGGTGCACTGCCTTTGGGCGAAATGATACCCATGCGTGCCTTGAGCGACTGCGGCTTGTTTTCAAACAGGGCAGCATAGTTGGTGGCATTGGCCATCACATTCTTGACGTAGGCGCGCGTTTCATTGAAAGGGATCGTCTCGGCAAAAATGGCGCCTTCGACGGGCTGCGTCAGCGAACCGCGCCAATTACGCGCGCGGCCGGGCCCCGCGTTATAGGCGGCCGTGGCCATGGGCTGGGAACCGTCGACATTGGCCAGCACCATGTTCAGGTAATTCGCGCCCAGCAGGATATTGGTGCGAAGGTCGTTAAGCATGCCGTGCACGAAATCGGTCATGCCGATCTTGCGGGCCACGTATTTGCCCGTGGCCGGCATGACCTGCATCAGGCCCGACGCGCCCACCCGCGATTGCGCGTCCATGATAAAGCGCGACTCCTGGCGGATCAGGCCATAGACCCAGGCCTTGTCCAGGCCCAGCGACTGGGTGGTGGGATGCATGATGTCGTTGTGCGGCGACGGGAAGCGTTGCGTGTAGTCGAATTCGGCGCGGGTGCGCTCCGAAGTGTTGACCATGCGGTCGAGGATATCGTTCTGGCGCGCGAATTCGGCTGCGGCGAGCAGTTCGCGCTCGGTCATCTTGCGCAGCTCCCAGTTCCATTCGCGCGTGCCTTCAAAGCGCAGGCGCATGCTGAAGAAGCGCAGCGCGCGGCGCAGGCCTGCGTTGGCGGCCATGGGTGCCAGTTCGGCCGCCGTCACTGGTGCGGCGGTCACAGGAATCGAAATCTTCATGCCCATTTCTTCGATCGCCAGTTGGCCATAGAAGTTGTTTTGGTCAGCAATGGACTGGTAGAGCGGCAGCGCTGCTTCGTGCTCGCCCTCTTGCTGCAGGGCGCGCGCCAGCCAGTAGGTCCAGGCGGGGTCGGTGCGCAGAACGGCGGGCATGGCGCGGATGGTGGTCTTGACCAGCTTCCAGTCGCCATTACGCAACGCGATGCGGGCCTTCCACTGCAAGCCATCTTGCGACAACGCCGCGCCATTACTCAACTTCCAGTAGTCGTAGGCTTCCGGGCCCAGGCCATACGACGCAGGCAGCGCAATGGCGGCCCAGGCCAGGGCCTGCTCCTGGCCACTCATTTTGGACAGGTTCTTGCGCAGGGCGGCAGCCGCCAGCGCATGGCTGGTGCGGGCCATGCTGGCCAGCGCCGCAATGTAGATCTCGTGTTCCGCGCGCGACTTGCCAACGCCGCGCGCCAGCGCCAGCGCAGGAAAGTCCACTGCCTGTACGGCGCGCGCTTCGGAAGCGCCCAGCAGGCCGGCAGCGCGGCGCGCCGGGCCGGTGGCGCGGAATTCGCCGGCCAGGCGCAATTGCGCCAGCAGGTCTTCAGTGCTGAACTGGCCGCTCTGCGCCAGCGCGGCGACGAGGGCATTACATGCCTCGCCGTAGCCGGATGGGTTGATGAGGAGGGCGCGTGCATCCTCCGCCACTTTCTGGCCCTTGGCCACGCGCGACATCAGCGCATAACATTTGACGAGGGTGTCGTCAGCGATCAGGTAAAGTGGGAACTGCTGGTCGAAATTGGCCCAGTCGCGCTTGCGGCCCAGTTCCAGCAGCCAGTCATTGCGCAGGCGGTCGGCAATGGCGCTGCCCTCATAGCGGGCCAGGTAGGCACGGACTTCGTCATTGGAGGCCTGCGCCAGGCGCGGTTTGAGCCGATAATAGTCAACATAGCCGGGGATGTCGTAGCCGGACAGGCGCTCCGCATAGTTGTTGGCTTTGGACGCATCGTCCCGGCGAGCCGCTTCGCGCAGCTGCAAAAAGGTTTCGTCGTCGGCGCGGCTTGGCGTGGCGCTCGCGGTCGAGAGCAAGCTGGCGCCGGCGAGAAGAGCACCAGCAAATAATCTGAACGGGTACATCAAAGTGCAACTCTCTATAAATGCAGCGGTCAAGGCATGACAGGCGATCCTAGAATACCATGCGAGCCCGGCGCTCTGCCAGTGCTGAACGCAGACTTCGCCATGGACAAACTGGCACTACGCAAAGCTTTGCGTGCCCGCCGCGCCGCCATTGATCCCGCTCAAATGCGCAATTGGGATGCGCATATTGGCAAACAACTCATCGCATGGTGGTCTGCGCAGGCGCAAGCTCGGGCAACGCTGGGCGTCTATTGGCCTTTGCCTGGCGAGCCGGATTTGCAGGGCGCCTACGCACACATGGCGCAAGCTGGCGTGGCCCTGGCCTTGCCGGTGGTGCATGAGCGCGACGCGCCGCTCCGGTTTGCCCGCTGGGTGCCTGGCGAGGAGATGGTGAAAGACAGCATGGGTGTGGCGGTGCCATTGGCGCTGCGCTGGACTGACCTGCCAGCGTATCTTATTGTTCCCTGCCTGGGCTTCAATGCGGCCGGGTTCCGGCTTGGATATGGTGGCGGCTTCTATGACCGCACCCTGGCTGCCATGCCGCGCCCCCAGACGGTCGGCGTGGCGTATTCCTGCCAGCTTTGCGCTTTCCGCAGCGATGCCCACGATATCGCACTCGACACAATCCTGACGGAACTGGGCTAGGCCGCGCTGGGGCAGCGATCGCCTGATTGACTGCGCCTTGCGTTTATTCGATAATTCGACAATTATCGAATTGAAGCCACCCATCCACCATGTCCCACATCGACATCCCTGAAGCCGCCCGGATCCTGGCGGCACTCGCCCAAGCGTCCCGGCTGGCGGTGTACCGCCTGCTGGTGCAGGCTGGGCCCGAAGGCATGGCAGCAAGCCGGATTGCCGAAGCGTGCGGCATTCCCCCGTCCTCCTTGTCCTTCCACCTGAAAGAACTGACCCATGCAGGCCTGCTGTCCGCCCGCACCGAGGGGCGCTATGTCATTTATTCAACGGACTTCGAACAAATGGCCGCCTTGATGGGTTTCCTGACCGAGAACTGCTGCGGCGGCAAGCCATGTTTGCCCATCTCGAACAAGTCTTGCGCCGCCCCTGCCTAACTCTTTTCACAACGCATCAATCACCATGAACGTCTTATTCCTTTGTACTGGCAACTCCTGCCGCTCGATCCTGGGCGAAGGCACATTCAATCACCTGGCTCCTGCAGGCTGGCGCGGCATGAGCGCTGGCAGCAAGCCCACCGGTGTCGTGCATCCGCGCTCACTGGCCTTGCTGGCAAGTGAAGGCATATCGACTGAGGGCTACCACAGCAAGTCTTGGGAACACCTGCCGGCCACGCCAGACATTGTCATTACGGTGTGTGGCAGTGCTGCTGGCGAGACCTGCCCCGCCTATCTCGGCCCGGTGCTGCGCACGCACTGGGGTGTGGAAGATCCGGCCCACGCCACCGGTACAGATGAAGAAATCGATGCCGCCTTCATGAAGGCTTACCGCATCCTGCGCGCCCGCATCGAAGCCTTCCTGGCCCTGCCGCTCGACACGCTCAAGCACGATAAGGCAGCGTTGAAAGCCGAAATGGACAAGATTGGGGAGCAAATCGTATGAAACAGTTGCGTGCCTATGTGGCGGAAGGATTGGGAACGGCTTTCCTGCTGGCCGTTGTGGTCGGATCAGGCATCATGGGTGAGCGCCTCTCTGGCGGCAATGTCGCGATCGCCTTGCTGGCCAATTCGTTGGCCACCGGCGCCGGGCTGGTCGCGTTGATCCTGATGTTTGGTCCCGCCTCCGGCGCACATTTCAATCCAGTGGTGACGCTGTCGGAAGCCTGGCAAGGCAATCTGGCCCGCAGCGAGGCTTTGCCTTACATCCTCGCGCAAGTCATTGGTGCCTTCGCTGGCGTCGCCGCAGCACACGGCATGTTCGATGTGCCGCTGTATGTCGCATCTGCGCACGCCCGCACCGGCGCAGCGCAATGGTGGAGTGAATTTGTGGCGACCTTTGGCCTGATCGCCGTCATCATCGGCTGCTCGCGCAGCCGCCCAAGCGTCACGCCATTCGCCGTCGCCGCTTACATCACCTCGGCCTACTGGTTTACCTCTTCAACCTCGTTTGCCAACCCGGCGGTCACGCTGGCACGTAGCGCCACCAATACCTTTGCCGGCATTCGTCCCGTGGATGCACCCAGCTTTATCGTCGCCCAACTGCTTGGTGCCGCTGCCGCTACCCTGGCCTTCTGCTGGCTTTACCCGGCCAAGGCCACGGCAAAGGCCGATGACAGCGTCGCGCAGCAAGTCAAGATATGATGTGTGCTTCCACCGGGAGCACAGATGCACATTCGCGACGCACAAGGGGAAGACGCGGCGGCGATCGCCGCCATCTACAACCACTACGTGGAGCACACCGCCATCACGTTTGAGGAAGACGCGGTCAGTGACGCAACCATGGCCGAGCGCATCGAGGATGTGCAAGGCGGCGGCTTGCCCTGGCTGGTCATCGAGCAGGATGGTGTCTTGGTGGGCTATGCCTACGCAACGAAGTGGCGGGTGCGGCATGCCTATCGTTTTTCAGTGGAGAGCACGGTCTACCTGGAAGCAGGCGCTGCCGGCAACGGCTGGGGTGCTGCCCTGTACCAGGTCTTGCTAGAACGCCTGGCCGGCAAGGGCTACCACTTGGTCATTGGTGGCATCGCCCTCCCCAATGCGGCGAGCGTTGCATTGCACGAGAAACTGGGCTTTGAAAAAGTGGCCCAGTTCCGCGAGGTGGGTTTCAAATTCGACCGCTGGATTGACGTCGGCTATTGGCAAAAAAAGCTGGAAGCCCCAAGCAAAGCCTGAGCCGCAACAGCATCCATGCGCGGCCCGGCCCTATTTGGCTCCAGGCCGGCTCAAGCTTTGACCAGGCGCTGCCACAGGGCCGTCGTTGCGACCGCCTGGTTCATGCTGTAGAAGTGCAGGCCAGGCGCACCACCCGCCAACAGGCGTTCGCACAGGGCCGCCACCACCTCAAAGCCGAATTCCTTGATCGAGGCGCTGTCGTCGCCGAAGCTGGCTAGCTTCAGGCGGATCCAGCGCGGGATCTCGGCGCCGCACATATCGGAAAAGCGCATCAGCTGGGTGTAATTGGTGATCGGCATAATGCCCGGCACCACCGGCACCGTGATGCCGCGCTTGCCGCACTGATCCATGAACTGGAAATAGGCGTCAGCATTGTAGAAATACTGGGTAATGGCCGCATTGGCGCCTGCCTTGACCTTGCGTTCAAAATTGGCCAGGTCATCCTGCGGCGAACGTGCTTGCGGATGGGTTTCCGGATAAGCCGCCACTTCGATGTGGAAGCGATCGCCCGTTTCGGCACGGATGAATTCCACCAGCTCGGAGGCATAGCGGAATTCGCCCGCCGCACCATAGCCACTCGGCAGGTCACCGCGCAGGGCAACGATGCGCTGGATGCCATGCTGCTTGAACTGGTCAAGGATGGCGCGGATCGAGGCCTTGGTGCCGCCCACGCAGGACAGGTGGGGCGCCGCTTCGTGACCTTCCGCGAGGATCTCGCGCACGGTATCGAGCGTGCCCTGCTGGGTGCTGCCGCCAGCGCCGAACGTGACGGAGAAATACGTTGGTTTGAGCGCCCCCAGTTTCTGGCGGACCACGCGCAGTTTTTCGGCGCCCTCTTCCGTCTTGGGCGGGAAGAATTCGATACTGAAATTATGAGGGTTCATGATTTCTTGAGAAGTAAGGTCGACAGGGCCCAGGAAATGATGCTGTACAACAGGGCGGCAGCGACGGCGGACCAGAAGCTGGCCACATGGAAGCCTTCCACCCAGTAGGCCACCAGCCAGAACATCAGGCCATTGATGACGAGGATGAACAAGCCCATCGACAGGACCGTGACAGGCAGCGTCAGCAGCAGGAGAACAGGGCGCAATAACGTGTTGACCAGCGCCAGCAAGGCCGCCGACACGACTGCCGCGCCGATGCTGTCAAACGCCACCGAGGACATCAAATACGGCAGCGCCAGCAGCGCCGCCGTATTGATCACCCATGAAAGGATGAGTCTCATCGATTAATAACGGTAGTGGTCAGGCTTGTACGGGCCTTCCTTCTTGACCGAGATATACGCTGCTTGTTCATCGGTCAGTTCGGTCAGCTGCGCATTGAGCTTCTTCAGCTGCAGTCGCGCCACTTTTTCGTCCAGGTGCTTCGGCAGCGTGTAGACGCCCACTGGATAGTTCTTGGTGTTGGCGAACAGCTCGATCTGGGCGATGGTCTGGTTGGCGAACGAGGAGCTCATCACATACGAAGGATGGCCCGTGCCGCAACCGAGGTTGACCAGGCGGCCTTCTGCCAGCAGGATAATGCGCTTGCCCGACGGGAAGATCACATGGTCCACTTGTGGCTTGATGTTTTCCCAGGTGTACTTCTTGAGCGCAGCAACATCGATCTCGTTGTCGAAGTGGCCGATATTGCAGACGATGGCCTGGTCCTTCATGGCCAGCATGTGCTTCTCGGTCAGGATGTGGTAGTTGCCGGTGCAGGTGACGAAGATGTCGCCGTGCTCAGCAGCGTAGTCCATCGTCACGACGCGGTAGCCTTCCATGGCAGCCTGCAGGGCGCAGATCGGGTCGATCTCGGTGACCCATACTTGCGCCGACAGGGCACGCATCGCTTGGGCCGAACCCTTGCCCACGTCACCATAACCGGCGATCACGGCGATCTTGCCGGCGATCATCACGTCGGTAGCGCGCTTGATGCCGTCGACCAGCGATTCGCGGCAGCCATACAAGTTGTCGAACTTGGACTTGGTGACGGAGTCGTTGACGTTGATTGCCGGGAAGGCCAGCTTGCCTTCCTTGTGCATCTGGTACAGGCGGTGCACGCCGGTGGTGGTTTCTTCGGTCACGCCCATGATCTGCGGCAGGCGCTTGGAGTACCAGGCCGGATCCTTGGCCAGGTGGCTGCGGATCGAATTGAACAGGCAGATCTCTTCTTCCGAACCTGGGTTGGCCAGCACGCCCAGGTCTTTCTCGGCGCGCACGCCCAGGTGCAGCAGCAGGGTGGCGTCGCCGCCGTCGTCAAGGATCATGTTCGAGTAGACAGGGCCGTTGGCATCGTTTGGCCATTCGAAAATGCGGTGGGTGTAGTCCCAGTATTCGTCCAGGGTTTCGCCCTTGACGGCAAACACGGGGGTGCCATTGGCGGCGATGGCGGCAGCGGCCTGGTCCTGGGTCGAGTAGATATTGCACGATGCCCAGCGAACCTTGGCACCCAGGGCTTCCAGGGTCTGGATCAGCACCGCGGTCTGGATCGTCATGTGCAGGGAGCCGGTGATGCGCGCGCCCTTCAACGGCTGGGACGCAGCAAATTCCTCGCGGATTGCCATCAGGCCCGGCATTTCGGTTTCTGCGATCTTGATTTCTTTGTTACCCCATGCGGCCAGCGAAATGTCGGCGATGTGGTAGTCGTTGCTAGATTTGAGTACGGCGTTCATCACGCCCTCCTTTCTGTTAGAAAAAAGTAACGTGAGCGCAGTTGCATGGATATCCGAGCCTGGCGAAAGTCTGGGCTTTCGTCGCAACGCTCCTCGGAAGAGAATCAGTGTAGCACATTTGCCGAAGTTGTCAGCTAAACATGCCGGTATTACACGGCGAGTAATCTTGTTACCCGCCATACGATCAACACTTCGTTGTACAACACGGTGGGTAACAAAGTTACCCACCCTACGACGCTTGACCGTAGGGTGGGTAGGCTTCGCCTACCCACCGTTCTTGCTTACTTCAGCCCGGCAGCATCGTAGGGTGGGCACCCTGTGCCCACCGCTCTTGCTTACTTCAGGCCGGCAGCGGCGCGCAGGACGGCCGCCTTGTCAGTGCGTTCCCAGGTGAATTCTGGCTCTTCGCGGCCGAAGTGGCCGTAGGCGGCCGACTTGGCGTAGATCGGGCGCAGCAGGTCCAGCATCTGCACAATGCCTTTCGGACGCAGGTCGAAGTGCTCGTGCACCAGTTCAGCGATTTTCTCGTCGGAAATGACGCCCGTGCCTTCGGTATAGATCGTGATATTGATCGGTTTGGCCACGCCGATTGCGTACGAGATCTGGATCTGGCACTGGCGCGCCAGGCCGGCTGCCACGATGTTCTTGGCCACATAACGTGCTGCGTACGCGGCCGAGCGGTCCACTTTCGACGGGTCCTTGCCCGAGAATGCGCCGCCGCCGTGCGGGCTGGCGCCGCCGTAGGTGTCAACGATGATCTTACGGCCCGTCAGGCCGCAGTCGCCCTGCGGGCCGCCGATAACGAAACGGCCGGTCGGGTTGACCAGGTAGCGGGTGCCATTGAGCCATTCCTTTGGCAGCACCGGCTTGATGATTTCTTCGATGACCGCTTCTTCGATCTGCTTTTGCGACACGTCCGGGTGGTGCTGGGTCGACAGCACGACGGTGTCGACGCTGACAGGACGGCCGTTGACGTAACGCAGGGTCACTTGCGACTTGGCGTCAGGACGCAGCCAGTTGATGCGGCCATCCTTGCGCAGCTGCGACTGGCGTTCGACCAGGCGGTGGGCGTAGTGGATGGCTGCTGGCATCAGTTCCGGCGTTTCATCGCAGGCATAGCCGAACATCAGGCCCTGGTCGCCCGCGCCTTGCTCGAGGTCGATACCGGCGCCTTCGTCCACGCCCTGGGCGATGTCGGGCGACTGCTTGTCATACGCGACCAGCACGGCGCAGCCGCGGTAGTCGATGCCGTAATCGGTGTTGTCGTAGCCGATGCGCTTGATGGTTTCGCGCGCGACTTGAATATAATCGACGTTGGCGTGGGTAGTAATCTCGCCGGCCAGCACGACCAAGCCAGTGTTGCACAGGGTTTCTGCGGCAACGCGTGCCTTCGGGTCTTGGGCCAGGATGGCGTCCAGGATGGCGTCGGAAATCTGGTCGGCGACCTTGTCTGGGTGGCCTTCCGAGACGGATTCGGAGGTGAAGAGGTAATCATTAGACATCGCAGGGCTTCCTTTATGGTTGAATGTTGTCGCAGCAACCGGACGGCCTGCGACGCTTTAGCGATATTTATATTCCGCCTCGCAAGTTGTCTATTAACTCGGCGGTGTGCTACTTACGTGGTATTTTACGCTCCTTTATAAAAATATGCGCGCCTGGAAAGGCATTTGCTTACTCCGAAAAAGTCTATGTTAGTGCTTCTTTTCCGCCTTTTGTCCGCCCTTCCCTTGCCAGCTTTGCATGCCCTGGGCACTGTGCTGGGCTGGGTTGTTTACCTTTTGGCACCGTCCTACCGCCGTCGCCTGCGCGGCAATATGCAAGCGGCCGGTTATGGCAAGAACGTGCGCGCCGCCATCGCGGAAGCGGGCAAGAGCATGTTCGAACTCCCCTTCGTCTGGTGCGCTGATCCGGCGCGCGTGGCCCGCCACGCCACGGACGAAAACTGGGACTACGTACAAGCGATGCGTGACGCGGGAAGAGGAATTGTTTTCCTGACACCCCACCTGGGCTGCTTTGAAATGTGCGCCCAGCAAATTGCCCTTCGGACCGAACTGACCGTCATGTACCGCCCGCCGAAAAAGGCGGCCTTGAAGCCCCTGATCGAAGGCGCGCGTGCCCGCCACAATCTGAACCTGGCGCCGGCCAACCTGTCGGGCGTGCGCATCCTGGCCAAAACCCTCAAGAAAGGGCAACCCATCGGCTTGCTGCCCGACCAGGTGCCGCAAGAAGGCGAAGGTGTGTGGGCCGACTTCTTTGGCCGCAGTGCCTACACCATGACCCTGCCGGCCAAGCTGGCCCAAATGGCCGACGCTGCCATCGTGCTGGTGTATGCCGAACGCCTGTCGGGCGGGCGCGGCTTTGTGGTGCGCTTCGTGCCCTTCGACGGCGAACTGAGCGGCACTCCAGCCGAGCAAGCCCTGGCCATCAACCGCGCCATGGAGCAATTGATCGCCCGCTGCCCGGCCCAGTACTTCTGGAGCTATAACCGCTACAAGCAGCCAGACGGCGTCGAATTGCCAACGGAACAGGTGGCCGCATGAAGGGCCGGTTGAATGCCACATCCTTGCAGGTGATCGCATGAGGTTGTTGTTGATGATCATGTGGCTGCTGCATTGGCTGCCCCTGCCCGTGCTGGGTCGCTTTGGCGACATGGTCGGCTCCGTGCTGTTTGTGCTGCTGCGCAAGCGCCGCCATATCGCGCTGACCAATCTGCGCGCCTGCATGCCGGAACTGACGGAAGCGCAACGCGTCGCCCTGGCGCGCCAGCATTTCCAGTCCTATTCGCGCAGCGTGTGGGAACGCGCCATCTTGTGGTGGGCGCCAACAGAGCGCCTGCGCCGCCTGATCACGGTCGAACCGGGCGTACCACTGGCCGAGATTGCTGCCCGTCCCACCATCTTGCTGTGCCCGCACTTTGTCTGCCTCGACGTGGCCGGCGTGGCCGTGATGCTGGAGTCCTCGCTGTGCTCGATCTATGTGCAGCAAAAGAACAATGCCTTTGACGCTGTGTTGCGGCGCGGACGCTCGCGCTTTCGCCCCGTACAGCTGTTCTCGCGCAAGGAAGGCGTCAAGCCCATCATCCGCGCCATGCGTGAAGGCCTGCCCTACTTCATGCTTCCCGATATGGATTTCGGCGACAAGGATGCGCAGTTCGTGCCTTTCTTCGGCGTGCCTGCCGCCACCTTGACGGCGCCGGGCCGCATCGCCGCCACGACGGGGGCGCAAGTGATTCCCGTGGTGGCGACCTTCCTGCCCAACTACCAGGGTTGGCGCGTGCGCTTCTATCCGGCCTGGGACAATTATCCCGGTGACGACCTGGTTGATTCGGCGCGCCGCATGAATGCCTTTATCGAAGAGCGGGTTGAGGAAGCACCGGCCGAGTATTTCTGGACGCACAAGCGCTTCAAGACCCGCCCGCCCGGCGAACCCTCTTTGTACGCCACGCCCGCCACCGAAGGCCAGGCGCCCGCTTGATGCTGGAAACGGCATGCCCCGTTTCCGCACCAAGCGCCGGCAGTTGCGGGGCGCCGCCTGCCAACCCGCGGCGCAGTTTCGCCTTATACTGTGGCAATGAAACTTCAATTCACCAAAATGCATGGCGCAGGCAATGACTTCATCGTCATTGATGCCACCACGACGCCCGTCAATTTCTCGCGCGAACAATGGAAGGCCCTGGCCGACCGCCGTTTCGGCATTGGCGCCGACCAAATCTTGATCGTCGAGAAAAGCGATGACCCCGCAGTCGATTTCCGCTACCGCATCTTCAACAACGACGGTGGCGAAGTCGAGCATTGCGGCAATGGCGCACGTGCCTTCGTCAAGTTTGTGACCAGCAAAGGCCTGACCAAACAAACCAGCATTCGCGTCAAGACCATGAATGCCGTGATTGTGCCCAAGCTCGAAGCGGACGGTTCCGTGACCGTTGACATGGGTGCGCCACGGCTGGAGACGGAACAGGTTCCCTTCCTGACCAAGGGTTTGCGCAGCGTCGTCGAAGGCAGCGACACGGTATGGCCCCTGCCCTTGCAGGATGACAGCGCACCGAAGCTGTCGGTGCTGTCGATGGGTAACCCCCACTGCGTGCAAGTGGTCGACGATGTGGACGCAGCGCCCGTGCACCAGGCCGGCGCTTGGATTGAACACAACCCCCACTTCCCCCAAAAGGTCAATGTGGGCTTCATGCAGGTCATGGACCGCCACCACATCAAGGTGCGCGTGTGGGAAAGGGCAGCCGGCGAAACCCTGGCCTGCGGCACCGGCGCCTGCGCCGCCGCCGTGGCGGGCATCTTGCGCGGCCTGCTCGATTCGCCCGTACGCGTCAGCGCGCGCGGCGGCGAGTTGTCCATCGCGTGGGCCGGCCTGGGCCAATCCGTTTACATGACGGGCCCGGCGGTGGCGGTGTTTGAGGGCGAGATCGAGGTGTAGGCGACTGCCGCGATCGCTCCATCGCCAGCAGCCATTGCAAGAAGGCCAGCTTGCATTCCATATAGCCCAGCTTGACGTACAAGAGGCCCAACTGCACGCAGCGGCCCAACAACCTGAGGCAACGCCCCGCCAGTTTCAGGTACAGGCCAATAATCCGGAGCAACTGCGAGAAGGTCGGCATGGTGTCACGCTCACTTCCAGGATTGGCAAGGCAGTGGAAAAGAGAGGGGGCTCAGGCGGCCAGCTCAAAGTCACTGCCATTGTCGGTAGCCCTTGCAGTGCTGGGCCCGCCTTCGCCGAACTGGCCATGGCCAGGTTCGCCCCCCGCCTGCTTGGCCACTGAGGTCTTGTAGCGGTACAGGCGCTGGCGGTAATTGCCCTCAGGCCCGTTGGGGCCGCAATCAACGTGCTCAAACAGGCGCACCACGCGATCAAGCAACTTACGCTCCTGCGCATTGGCCAGCACGATAAGGCGCCGTTTGCTGCGGCCATAACTGCTGCGGATATCGACCACCAGGCAGTGGCCGCAATCGGCTGCTGGAATGTCAAGCAAAAGCGCTTCGGCGCGCGACAGCCCAAAGGCAGCGGCCAGTTCCAGCCGCGCTGCCAGCAGGGGGTGGCTGGCCGCCAGCGCGCGCGTGGGCACAACGCAGGGCTCGGGCGCAGCCGTGCGCGGCGCGATCTTGTCGAGGGCCGCCTGGGCCCGGGTGCAGTGTTGGGCCGCGGCCTTTTGCAACCAGTACACGGCACGCACCTCGTTGTATTCGTTCTCGCGGCGGGCGCGCCAGGCACTGTTGCCGCATTCGAGCTGGGCGGCGCGGTAGCCCATTTCAGCCGCGCGCTCCAGGTAGACCTGGGCATCGAGCACATTGCGCTGGGAGAATTCTGGCTTGATGTAGATGCGAGACATGGCATACCAGGCTTCGGCCAGGCCTTGCTCGCCAGCCAGTGCCAGCCAACGGATGGCTTTTTTGAAATTGGCAGCGCCGCTGCCAACGTTGATGCGGGTGCCGTCAACCTCCATGCGTGCGCACCACAGGCCCATGGCCAGCTGGGCGTCGCGGTCATGTTCCTGTGCGGCCAGTTCCCAGAAACGCTGCTGCTCCTTGCCGTCTTGCTGGCCAGCCCGCTGGCCCATGGCCTGGGCGCAACGTGACAGCAGTTGCACTTCTTCTGGCGCCAGGCGGCCATGGCCCTTGCCCGCCGCATCGATGCTGCTGACGACGCGGCGCGCCAGCGGCAGCGCATGGGCCAGGAAAGCGGCCACCTTGCCCGCCGCCCAGAGCTGGTTGGCCAGGCCGAACTGTGCTGGCGCAAGGCCATTGCTGGCCGCACGGCGCAACCAGTGCCCGCCATCATCGCGTACGTGGGGCGGTACCGCCGCCAGGTGGATCGGGCTGGCCGCTACCGGCGCAGCGGGCGCTGCTGGCGCCGTGGCAGCGCCATGGCTAGCTGGCGCTGCTTGCGTACTGCCGGCCGGCGCTGCCGAGCCGGCGTGGTGCTGGGCCAGCATCCATTGGGCCTCGGCGTGGCCACTGCGGGCGGCGCGCTCAAGGGCCAGCACGGCCTTGGCCTGCAACTGGGGCGTGGCAGCCGTGGCCGGGTCCGCTTCGGGCAGTCCCAGCACCATGCGCGCCAGCACCATGCCGGCACGGTCGATGCCGTCGTCATAGGCGCGTTCATACCAGGGGAGCAGGTTGCGGGCGTGCTGGCGCGCCAGCTCATAAGGAACGTGGGTACCGATCAGTTGCCAGGCCTCGTGGCTGCCCTGCTGGGCGGCACGGTCGAGCCAGTGCAGGGCGGTGGGCAAGCTGCGCGGCAAGCCCGTGCTGCCGAACAGGTAGAGCTTGCCCAGCTCGACCTGGGCCCCGGCCCGTCCAGCCCGGGCGCCGCGGATAATGCTGAGCTCTTCACGATTTGCCATCGTTAACTTTATATCATTAGTTCTTCAGGGAAACTGGCTTTGCAAACTTTTGTTACAACAAAAATAGGCAGTGCGATGCCGCCGCGGCCAGGGGGAAAGTTGTGCACTTACAACATTTGTACGGCCTTGAGACCCCCGACAGCGGGATACGCCCCAGTGTAGGCGAGGGCAGGGGCGCTTTTGTGGACAACCCAAGCATTCCTTGATCAGTCGCAAACAAAGCCTGTCCCGGGGCGTGGCACAGTTTCATGGCATGAATTCAAGGCATGAAAAACCTTGCTGCAGAATTAAGCACAAAATCGCAAAGGCGTTGACATGGCCACGTTTCAAAAATACAACAGGAGGACACGAATTTTTAACTTTCAAGCTAGGGCAGCGTACATAATTGACCAATCTGACAGGTCGCGTGCGCTGAGCATTTAAGGTGACGGTCATCGGGGTGTTCAATATGACGGCGCCCTTTGCTCCAAGATTCCACGAAGTCAAACTAATAAGGATTAACAGATGAAAAAATCGCTCATGGCTTTGGCAGTGCTTGGCGCAGTCGCCGGCACCGCGCAGGCACAATCTTCGGTCATCATTTACGGCAGTGTTGATGCCGGCCTGATCAAGCGTTCCGCGCAAACCCTGGCGATTGGCAAGCGCGCCAACAACACGCTTGGCTTCAAGGGCACGGAAGACCTGGGCGACGGCCTGAAAGCCATCTTCCAGGCCGAGATCCGTTATGAGCCAGACACCGGCACCATCGAAAGCGTCGTGCGCCCCCTGTTCCAGGGCCAGTCGCGCGTGGGCCTGCAAAGCAATGAGCTGGGCATGTTCCGCCTCGGCCGCGGCCTGACCGCCTTCCAGGAAACGTCGACCCAGTTCGAACCTTGGCACGGCCTGCCCAACCAGGCTGGCTTCCAGACTGACCTGACCGTGGCCGGCTACACCTCCGATCCGCTCTCCGTGGCAGGCAACTCGACCAACCGCTTCTCCAACGCCTTCTTCTACAACTCGCCAGAATTCGGCGGCGGCTTCCAGATCAACACCACCGTGGCCACCCGCGAAGCCAACAGCGGCGCGGCCATCATCGGCAAGGGCACGGCGGCAGCGCCGCAATATGCAGCCAACGCCGAAGCGACGGCCAACCCGTTCTCGATTTCGTCGACCTACAAAAACGGTCCGGTCGGCGTGATGCTGGCGTACGAAAAGAACGCCGTGGAATCGAAGCTGTGGTCGCTGGCCGGTTCGATCCTGCCGGTGCCGGAACTGAAACTGATGGCCTCGTACACCAAGCAGGACCAGTCCAACACCAAGCTGACCAATACCAAGACCAAGGCATGGGTACTGGGCGCCAACTACAAAGTGGGCATGGGCACCTTCCTGATGGGCTATGGCCAGAAGAATCCAGACGGCGTGACCAAGACCAAGCAGTTCTCGCTCGGTTACGAGTACAACCTGTCCAAGCGTACTTACCTGTACGCCGATGCATCGAACAAGAAGGGCCCAACCACCCCAAGTTCGATCAACCACTTCGCACTGGGTGTGAACCACTCGTTCTAAGCCGCAAGCCTGGGCAGGACCTGCCCCGGCGCGCAGGATCACTCAGGGCGAAGTCGGGCAACCGGCTTCGCCCTGTATCTTTTCCGCAACCGCGTATGGCAAGCCTGTCCCAGACTTTCTGTACAACAAGAGCAAACAATGGCATATTGTTAAATGCCTAATTAGTACGCGCGTTCGCTTTTTGCACATAATAAAATCCATAAAACTCTCACGGAGCTCCTTCCAATGAAAACCAAACTTCTCGCTGCTGTCATCGCTACCTGCTTCGCGGCACCTGTGTTCGCCCAATCGAGCGTCACCGTCTACGGCATTGCCGACGCCGGCCTGATGAAATCGACCGGTACGCCGATGAAACTGGCCAGCGGCATCGCTGACGGTTCGCGCATTGGTTTCAAGGGCACGGAAGACATCGGCGGTGGCTGGAAGGCCATCTTCAACCTGGAAGCACGCGTCGAACTCGACACCGGCACCCAGTCGCCCGGCCTGGTCAATGACAACCAGGGCCAGTTCCTGACCAAGGGCATGGATGCCCTGGGCACCACCCTGCTGCCGCAAGTAAAGAAAGCCTTCCAGGTACCAGGCTCGCCTGCCGTCAACGTGGAAAAAGCCCTGTTCGACCGCACTTCGATGGTTGGCCTGATCACCCCGGCTGGCGCAGTCCTGATCGGCCGCATGTACACCCCGGGCTATGAAGTGTTCGCCGCAGCCGACACGTTTGAATCGGGCACCACCGGCCAGTGGGGCACCATCACCGGCGGCAATGCCGGCTTTACCGCCCTGGGCGCCGACATCCGCTCGCAAAAAGCCATCCAGTACCGCGTGGCCGATCCTAAGTCCGGCCTGGGCGGTTCGCTGATGTGGGGCGTCAAGGGTTCGGGCTACCTGGGCCGTTACAACAAGTTTGAAGGCGTCGCTGGTACCTATAAAGCCAATGGCCTCGACGTGGGCATCGGCTACAACCGCGGCTACGACCAGAACAATGCCGTCAGCCTGACGTCGGTGACCGTCGGCGGTTCCTACACCATCGACAACTACAAGTTCTTCTTCGGCGTGCATGACCAGCGCAACAAGAACTCGGTGCTGCTGCCTGAATACATCGCCGGCTGGGATGCCTCGATCGCTCCTGGCCTGGCACCACTGGGCGCGGCCACCGCAGCGGCCCTGCGCAATGTGTTCGTCACCAACATCACCCGCAACACCCAGGTTGATGCCAACAGCGTCCAGATCGGTATGCACTACCGCGTTGGCGCCGGCCGCATCATGGGCTCGATCGCGCGCCAGAACGACCGCACCTTCTCCAACAGCGACGCCACCCTGTTCGCAATCGGCTACGACTACAACCTGTCCAAGCGCACCGACATCTACACCGTCGCTGCCGATATCAAGAACAGCAAGGACGGCCAGTACGCGCCTAGCACCGCTGGTGCGCCAGGCGGCTTCGCCCCGAATCCTGGCCAGGCAGTGCGCGGCTACCAGGTCGGCCTGCGCCACAAGTTCTAAGTCCGATTCGGCACTGGCCTGCCGACCATCCCCTTCCGCCGTGACGCGCCAGGCCGCGTCCCGTGCAGGAGGGGATTTTTTATTGGGCCTGCAAAAACAAGTCGGTTAGAATGTCGTCACGCGCCCGGCCCCGGCCGGCGCCCTGGCGACCCCCTTCAGAACCAAGAGACACAATGACAGCCATTTTCAATTCAAACGAAGTCGCCCTCTACCTGGCCGACCATCCGAATTTTTTTGAAGAGCATTCCAACTTGCTTGGAATGATCAAACTGTCCAGTCCGCTGACAGGCAAGACCGTCTCCCTGCAAGAGCGCCAGATGGAAGTCATGCGCGACAAGTACAAGACACTCGAACTGCATATGGCGCAGCTGATCCACACGGCCGAAGCCAATGCCACCATCGCCAGCCGCTTCCACGCCTGGACGGCGGCCATGCTGCGCCAGCGCCAGCCGGCCGACATGCCCCGCACCGTGGTCGACGCCCTGGCCGCCAGCTTCCATGTGCCGCAAGTGAGCCTGCGCCTGTGGTCGGTCGCCGACACCTACAACAACAGCTGGTTCACTGCCGACGTGTCGGACGATGCACGCATCTTTGCCGGCAGCCTGGCCGCGCCCTATTGCGGCGGCAACAATGATTTCGCCGCCGTGAAGTGGCTGCCCCAGCCCGACACTGTGCAGTCGACCGTGATCCTGCCGCTCAAGGACGGCGGCGCCACCTTTGGCCTCTTGATCCTCGGTTCGCCCGATCCGGAGCGCTTCTCCAGCCAGATGGCCACGGACTTCCTGGTCCATATCGGCGACATTGCCAGCGCTGCCCTGGCGGCGCTGCGCCAGCCGGAATAAGCAGCATGAAGCCCAACCACGCCAACGCGCCAGCACATGCAGCGCCCGGCGTGGACGGCGTGCTTGCACCGAGCGCAGGCAAGGCCAGCGCGCCTGCCGCGGGCGGCGAGGACTGGCCCGCCAACTACCTGTTTGAGCTCGACAAAATCCGCAATATGTCGCCCCACACCGTGGCGGCCTACCGGCGCGACTTGCAGGAACTGGCCACCCTCAAAGGCGCCACTGCATGGACTGCCCTGACCCATGATGATATCCGCCGCCTGACGGCCAAGCTGCATGCCCAGGGCCAGGGGCCGCGCAGCATTGCGCGCAAGCTGTCGGGCTGGCGCGGTTTCTTCGACTGGCTGTCCCGGCACACGCCGCTGGCCGCCAATCCCGTCGACGGGGTACGGGCGCCCAAGCGCCCCAAGTCCCTGCCCAAGGCCCTGTCGGTCGACGATGCCGTGCACCTGGTCAGCACGCCCGCCCATGCCCACAGCAAACCAGAGCCGGCCGAGCTGTGCAACATGGCCATGTTCGAGCTAATGTATTCCTGCGGCCTGCGCGTGTCCGAATTGGCCAGCCTCGATGTGGGTTACCGCAAAGCCGCCGCCGGCCAGCCCGAATCGCTCAGCTGGCTGGATGTCGATGCCCTCGAGGTGGTGGTCACCGGCAAGGGCAACAAGATGCGCAAGGTCCCCATCGGCAGCCATGCCCTGCAAGCGGTGCAAGCTTGGCTGGCCGTGCGGCCTGCCCCGCGCGACGGCAGTGCCGCCCTGTTCGTCTCCAGCCGGCTTGAGCGCATCAGCACCCGCATGATCCAGCTGCGCTTGAAACAGCATGGACTGAAGGTCGGTACGGCCGTGCACGTGCACCCGCATATGCTGCGCCACTCGTTTGCCTCGCATGTGCTGCAGTCCTCGGGTGACCTGCGCGCCGTGCAGGAAATGCTGGGCCACGCCAGCATCACCTCGACCCAGGTGTATACGGCCCTCGATTTCCAGCATTTGTCCAAGGTCTACGACCAGGCCCACCCCCGCGCCAAGACCAAAACCTGAGCTGCATCAATGCCTGTCGCGCTTGTTGGAAGCGCTGCCCGAATTGCGGCATAATCCCACGATCCATCCGGAGCACCAACGCATTATGGCCCTCATTCCCACCACCATCCTGACCGGTTTTCTCGGCGCGGGCAAAACCACCCTCCTCAACCGCATCCTGCGCGAGGACCATGGCTTGCGCATCGCCGTCATCGAGAATGAATTCGGCCAGGAAAATATCGACAACGAAATCCTGGTGCAGGATAGCGGCGAACAGATCGTCGAGATGAACAATGGTTGCATCTGCTGCACCGTGCGTGGCGACCTGATCGTTGCCCTCGGCAACCTGGCCCGCCAGCGCGAGGAAGGCAAGCTGCAGTTCGACCGCGTCGTCATCGAAACCACGGGCCTGGCCAATCCGGGCCCGGTGGCCCAGACCTTCTTCGTCGATGAAGAAGTGGGCGCCCACTACATGCTCGACGCCATTGTCACCGTCGTCGACGCCCGCCATGCCATGCAGCAACTGGACGAGCACGAAGAAGCCCAGCGCCAGGTGGGCTTCGCGGACAAATTGCTCGTGTCCAAAACGGACCTGGTGGATGCCAGTGCCGTGGAGGCGCTCAAGGCGCGCCTGGCCCGCATCAACCCGCGCGCGCCCATCAGCACGGTGCAGTTTGGCGAAGTGGCGATCAAGGAAGTGCTCGACATCAAGGGCTTCAACCTGAACGACAAGCTGGAGCTTGATCCGGCTTTCCTGACGGCAGAAGAAGCCCACGACCATGAGCATGACCACGAGCATGAGCATGTCCACACCGAACATTGCGACCACAGCCACGACCACCACCACGCCCACCATAGCGACGACATCGCCGCTTTCGTGTTCAAAAGCACCCGCCCATTCAACCCGGCCAAGCTCGACGAGTTCCTCGGCGGCCTGGTCCAGGTGTATGGCCCCCGCATGCTGCGCTACAAGGGTGTGCTGCTGATGGAGGGGGCGGACCGCAAGGTGGTTTTCCAGGGCGTGCACCAAATGATGGGCAGCGACATCGGCGCAAAGTGGCCGGAAGGGGAAGAACGTTGCAGCAAAATGGTATTTATTGGCAAAAATCTGCCTAAAGACGTCTTTATACGCGGTTTAGAACAATGTTTGGTATAAACTATCCGGGTTTTGTGATGCACGGGTCGCAAATCTGTGCGTCGCCTTGTTTGACAACAACGTCAACGCGCCATTTTGGCGAGGGGAAGAAATCGGGATGGCAAAATGAAGCAAACCGTCGCAAAGACCGCAAAAAAAGCAGTCCTCAAGACCGTAGCGTCGGCATTGGCCAAGAAAATCGCCAACGCCCTTCCTACGGGGTCCAAACCCAAGGCCAAAGCCGCTGCGGCGGCGGCAAAGAGCGCCCCGCGCAGGTCCAGCGCCAGTAGCGCTGTCGCCAAACCGGCCAAGGCAGCGGCCAAGCCCGTAGCGAAGGCCGCGCCAAAATCCGCCAAGGCAGCGGCCAAGCCGGCAGCCAAGAAAGCCGTCGCCAAGGCGGTGGCCAAGCCCGTGGCAAAGAAAGCCGTCGCCAAGGCCGCCAAGCCGGTGGCCAAGACGGTGGTAAAGAAAGTGGCCAAGCCTGTTGCCAAAGTGGCGGCCAAGCCAGTAGCAAAAAAGGCAGCCAAGCCCGGGGCCAAAGCGGTCGCCAAGGCAGTGGCTAAGCCAGCGGCAAAACCCGCACCGAAAAAAGCCGTGGCGAAAGCCGCGCCAAAAGCAGTGAACAAACCGGTGGCCAAGCCAGCGGTGACGAAAGCGGCAAAACCTGCAGCCCCGGCTGTGGTAACGCCAAGCAAGAAAGTTGTAGCAGCAGCGGTACCGGAACCCGTCAAGGCCAAAGCGCCGCCGGCGGTAGCGAGCAGCAAAGCGCCCGCGCCCAGCGCGAGCGTCAAGCCGGGTGCCGCGGAGTTAGCTGATAAAATGAAAACCACCGTCGCATCAAAGGTAAGTGAAGTTATGACTAAAACAATGAAATCAAGCGCAGCCCCGAGTACCGACGGCAAGCTCCTGACCCAGGAACAAATCCTGGCCATGAGCGACCAGGATTATATGAATCCGGCCCAGTTGGCATTCTTCAAGGCCCGCTTGCAACAGCTCGAAAAGGACTTGCTCAAGAATGCGGGCGAGACCACCGAGCACTTGCGCGAAACAGTGCTCGTGCCGGATCCGGCTGACCGCGCCACCATCGAGGAAGAACACGCCCTCGAATTGCGCACCCGCGACCGTGAACGCAAGCTGTTGAAAAAGGTCCAGCAATCGATCGTCGCCATCGACGCCGGCGAATACGGCTGGTGCGAGGAAACGGGCGAACCGATCGGCATTCCACGCCTGATCGCCCGCCCAACGGCCACCTTGTCGCTGGAAGCCCAGCAACGCCGCGAACTGAAACAAAAGCTGTACGGGGACTAAGCCCCAGCTGGCCGGACCGGCAACCCCGGTCTTGGCGCCTCCACACCCTCCCGCGCTGCCGCGCCCTGCCCCACCCAAGTGGCGGCGCTGATGGCAGAGCGGGATTTTTTTCGTCCCTGTTCAAGATCTGATGTTGATGCAACACTACTAATGTGGAGCAACGAACACAGAAATGTTCGCCCTTACGCTACACTGTGGTCTGACAACATGGGCACTCAATGGGATGACGCCAGGTGGGACTGTTCTCGATATTCACGAAGAAGTCTGACGACGAGCCGGAACCAGGCGACTTGCCGCTCCGCCGTCCTGACGCGACATCGACCCGCCTGCCCAGGGACATCGAGGCAGAGCGGGCTCGCCAGCGTGAGATCGCCCGCGCCACCGCCGCCAAGATCGACGCCATCGAATACGCGATGACCTTTGAGATCTTCAACGGTGCCGACACCACCATGGCGGGCGCCAACGGCAGCGCCGCCAAACCCCAGGCGGCCGTCCCGGGCACGGCCGCCCCGGCCATGGGGGCCAGTCCAGCCACCCGCCTGGCGACGCCGACTACCCTGGCCCAGGACAATGGCGCCACCACCGTATTCCGCGGCGGCCCCAACAGCGGCCTGGGCGGCATGGACGATGACATCGAGCCGACCCTGCTGCTGCCAGACGACGATGGCAGCACCGCGCCGCCCTCCCCAGCCATTGAAGAAAGCGCCATGCTGTACGCCAATGGCCAGCAGGACGTGGCCGAACAGCTGCTGCAGGACGCCATCAATGGCCCTGACGGCGAGCAGCGAGCGCTGTGGGCCATGCTGTTCGACCTGTACCAGGCCAGTGGCAACCAGGCCGGCTTCGAGCGCCTGGCCATGGATTTCGCCAGCCGCTTTGAGACTTCCCCACCGTCCTGGATCGCGGCCGCCCCCACGCGCACGGCCCGCCGGCATGGCCCCAGCGCCAGCCTGTCCGGCGCGCTGGACGAACACTGCGCCACCGTCATTGACGGCCTGCTGGCCCAGGCGCCAGGCAATGCCTTGCTGCAGCTCGACGTCAGCGCCGTCACCTACATCAACAGCGACGCTTGCGCCCACTTGCTGGCGGCGCTGGACAAGCTACACGCACTGGACATTGAGCTGGTGCTGGTCGGCACCGACAACTTGCTGGCCGCCGTCGAGAACCGCACCCGCGTTGGCGAACGCGGCAGTGGCCCCGCGCCCTGGCTGTTGCGCCTGGCCCTGCTGCAATTGACGGCCCAGGACGAAGCCTTCGACCAGGTGGCCATGGATTACTGCATCACCCATGAGGTATCGCCACCGTCCTATGTGGCGCCGCCGCGCGTGACCATCGCGGGCGCCGCGGACGATGCGGCGGAGCTGCCCCAGCAGTACGCGATGCCCGCCCTGCTCGACCAGGCCCAGCTAGAAGGTATTGCTGCCCATGCGGCCCTGGCCGAGGCCCTCCAGTTCGACTGCAGCGCCCTGGCCCGAGCCGACTATGGCGCCGCCACCGCCCTGCTAGGCCAGTTGCGCCCCTTGCGGGCCGAAGGTCGCGATATTTCCTTCCATGAACTGAACCACCTGGTGGCCGCCCTGTTCCGCCTGGTCGGCATCGACGGCGTCGCCACCTTGTACACCCGTAAATACTGAGGCCAAGGCAAGCCAGCAGGCTGATATTGCTCAACAGCTACCCTTGCTTTCACCGCCTTTGGCCCCACATTCCTTGGCATAGCAAAGGAGTAACTATGGAACAATTTCACGGCACCACCATCCTGTGTGTCCGCCGCGGCAATCAAGTGGCCCTGGGCGGTGACGGCCAGGTAACGCTAGGCAATATCGTCATGAAGGGCTCGGCCCGCAAAGTGCGCAAGGTCTACCAGGGCAAAGTCCTGGTCGGCTTTGCCGGCGGCACCGCCGACGCCTTCACCCTGCTCGAGCGCTTCGAAGGCAAGCTGGAAAAACACCAGGGCCATTTGCTGCGTGCCTCGGTCGAACTGGCCAAGGACTGGCGCACCGACCGCATCCTGCGCCGCCTCGAAGCGATGTTGCTGGTGGCGGACGCCAACTCGACCCTGATCATCACCGGCAATGGCGATGTGCTCGAGCCGGAAGACGGCATCGGCGCCATCGGCTCGGGCGGCAGCTATGCCCAGTCGGCCGCCAAGGCCCTGATCCAGAACACGGAACTGCCGCCGGCCGACGTGGTCAAGAAGTCATTAACCATCGCCGGCGAGATGTGCATCTACACCAACCTGTCCCACATCATCGAAACGCTGGAGTAAGCCTGCCATGAATATGACCCCACAAGAGATCGTGTCCGAACTGGACAAGCATGTGGTCGGCCAGGGCAAGGCCAAGCGCGCCGTTGCCATCGCCTTGCGCAACCGCTGGCGCCGCCAGCAGGTGGCCGAGCCCCTGCGCCACGAAATCACGCCCAAGAACATCCTGATGATTGGCCCCACCGGTGTCGGCAAGACCGAAATCGCGCGCCGCCTGGCCCGCCTGGCCGATGCGCCCTTCATCAAGGTCGAAGCGACCAAGTTCACCGAGGTGGGCTATGTGGGCCGCGACGTTGACACCATCATCCGCGACCTGGTCGACATCAGCATCAAACAGACCCGCATGAGCGAGATGCGCAAGGTGCGCCAGCGCGCCGAAGATGCGGCGGAAGACCGCGTGATCGACATCCTGGTGCCACCGCCGCGCGACTTCGGTTTTTCACCTGCCGGCACCAGTGCAGACAAGGAAGGCGACAGCACGCGCCAGACCTTCCGCAAACGCCTGCGCGAAGGCCAGCTCGATGACCGCGAGATCGAGATCGAACTGGCCGCCGCCACGCCGCAGATGGAAATCATGGCACCGCCGGGCATGGAAGAAATGACGGAACAGATCAAGTCCATGTTCTCCGGCTTGGGCAACGCGCGCAAGAAGCCGCGCAAGATCAAGATCAAGGAAGCGATGAAGCTGCTGGTCGACGAAGAGGCGGCCAAGCTCGTCAACGAAGACGACATGAAGCAGCAGGCCATTCACAACGTCGAGCAGAACGGTATCGTGTTCCTCGATGAGATCGACAAGATCGCTTCGCGCTCGGAAGTGGGCGGTGCCGATGTGTCGCGCGCCGGGGTGCAGCGTGACCTGCTGCCCCTGGTCGAAGGCACCACCGTCAATACCAAGTACGGCATGGTCAAGACCGACCATATCCTGTTTATCGCTTCGGGCGCCTTCCACCTGGCCAAGCCGTCCGACCTGATCCCGGAACTGCAGGGCCGCTTCCCCATCCGGGTGGAGCTGGAGTCCTTGTCGATCGCTGACTTTGAATGCATCCTCACCAGCACCGACGCATGCCTGACGCGCCAGTACGGCGCCTTGCTGGAGACGGAGAACGTCAAGATCGAATTCGCCCCGGAAGGCATCACGCGCCTGGCCGAGATTGCGTTTTCCGTCAACGAGCGCACCGAGAACATCGGCGCGCGCCGCCTGTACACGGTGATGGAAAAGCTGCTGGAAGAATTATCGTTTGCAGCCACAGAAACGGGCGGCCAGACGGTGACGATCGACGCAGGCTACGTCAACGCGCGGCTCGACAAACTGGCCGTCGACGAAGACCTGTCGCGCTACGTGCTGTAGGACAGGCAGGGGCGGGCAGCATGGCAAACAAGGCGCTGGCAACACGCCAGAAAATGCGGATCAAGGTGGAGCCTTCACAGAAGGCGCCACGCAATCCCGTGGCCGTCGCTGCCAAGCTGCGCGCCGCCGGCCCCCATGTCAAAGGCAAGACAGCCGAGCGGATGATGTTAAAACGCCTGTTGGCCAAAGCAAAGCTCGTGGCTGAGGAAGACGAGTAGGGTGGGTAACTAGTTACCCACCCTACGTCGGTCAAACGAATGTGCGAGGCGCTTGGGCCGCCTGCGGTACGCCCGCCGGGCGCCCGCGTTCTGGCCAGGTGGGCAGTCTGCCCAACTCCCTTCCGGGGTACTACCAAATTGTCCAAAGCACTGTTAATCTGTGCCCTTGGTACAAGATGGCGATACCACCTGAACAGGAACGGCAATGAGCTCCCCCGAACTCGTACTGCAAGTCTTGCGCGCCCAGCTGCGCGCCGAATCGATCACCTACAAGATGCTGGCCGAGCGCATCGACATGAGCGAATCGAGCGTCAAACGCATGTTTGGCCAACGCGATATGTCCTTGTCCCGGCTGGCGCAAATCTGCAAGGCCGCCGGCATTGCGATGGAGGATGTGTTGCGCGGTGCGGCCGATGTGACGCCCCATGCCGACACCCTGACGCCGGCCCAGGAAAAATCCCTGATGGCCAATCCGCGCCTGCTGCTGGTGGCCATTTGCTGCCTGGGCCACTGGACCATTGAGCAGGTACTGGAGACCTACACCCTGACCGAGGCCGAATGCATCGGCTGCCTGGCCGAACTGGACCGGCTGGGCTTGATTGAATTGAAACCAATGAACCGCTACAGCCTGCGCGTGTCCAACGCCTTCCACTGGCTGCCTGGCGGACCAGTGCAACAGTACTTCCGCCAGCACGTGGTGGCCGACTATTTTGACGGCACCTTCGACGGCGAAGGCGAGTCGCTGATGCTGCTGCCTGCCCGCCTGTCGCACCCGAGCAGCCTGGAATTGGTGCAAAA